>FTKL01075757.1_pt1 | contig 28382 bp, 26 predicted proteins | sample 2434061 | NCBI WGS metagenome assembly FTKL01 (sample SAMEA3914816, study PRJEB12502) | metagenome | biome: forest; material: soil | place: USA | collected 2011-09-16 | depth 0.3 m
TTCCAGGTGTAGGTACCCGTGCCGTCCTTGTTGATGACCATCTGAGCACCGTGGACGTACCACATTCCGGCGAACAGCACCTTCGGCGCTGCCGGCGGATTGTAGCTGACCGTCACGGTCTCCTGGTCCTTGCCCTGGAGCAGGTCGCCGAGTGTCTCGAACTGGCCCCGGAAGAAGTTCACGACCGGAGCCACGACCATCACCAGTGCAACCAGAACGCCCTTCCAGCCGAACATGTCGGCGATGGCGGCGGGGCTGAAGCAGCCGCTCAGGATGGCTCCCGAGTTGGGCTTGTCGGTGTTGAGCGCCTTGGCGCAGTCCTTGATCGTCAGCGCCTTGGACATCGTCTCGGCCACCCGGTCAAACTGGGTGATCTTGATGGCGCCGTTACTGATCGTGCCAGCCCCCGCGCCGAAGCGCGTGAGGATGTTGATCAGCGTGGTGATGCCGAACTCCAACTGGTTGAGTCCCTCGGCGAAGCCGTTGTACTCGGTGTCGAAGCTCTTGCTGTCGCCCTTGGCCAGGTCGTAGTTGAGCTGGATCTGGTCAAAGGGCAGCATGACCGTACGGTTGTCGCTGAACGACTGAGTTGCCAGCCAGTCGACCCCGAACCGAGACTTCGGCTGGGGCACAGTGATGCCCTTGTGGTTGACGAGGATCGGGTAGCGCCGCTTGTTCACGATGTGAGCGACGGGCTTGCCGTTGTCCAGGCCGAGGCAGTAGTACAGAGTCTCTGCGCCCGACCACTTGATGGAGTAGCCCGATGAGCGGGCGTCTCCCTCGTTGTCGCACTTCGGCTTCTCGGCCTCCGCGAACGCGTCGCCGGTGAGTCCGTTGAGCTGGTCCTTCAGTTCGGCCATCGTCGCGTTGACGAGGTCGGTGAAGCTGCGCCACAACGGGTCCCACCACGACAGGTGCGTCGTGGTGACGTAGGCGTACTCGCCTTCGACCTTGGTCGCGGGGACGAGCTGCCAGTCCGTGGCCTTGCCGGTCTCGTTCACCGCGATCACGACGTCCCGAGGGTCGTCGATCTTGCGATTGAGCTTGAACCGGAGCGTCACGGGCTTGCTCTGCGGCCCATCCGGCGTGACATGCACGACCGGGCTGAGCTGCTGAACCTGCTCGAACGGAGGCTTGTTGACCTTGGCGTCCACGGCGGCGTGAACGGTGTCGGGCGTCCCTTCCAGGACGCTTACGCCACCACCGATGTCGCGGTATGAACCGCTGGTGGTGTCGTTACCGGCGTGGTGCAGCGGCGAGTTGTCACTGGTGAGCCAGTAGATAGCCCCGGCGACGAGCGCCAGAACCACAACAACCGCAACAGCCACGCGACCCCTGCGAGGCCGCCGAACGGCGGTCCTTCTGGGCTGGGTCACGAATCCTCCTCAAAGGATCTGATCTGGGGTGGGTGGGGTGCATGCAGCAAAAAAGAGGCCGTGGGCCTCTCCTGCTACGCTATGTATATTTTAACATTTTTAATCGATTATTGCAAAAACCCAAACCTACCCACCCGGCAAGTTCGACTATCAAGACAAGAAAAATAGCCTACGCTAAAAGGTAGGCTATTTTTCTTGGTACACCCGGCAAGATTCGAACTTGCGACCACTTGGTTCGAAGCCAAGTACTCTAATCCGCTGAGCTACGGGTGCGTAACGTGATCATTATAACAGATGATTCTCTCTGGTGGAATTCGCTGCGTGGGTGGGGTCGACGCTCGTCAACCCCACCCACTCATCACTGCATCGCGAGCGCTGGCTCGAGCTCGGGTTCAACCGAACGGACCGGCCAGTAGACGAGCACGACGACGATCCCGTTGCAGACCAGGAGCGCAACCGGGTACAGAAGAAGGCCGAAGGTCATCTGGGAGACGGCCACGAGGTTGAGGACGCTGCCCGTGGTCTCGAGCGACCAAGCGAGCTTGTTCTCCCCTCGCGCCGCCAGCCAGATCGGTACGTAGGCGATCATCTCGATCGTGACGCTGGCCGCCTGGCCCCAAACCGCCGAGCCACTCGCCCACCAGACAACTCCAGTGAAAGCAGCGCCCAGCAGACAGATGATCTCGATCTTCGTGAGTCCGCCCGGGCTTCGACGCCAGAGAGCAACAACGAAGATGGCAGCACACACCGCCACATAAGCCACCGGGACCCAGACGCTCTCGCGAGCGCCCGAGCCGTAGTAGGTGGCGAGACTTGTGACGCTGGTGACCGTCCAGATCATCCAGGCAGACCAGCGCGTGGTGCTCGTTCTTCGCAGGATGGCCCGCACATAGATCACACCGCCGACACAGGTAAGGCCGGCGGCGATGAGTCCTGCACATTGCCGCAGGAAGTCCATATAGCCCCTCGCAATCATCGCGAACAACAATGACGAACTTCGCCACTCTATCATTTCATGAAGGTATATGACAAGGTTTCCGCGCGTCCGGTCCGCACCCTTCCATCTTCTGGGAGGGCACTAGAACCGGAACGCGCTCGATGTCAGCTAGCCCTTCGGAGTGCCGTGTACCCCTGACGGCCAGCCCAATGCAACAAAGGGCGACCATACACCCACACATCGGCGAGGACGCCTACGACTTCCTCGACGTCCGACTTATGCAGGCTGCCGCCGCCGGCCGCCCGCAGAGTCGTATAGGCGCACAGATGCACCGGCCCTCCACGGCGTCCGCCGACGGCCTCTTCCATGGCATTCACCCACTGGCGTGCGAATGCGGCGACCACAGGGTCGACCTTCTCGCACCAGGTCGTCCAGTCGTGAACACTTCTGGCCCGTGTAGGTTTATTACTACCTGCAGGCCTCATGTCTCCTCCCCCTCTCAGGGTCTTTGCTGCCGAACTCTCCACCTACGGAAGGGTTCATCTCCTAGTATAGAACTACTACACTATTTAATCTTGTGTGCAGGCAATATTACTGAGTCCAGCACCGGCACTGTTTGCGATATTGCTACAGTACACGATATTGCCCTGGCCAATCGCGCCATTCACAACATTAAAGCCATACCCAGCCGCATTCACGTTAGCGGTGTTGGCGCGGAAGGCGTTACTTGCGCCCCAACCGCTGTAGACATTGTGAACCTGGAAGCCGTCTGTCAGCGTGTTTGTCCCCGTATTGTTTTCGATCAAATAGTAATTGCCTTTGGCGTCGATCCACGAGTCAGCGCTGTTCAGGCCCGAAAGCGAACTTCCGTCGAAGGTGTTGCCAGCAACATAGCCACCGACTGAGCCTTCCTTCAGATCAAGTGCCTCTGCGGCAAAGTCCGTGAAGGTGTTGTTCAGCACAATATTGCGGTCAGAGCGGTCGGGCTGGCCGCCGCTGTATGTTGCCCAGTTAGAGTTAGCGCTGCCGATGTAGACGCCTTCACCGTATTGCGGTGATTTTTTGCCAGTGCCGGTGATTTCAGAATTCTTGATGACGTTGTAGCGAGAGAAAGATCGGAAGTGAACCGCTTCCATGCCTACGTTCGTTACCTTGACGTTATTCAGGAACACGTGGTTGCTGCCATCCAGGACGATGCCTTTGCTGGCGTTTGCCACCGTGATGCCATCGACATTCCAGTAGTCCGCACCGTACAGGTACAACCCGTAGCGACCACCTATACCGTTACCGTCGATGATGGCGTTTCGCGAGCCGGTAATGGTGATTGGATTCTCAGCCGTGCCGTCGACGGTCGCAGCGAATGAGCCCGTATAGTTGCCCGCAGACATACTGCTCTGGTAAGTGCCGTCCGCCAGAACGATCTTGTCGCCAGGCTGCGCGTTCAGAATCGCCGCCTTCAGCTGGTCAGATGTGCTGACGTTCACTGTTCGCAGCGTGCTCTCTAGCATAGTTGGATTGCTCGGAGTTGGCAGGCTCTCGGTCGGGTCAATGACCGGCGTTGGTAGACTTGTCTGGACGTATGTCGGATTAAGCGTGATAGTGCTGGTTAGCCTTGCGGTAATGCTATCAAAGCTGGCGTTGCCATTGACCGTGCCGACGCCGAACTTCGCGGCTGCTAGGCTCGTATCGTCAGCCTTGCTGATGTACGTGCCGTTGATGTACACCTTGACCGCGCCGGATGCCTTGCGGACTTCCAGCGTGTAGGCCTGAGAGGGGTTGATGCGACTGGCCAGGCCCAGCACCTTGGTCGGCACGCCACTCGTTACTTTATAGAAACCGCTCAGATATGAGGCGTCTGCGCTGGACAGGTTCACATAGGAATAATTGTCGGCGTCGATGTAGTCGAATACCAGCGAAACGTTTGCGGGCGTCCCGTCGGCGTTGCTCAAAGCCGTCGCGCTGGCAGTCAGTCGCCAGTCCGTCGCAGCGGTCACACTCTGATCGATCGCAGTCGTCGGGCCGCCCTGCGTAAATGTCAGCGGCGAAGCTAGGACAGTTGCGACGTTACCGAATGCGGTCACGAGTAGGCCGACCGCTGCCAGAAATGGCAGGAATCGTTTGAAGCGTAGTTGTACCATGAATACCCCTTGTGGTTAGTGGTATTCATTATAGCGCACCATCGGTGTAGTTTTTACCATACGCTACACATAGTGTCTAAAATTTCTTAGCGCGCGCTATAATGAGTTAAGTATGCAGATCAAGACCAATGTCCCGTTGAAAGACTATTCCACAATGCGTTTGGGCGGTATTGCCGAGGCGCTTACCACTATTTCGTCCAAAGAAGACCTGAAGGATGCGCTCGAGTGGGCCCGTGAGCACAACAAGCCGACGCTGATGCTGGGCGGCGGCAGCAACATTATCTTTAGCAACGGATATCATGGGCTTGTCATCATCAATGCGCTTCACGGCTTCGAGGTACTCACCGAAGACGACGAATCAACTCTCATGCGCATCGGTGCCGGCGAAGTCTGGGACGACATCGTCGCGCGCACAGTCGCCCAAGGCCTGAGCGGCATCGAGAAGCTCTCAGCCATCCCGGGCACAGCAGGTGCCACTCCCGTCCAAAACGTCGGAGCATACGGTGCAGAAATCGCAGACGTCCTGACCGAGCTCGAAGCGTACGACACAACCACTAAAACATTCGTCACTCTCAGCGCGGCCGACTGCAAATTCACCTACCGCAACAGTATCTTCAAGTCGACCAAAGACCGCCACTACGTCATCACCAGCATCACCATTCGCCTCAGCAAGCGCCCTCCCGAGCCACCGTTCTACGAAGCACTCCAAGCGTATCTCGACAAACACCATGTCACCGAGCACTCCCCCGCAGCCCTACGTGGTGCAGTGGTCGCCATCCGCGCCCAGAAGCTACCTGACCCGCAGATTGTCGCCAACACCGGCTCGTTCTTCAAGAACCCCATCGTCCAACGCGGCAAGCTTACTCAGCTGCAGCAAGACTACCCCGAGATGCCGTTCTATGAAATGAAAGACGGCAGCATTAAGCTCCTTGCCGGTTGGCTCATCGACCAAACTGGCCTCAAGGGATATCGCAGTCACGGCATGAAAATCTACGAGAAAAACGCTCTCGTCTTCATCAACGAATCAGCCAAGGGCTACGATGATCTCGCCGCCTTCCGCCAAGAAATCGTTGGAAAAGTCGAACAACGCTTTGGTGTCACACTCGAACAAGAACCGGAGTTAATTTAAGTGCAACCCGACAACCCAAAACACCTCATCGAAAAGCTTGGCTACCTCCCTGACGAATCGGTCGACACCGTCGATGCGCCGGATTGGTTCATGGAATATCTGCGCGGCAACGGCGTCCACACGCACGCCAAGCTACCGGCCGAATGGCTGCATATGTTTATGACCAAGCGCGAACAGACCGAACATTTCATGCGCCACCTCAAGTTCAACGAAATCCAAAAAGGCCTCTGGATCAGCTGGCCAAAAAAAGGTAGTGGCGTCCACAGCGACATTACCGAGCAAGATTTGCGCGACATTATCCTGCCCTACGGCTGGGTCGACATAAAAGTCTGTGCCATCGACGACACCTGGAGCGCGCTCAAGTTCGTCCGCCGTGCCTCATAAAAAACGCCACCGCTCCCAGTAGCGATGGCGTCAAAACCTAACCTCTTGCTTTTACTCTAGTTTGCCGGGTCACCAGCCTCTGGCAGCTGTGCTTCAAGTCGCGGACCCATTGGCAACAGATCCTTCGAGATGTTGTTTGCTTCTGCCCATTTCACAAACTCATCCATCTTGGTCTTCATTGCCGCCATGCGCTCACTCGCGCTCTTGCCCTTCAGCGAGTCACGATACGTCGCAAGTTCCTTCTGCTTGGCGATCAACTGATCTGCAAGATCTTGTGTAAGCTTGCCATCAGTTACTGCCTGCTTCACCTTCGCCTCGAACTTCTGCTGATGTTCGGCCTCTTTCGCTTGGCGATTTTGGTCAAACACCTTCTGCACATCGCTCTTGTTTAGATGAAATGTACTCGCAATCTTATCAACTATGCCCTCTTGACCGGAGGTAGCGCTCGCCGCGTTTACCGCGCTCACACCCACTAGTCCGCTGAGGCCTGCCGCTACAACAACGCCAGGTATGATCATTCGTTTACTTATTCGCATTATGCCTCCTTCCCACTCCGTTAGTTCTGTCCGGGCGCCCTGGACAACACGAATAGTACTGCTGCCACATGAAACACAGCTGAGACGTGGGGCCGTTGCAATCTCGCCACTTTCGGGCTATAATTGCCAGTCCTATGTCCCAAAAAATTACCGCAACCTACCATATTTTGGAAGAAGACAAGAAGCTGGCAACGCAGCGGATTGCAACTATTGAGCGCGAAATTCTCGAGCTCGGCCCTGCCTTTCACGAGGCGCTCAACCAAACCTCTGAAACGTGGCACGACAACGCGCCATTCGATGCGCTTCGCGAAAAGCAAGCCGTACTCGTCGCAGAACTTCAGACACTCAAAGAAACTCTGAGCAAATCGTCTCCTTCGGTACCCACCGCTCCAGCAGATAAAGTTGGCATCGGCGCGCGTGTCAAACTCGAAAATAAGGCCCAAAAGACGCATCACCACTACATGCTGGCTGGCCACTGGACGTTTCGCCTCGGCGAATTCACTAGTGGGCACATGGTCATTAGTTGCCAATCACCGCTTGGCGCGTCACTACTCGGCAAGAAAATCGGCGAGACCGTCACCCTACCAAACAAACAAGAACTGACTATCGCCGAGATTGCTTAGCGTCTTTTTCTTTGCCGATCATACCCAAGTGAGTATGCCCAAAACCGTCTGGGTACTTGAGGCCGTAGCCCATAACACGGTCCGCTGCGATATGGAAAATCCATACCAAACAGACCAAAAACATCCAGGTCGGCGTATAGCTCACGGCGTATCCTATCAGAAGTAATCCCACCGGCGCCAAGTAGTTATGTACCGCATTGTAGGTAAGCGCACCAACGCGAGTGTTTATCACATACCCGAGCGCCGACAGATCAAACATAATAAATAGCACGGGCAGCCAATACCAGGCAAAGCCCAGTCGTGCGTAGATTAAAAGGCTCAGCAGCGCGATGCTGATGTTCTCGACCCTCTGAAATGTCGTGGGTAATGATTCGTTCATGACTGCTGATCACTCGGGAGTGGGTAATGGTGCGCAAATTCGACGACTTCGTTCTTGAGGCGCGCGAGCGTCTTTTCGTCATCCTTCGCCTTGAGTGCTACAAGCATCCACTCAGCAATCTGCGCCATGTGTTCTTCCTTCAGGCCACGAGTCGTGATGGCCGGCGTACCCAGACGAATACCGCTCGGACGGAATGGTGGAAGCGGGTCGTCAGGAATGACGTTCTTGTTGAGGTTCAGGCCAATTGCATCCAGCGCCTTCTCGGCTTCACCGCCATGCATGCCAAAGCTTGTTTGCACATCGGCGACGACCATGTGGTTGTCGGTGCCATTGGTGATCAACTTAAAGTTTCGTTTCATTAATTCGTCGGCGAGCACTTTAGCGTTCTTTAGAATTTGCTGCGCATATATTTCAAATTCCGGAGTTCCTGCTTCACCAAAAGCAATTGCCTTCGCGGCGATCACGTGCATGTGCGGACCACCCTGCACCCCTGGGAATACACTGCGATCGACAAGTGTCGGCAGATTTTCGATCGTCTTTTCCGGCGCGCGCAATGGGTTGCCCACCGTGCCCTTGGTCAAAATCATGCCGCCACGAGGACCACGTAGTGTCTTGTGCGTCGTAGTCGTAACCATGTGGAAGCCATAATCAAATGGATTCTTCAGCGCCTTACCGGCAATCAACCCAGCAAGATGCGCCATGTCCATGATAGCCACCGCGCCGACTTCGTCCGCGATATCCGCAAACTTCTGGTAGTCCAGCTCTCTCGGGAAACTGCTGAATCCAGCCAAGATCATCTTTGGTTTATGCTCCAACGCTAGATCGCGCAGCTGATTGTAGTCGATCTCGCCTGTCTCGACGTCCTTCATGCCATATCGCACGAAGTTAAACAGCTTGGCCAGCACCGTTCCCGGGCGACCGTGTGTCAGGTGGCCGCCGTGGCTCAGCTCCATGCCAAGGATCGTGTCACCCGGCTCCATCCAAGCGTGATACGCCGCTTCGTTAGCCTGCGCACCGCTCAGCGGCTGTACATTCGCATGATCAGCCCCAAATAATTCCTTGGCTCGTTCGATCGCCAATGTCTCGATCTGGTCAGTATTCTCCTGGCCACCGTAGTAGCGCCTGCCAGGGAAGCCTTCCGAGTATTTGTTCGTGAAGACACTCCCCATCGCCGTCAGCACGTCCCGGCTCACGTAATTTTCTGACGGAATAAGTTCGAGCCCGTCGCGCTGGCGTTTCTCTTCTGCCGCTATAAGTTTTGCAACATCCGTATCTTTCATCGGTATCTCCTGATAATTTATGACTTCAGATTAGTGGGTCGGACATTGCTATAACATAAGTTCAGTATATCATTCGGCGTGCCAGCCCGGGAGAGGTCATCTCCAGGGCCGGCACTACCTGGCTCAGTGCAGGACGCGGGCTCCGGCCGTGACGAACATCGTGATCGTGACGGACGAACTACCGTCGTGCTGGAATGGCCGCCCGTGCTGGACCGTGTGCGTTCGGATGGGCTGGCCACTCGTGACGTCCCGGGACTTGGCGTAACTGCCCGGACCAGCAGTGGCGTTGCCAGTTCGGCGCACGCGGACAGATCCCGGCGTGTCGGTCAGGATCAGCTCGGTGCCGGTCCTAGTAGTGACGGCTTCCGCCTTGACCCTGCCAACCGCCAGCCACGGTCCCTCAATGAGGGGCGTTGTCGCGGTAGGGTCGGTGACGCAGAAGATCTTGATGTTGCAGCTCAGACCGGTCACGTCCACTGTGTGGACACGGGTGTACGGACCGATCCTGCGCTCGCGCTTGGGCATATGCCTTCCAATCCTCAGGCTGAACAACTTAGCGAATAATACCATAAACACTAATAATTACAATATTCAACAAAACACTTGCATTTATCTCATCCGTGATATAATAACTGTGCTATGGAAGCAAGTTACAAGGAAAAAATAGGCAAACTTATTCAGAAAAACCGCCAAGATCGCGGCCTTACCCAGGCTGAGATGGCCAAAGCGCTTAGCACCAGCCAAAGCGCCGTTAACCGTATCGAAAATGGCGGTCAGAACCTCAGCATGGAAATGCTGGCACGCATCAGTGACGTCCTGAACAGCGAGATCGTCTCGCTCAACAAGCCAGGCACGCTCAATTTCCGCATCGAAGGTGGCCGCAAACTGCACGGCACCGTATCAGTTAAGACATCTAAAAACGCCGCCGTTGCACTCCTCTGTGCAGCACTCCTCAACAAAGGCAAGACAACCTTAAAGCGCATGCCGCGCATCGAAGAAGTTAACCGCCTCCTCGAGGTGCTCGCGAGCATTGGCGTCCAGACTCGCTGGCTCAACGACAACAACGACCTCGAGATCAAGCCACCAGCCAAGCTGAAGATGGACGAGATCAACGCCGAAGCCGGCCGCAAAACCCGCAGCATCATCATGTTCATGGGTCCGCTGATGCACATGCTGAAGGAATTCCAGATTCCATACGCTGGTGGTTGTGATCTCGGTGAACGTACCATTCGTCCGCATCTGTTCGCAATGGAAGAGCTCGGCCTCAACGTCGAAACCCACACCGGCTGGTACACCTGTACCGTCAAACTCAAGACCGCCGACAAAATCGTTATGTACGAAAGTGGCGACACCGCAACCGAGAACGCCATCATGGCCGCCGCTCGCACCCCTGCGACAACCGTCATCAAAATGGCAAGTTCAAACTACATGGTCCAGGACCTCTGTTTCTACCTCGAAAAGCTTGGCGTCAAGATCGACGGCATCGGCACCTCGACTCTAAGAGTTCACGGCGTCAAAGACATCAACAAGAATGTCACCTACAGTCCGAGCGAAGACCCAATCGAGGCCATGACCTTCCTGAGTATCGCCGCGACAACCAACTCACCTATCAAGATTACTCGCGCACCTATCGACTTCCTCGACCTCGAGTTGCTGAAGCTCGAGAAGATGGGCATGTACTTTACCGTTGGCCCAGAGTACAAAGCAGACAACGATCGCACGTCACTTGTAGACATTCAATGTCATGAATCAGCAGGCCTGACCGCCCTCGAGGACAAAATCGAAGCGCACCCATACCCGGGCATGAACATCGACAACCTACCGTACTTCGTGCCGATTGCCGCTGCTGCCGAAGGCCGCACGCTCATCCACGACTGGATCTACGAAAACCGTGCTATCTACTACACCGAGCTGAATAAACTCAACGCAGACGTCCAGCTCGCCGACGTCCACCGTGCTTACGTCACCGGCCCAACCAAGTGGAAAGCCGCCGAAGTAATCTGTCCGCCAGCACTGCGCCCAGCCGTACTGATACTGATCGGCATGCTCGCCGCGCCAGGCATGTCAACCCTACGCAACGTCTACAGCATTAGCCGTGGATACGAAGATTTGGCCGCGCGCCTAAACGAGCTCGGTGCCAGCATCGAAGTCTTCCGCGAGATCTAAGCAGCTGCTCGATTGGCGTCGACTAACGCTTGTAACTCAACGCCCCAGGCCGTAAACTCTTTGCCCGGGCAAATCGTCTGCACAATAGCGTTGTGGCCTAGAATCCGCGCCGATTCTACATCTGCATAATTCTCAACGATCAGCTCAGCCGCCGAATCTAGCGCGCCTTGCGTTGGGCGGCCCGCCTCAAAGTCACCGTCAAAACAAACCGCCACGCTGTGCGTATTAGTTTCCCAGTCACCCGCGTGCCAACCAATTGCCGCATCCTCCAGCAAACGCTCTCTTGAACCATCCTCTCGGACCAGCCAATGATAGCCGTAAAACACCTGATTACCGGCGTCATCTGCATGGCCAGAATACACCGGCGTGCCTCCGATAAGCTCGAGGTCGGGACCGGGATTACGGTACTTTGGCACGTATAAGTTCAGCAGGTGCATCGCGTTGAGTCGCGCCAGATCCATTGGCACCTGGCTGGCCGTGTGATGCACAACGATCGTATCGATAGCTTGACGCTCCTCGTCCCAGTTTGGTCCAGCCTCCCCGAGCATAACCGCACCTTCCTCGAGTAGCTGCGTAAAGACCCTCAACAGCAGATGTGTCGCCCTGTCGCGCACGCTGCCAGGAGCACTCACAACTTCACCGGCGTTTCGCGCAGCCAGCGAGCCAAGCATCAGCCCACCACGAACTCGTCCCAAATGATCATACCAATTCGGCTCGCGCACAATGTCACGAATACGATCAGGGATATGCAGGGCTCGTTCACTCATATTCGCCAGTATAGCAAAGCACTTATTCGATGACCCAATAGTTAAAGCTATAGGTCGTACTGTTCGCCCCTGCGGCACTGTTGCCAAAGTTGATCGTAAATGTCGTGGCCGAAGACGAAACGACAAATATTTGGCGCGCGGCAGATGGTGCATCGGTCTTGCCCACAACCATGATTGATTTTGGCGCGGCACCGTATGTTTTGTTGAAGGTGAAGATCGTGCCACAAGTCGATGACGTGCCGCCCGTGCCGGTGGTGATCGTAAACGAGCCAGCGGTATCTGTTGAGCCCGCAGCCACCACGGCTGATGGTGTCGTACCGCAGTTCGTCGGCGTACCAATAGTTGGCGGATTGGTTTGCGTCGAAGCAAAGTGTGCGTTCGCCAGGGTCAGCGACGCAAATGTTGTCGTTGTGCCCGTGACCGAAATCTTCATAGCCGTCGTATCTGCCACAAGTAGCGCCGTCCCCGCACTATTCTGAATCTGGAAAGCGTCGGTCGCATCTGATTGCGATTTCACCACCACACTACCCCCGATACCCGCGCCGTTCTTGTTGCCGCCCTGCAGGATCAGATCACCGCCATCGTTGTTCGTATCTGTGCCACCAGTTCCGGCATGCAGTGTCAGGTTCCCGCCCACGCCAGAGGATGCTTGCGACACACCCCAGCTCGCAGTCGCAGCAGAGTTAATAGTCAAAGCGCCAGCAGTGGTGGTTAGACTCGAGGCTGCATTGCCAGTGATATTGATCACGCCGCCGTTCAGCGTTATGCCGCTGGTTCCACTTTGAATATCAATCCCGCTACCACCACGAATGGTCGTCGCGCCAATTTGGTTGAGGTTACCGATGTTTACAATCTGTGCATTCGTATCACCAAGGTGCAGGACTGATGTCGAACTGGAAGAACTGAGGTCAGTAATCGACATGTCGTCAAAGTAGTGTACCTCGCCCGCAGATGCGCCGCTACCGGATATAACAAAGTAAACGTTCGTTGCGCCAGCCGGAGCAACTCCATTTCCCGTCACCTCCGTCCACCCCGTAGCGCTATCGGTCACGAGCTGTAACGTTGTGGTCATGCCGCCAGTACCCACCCATGTGACGTGCGAACCAATGTTACGAGGCGTCGTGCCAGCTCGCACCCAGAAACTGAAATGATAGTTGTGACCAGCCGTCACTGGGGTAAGCGCAAAGTTTTGATCTTCCTGGATTCCCCAAAACGAACTGTTCATCGTCACGCCAAGGCTTTGTGCGCCCGTGTGTGCCTGCGCCCCTGATGCCGCGACCGTTGTGTTAAACCAATCCAGTACGTGATCCGTCCCGGACTCGAATGTCTTGTTACTCACCACCGTACCCGACACCACGCCGCTACCTGCATCGATCGTAACATTGCCTGAGGCTGTCGTGGATGAATCTCCGGTCTTAACAGTAATGTCACCAGTCACCCCTGTGGCGGCAGCCGTAGCGACGCTAATCGTACCCGTTCCTCGCCCGGTCAGCGCCAAGCTGCCCGTCGACGTATCGGCCGCAATAAGGTTCTGCCCAGCGGCGTTCTGGACCCGGAACCCTGTGGCCGAATCGACTCGGTTGCTGAACGTCGCCGCGCCACTGCTATTAATCGCCAAGCTCTGATGTGTTGCGTTTGTGTCCTGGACGTAGAAGTTATCAGCCTGAACCGATACAGCTCCGCCTGTTTGGAAATTCGTGACCGAAGTTGTAGCCCCAGACCCATTCACCGACAGTGCCGGAAAACTGCCGAATCGAAGCGACCGACCGTTGCTCAGGTTGATATCGCCAGCTGCTATATCAAGTTTGTATGAGGCGTTTGCCTTACCTATCGCTATCCGGCCGTTGACGGTATCAATGTTGAAGATCGTGCTGGTCCCGGCTGCATTCTGAACTTGAAAACCAGCGCCTGTATCTGTTGAGTTACGGAATAATACTGCGCCTGTGTCGGCAATGGTCATATGAGCCTGGCTGACAGAGCCAGAGCTATTCGCCGAAGCCGTATAGGTGGCATAGATAGAGTACTGGTTGCTGCCATGGAAACAGCCGGGCGCACTATACGGATCAGGCATAGAACCAAAACCAGCCGTCACAAAACACGTGCTGTTGCTATTTGTGTTAAATGGCTTGATAACAGTGGTATCGTTGGTGTTCGTGACCAGCCAATACGTCGTGTTCGGAGAGAGTGTGACTCCGGGCATCGTTATGGTTGTCCAGCCGTTCGGAACAAGGGCAGTGAGGGCGCTGGCGGCTAGGCGGCTGCCGGGCTTGCTCGGGATGTCACCGTCGTCCTCGTAAATGCCCGCTTGCAGCTGGCTAGAACCAGTACCGCCGATGTAATAAGCACTTATGGATTGCAACACGCCGCCAGTGTCGCCGGTTGTGATCTTCACGGCGCTCAGGTCGTTGGCCCATCCCGGACCTTCTTGCTGGCTGGCGATTGTATCGAGGCCAACATGAACCGACGAGCCTGGCGTAATCGTCGGCTGCGTCGTTGCGCCGCTAGGGTTAACGTACAGAACTTGCCCGCCGCTATCGATGGTTGTCGTCTTCAGTGTCCCTACTTGGCCAATGCCGGAGATGTTGAAATTACCCGATTGCTGCGAGCCCGGCGACGCCGACTGCAGCGTCACGCCATCTTGGATTGCGCCCGACAAAACATTAGTGATGTTCGTGGCACCCGCGCTAACACCGGTCGTTCCCTGAGCGGTGGAGCTACCGAGGCTAACAAACTGTTGCCCATCGTAGTAATTGAGCTTGCTAGACGTCTGGTCGAAATAAAGCTGCCCCGCCAAGGGGTTTTTCGGTTGGGTGATTGGGCTGAGCACAAGCGAGCCGGCAATCGCCAGCTGACCATTCACCTTCAGGCTTGTGGCGTTTTCGATTGGGATGGTGTTACCCGCAAGGCTTCCAAGCGGCAACTTTACGACGCCATATTCGCCAGACTGCACCGCTACTTGCTGGCGACCAATCTGGGCTATAAGTGCAATGATACCGCCCACCAGAACAACCGCGATACCAAGACCGATCGCAATCACTCGCCACAAACTCTTCCGCGCCGCTGCTGGCGGAACATAGGGCGATGGGCGCAGAGGCACTGGAGTAGGTTGGGGCTGAATGGGCTCACGAACAGGGGTCGCCTGCACGGGCGACGATGCCGGTTGAACCGTAGGGTCTTGCACTACGTCAAAAGGACGTTCGTTTTGCATTTTGTTTGTTTTGAACCCAACCTCAGGTATTCAAGGTTAATCTTACAATAAGAACGCCTCTGAGCGCAAGATGTCGCTTGTGCTTATTACAAAATTAAGATAAGATAACACGCCACCAGTGTCGCGCCCAGGACGAGCAACGTCACGCCGCCCACTTGATACAGACTCTTCCGAATGTTCACCGCTGCGAGTGGATTACGGCCAAGCGAAATCATAGCCGAACGAATAGAACTCGAGATAAGAATCCCAATACTCACAAAGCTAAAAAGTAGTAGCACGGTCGCAAATACAACTCGTATCAGGGAAACTTGTTTGCCGGCGAGATTGTTCGCTAGGTTCTGCACGAATGGCGGCAAAAAGTTGCTGCCCGGCGCCTGATAATTTGCCAGGCCAACCTGCAGTTGCACGTAGCCGACACGAACCTGGTGCGATTGACCGTGTACATCGGTAATTGTCTTGGTCTGAGTCTTGCCGGTGTCGAAGTCCGTCTGGGCAACGCCCACGATCCTCGCGTCGCTGGTCGCGTGCATGCCGACGCCTGCAATCGGCGAAGCAGTTATCTTGTCGCCAGCCTTAATGTTACCGTTCACATCGCTCACCAGCACAGATGTCGTACCGCTCAGTACAATTTGCGATTCCTGCGCACCGCCCGATATGACAATCAAGGGCTTTTGGTCCACAACCCCCACCAGACGATCAGCTGTATCTGTGGCGGCGAGTTCGACGTTTCGGGAATCACCCTTCAGGCTTACCAACGCACCGGCCACGATCTCGCCCCGCCCCGTATCAACGGCGTACCCCTGGGCAAGCGAGCCATTAGACTGCGCATGAAGTGCTGAACCCCACAACAATGCAAACAGTCCCAGGACTCCCCCGAACTTGCGGATGCTCTTCACAGAAATAACGTTCATGGTTATTTAGAGCTTACCATGCTGTGAGGTGCGTAAACAAAACGACCGCCTTTATCGGGCGGTCGTTTGCTACGAATCTGACAAACAGATTACTTGTTCAGCTGTGGTTGAACTTCCTTGAGCGCTTGGCTCATGGTCTCAACAGTGACGCCAGTCTGCTTGATGCTGGCAAGCTCGGTGTCGAGGTTCTCAGGCGATACGCCATACTCGTCACCACTCTTGTCGACATTGTGGTAAACCAGTACCAACCAAGTCTTATCCTTCTGAGCTTCAGCAACCCAGGCTGCTACTTGCGCAGGGGTTGTGGTGATATCGACGTTCTGGACCTTGATGTCGTAGATGTCGAAACCATCCTTGCTGTTGAAGCCGCTCTCAACACCACGGTGTGAAGCGTAGTACTTCTTGATGTTGGTCAGGACATTGGCGTTGTATTCACCGTATGGAGTCGCAAAGTCTGTAATCGGTACACCCAGCATGGTCTGCAGAGTTGTCTGTGAGTTCTTGAGCTCCTTAGTCAACTGTGCGGCAGTCAGTGTTGGCAGGTGTGGGTGCGTTACAGTGTGTGAACCAATCTCGTGGCCGGCAGCGTAGAACGCCTTAACCTGAGCCTTGGTCATGTATGCCGAGTCAGTACCGAGTACGCTCGTAATGATGTACTGAGTAGAGGTCAGGCCGTACTTCTTCAGGAGTGGAAGTGCGCTTGTGTAGATGCTCTTCCAGCCGTCGTCGAAGGTTAAGCTTACGATAGCGCGGTTGAAGCCATGTGGCGCGTAGTCTTCGATAGCAGCATCGTCAGTAGTCAGGGTGCCGTTGCCGAGGACCATGTGCATCATGGTTGCCTTAACAGCGTTGGCCGGCATAGTGAACTGGCCAACAAACTGCTTCCAGTCGGTGCTGGCGGTTGCGGTACCGAGGAAATAGTACGAAGTTGTACCATCAGCCATCGTAACCATCATGTCTACTTCTGTATCAGTAGTCGACTTGTACCAGTCAGCGACTTGGTAGACTTTGCTTCCAGTCACGTTCTGAGCATTAGGCAGCCAGTTAGAGGCGCCATCGGTGTAGCCAGTTACGTTAACGGTAACAGCGCGGCTACCGGTGTGACCAGCGGTGTCGTAGCTGAAGCTAGCAGTGTGGTTACCCCAGTCAGATGTGCCCCAGTTAGCTGGAGTCGTGCCATTGGCAGTCTCAACAGATGGGTTCAGGAGAACATTCGTGGTTGAAGGTGTAGGTGTTGGGGTAGGAGTAGGCGTCGGAGTCGGTGTTGGCGTGGGTGTAGGGGTTGGAGTTGGTGTAGGAACAGGGGTGCCGTCATCGGTCAGGCCAAGGTAGCTGTCGTCAATCTCGAGCCAGCCAACTTTGTTGACCAGGTGGAAGATAGTGACCTCTGTTGCGTCACTTGGAGTAGTAAAGGTGCCGCTCGCTTGCTGCCAGTTGGCTGCAACAGGGGCGTTAGCGATGTCGATGTAGCTGTATTTGCCAGCTGCGTTCTTGAACTGGACGGTTACAGTCGTTGCGACTGAACTCTTGTAGTAGTCGCTGTAGGTGTAGCTTTTGCCACCGACGACAGCAACAGGCTTTGCGTACCACTTAGCGTCACCATTTGTGTAGGCGCTTGTGTCGACACGCAGGCTTTTACTACCTGTGTGGGCGTCACTTGCGGCGCTTAGAACAGAGGTGTTGCTGCCCCAGCCGCCCTTGAGCCAGTCTGTTGGGACATTGCTGCTATCTACTGTTTCAGCAGATGCATTGTTAATAAGATTTGGACCTGCTGCTGCAACGACCTGCTGCACAGCCGCCAGAGGAGACGCTACAACCAGCAGCGTCGAAAGAGACAATACAATCTTCTTGAGAGTCATCTTCATGACTTAAGTACCTCACCCGCAGTTTTTCTGCGATTTAGTTATCTAAAGCTAAGAATACCACCATTTCATGGCTTGTCAACTACATTAACTACTGAGGATAAGCATAAAGAGTATTTACATACTTGACATTGTATGGTATAGTAACAACCAGTGAATTAGCGAGGGTTAACGCCCTTGCTATGCATCTCTACAGGTAAGGGAGTTTCCACCACTGATTCTCATATCAATTAACCGTACTTAGGAGATGCTTATGTATGGTCAAGGTGGTTTGCCTGTAGGTGTTGCTACAACCGTTACTGGTGTAGCTGTACTTCCAAACACAGGTGGCTTTCGCCCACTGTTCATCGCTGCACTCGCAGTGACTGCAGTTGGCGCAGCAACTATCGTTACCTCTCTCGTCGTCGCTGCCCGTCAGCGCGCCTAGTGGGATAACAGCGGGAAGTCCGGTACTCTATATATGTGGAGTACCGGGCGCCAATCCCGTTTACAAGGAGATATGATTATGATGAAGAAACTTGTTACCCCTTCACGAATAGCAATTACTGGCGTTGTGCTGACAGTCGTTGGACTGATGGGCATCGTGCCAATACTTTTTAGTAGTGACGACACAGCATTTGCTGCGTCGCAGCAGGCTTCTTCACAGGTTGCAGCTCCCGTAACAGAGGTCAAGAAGGCCGATCCGGTCCCTGAATCTATCAGTGGCCACCCTGTTCGCATCGTTGCGTCATCCGTTGGCGTCGACATGCCAGTCGTAGACGGTTTCTACGACAAGAGCAATGGCGATTGGACTCTCTACAATGACAAGGCGCAGTTTGCAGCCATGACAACCGAGCCAAACGACAAGTCTGGCCAGACCTTTATCTATGGCCACGCCACCCAACGCGTCTTTGGTAAGTTGCTGAACATGAAAGCCGGCCAAAACGTCGATGTCTACACCAGCAATGGCTATAAGTTCATCTACACCCTCAAGGAAACTGAGACCGTTACACCTCAGAACACCGGTATCCTTGGCTACACCGGCGCCCCTCGCCTGCTACTACAGACCTGTGTCGGTACATTCTCTGAGAACCGTAAGTTCTTTATTCTCGACTTTACTACCGTTGAGAAGGTTTAAGTACTAACCAAAATCCCCTACAATTGAAGCATGAGAAAATCACATGGCTTCAATATGGTAGGGGTTTTTGCTATTGTGGCGTTCCTTGCTGTCATTGCCCTTATCATTTGGCGCGTTTCGAGCCCTGGCTCCTCTGGCCAGAGCAAGCAATCCTCTTCTCAGGGTTCACAACAGTCAAATCAATCAAGCCAGCCTAACACCAACGTACCAAGCAGTCCAAAGACCAAAACATACAAATCCACCGTTGGTGGGTACGTTTTCTCTTACCCTGAAGATTGGGTTCTAGAAGCATCACCCGGCGGCAGCGGCGAGACAACTACCCTCAAGTCGCCCGACCTTGTCACCAAAGAGCAGGCTGTTGGCGTCTACTCTGTCATCCAAGGCGCAGTCATCACCGTATCGTCGTACCCATGCGACAGCTCGTGCACAATCAGCGGCCTCTATAAGGAAACATACGCACTAGCCACGAATCGTAGCGAGACAACAGTCGACGACCTACCCGCGGCCCGATTTACCTTCGGTCGAGATACTCAACCGCAGATGTACACTATCTTTTTCAAGAACGGCTATAAGTACATGGCGACTTTCAATTCCAGCGGCTCCGTTATTAGTAGCCCGCTGCTACCGATCTATACCGACATCGTGGTCAAGTCGATCAGGATTACCACAGACTAAGCTGCTGTGTCTTGCAACGCTTGAGCGTTCAAGGCGTAGCGGCGGCCTTCAGTGTCCCAGCCGACGACTTTCTTGCGGAAGCGGCGGAAGGCGACTACCTCGAGGTAGGCCCAGAAGTACAGAGCCAGTTCGGTCATACTGAGCAAATAGAAGCCAGGAAGACCCAACAGAATAGATGGGCGCTTGACGACAGCGGCGGCACCAACTGCGATAAGTGACATAACAGCAAAGTTAAGGGCCAGTGCGGTCGGCAGCAACCATGGATTGTGAGTCGTAAATGACAGATACGGAATAGCTACGAGCAGCTGCATCAGATACAGGAAGGTCTGTAGGATCTGGTAGCCAACGTAGGCGTCCAGAATATGCGCCTTAGTACCGATACGGTGGCGCAGCATGCCCTGAAAGAAACCGCGCTGCCAGCGGAGTGTCTGTTTAGAGAAGTCGCGGTAAGTCTGCGGATCCTGTGTAAAGTTGACGGCTTTCGGAATATAGCGGATCTTGCCGAGTTTCTTGCGGTGGAACTGCAGCGTCAGATCGAAATCTTCGGTCAGACTATCGACAGTGAAGTCCAGCTCCTTGATGATATCTGTACGGAAACAGGTCACAGGACCAGGAAATACAGAGATAGCGCCAATTTTTGCCTGAATGCGGCGATGCACCTGTTGGCCATAGGTATAACTGAAGGTGCGGTACTTGCTAATCCAGTTACCGCGCTGGCTCTGGACGAAGCCAATCGCCAGGGCATACTTCTTAGCCTGCAGTTTCTGCTTGAAGATACGGAAGTAATTAGCGCCGAACACGCTGTCGGCGTCGGCGATGTGCACCCAGACGTAGCGATTCTCGATGTCGAAGTGCTTGATCGCTTTCTGGACAGCGAGTGCTTTACCACTTCGGCCGACGCTTAGTACGTTAGTAGAAGGCAGCAATCGGTGCGCTTCAACAGCGGTATTATCTGACGAGCAGTCGTCTACGACGTAGATATCTTGGATATCAAGACCGGCAACGACAGCGGAACGGATAGTTGCAGCGATAATAAGTTCTTCGTTGTGACCCGGCAAAAGAAGCGCCAAGCGGCGGCGTCGATTAGTTGCCTGAACAACAGAGGTAGCACTAGATGTCATATAAACCTCAAAAGACTCTCGTTATGAGGTAACTATATCACATATTTGCTATTTTATCAAGCGTATTTTACTCTTGCCCTTTTGAGTCGACAGTAGCCTGCTGGCCCAAGGCCGGGCTAATACGTGCGGCACTCACCCCTGGTCCTGCCACAGCTGAGCCGGAGCCATCTGTTGCGTATAAGGTTAGCCTGTAGCCATCGCTCTTCTTCTCGATGCTAGAGTCGCCAGGCGCGACGTTAAACGTGCGGTCAACTTTGTAGACATAGCGCTTTCCCTTGTAGTCCAAGGTTAGGTCATCTCCTGTCTTCAGCTTGTCTAGGTTGTAGAATGGCGACTTTGAGCGGGTCCATTGAGGGGTCACGTCCCAGGTCAGCTTGTAACCGCTCAAGACAAAGTTGCCGCCCTTGTCTGGATTCCCCAGTGCCGCATTACGCTGCCACGTTCCGCCATCGAGCTGCGACTTGTCGCCGCCTTCGTTAATTGCAACATCGACGTTGATCTGGGGAATGAAGAGTCGATCCCCGAGCTGGCCTGCTTTTGTGCTCTGAATCTTGCTATTGGTTGCGTCAGCGGTCAGGCTCGTAAACGGTACCGTTACAAGCTGCGGCGCCAGATAAACGGCAGTAACGTAGGCTGCAGCGGCAAAAACAATAATGCCAATAAGATAGAGGAACCAGCGACTCTTTTTCTTATCAAGAGTCACACCCTCGCGATAGTGATACCGTGCCATGATCAAAGTATAGCATTAGCTTTATATTTTTACCCCACCCATGGCACGTGATACTATAAAAACAATAGCAGTTTGGAGGTTTTAGTATGCGCGCAGCCCAAATCAACGAATATGGCGACAAAGACGCCCTCAAGTTTACCGAAAATGCACCAAAGCCAAGCGCCAGCGCCGGACAGATACTGGTAGAGGTACACGCCGCCAGTGTGAATCCGTTTGACTACAAAGTCCGCGAAGGTCAGACCAAAGCAATAGTCGAACTCTCCTTCCCTGCCACTCTTGGTGGTGACGTTGCTGGGACGGTGGCCGAAGTGGGCGAAGGCGTCCAGGGCTTCGAAGTTGGCCAGGAAGTCTACGGACAAGCCAATCCGCTAAGTGGCCAAGGCTCATTCGCCGAATTTACCCCTGTAAAAGCAGAATCACTTGCGCCAAAACCCCAGAACACCGACTTCGTGTCAGCAGCAGCCATCCCGCTCACCGCGGTAAGCGCCTATCAAGCGCTCGTCGACACGCTCCACCTGAGTGCAGGGCAAAAAGTCCTGATCCACGGTGGCGCTGGTGGCATCGGTAGTTTTGCGATTCCGCTCGCAAAATACCTCGGCGCCTACGTTGCCACGACCGCCTCACCAGATGACGCCGACTACGTTCGCCAGCTCGGCGCAGACGAGGTTGTCGACTACACCTCCGAGAAATTCGAAGATAAGCTTCATGATTACGACGCCGTCTACGACACAGTTGGGGGCGAGACATACGTTCGATCGTTCTCCGTGCTAAAAACTGGCGGCCAGATTGTCTCGATGGTAGAGCCGTCCAACGAGGAGCTTGCCTCCAGTCGCGGCGTAACGGCAACTAATCAGTTTACCGCTGTCACGAGTGAACGGCTTACGAAAGTCGCTGAACTCGTCGACCAGGGTGTCCTACAGGTAACGATCGACAAAACATTCCCCCTCGAGGACGCCGCCGACGCCCTCGAGTACATTCACGCTGGTCATCACCGCGGCAAAGTTGTCATTCGCGTCAAATAGATAAGTTCAAAAGTGTTCTCGGGCCCGGGGCGTGGCTTGCACGCCCCGGGCCTTCGTGGTGAGCTTTGTTCAGCTCGACAGCGCATGTGCGAGCGCCAGGACGACTGCCTTGGCGTCATTGACGGTTGCTCCATCAGCGATGAAGACCGCCGGTGAGCGGTCGAGCTGTACGCCATCGGTCCGGTTCCAGTCCTGGGTCATCGGAATGGCGATCGCCACCCGACCTCGACTGGTTCGGAACTCGATGATGCGACGCCAGATGTAGTTGTCGGCCGTCCGAATCCCTCGGAACGGCCCCATGTAGCCGGCGCATTGCGCGGCCATAGCGTCGAGCGTCTTGACCATGAGCCCAGCCGGGCCACTGCGGAGGAAGGCAGCCACTAACTGCCGAATTTCCTCCACCGGATAGTACGGTGAGCCGTAGCCGCTGAGGCTTGCGGTCTGGACTTGTCGCATACTCATATGCTCTCCCAAATTGTGTCGTAGTGCCGGGGCGCTAGTACGCGCCCCGGACACTCCCGATGAACCGTGCGACTCAGGAAGCCGCAGGCATGACGCGAATCAGGCTGGTCAGCACGCTGGCGACCTGATCGCTGGTTGCACGACGGGTGTACACCGCAGGAGAACGGTCGAGCTGCGTACCGTCTCGCTGGTCCCAGTCCTGGGACCACGGAAGCGCAACCAGCACTCGGCTGCTGCCCTTCACCTGAAACTCCAGGGTCCAGAACCAGCCGTAGCCGTCCGCCGACGTCAGACGCGTGCAGCTCAGGAAGCCGTCGATGCGCCGCGCCACCCGTTCCAACGCCGTGCGGTTGCGCTCCGCCTCGGGGCGAGCGTCCATTGCCTCGACCAACTGAGCGGTCGAGGTCGGATAGAACGGGCCCTCCCATCCGGGCAGAGTCGCGTCCGGTACCTGCTGCATACTCATCGGAACCCTCCAAATCGTCGCGGAGCATCCGCGAACTGTAACAGACTATAGCACAACATATTAAAAAATATAATCTTTATGTTTACAAATGTTTAATCCCTGGTATACTACGGTGGATATGAAACGATATCGCCCAAACCAGCTTCAATATATGGCAACTGCTAACCTCAGCGGCATTGCTGCATTTGGCGTGGCCACAGGAGCACTCACAGGGCGTATCGTTACAAACGACATAAAAAATTAGATAACTTATCTCATTGTCAGTCGCGATACGCCTCCGAATCAGGAGGCGTTTATCGTTTCAAAAGTATTTTTACACCTCAAAGCGGGTTCGGGGGCGTATCGGGTCTGATCAAGACCCCTGTCATCTCTATCAACTAACAAAAGAAAGGATTCACGTGCGCCACTACAGTCAAAACGCCCGCTGGCTGCTCTGGTTTGCGCCATTTCGCGCCCTGAGCATCAGCGCCGCGTACCTGACGCCGTTCTTCGTGCTTCACGGCATGAGCACTGCGGAGATCTTCCTGCTGCAGTCCATCTTCAGCGCAGCATACCTGCTGTGGGAGATCCCGAGCGGCATGATTGCCGACCGGCTGGGACGAGCGACGAGCATCAAGATCAGTGCGCCAATCGCCGCGATCGGTATGCTGGCGTACGGATTCAGCCACGATTTCTGGCAGTTCGTGATCTGCGAACTGATCCTGGCGCTGGCCAATGGTCTCATCAGCGGCGTCGATACGGCACTGCTGGTCGACTCGCTCAAGGCCGATGGGCGCGAGAAGGAATTCGTCCGGACACAACAGCGGATGGACGGACTGGGGTTTGCCTCGACAGCTGCTGCCGTTCCGCTCGCTGTGGTGTTGGTTCACTTCTTTGGAGTGTCCTCCACCCTAATCGCCGACGGTATCGTAACCGGCCTGGGCGCGTACTTCGTCATGAAATTGGTCGAAGCTCCGCGCAGTAATGGCGGCCAAGACCAGCTTCGGCGCAGTGCCTGGCATGCTCTGCGAGAGCTGGCGCGCAGGCCGAATGTTCGCTGGCTGGTCACGCTCAAGACCACGCTGAACACGGCGACCTACATCGGGTTCTGGCTGTCCGCGTTGTATTACACGCAGCTTGGGATTCCTGTGGTCGTGTTCGGTGTTATCCTGGCGATTCGGAGCTTGTGGAAGGCCTGGCTTTCCCACCGTTTCCATCGGGAGAGCCATGTCAGCCGCAACACTACGGTCTACGCCGGCATGATCGGCATCGTCTACCTGGCGATGGCCACCGGTCAGCTATGGCTGGTCTGGGTTGTTCTGGGTCACGATGTCGTCCAGGCGCTGGGAAGCTCACCGCTCACCCGCCGTCTGAACGCCCACATCGAGGAAGACCATAGAGCTACCCTCAACAGCGTCGCGAACCTGGTTCAGCGCATGGGTTACATGATCGCGGGACCGCTGGTCGGATTCACCGTCGACAAGACCAACTTGGCGACCGGCATGATCCTGACCGGTGTTACCTGCAGCGTCATCGCCCTCGCGGCGACCGCTCGTCTGCGCCACATCGGCGCGTTCCGCTAGAGATGACAGGCCCCAGGAGCTTATATGTTCCTGGGGTTTTGTCATTCTAGCCAAGCAGTAGCTCTCCGCTGTTCATTTCTACATAGCCAACGATCTGATCTGGAATTATTACTTCGTCTTGGCCTGACATGCGGTATGCCATGGACGTCCTATGCGAGAGAACTGGCTCCAAGTCAGCGTCACCGGGTATCCCGATAACACCATATGCGTGAGGTGCAAGCGGCGCACCTGGAGCGGAGCGAGCCCACACCGGGGCAGTCCACACGTCGTGCAAAATCCGCACCGCCCCTGTTGCCGGCCCGACAACTCGCATTGCGATCTTGCGGTGAAGCGGACGATGCTCTGGGTCATCCACAAAACGCCGAGCGGCCATGTGCGGCAAGCTCGGATCGAACAACCCAACCTCTATAACCTCATTCGGTTCCAACAGTTCGAGCCGCAGGAGCCCAGTCGTGAGCGCTTCGTGGCTCATTTGTGCCAGGCGCACCTCGCGCTGCAGCTGGCGCTCCTTAAGCGAACGCATTGTCTCGAGTAAATCGCCCAGACTTTGCTCGCCATGAAGACCCACATAGAGCGCAGCAAATTCGGTAGGCGTTAACTGAGCTAATCTTTCTCGAGCGGTCTCCTTTGCGACGTCACCAAAAGCCTGATCGATAATACGATCAATATCAAAAGTCGCCGTTTCAGCGTCATCGCTCAACCGGCGGCTAATTGCTTCATGAAGCGCTTCTGCCAAAGGAAGAAGATCCCCAATTCTCCGTTCCTGATCACCCTCACTTTGTTCCATTGTCATAAGTTCGTAAATATAGTGTAACACTAAAGTTGTGCCCGAGGGTGGGCACCCGGGGCCGTCCATGGATCGGACGGACCGCCGGGCACCCAACACCTCGTTCCTCCTTGCCGCCGAAGCGGCTTGCCGTCAGGAGGAGGTGACGGCTGGCGTGATCGTAGCGGCGTCTCCGCCGTTGTCGACCGCGCCCTTGTTGGACGTGACCTTGTTGGTCAGCGCGAGGGTGATCAGATCCATGATGGACCCGCTCCCGCCGCCGACCAGCGTGTCCGGCGTGATCTTCACGCCGTTGACGCCGATCTCACGCAGCGCAGCCACGAGTGCGGTCTGTTCGCGACCGATCGCGTTCTGCTGCGCCTCGTATGCCTCGGCCTCGGCCAGGCCCTTGGCACGGACCGCCGAAGCTTCGGCGGCACCGATGGCCGAGATCTTCGCGCCCTCGGCTTCACCGAGTCGACGCGTGACCTCTGCCTGACCGTCGGCCTGGGCGATCGCTGCCGCGGCCAGGGCCTTGTTGACCTCGATCGACACCTCTGCCTTGGCCAGATCGGACTGGGCCGCGGCGATGCCGGTCTGCCGCTCCAGGTCGACGCGCGCGAGTTGCGCGGCCTGCTGGGCGGCGAAGGTCGTCTTCTCCTGGTTCGCGATCTCCCGGCTGGTCAGAACCTTGACCAGATCGTCCGGGAACACCACGTCCTGGATGTAAACACCTCGCACCTCGACGTTGTAGCGGCCGAGGTAGTCGGTGACGTACGCCTCCGCGTCGGCCTGAACCTCGTCGCGCGTCTCGATGAACCTGAGCGCCTTGAGCTTCTGGAGCGAGTTGCGGATGTAGTTGCCGACTGCGGACTGCAACACCTCGTTGACGAGGTTCTGCATGGTGCCGACCATCCCGATGACCCGCGGTGCGTGCGTGTCGGGCACGTGGATCTGCACCTGAAGGTCGACCGAGAACGTGAACGCGTCACTGCTCTTCGCAGCGATGGACGACAGCCCCTTGTCGAGGTTGTGCGCCGCGCTCGTGGCGTTGGCCCAGTTCAGGGTCAGGATGGACGTAGGGACTCGCTCGTACTGGTAGATCCGCGGGTTGAGCGGGTACTTGCCGGTACGGAGCGGTTCGGACCAGAGGCCCCGGTGACCCGGAGCGACGATGGAACCGAACTTGTAGTCCACGCCGGACGTGTCCACGGTGGGCAGGCCCACGTAGGACTTCACGACGGCGACCTCGCCCTGATCCACGACCAGCATCGGCACGATCTCCACCTTCACGAGGAAGGGGTTCAGGAGATACGAGCCGTACAGGAGCGGGTCGTGCTGGAGGCCGATGCAGCCTCCGTTGTCCAGGAACGCTTGGAAGTCCTGGTAGTTGTTGTGCAGACCGTTCTTGGTGCCCAGCAGGAGCTGGATCACCTCGGCGGGCGCTGCGTCACCCTCTTCCAGGAGCTTCACGTCGTCGAAGCCACCCAGGCGGCCGGCGATGTCGCCGGACGGCAGGGGCGGACCTTCGAGCGTCGTGACGATGCCGATGACGTCCACGTCCCCACCCTGGTTGCTGGTGGTTCCGTACTCGTCGTCGTAGCCGCGGTCGCGACCACCGCTTCCGCGGCGGCTTCCGGGCGTGATCTCGGTGACCGACAGTTGTTCCGCAGTGAGCTGGCGCGTGAGGGCGTCGACGTCGTCGCTGAGCGTCTTGCCGAACATCTTGCCGCGCGTGATCACCACGAAGGCCATGGGGTGCATCGGTACCGTCGTCCCCGGAGGGAGAACGTAACGCTGCACGCCCCGCTGGCCGCCGCCCGCCAGGAACTGGCGGAGGCTGCTGAAGTCACCGAGCTGGTCGTTGTAGATCGCGGACTTGGCTCCCGAGGGGAGCGACCCGCCCACCTGGGCGATGACCACTCCGATGGCTCCCGGCTGGATCTGCACCCACGGGTGCTTCTCCACTCGGAAGATGGGCCAGAGCTTGGCCCGCCATCCCGGCATGAGCAGGTCCGGCTGGTAGCCGGCCTCGCCGTTCTCGGCGATGAGCTTGCCGTCCGGGAGCTTCCGCCCGAAGGACTTGATGACCAGACCGACCTCGCTCGGACCGATGTTGTGGAACGACTTCAGCGCGACGATCACGACCGTCAGCACCAAAATCGCCCCGACCACAAGAGCTCCGAGGAGGATGGGATTTTCTACGACACCCATGGATTCCTCCATCTCGTTGGACTGGGCTGTAGCGTGACAAATTATACAACAAAAACATTATTACTACAATAACTAGGAAATTAAATACCTAAAATAACAAGAAAAAACCGCGACTACAAAAGTCACGGTCTTTTCTTGGGGCGAACGATGGGGCTTGAACCCACGGCCTCCGGAGCCACAATCCAGCGCTCTAACCAAACTGAGCTACGTCCGCCATATACTGATTACGAAACCTATTCTACCAGATAAACACGACTTTTAACAGATCAATCTTCGCTGCCCTGAGCCTGATCGCCGTTTGGCAGAATCGCCTCGACTTGCAAAATCTCACCGAGCCGGCCAAGTCCTTCGTCGTAGTCAACGCCCAGCATCGCAAACGCTCCGCCCGCAATCCCCAATGCCTCTTCGAGGTCCACCGCCTCTTCCAGCTCCGCAATCGCCACCTCGACATCCTCAGGATCGGCATCTGGCGCAAGCTCGGCGATGAGGTGTCGCATTGCTGTTACAACATCGCCGACTTGTGGCTCACGCTCGGCTGGTGCGGGTTCGTA
>FTKL01580711.1_pt1 | contig 27568 bp, 15 predicted proteins | sample 2434061 | NCBI WGS metagenome assembly FTKL01 (sample SAMEA3914816, study PRJEB12502) | metagenome | biome: forest; material: soil | place: USA | collected 2011-09-16 | depth 0.3 m
GACCGCGCCGTCCTCGGACGCACCGTCTGCCGCGCCCAGCGCCCCTGGCGCCAGCACCCACGCCCCCACCGGCAACTGCCCGCATATCAGCAGGCACGAACAGAAGAACCATCGACGCCATGGCCGATGTGGCCCGGCGACCACCGTGCGACCACCAGCTGACGCGGCAACAGAAAGAGACGGCACCTGGTCTCCCAAGTACCGTCTCTCACAACCGACTTCACAGTCGGGACGACAGGATTTGAACCTGCGACCCCTTGACCCCCAGTCAGGGGGTTCAACTATTGTCGACAGTCGCGACTTCATCGTCTCGGCTTTTCCTTGCTCAACCACCCTTACTTGTAAGAGAATTGGAGGGGTCATGCGCGTCTCGCCGATTGCGGAGCCCATCGCACCTGATGCATCGTCAGTGTTCACTTCCTACATAGACGTCCGTTTTCGCCCATGGGCGCTCATAGGCGCTCATCCTGTGTGGTCCCAAAGTGGTCCCCGGGGCTCCGGTCACGGCGAGCAACGGAGATCTGTCGGACCATCAGTAACAGTTGACAGCAGCGCCCGCTGGTCGGCCAGGATCGACGCAGACGGCGTGGGCGGAGCGCACAGATCAAGGTCGCCTACCCATCGGCTACGGATGGTGATCTTCCAGGCGGTGTGTCGTCTGGAGCGTGTCCTGTCCGACTGGTTCTGACGTGCCTCGCGCACCCTCCCGCACGCTCTGCCGCCACGCCCGGCGAGGCGGCGAATCTTGGTCCCAGGATCACCCGGACCGAGAGAAGGAGAAGCTCGTGGGACAGCGTGCGCAGCGTGGTCGGGTCTATCGGCGGTGTGGTTGTCAGGGCGGGCACGGGAAGCAGTTGGGTCCGTGGTGCGTGCGGTTGCTGGAGGATGCGGGTCACGGGTCCTGGACCTACTGCGTCGACCTGGCCCCGGAGGAGGGCAAGCGCCGTACGCGTCGACGGGGCGGGTTCGCCTCCCGGGCGGAGGCGGTGCGGGAGATGCGGGCGGTACTCGACGGTGAGCTGCGCGGGGTCTACGAGGACCGGCGGACCACCGTGGCGAGCTTCCTGCAGGAGTGGCTGGCGGCGAAGAAGGAGGTGCTCGCGCCGAACACCTACGCCGGCTACGCCGCGTGCGTCGAGCGGGACCTGATCCCCGCCTTCGGCCACTACCGGCTCCCCGGCCTGCGCCCCAAGCACGTCGACGCCTGGGTGAGCGCCCAGCAGCAGGCCGGCCGCGGCCGGGTCACGATCTACCGGGTCGTCTCCACCCTGCGCAACGCGCTGAACCACGCGGTGCGCTCGTGGCGGCTTCGCTACAACCCGGCCAAGCACTCCGTCCCGCCCAAGCCGCGAGCCGCCGAGCGCACCTGCTGGACGCCCGACGAGGCGGCGGCGTTCCTGCGCCACAACGCGGAGCACTACGCCGACCGGCTGACCGACCTGTTCGAGGTCATGCTCGGCACCGGCATGCGCCGCGGTGAGATCCTCGCCCTGCACTGGTCCGACGTGCACCTCATGGACCGAAAGCTCTACGTCCGCTGGACCCTCGCCGCCGTCAACAACGGAAAGGTCCACCTCCGCGAGCCCAAGACCGAGGCCAGCCGCGCCTGGATCAGCCTCTCCCCCAGAGTCATGGCCGCCCTCCACCGCCAGGCCGCCCACCAGATGGCCACCCAGCCCGACGGCCGGCTTGAAGGCCTCGTCTTCGCCCGCCCCGACGGCCTGCCCCTACGCCCGCAGTGGGTCCTCGACCAGCTCCGCAAACGCACCACCGAAGCCGGCCTCCCCACAATCGGCCTTCACGACCTGCGCCACACCGCCGCCAGCATCATGATCGCCGCCGACATCCCCATCGCCGTCGTCTCCAAAACCCTGCGCCACTCCACCATCGCCATCACCATCAACCTCTACGGCCACCTCCTCAAAGACTCCGCCGATGAAGCCGTCAAAGCCCTCTCCACCGCCCTCGACCGAGCCGACGCCCATCACGTCGCCGACGGCCCCACCCGCGCACTACGGTTCGCCGCGTAGGTGGTTACTGCCTGGGCCATCATCAATCCCATCCGTTGAGCACTGACAACGGATATCAGCTGATGGCGGCCGGCCCTAAACCAACAGCGCCCTTCCGAACTGCCCCGCAAATACTGGAGAGAACATAACAATGGCTGCCTCCACATCCGGGATACATCAAGACGGAGGAGCCCACCGCCCTTCTGCCAGGCGGGGGTTATCCCAGCAGCGATACCGAGCGCGAAGCTCTCAAGACCAAGCAGGAGGAGGCCCCTCCAGGACGGGGCCTCCTCGTCGCCGCGCTCGCCGACCGCTGCGGTACGGAGTCGTCAGAGCCTGGTTACAAGTTGTCTGGGCCAGGCGGGGGCGCCACTACCGGAATTTACCGGGCAGAAGCCCACCCACGCCTCAGTGTCAGCCCTGGAGCACCATGCACGTCCTGAGCAACGGTTCTAGGCGCAACTGGCCCCCCTTGTGGTCGAACACCTGGAGGGCATCAAGGCAGGTAACGATCCAGCGGGCCTCGTCTTCGTCCTCAATCCGGACCGCCACGGCGGTCACGGCGCTCTCCAGGTCAAACGGATCCTCCATGAACTCCTCGGCGATAGACCGGTAGCCGGTCACGAGCAACGGGTCCGCGTACACGCCGGTCGCCTCGGCAAAGGCGCGAGCCTCGACCTGGTCCTCGCACAGATCGGCCAGCCGGCGCAGCACCGCATCCGGATCACCCAGTTCGGCGTGGAAACGGTGGGCCCGATCGACCAGCATCGGCCAGCCTCCGGTCAGCGAGTGGAGACGGTCCAGGCGGTCCTCCGTATGGAACTTCTCGACCCGCTGGGCCCAGCCGCGCAGGCTGCGGCGGTCGTGCCGACGCAACACCACAGGAGCGGCTGAGGTGGGTTCGGTGCCCGTCAGCAGGGGACGCCACAGGCCCAGCTGAGAGGGGTCTGTGACCACAACCACCGCGCGGGTCACCCCCGGGGTCACAGGAAGCAGCGTCTCGGCCAGGTCCACAGCCTGCCGGGGGGCCTCGGGCCGGGCATCTGGGTACCGGGCGAAGTCACTGATAACTACACGCCGTTCACGTGGGCGCCCACCCGTGAGTTCCTGCTTGTAAACACTGGGCTTGCCGACAGGCGGCAGCGTCCAGTCGGCGATACGTCCGGCAACTGTACGAAGGGTGTCGCCGACGTCGCCAACACCGGTCGCAGCGGTGCCAAGGACGACCCTCGTCTGGTTGGATCGGCCGAGCAGGTCGTCAAGCTGGGTAATGGTGAGCGGAGCCGGCCGGCCGTCGGGCAGCTCGGGGCGCCCCTCCTGCACGATGCTCTCCTGGAGCTCGCAGTCCTGCTCGGCCCTGAGCAGCCGGGCGTCCACCTCGTGAGAGGTGCCGATCATGCGCAGGGCGTTCGGACCCCTCAGATGCCAGCCCTGACCATCGTGGTTGGGAGCGAGGATACCGAGGCCGACCATCTCGGAGAGATATGCGCGGAACCCCTCGGTATCAAGCTGTTCGAAGCCCTTGCGCCAGAATGTCTCGCACTCCTCGCGCAGTTCGACGTCGCTCAGCCGCACTTCCAGGCCGCGGTGGCGCGCGTGGTAGGCCAGCACGTTGGCAATCACGTCGTAACGGTGGTCCAGACTCAAGGTGTCCTTGAATGCCGCCGAGATGCCGTCCCTGAGACCAGTGTCCGATTCCACGACCTCGATGTCGGCGATCTCTACCGCGTACGGAGGTCCTTCAACTCCGCGCCTCGTCCGCTTGCGGTGCATCACCTCGACCAGCCGGTGACCGAACATCTGGAGCAGGAAAGGCTGGTAGGAGCAGTAGCCGAGCACCCGGTTGACGAGATCCACGTCCTGGAACTCGAAGCCGAGTGCCCGCATGGGGTCGACCAACAGTTCGGCGGCGGACTGGGGAGCGAGCGGGCCAATCACCTTTGGGGTCTGCGCAAGATGACCGAATGGCCCGTTGCTGGCGAGCTTGGAGAACCGCTGCACGGAGTGCAGGCCGGCGAAGACGACCTTGGCGCGGTCCTTGGTGTCGGACCCGAGGCCCTTCAGCTTCTTGGTCTGATCGAAGCGGGGGGCGTCGGCTTCGAAGAACTGGTCGCATTCGTCGAGCAGGACCAGCAGTCCCCGGCGGGAGTCCCCGTCGAGCCAGGTGCAGATGCCCGTACGCACCCGTTCGGAGATGTCCTTACCCGACTTACGGCCCGGCTGTCCGCCCAGCACTTCAGCCGCCCTGAGTTTCTGATCGAGGACGCTCCACAGCGCCTCCGGCCCCAGCGAGCTGCCCTTGCCGATGTTCTCCTGGTCGAGGTTCACGTACACCGCCAACTGGTGGCCTGGTCGCTGCTCCTCAAACCGCTCCCCGGCGTCACTAAGCAGGGCGGACTTACCTAGTCCCCGGCCACCGAAGATGACCTGTGTGCCGCTCCGGTCGAGAACGCTCTTGCGCTCGACGTCACGTCCGTAGAACATCTCACGGCCGATTCGACCGCGCTTCTCCCTGATGTAGGGGTTGACGCCCGAGAACGGCAGAAGGGTCTGCGTGGCCGTGCTGACCTGCCGGTTCCCCCGTGCCGCGAGATAGGCCAGGGCTGCGTCATCCACAACGAGCATCGGCTGCAACCGGGCAGATTCGACAGCAAGTTCGACACGGGCCTCACGACCCAGCGTGCCGAAGTAGAGGACGAGGAGGCTTGCACCGCTGGTGTCGCCCTCCGCCAGGCTCATCACATACTTGGCGGAGGGACGGCCCCAGACCATTAGCACGCGCAGGTTGCCACCCTGCTCCCGAATTTCCGAGCCGAACGCGGGTGCCTTCGCCCTGCCGTTGATCTCCACCTCCGTCGCTTCAAAGAGGCGGTACTCGCGTCGCCGGTGAGACCTCTCGTCCAGTGGCTTGGCGCTCTTGGCGTCGTAGCCGAGAAGTTTGAGGGCCGGGAGCAACTGCCGCCGGGCGGATACTTCGAGCCGGTCCTTCGGCTCGGTGGCACCCAGCTCCCGCCACTCCTCAACGGCGTCCGCTGCCAGGGCCGCCTCATCGGTCGAGAGCGCGCTGTAGTCCAGGATGGGGATGTTCGGGTGCGTTCCGCCGGACCGGACGAGATCGACGAGGGCGTGGTCAATGCCCTTGGGCAGCCCGTCGGGCACCGCCGGGAAGAACTCGGTCAGGTGGGATTCGCCACCATCGATCTCCGGGACGTCCTCGCCGATCTCCAGGAAGTAGACCAAGTCCGCGGCCGTGGCCAGGCCACCGGTGTCCAGATGCCGCAGGACCTGTGCACGCAACTCCTGGGTGGGGTCCAGGGCGTCGAGCCGGGCTCGGATCCGGTCAACCGCCTGCTGCCGGAAGGCGGGCAGGTCGTCACGCACAGTGTCGACCGCCCGTCGTACGTCCACCAGGTCGTAGGCGTCGATGTCGTCAAGCCGGCCCCTGGCGTCAGCAAGAAGTTCCTGGAGGCGCAGGTCCTGGTCGTCGGTGACGGCGCCGTCGGCCTGCGCGCGGTGCAGCTCCGCAACGAGGTCGTCGTGTTCTCCGCGCAGCTCCGCGCGCCGGGCGGACGCCAGAGCCTCAATCTCGGCCACCGCGGGCGCGGTGAACTCCCCGGTCAGTGCGCCGGGCAGCAGTCCTCGTCCCGCTAGTTCGACGAGAGTACGAGCCGCGGCGAAGGCGTCGTGGGCGAGCCGCTCGGCGAGGCCGTCCTGCCAACTCCGGTCGACCGCGGTGAGCAGCTTGTGGAGCGGCGGACGCTCGTCACTGCGGTCACATACCTTCAGCAGTTCCGCATCCAGAACGAGTTCGGGGTCCACCGGATCTCCGGGACGCGTGGTCGCGGTGTCACCTGCGAGCAGGGCAAACAGCTCCTCCATCGAGGCGCGTGCCGCCCAGGCAGTAGCGGCCTTGACGGCGCCGGAACTCAGAGCCAGTTGCTCCAGTTCGCCCAGTGCCGCCTCCCGGCCGTCCAGCAGGGAACGGCGCAGGGATGAGATCTCCTTGACCGCCCGGTTGCTGTCAGAGCGGTCACCACGGCGGATGGTGTCGACCGCCAGACACCACTCCTTGGCCAGGCCAACGGCTCGTTCCACGAGATGCACCAAGTCTTGCCGCCCGGAGCCTTGGAGCGGCTTGCCACTGGACGAGCGGTGCTTGCGGTCCATACGGTCGATCTCGTTGTTGACCTCAGGCAGCTTCGACAGGCGTTCGGCCTGCTCGCGCACCTGGGCCGCCCCGTCACGGTGGTCGCCGACCACGGTCGTGAGCATCGATCCGAGGAGGCCATCGTCGGATAGCCAGCGCTTAGCGATCTCCGTTGCCCGCACGAACCGAAGCCTCGGCGGCACGAGCAGAACACGGCACTGCTCCAGCAACTCCCGCAAACGTACCTCCGCCCCGGAGACATCGGCGCTGACCACCAACGGCGAAGCCATGATCAGGGCGCCGCTGAGGGCACGGTCGGCAACCGCAGTCGCCGCCTCAGCCAGCCGTTCCGGCAGCCGGGGCGCCAAGGCCTTCAACTGGGCACCCGCCAGATGGTCCCCGGTGATCAGCGCCGTGCGCAACAGGGCGGGCAGCAGAAGGAGCTCGCCACCTTCTGCGTCGCGGCCAGCGTATCCGCTGTACCGCTGGAGCAGGTCAGCGGTCAGCCGGGCCCCCCGGCTGTCACCTGACGTCAGCAGCCCGGCGGCACCAGCCAGGCAGAGCGCCACCACCTGCGGCTCGGCGTGGCCGGCGGCGTTCGCCACACGATGGGCGAGTCCGAAGCGCCGCTCCACGACCAACCTCGTCAGGGCCCGCTCCGTGGCGACCGCGTCGGAGTTCTCCTCGGTGGTGACGGCGGCGCGAGCCTTCGGAGTCGGCTCTGCGGACTGAACCTCTTCGTCGCGTGACGCGGTCGACGCCGGCGCGGGTGCGGGCACCGGGGCGAGCGCGGCCGGGAAGTCCGCCTTCGGGGCCGTGGCCGCTGCCGTCAGCCTGTCGGTGGGTGTCGCGGCCTGCGCGTCGTCAGTGTCGAGCGGACCGGCCACCGGTGTCGGGGCGGAGGCTTCCGGTACGGCTTGAGGCTGGGATCCCTCGGGGGCGCGGCCATCAGACCTCTCCGTCAGGCTTTCGTCCGTCTGCCCGATGACCGGCTTCCCGTGCTCAGCGGTCATGCCGGCGGCGGCAGGCTCGTCAGCTCCTCCGATATCACCTTCGGCGGTCTCCACCTCCGCCTGGACCTCTACCTCAGCCACAGCCGATTCTTCGAAGGCCTCCTCCGGCTGCACCAGCACCAGCTCAGGGGCCATGACCACCGCCATGGCACACGCAGGCAATACCCGCACCATCTGATCCTGCAGAGCCAGGATCTCCGTCGCTGCGTACACCTGTCGACCCTCCCGGATCAGCCGTGCGAGGTCAGCGAGCGCGGCGCATTCCTGCCGTTGGGCCTGCTCCCATACCGCTGTGTCCAGCAGGCGGCGGGTCGCTCCTCGCACGGCCTCGGCGGCGGAGGCGGCAGGACTGTCCGGCCGACACGCGACATCCAGCAGCTCCCGCAGCGTCTCCCGTACCTGGCGGTCATGGTCGTATACCGTCCGGTACTCGCGTGCAGCCTGCGTCATGTCCTCCAGTCGGCGGGGCACCCCGGTCATCCCCACCGCGCGGAAGATCGCGTCGACGGTGTCGAAGACGGCGTCCAGCGCGCCCAGTGCAGCCAGGTCCTCGTCATGCGGAGGGCGGCCGTCGGCCACCGTACCGGTCACGTTCTCCGCGGCTTGCCGAGCCAGCGCGAGAGCCGACTCCAGCTGACGGCAGGCCTCCTCCGGATCCGTCCTTTGGTTGGCACGAACGTCTTCGGGCGCGGCCATCAGCACGTCGTGTGGGACTCTGGAGTCCGACGCTGCGTCCTCGGAAGCCGCGGCCTTCCCGCCCGACCCGCTGATGACGGCAGGCGCTTCGCCCTTTCCGTCCCCTGCGGACAGCCGCTCGCGGCCTTCCCGTAGGCCCTGGAAATCCGGGTACGCCGCCACAACGGAGCGGGCCTCGTCGGCCACGGAGGCTAGGCGTAGGAACTCCTCCTCGTCAGCCGTCTCAGTGAACCAGTCCTGGTCGGCCGCCCAGGCGAGAACGTAGGCGTCGGTGACGGAGGCGCTGCACCAAGCAAACACTGTGGCCCGGAGCAACGTGCCACCCCATCGGGAAACGGGGTCGGAGACGGTCTTGTCATCCTGGGCGAAGGCGACCTCGAGGATCTGACCCAATACGGTGGGTGTGAGGTCCCTGATACCGCAGATGCAGGTGTGCTGCCGGACATCGCGCCGCAGCCGGGAGAGAACGTCCTGACACAGGGCCCTGCCCACCCGCCGTGGGGCCGCCATACGGATGCCCAGACTGCCGAGCAGCTTCTGCCGCTCTCTGGGCGCCAGTGAGTTGAAGGCGAGTTCCACCATGTCGACCGTGAACTCGCTCATAGTGGCGTCGACCGGGTGTTTCAAAGCGTTGAGCGCCGCGGCTAGGCCTTCGAGGTCCTCGGCTGAGGCGGTCGGCGGGGACAACGGCGGCCCCGTGATGACGTGATAGCGGTCGTGCATGTACGCCTACTCCGTTTCTGCGGCTGGTTCTGCGCGATCGGCTCGCTCGACGCCGAGGAGCCGGGAAAATGGGACAAGATGGCGGAAAGAGAGATTGGAAGCGTGGATTCACGGATCAGCGGCCGCGCGTGTGCTCAGTTACGAACGTGTAGCCGTAGGGCAGTTCCCAGCCGTCCGCCTTGCCAAGCCTGTAGCAGTGTTCGCGGAAGGCAGTTCGCTGCGCTTCGCTGGGGAAGCAGCCCGGCCGAAGGCGCCGCAGGTGACCTGCAACGAGCTGGGAAGTGAGCAGCCCCAAGCCATCCAGTTCCGTGCCGCCCCAGGGGCGTATCACCCGCCGCGGTACAGGGCGGTAGCCGATGAGCGGGATGGTCGGCTGTCCGTCGCGCGCCGGGTAGTGCGGTTGGCCCCAGGCGTCCCGGCTGCCGAGGGCTGGCTCCAGAAGTCGTTCAGCGAGCAGCTCCATGACCGCCGACTCCAGAGCGGCGGTCTGGGAACGTGCCGGCTGGCGCCCATAGGTCGCGCTCGGCAGAACCGAACGGTCCAACAGGGCATGGCCATCCAGGGTGAGCAGCCCGCAGCGTCGCACGGTGCGCATCACCAGCTGCCGGGGCCCGAGGCCGACCGCGCTGTCACCATGGCGATCGCTGCCCGGAGCATCTTCTCGGGTGAGCACACGGGGGTCGTAGCAGTGCCCGATCACCCGGTCGCTAACGTGCAACGGCTCCGAGAGTGGGGTCGTGGTCACGCGGATCACTGTTTCACCGCGGAGCCAGCGCAACTCAAGCATCAGACCGGGAAAGAAGTCACGGGGCCAGTGGATGCCCGTCAAACGACCAGGTTCGAAGCCGAGTTCGGCGATGACATCCTGAGCCGCCTCGCGTTCAACCAGTGTCCGGTCGGCATGACCAAGTTCGAGGTGTGACATGAAACGTGGGCCGTGAGACCAGCGGAGTTCGCGTGCGACATGCGGGTGCAGGGGGAACCAGCCGTCAACGAGATGGGCCAGCCGCAGGGGGGACCGCCAGGCGATCTCCTTCGCGTCGTTCCGCAGGAGTTCACCGGGGCTAAGGAAGGCATCGTCGACAAGGGGCAGATCGACCGGATCAACGTCCGCTTCCGCATCCATCCCTGCTTCCGGATCCGGCGGTGCAGGAAGCGTCGATGCCCAACCACGTCCTGCCGGGGCCAAGGGGTCGCTGGGCTCTCCGGCGCCACCATGATGATGAGACCGCCAGACGCCCCCGCTCTCGAAGGCGTCGTCGAGCGTGATCAGGGAGCCGTTCTCGAACAGGCCCTGGTTACTGTCTCCTCGGACAACGTCGGCGAGTGTCAGATTCGCCCGACAGACCGCTGCGGCGTACCCCACTCCCCTGAGCAGTTCCGTCGCACCGGGGAACTGGCGAAGCCGCGGTCCGACCGCCGTGTACACGGCAAACGGGGCGGTAAGGCCATGGCGCCGCCTCCCCGGGGTGGCCGCATGTTCCACCGCGGCCGCGAAGGACCTGAGGTCGCCGCCGCCCAGCGGACCTGTATCGCCCCAGCACTCCGCGAGAGAGGCCCGAGTCACGGCGTAGTGGCCCCATGTGCGCAGCGCGGCGCTGGAGCCGAGGACGCCCCGTACCGTGTCGAGCAGACCGAGCAAACCCGCTCGCAGTTCGCCATCACTTGTGCCGGCCATGAGTTCGGCCAGGGACACAGGAACGAAGGGACTGAGCAGCTGATCACGTGCCGTGGTCAGGAGATGGTCCGCATAGGCTGTCAGGTCGTCGCACCGGGCCGCTTCCGGGGACGGGTAGGAGATGTCGACGACGACGTGCCCGTCCTCGTTGATCCAGCGTCGACGTGTGCGTAAGCGGTGGAGCTGGGCCGGTGAAAGGCTCAGGGCCGGGCCGAAGGCATGGAGGTCCGGGACCAGAAGTTCTCTTCGGAGAGCCGCGCCGGTCGTCGGCCTGCCTGGGCCCGCTGCACCAACAGGTGCTCCGGACACCCAAGCCGGTACATCCCCGAGGGCCCCCACTTCTGGGTGTGCGCCCTCGCGGTGGACGATCTCTGCGTAGAGCGGGTCCGATCCTGTGGCCACGCACACCATGGCGCCGACCGGGAGTGGGGGAGCGCTCCCCCCGAGGGTGATCACAGGGAAGTCGTCGAGGCGCAGGGGACTGCCACCGTAACCGTCACCTCCGAGGTTGTACCCGAAGTACACGGCGTTGAAGGCGACGGCGGTGTGCACCGGTGCCCGGCGGGTGGCAACCACTGCTTCGAGATAGCTCAGCAGCAGATGCCGTTCCCTGCCGGGGGTCGCGTCATAGCCTTTCGTCATGGCGGGGGTCAGCAGAGCCTGTTCTCCGTACGGATCGCACACCCCCGTTCGCCTGTGATCGCCGACCATTGCTGACATATACGGGTCCCCACCCATGGCACCTCCGCCGCACTCCAGGCCACCCCGGCCCGCCCTGCGGTAGTTCCCGCAGACTACGCCGAGGCGTGGGGTCTCTGTGGCTGTTTCCTCACTTTGTGATCGTTAATAGCCACATACGCCCAACTCGCACGGATCGTCACGCCTGTCATGCTCCGTCCGCCAAGGAGCAGAGTGCCACCGAGATTCATCACCACGCCGACTGGCGAGAGAGCGGGCCACCACAGAACAGGCTCGTACTGGTGATCATCGCGCGGGCCAAACACTCGGGTCAGACCGGAATGCACCGGCATGCCGGCATCGAGCCCCCAACCGCAGGCGAAGTTCGAGAACAGCAGTAGTCAACCGGCCATCGGACCTGAACCCAAGGATGGTCAATGGATTTCCACAGATGGACGCTCATAGGCGCTCACGGTCTGTGGTCTCAAACTGGCCCCAGTCCCCTGGGCCGGTCATCGGTCACGGCGTGCAACGGCGGTCCGGCGGCCTCTCACTGAGCACCACAACCACGGCCCGGCTTCCAGGGTTCCGGCTGCGGCGTCCGGGCTCACCTAGGCCGGACCAGCGGACTGCCGTGCCCGGGTGCAGAGCGTAAACGGGCCCAACTGCGATGCCCTACCGGATGAGCAAGGCTGATCGGAGATGGGGCTCGCGAAGGTGGACGAGGAGTTGGGGGTCGTCATCGAAGAGGATCTCGGCGGCGGGGTCGAGGGCCTGGTGCAGCATGGCCTGGACGACGTCGGCTATCGGCTGTTCGTTGACGACCGCGGCCCAGCGGGCGGCAGCTTCGTGGTTGCCCTGAGCCGTGGCACCGGCCCACTGGACGACGCAGGCCTTCGTGACGTGGAAGGCGTTCACCCGGCCTTTGGCCAGCAGGCCCCGGTTAAGGTCGAACAGCTCAATGGTGGCCTGGCCTCTGGGGGTGAGCGGGTGGTACTGACCGACCGCCAGGATCAGGCGGAGGTGGGGTGTCGGATCTTCGGCCGTGGGGTCGATCAGCAGCGGCTTCCCGCCTTCGTCGAGCGGGAACGCGGCGCCTTTCAGGTGGCTGTTGCACAGCGAGCAGGCGAGGACGTGGTTGGTCCAGTCGAAAGCGCGCATCGGGTGCTGGTCGATCGGCTCGAAGTGGTCGATGTCGGTGCCCTGGTTGTCCCCGCAGTACATGCACCGCTCGCGTCCGGCCGCCATCTCCGAGAGAAGGTCCTTGAGCGGCCCGTGCACGTGGCGGCGTACGGTCGAGTGCTTCCAGAGCTGCCGCGCCTGGGTCTTGGGGTTCTCGGCGAGCACGATCTCGCAGGTGCACTCGGCCATGCGGGAGCGCGGCGGCTCCGTCAAGGGGAGCCGGCGGATACGGATCACGCGACGTGCCTGGTCAGGGCGTGCAGGTGGGCGGCGACCTCGTCCACCCGGGCGGACGGCGAGCTGGTCAGGGTTCGCTTCAGCTGCCGGTAGCGTTCCCGCTCCTCCTCGCTCGCCTCGCCAGCCACGATCTTTATCTCCAGCGCTACCAGGAGTGCCCGAGCCTCGTCCGCGCGCTGCGAGTACGGGGTGTCGAGGCCGAAGAGCTCGGACAGCACCGCGTCGTCGCCGCTGCCGAACACCACCCGGTCGTACAGATCCGTCCCGACGACCTCGGGGGCTTCGTCGACGTCGGGTCCGGGCAGCCGGATCAGCCCGGCGGGATCTGCGGCCTGGCAGATGTAAGGGCTGTGAGTGGTGACGAGGAACTGCACCAGTGGGAAGTGCTGCTTGAGCCAGCCCCCGATGCGCTTCTGCCAGGACACGTGCAGGTGCGCGTCGATCTCGTCGATGATCACGACACCGGGGACGGTTACGACGGGGCGGCCGCTGTCGCGTTCGACGTGGATGGCTCCGTAGGTGTCGTGGAGTTGCTTGAGGATGTCGACCACCAGTGCGGCGACTGTGCGGTAGCCGTCGCTCATCTCACGCAGGGCGAAGGACCGGCCGTCGTGCGCGACCCACAGGCCGTCGGAGTCGACGTCCCCGATGGTGTAGTCGTCGGGCAGAAGGTCGTCGCCGAGGATCTCCAGGGCGGTGCGCTTCAGCTCGGCCGCGCCCGGGCGGTTCTCCAGAGACCGAAGGTGCTGCTCGATCAGCCAGCTGACGCCCTCGGCCAGCGAGGCGTCCTCGTGGAAGAGACTGGTCAGCCGGGCCACGGCGCCCGACCCGGCCATGCGCCGCTGGACCTCCCCCGACCCGCCGACGAGTCGGCGGAACGGACCGTAGCCCGCGCAGAACCACCCCACCGGGTTGTCCGCCCACGGCCCGCGCTGAGCGGCGGTCGGCGCCTTCCTGTACGCCACCGTGGTCAGGGCCGGCTGGGCATGCCGTCCGGCCGCGACGGCGGTGTCCGGCGCGGTCCACTGCAGACCCGCCCAGAACACGCCGGCCGGCGGCCGCCCAGTGGTGAACCTGTCCTCCGACGGGTCCGGGTGCAGACACACCTCCGCCACAGCCTGCGATCGCTCGTCGCTGATCCACGAGTCGAAGCCGGTCACCAGCCCGCGCGCAGCACTCGGGCCGCTGACCGCCAGGGCGACGGCGCGCAGCAGGGTGGACTTGCCGGAGCCGTTGCGGCCGGCCAGCACCGTCCATCCGGCGTACGAGCCGTCGGGCCGGGTCAGGTCGAGATCCACCTCGCGGGCGCCGCGGAAGCCGCGTACGTTCCGTACCCGCACGCTCTTGAGGTACATGCCCCGTCCTCCAACCCGATTCCTCCGCTATGCGGCCCGGTACGGGCTGCTGCGACGACTCTAGCCGTGCCCCGGCCCGCGCCGGCGAAGCTCTTCCGTCGGGGCGTCCTCGCTCAGGCCGGCTCGGCGGCGATCAGGATGTCAGTCACAGCTACTGGGCGCCGGGGGCGACAACGTCGTCGCACATGCGGGCGGGTAGTTCGCTCCAGTCGTGGAACGCGCCGTGGAGCAGGTTCTCGAACTGGGCTTTGCTCTCGTTGACGAGGAGGTCTTTCAGGCAGGCGCAGTCCTGCATCGGGCCGCCGCCGGTGAAGCAGATGAGGATGCCGGCGGCTTGCAGGCCGCGTGCCGCGGCGGCGACCTCGTGGCCGAAGGGCAGGGGTATCCGGCTGGCCAGTTCTCGGGCGAAGACCTGCTCGATCCGGGGTCGACCCAGGGCCGCCCACAGTCGGCCGATGACGGCGCCGACCATGCCGTGCAGTGACTTCTTGCCGTCGAGCAGCGCCCGGGCGAGCGTTGCCAGCGCCTCGCACCCCCTCCCCCGCTGCTGTTCGAGGAGGGCGTTCCAGGTGGCCTCGCTCGCGTACCGCAGCGCCTGGGAGGCGATCGCGTCGCTGCCGCCGCCGGAGACGAGTCCGACGCAGACCTGTACTGCACCCTCCGACTCCGCGCGGCTCACCACCCGCGGCGTGGGCCGTACAGGCCGCTGCAGACAGCGCTGGGCCGGGATCACGGGGGCTCTCACTGTCAACGGACTTGAATTCTCGCCACCAGAATGAGTGCCCAGCCCCGTGGGCGCCGGAATGTGATGGGCCGGGTCGCCAGCGCGAGAACGGCGGCGGGTGGCGGACAGCCCGGTGAAGAGACGACGCATCTCCGTCGCCGAAGATGGCCAGCGGTGTTTGGTCGAGCTACGGCCGGGCGTCAGTCTCCAGTACCCCAACATACTGCTTGTATGCCTTGTCGACTTCGCTCGGGATCTGCACGAGCGTGCCTTCCTCCATGCGGAAGGTCCGGTTCGGGTCGCCCTTGAAGGAGAGCCAGTTGAAGCTGGTATTAATCCAGATCCCGTCGTAGATCAGGATCTTGGCGTGGGTGTTGTTCAGCCGCACGAAGTGGAACTTGTTTTCGTAGCGCTGGGCAAGGTTACGCAGCTTTTGGAGTACCCACTTATCGCTGCCTCGGTCGTCGGGGCCGATGCCATGACCGATGTGAATCTCGACGCCCGCACGTAGCCGACGCTCGAGCCTTTCTAGGAAGTGGGTGGTGACGACGCCGCCCTTGACCCAGGGGGAGATGATGAGGATCCGCTTGCGGGCTGAGTTGAGCGCGGCGGTCAGGTGATCGGGGTGCTCCAGCATGCTGACGCTCCGGACGGGGATCTCCGTCACCTTCTGCGGTGCTTCAGTCGCAGGGGCGCCTCCATCGGGCGTCTTCACGGCGCCCTGAACGAGTGCCTCGATCTGCTCGGCCGGGACACGGACCTTCTCGAGCTCCGGGCTGAGCGTCGGGCGGGGCTCCGGCTGACCGACCTGGAACCCCAGCTTCTCGGCGGCACCGATGGCAGCAAGCTCGAGCCCATGCGCTGATTGGAGCTCGCTGTCGATGCATAGCTCCAGTTCGACCTCGCCCTGCTCGGGATTGCCGTAGACGAGAAGTTGTGCCGGCAAGTAAAGGTGCTGAGCCTGGGAAGCGATTTTGCGGATGCGGAGGATCTCGATGAGCCGCTCGCGGTCCTCGCGATTGCGAATCAGTTCGTTGAACTGTTCGACTGTGAGGTCCGTCAGTGCGACGCTGGCTTGCTTCTTGCGCGGGAGCAGGAGGTAGCCACGCTCCTCCGCCACCTTCTTCTTGATCAGGCTGATCTGAGCGTAGTTCTTGATGCTCCAGACGATACGGTCGAACGGGACAGGCAGTTGCTTCAAGACCGGCTGGATGGCGGCGACGTTGCGAGCAACCTCCAGCCCCTGGGCTGTCAGAGCGAGACGGCCGCCGCTCCGACGGATATTGCCTTCGCTGACCTGCTCAGCGGCGGCGTTGAGCACCTGCTCGTGTTCAAGCCCGAGCAGCGCCGCCAGTTCATCGATCGTCTGCACACCCTCGCTTACGAACTGGATGATGAACTCGTCGAGTAGCGGCAGTTGCTTGCGCTCCTGAGCAAGCACGTCCACGCGGAGAACCGTGACCGGCACGGCGGCCTCGACCAGCCCGAGCAGTTCCAGTCCAGGCCTTTGGTTCCCGAACCGCCGCCGGATCTGTTCTGACGCGGTGAGGCTCATCGGTCGGCCATCCTGATCTCGCAGTCATCGGGGTGCGTCTCGATGTAAGACATCACGTTTCGAAGGGCGCCGGGCGTGCCCTTGATGAACCCAGCGTCGCCGACGATGGTCAGGCCGTACTTAGCGCGGGAGAGCGCGACGTTGATACGGCGCCAGTAGTCCGCACCAAGGAAGCCGAGCTGCCCGGTACTGTTGCTCCGGGTAACCGAGAGCATGGCGATGTCGGACTCGCGGCCCTGCACCGCATCAACCGACATCACGGTCATGGCGAGATAGGGGAGCCGCTGGCGCATCGCGGCGAGCTGCGCGGTGAGCTCCGTCACCTGGCTGACATAGGGTGCGATCACCAGTACATCCAAGGGTATTCCGGGATTCGGAGGCTGGATGAGGTCGCGTTCGATGGCCTTGTTCAGCACCTTGAGGCGATCGGTCAGCACGCGCACTTCAGCGCGGTTGGCATAGCTGGTCGCAGTGCCCTGTGGTGCTGACTCACGACGCTGGGGGCCGAGCGACGACGTGTCGATCCACAGGACGGGTTTGCCGTACGCCCGGTCGTAGCCCACCAGACCGGCCTGCCGGTGCGAGACCAGCTTGCCGTCGTAGAAGCAAGAACTGATCATATCGCCGATGGGGCGGACCATGCGGTACTGCTGGTTCAGCAGGATACGGCAGTGCTCCGGCAGGTGAGTCGCGAGCCGCTGGAAGAGGGTCTCTTGGATGTCCGCCTTGGTGAGCTGGTGCTCATCGAGGAGCTCCTTACTGCGGAGCAGCTCTTCATCGGTCGGCGGCAACTGATTGGTGTCGCCGACGAAGATCCAGCGGTTGGCCCGAGACACTGGCACCAACGCCTCAGTTAGCGTCGCCCGCGATGCCTCGTCAACGATGCACAGGTCGATGTCGAGATGGCGCACAGCAGGGTGACGAAGGAAGCCCGTACAGGTGCCAGCGATGACGCTGACTTGATCCAGGAATGTCGCCGCGAGGCGTTGGTCGGTTGCAATCCGCTGGAGCCACTCTCCTTGAAGCCGAAGGTGCGTCAGCAGTGCGCGCGACTCAATGCCTTCGCCGACGATAACATCGACCGCATTAAGTGCGTCCTCCGGCGACATGCTGAGCGACAATGTGAGATCGCCAGCGAGAGCTGCTTGGGCTTCTTCGAAGAGTTCATCGCGAAGGTCAGTCAGACCGTCAACGCGTTCCTGTATAGAGGTGGTTGAGTCCGACGGTCCCAGCGCGGTCGTGAGCTCTGTCTGCTCGGGAGGTTCCTCCTCTTCCCTCACCCGCGATTGCAGTCCCCCGATCTCTCGGACGGTCGTAGCTAGCTGTTGCAGAGCGAGCGCTGCCCGCAGGTGCGATCCCGAAATACCGGCAGCCTCCGCCTGCGCGCTGAGATACGACTCCGCCTTACGGCGGACAGATTGCGCCCACTTCCTCATCTGGGCGTCTAGCAGAAGGTGGCGCACCGGCTCGCTGACGCGACTTTGATCTGCGCTGGCTAGTCGGACCAGGCGGGCGAAGCCGCCCTGATCGAGCTTCTCAAGGGCATTATCGACCGCAACGTTCGTTTGGGAGGCGATGAGAATGCGAGCATCAGGCTTGGCGAGCAGGCACTGCTCCACCAGCTCAGCGATGAAGCTAGTCTTGCCAGTACCTGGCGGACCTTGCACCAGGTATACATCCCTGGCGCCGAGCGCAGTGCTGACTGCTTCCTGTTTGCGCTGATCGAGGTCACGGCTCCACTCAGTCACCTCCACTGGAGTCGGCGCCGAGGCAGTCTCTGGATGCAGCAACAATTCCCGCAGCTCCGGCCGTGCCGCCGTGCCGCTCTTGACTGACATGACGGCTTCCCGCTGCCGCCCGATAGCTACTTCGTCCGGCCCGATGTGAGGGATAAGCAAACCGCGATCCGGGATGCTCTCCCACCGATTGCCAAGAATGACGACAGTGTCTCTATCATGTTCGATTACCTCGCCCCAACCGAAACGGCGGTCGGTGTACTGATCCTTGACACGCCACTCGGTGTTGATAAGGTCCTGCTCGACCGGCTCCGCGAGCGTGAAGGTTGCCTCGCGCCCCCGGCCGTTGAAGCCCTGGTATGGGAGGGGCTTCTTCTCGCCGCGCGCCAGCTCTTCGCGGGCGGTCAGGATTCGGAGCCAGGTATCGAAGAGGTCGTCGCCCGCTCGATCGACCGTGCCAGCAGCGATCTGCTCGGCCTTCTCGGCGTAGAACTCGACGAGGCCATCGATCAAGTCAGCCATCGCCTGTTTGGCGGCCTCGATGTTCGCCGGCCGATTGAACGTCCACGAGTAGCTCTTCGGCAGGAGGAGCCCTCGACGCCGATACCCCTCCAGTGCCTGCAGCTCCATCTGCCGCGCTGACACCATCACGGCACCGTCCGCGTCAGGCTTGATGTTGAAGCGCCATGAATCACCGATGATGAAGATGCTGTCGCGCTGTGGCTCTCCCGAGTCGCGGTCGAGCAGGAACGTTGCGTGGACATCTCCGGTGAGGTTGGCCTGAACGACGGTCTGAGCCTCCAATCGCCTCTCGCGTGCGCCGGCCAGAGCCGTTGCTGCGCTACTCGTGAGGCGTAGCCAGATCGATTTTGGTGATGCCGCCGCTGCATGTGCGACGCGGTGCTTCTGAGCGGCAGTGAGCGCTGCGAGCAAGTCGCTAGCGTTCTTCGGGCGGTCACTAGGAACACGTGCCACGCAGGCACTCAGGATTCGTCGGATCTCCGGCGGAACATCGATGTCCAGGACGGCCTGCTCGACGTCATCCCACGTTTTGAGGCGTGAGGGGCTCATGCACTGAATCAGAAGGACACCGAGTGAGTAGACGTCGCGTACGTAGCGAATGTCGGCATTGATCTCGGGTGGTGCATAAGGCCGCGAGTGCCAGTCGGCGACCGTGTTGGTGGTCTCCTCGCCGTCGCCGCGGATCTTGGAGATGCCGAAGTCCGCCAACATCGGAACCCCGCTGGATGTGATCAGGATGTTCGCTGGCTTCAGATCGCGATGCTCAACCTGCTTAAGGTGGGTATACGCCATCGCGTCAACGATGGGGAGGGCGATCTCCTGCGCGAGGCGATCCCACGATTGCCACGGGCTGGCGTCCGCGAGTAGGTCGTCGAGGTTGCGCTCAACCCAGTCCAGCACGATGTAGTAGCTGCCAGTCTCGTCGATACCTGAGTCGCGGTAGGGAACGATGTTGGGATGCGACAGGTCCTTGAGGGTGCGCCACTCGCGCTCGAAGACCCGGCGGCTCAGTTCGTCGGACTGGCTGTTGACAAACTTCACGGCCACAAAAGAGCCGTCACGCCTGTCGATCCCCTTGCGAACGACTCCGAAGCTTCCGGTGCGGGATCCGACCTCAAGCAGGGTGAAGTACTCCCCGACCTGGTCTGATGCTGACACGTTCGTCCCTTCCCGAAGGCGACCACACCCAACGTTCGGGCTGCAGGTCAGATCCTTTCATTCCACAAAGTGTTGGCACAACCGACCGGACGCTGCGCCTGTCCGCGAGCAGCGTCCGTTGCGCAAGACAACACGGCTGGCCCTCGGCTTCCCTCCACGCCTGCTGGACCTTCTCCCTCACAACGATCTACAGCGCGCGCATTGTCGACGAGGCCCCGCCTCCCGCGCGCCACCTTCTGCACGACTGCCTCGCCCCGCTGTGCGCAGCGCGAGCACATCCGGCCGATCGTCTCCGCGTTGAACGTTGCCGCGGTCGTCGTCACGTCGCGGGTGCGTAGTTGGGTACACGTCGTGCCGGCGTGGAGCTTGGCGTTCTTGCTCCTGGCGGAGTGGACGGTGATGGGCTTGTCCTGGAACGGGCCGAGTGGAACGTCGGCGGTTAGCGGACTGTCGAGCACGTGACTCCCCTATCGGTCTCGGCTTGCGAGCCTAGAGCGGGGTACTGACAGCGGCGTTCCGGAGCACATGGATGTGCGGATCTGATCTGTTCCGGTGGGGCGAGGTGCGGGTTCACAACTCTGTGCGGTGTCGATTTGATGCCTGCGACGATGGGTAGTGCTGGCGGGAGTGGGCGGGTGCCGTGTGCCAGGGGGCTCTGCGCTGGTGGAACGGTCAGGGCATGGGGAGGGTCGTTGGCGCGGCGGAAGACGGTGCCGGAGTTGCTCGCGGAGGCGTTCCTCGCCAAGCAGCAGGCGAAGGTCGTGCAAGCCAGGGCTGGCCAGGAGCCGGCGGCCAGACCGGCCGCGGGGCAGCGGCCGCGCCCGACACGCCGACCGGACCTGGCTGCTGAGCACGCTCGGCTGCTGGCGGCCGGAGAAAAGATCCTTGGCAGGGAGGATGCTGCCAAGGCCAAGGAGGCAGCCCGGGTGGAGGCCGATCTCACCAAACGCCAGGCTGCGAGAGAACGCGAGGCACAACAGCGGCTGCGGGAGCGGGTTCGGGCCGAGAAGGAGCAGCAACGGATCGAACGTGAAACGCTCAGGCAGCAGTTGATGGATGAGGCCGAGCGGCGCAGCCGTGATGTCGTTGCGGCGCGCGACGAGCTGGAGGCAGTGCTGCGACTGCGCCCGGAGGGGTTGGAGGATTGGCACTCGCTCGTCAGGCAGGCCTTTGCGCACGACGGGGCCGTCGGAGTGGCAGAGGTGGTGGCTGACCTGCTGCGCCGCTCCCCGGTCCCTGCGGGCTGCCGCGAGAGCGCCGAGGTCGGTTACGTGCCGGAGGCGGGGCAGTTGCTCATCGATGTGGCGCTGCCCTCCCAGGACGTGGTGCCGACCGTTGCAGCCTTCCGGTTCGTCGCGCAGCGTACGGAGGTGGTCGCACAGTTGGCGAAGGAGGTCGACCTCCAGGAGGCGTACCGCCGGCTGCTGGCGCGGCTCGCCCTGCGGGCTCTGGATGAGGCGTTCTCGGTGACGCCCGTCCAGCTGGTGAGCACCGTCGTCCTCAACGGGCATGTCTCGACGATCGACCCCACCACTGGGCGCGCGGTTCGTCCCTGTGTGCTGAGTGTCGTGGCGCAGCGTGCGGACTTCGCCGAGCTGGTCCTCGACGAGCCGCGACTCGATCCGCAGCGATGCCTGCGGAACCTGGGTGCGGTGGTCTCCCAGCATCCGCACGATCTGGAGCCCGTCCCACCGATCGTCGAGTTCGACCCGGCTCGGTTCAAGCTCGCTGCGGACACCGCCGTGGTCGGCCCGTTGGACAGCCGGCTCGATCTGCTGCAGATGGATCCGTTCGTGTTCGAGCGACTGGTGCGTGACCTGTTCACCGCCATGGGCTACGAGACCTGGCGTACCCAGAACTCGCGCGACGACGGCCTGGACGCGGTGGCCGTCAAACGTGACCCGGTGGGCGTCACCGTGATCGCCGTCCAGGCCAAGCGCACCAAGAACGTGGTCAGCCCGGAGGTCGTTCGGGCCCTGCTCGGGACGCTTCTGGACAAGGACGCCGCCCGGGGTGTGCTGGTGACCACCTCCTGGTTCGGCAAGACCAGCCTTGAGATCGCCCACCGCAGCGGCCAACGTCTGGACCTCATCGACGGCCGGAACCTCAAAGCTCTGCTGCTCGAACACCTCGGAGTCGACGCGCTGATCGGGCTTCCCAAGGTTCCGCCCGGTTGGCAGGCGGGCGACCTTGCCTGACCGGCCGGGCCGGACAGGAATCAGCTGAAGCAGCGAGGAGCGAAGGGCGAAGGGCGAAGGCGGTGGATTCGGAATCGTGCTGCTGCGGATCCGTCCCTGCGGCGTCTCGGTTCCCCGGCTGCTCACCTGTCACTGTCGTCCGGGCGGGCTGTCCGTATCTACAGGGACACTGGTTTCCTCCCTGATATTGGATAGGCCGGTGTACGGGAGGCAGCCGTCATCGCCATCTACCAGGTCGCGGTCGACGGGCCGGCCGGGACGGTGGCATCGCTTGTCCCGCACCTTATTGGCGAGCACCTCATCGCAGGAGCCACGGCGTCATGCCAGCCACCCGCCTCGCCGTACCGGACTCGGCACTTCCCGTGCACGCGCTGATCCGGGCCTGCTAGCCGGAGGTCGACGACGAGGGATAGGCAGTGGCCGGGGAAGGCGGGTGACATGGCTGTGCCTGACAGGCCCGACCTCTCGTCGATCGCGCTGTGTCCTCGGCCCGGCAGGGTCCCGCGCCGACCGCAAGCCGGGGTCCGGGGTCCGGAACAGGCCGGGGCGTTGCGCTGTCAGCAGTCCCGCTCCGGGAGCACACGCAGGGCGAGGACCGATCCGTCCGGATGGATGGAGACGGGGCCGTCCCACTTGTCGTCCCAGGTGGCGGTCGGCCACGAGGAACGGCGGGCATGGGCCTCGTCGCGATAGTGGGTGAGGCGGCGCTCCACGAGGTGTTCGAAGAGGTCCTCCGCCACGCCCGAGAAGGCCTCCACCCGGGTGCGGTTCAGGCGCAGGACGTGGTCCGTGCCGACGAACGGGATGCCGAGGAGTTCGTGGTCCGCGTCCTGGACGCTCCCGATCGCGGCGTGCGAGATACCCTCGTACCGCTTGCGGCCCTGGCGGCCGGTGAGGTACGGAACCGTGGCCGCCGCGTCGCCGGCGAAGGCCGTCAGGCCCGCCGCGCCGGTGCGGGCGAGGGCGTGCTGGAACCAGGCGAAGTGGTCGGCCTCGATGTGGAAGCCCGGAACGGATTCGGGGTTCTCGCCGTCCTGTGCGGGCGGCAGTATCCCGGGGAAGATGTTGTCCTCGGTGACTTCCTTGTCCAGGTTCCGGGTTTCACCGGCCGGGTGGGTGAGTTTGCCGCCGTTGCCGCGCGCGTGCAGCACGTGGACGGTCATCGGCCCGTCGACGGGGAGCTCGGTGCTGAAGATCAGGGCCGGGGTGTCCGTCCATCCGCCGATGTGCACGGCATCGGCGTGGACGGCGGCTGAGGCGAGTTGGGTGTGGGAGGCGGATGCGCCGCTGTGGTTGCCCTTGCAGGCGATCGGGAAGACCCACGAGGGCCGGCCGGGCTTCCACACCTCCGCGAAGTACTGGGGGCGGTAGCGGTAGCCGACGGAAACGCCGCTGTCCCGGCCGGTCACCGCGAAGCCCGCCCGCAAGGCGGCGTCGGCGGGGACGATGGACACGCTGTGGTCCGGATAGCGCCTGGCCAGCACGTGCTTGGCTACGGACAGTGCGAACCCGATGCCGAGTTCGTCCGACTGCAGTGCCTTGTAGTAGTCCGCCGTGTCACGGCCCTCGGCCGACAGGGCAATGAAGGTTCCGAGCGTTCCCTCCAGCGCCTGGCTGTACTTGAGGCAGCCCCAGTGCTCCGCGAGCCCCCGCCCGGCACCGCGCCGCGCGAGTGCGGTCGCGCGCCCAAGGGTGTGCAGCACGTCCCAGGGCGTGAGCTGGACACCTCCGCCGAGTTCCTTGGACGGTACGGGTCGCAGGCTCGGCTTGCGGCGCAGCGCGTCGAGTTCGTTCTGCTCCCGTTCCTCGTCGTCCTTCGCCGCGACGGCTTCGACCTCGCCCAGCAGTTTGTCGCTGGAGTGGACCGCGACGTTCGACGGCTGAGCGAGCTGCTGAAGCACCTCGCGCACGTTCTTCGGTTCGTTGCCCTCCATGACGTTCCCCAACTCTCCAGTCCCACAGAGCAGATGCCGCACCTTAAGCCGCGCATTCGGGGCGCGTGCCAGGGGCGTACGCGAGCACTGCTGATTCGCTGGCGTCGGGTTCGTGCTGCCACTGATGTGCGTCGGCAGGTGTAGTCGGGGTTCTCCCGCCTCCCATCGAGCCGCGGAGAGCCGACCGGGTCTGCGACCGCAGTGTCCTACCGGATGAGCAAGGCCCTTCGGAGTCCGGGTTCGCGGAGGTGAGTGAGGAATTGGGGGTTCTCGTCGAAGAGGATCTCGGCGGCGGGGTCGAGGGCCTGGTGCAACATGGCACGGACAACGTCGGCCATCGGTTGCTCGTTGACGACCGCAGCCAAGTGGGAGGCGTCGCCCTGGACGTGGCGCCAGCCCGGTCGGCGACGCAGGCCGTCGTGACGTGGAAGGCGTTGACCCGGTCCTTGGCCAGCAGGCCCCGGTTGAGGTCGAACAGGTCGATGGCGGCCCGGCCCCTGGGGGGGTGAGCGGGTTGGTGCTGGCCGACCGCCAGGACGCAGGCGCTCAGCGGGTTGGGCCGGACCGGACTGAGGCTCATGGGCAGGTCGACGCACCGCTCGATCCAGTTCTGCCGGAACCGGCCGCTGCAGGAGGCTGCGCCGACAGGTAACCACCGAGTCCTGATAGCACCGGCCCGCTCACAATTATTCGAACAGATGGTCGACGAGAAAATCCACGCGAAACTCATACGAGCAGATTTGCGATGCGGCATGACCCTGTTGCCCAATTGATCTCACGCGGCGAGGTCGAGGGCTGCGAGATGGGAAGTGCGCGTCGGTGCCAGTGGACTTCCGTTCCACCAGGCGTCGAGTCGGATCAGGTTGATGGCGGTCGCCATAAAGATGTGAACCAGGCGCGTCTTCGCCAGGCTGGTGTAGCGGGTGCGGCAGGCTCCGGTGGTGGCGACGGCCTGGTGGATGGTGCCTTCCACTCCTGCGCGGGCCGCATAGCGGGCCTTCCAGTCCTGTGTGGCCTGCTCAGCCCGGACGCGTTCGAGTAGGACGTCCTGGTTCTGAGGACGGACTGTGAGCTGCCGGCCGTACTGGGTCGAGCGGGTGCACTGGTCGCGCGCCGGGCATGGCGCGCACGTCTGGGTGGCGAAGCGGATCCGAACCGCCAGACGGCCGTTGCTGTCGTAACCCTCGGTCCAGTACCTGCTGTTGGCCCCGCTCGGGCAGGTCGCCTGCCGGCCGTCCCAGTCGATACTGAAGGACGTTTTGCCATAACCGGCGGCCTGGACGGCCTGGCGTGTGCTGTTCGGCCTCACTGGACCAATGACTTCGACACCGCGTTCAACCGGCGAGGTCAGCAGCAGTTCGGCGGAGACGTAGCCGGAGTCCAGGAGGTGCTCGGACGGCAGCAGACCCTTGCCGTCGAGGCGATCGTGGATCTGCTCGACGACCGCCGCGTCGCCGACCGTGGCATCTGTGGTGAGGACGTGGGTGATCACGTGCGGGCGCCCGGCCTCGCCGGGGGCGTCGCAGGTCTCGCTGAGGTGGACCTTGTAGCCGTCCCAGCCGGACCCGCGCTTCAGGGCATAGCGGGAATCGACGTCGTAGGGGGAGGTGATCCTGGCTCTGCTGGGCGGGAGATCGCCTTTCCCCCGCCAGGCCACCTCCTGGATTCCGTCGGTCACCGTGCGACTGAACTGCTGCATCCACACTGTCCGCAGAACAGCGACAGCGGGGACGTCCCGCAGCCAGCATGGCGCTGTGGGTGTGAAGACCGCTTCGAGCAGCCGGTATTTGTCGGTGGCGATCTGTCGCGCCAACGCGTCGCGCTTCTCCTGGGCGCCGGGCAATCGGTAGGCGTCCACCCGAGCTCGATAGCGTTGCTGCCAGGACGGGTCCATCCACGTCCTCAGCCATGCCGGCGCGGCAACCGCGACCGCCTCCAAAGCCGCCCGCAGCGTCTCTCCGACGAACTCCGGACGGTTCAAGTCCCTTACTGCGGAGATGACATGCGTGGAGTCGGTGCAGTCGACTACCAGGGGCAACCAGCCCCAGCTCCATCAGCCGCCGCAGCAGCAGGTCCAGGATCTTCTCCTCCAGCCCGTGGGCCAGGATCCGGTCGCGGAACCCGGTCAGCACGGTGAAGTCGAATCCCGGATCCGACAGCTCGACGCCGAGCAGGTACTTCCAGTCGATCCTTGCGCGGGTAGCGTGCGCGGCCTGGCGGTCGGTCAGGTTCTCGGCGAATTGCAGGACGCAGACCAACGCCAACTGTCCTGGCGAGACACCAGGACGGCCCCGAACACCGAAGGCGGACCTGAACACCTCATCCTCGAACAGTGGGCCGAGCTCGTCCCGAACCCTCATCGCCAGGCAACCCTTGGGGAAGGCAGCGAGGGCCACCTGCCGTGTCACCTGCGGGACCTCTGCCCCTGATCCCGACCCCATCGACACCACTCCACCCCGTCCCGCGGCCGAACGACGCACCCTGGATCAGACCGCTGAACAGCAATCCTTCCGACCAGGACACGTCCAGGTGCAAGATCGCGAAGGATTCACCCAATTGGGCAACAGGGTCCGTCGATGTAGGCGAACAGGGCCAGGTCGGCGTCGGTGCGGGTCGCGAAGGTCGTGCGGCGCGTGCACCTGGTGGAGAACCCGCACCTGACCGGTGCGCTGCACGGCCGTCAGGTGCTGATCACCACGGTCCTGATGGCCCTGCTCGGCGCGGTCTTCCTCAAGGGCTCCACCGAGGCGATCGGCCTGGCCGTGGTGCTGGTGGCGGCCTACCTCGCACTGAACGTGGTGGTGGTCGCGGTAGGACTGTGGCATGTTGTCACGACGCCGCACGTGATCGCCGACTGGTCGCAGGCGCTGACCGCCGAGCACGGCAACGGGCGCTGTCACGTTGTTGGGGGTGTGGATGTCGGACGGTGTGTCAGGGCACGCCGGGGCCGCTGGTGGTCCTGGGTCAGGCCACCGTGGGCAGGGCGATAGTCCCGGCGATGTGGTCCCAGATCGCGAAGCAGATGATCATCTCGGTACGGTATTCGGTGGCGCTGAGCAGGTGGCGTCGTGGCCGGAAGTGGGGTGAGATGCCGCTGAACGCGGCCAGGAATCATTGTCCTCCGCCGACGGTGCGTCTGCGAGAGTTGCCCGGTCAGACGCGTCGTGCGGCGCCGGAGGCGCTCAAGCAGCCCTGGGACCTGCTCCCGGAACGTCTGCCGCGGACAGCCCCGGACCGGGAAGACCAGCCGCCGTACACGGCCCTGGACGACCACCCGGCGGCCGTCCGCCGGCACGTCCGTCAGTGGCACCCGTACACCTTCCCCGTCGCCACCCCGCACACCGGGCACGGAACCGGGACATCCCGGGTGCGCGCCGTGACCCGGACCACCTCGCCGCCGTCCACCACATCCTCGACGACCAACGCAGACAGTCCCGAAAGCACCACGTTCACAACAGAGTTGGCATCATGCATACTCCATGATCGCAGCTGAGGACGCAGCGTCATCACCGACTACGGAACAGAGCCGATGACGGTACAGACCCCAGCTGAGCGATGGAACTCGAACTCGCCACTCATAAAGATCACCACCAGCATCCGGAACTCGCCCCAGAGCCATTTCAGCATGTCCGCTCACAGTCAGCACCGGTGGCCGGTCCTCCTTGTGCAGGCGGAGGTGAGCCGGAGTTCAGCCTCCGGCTGGGCGGATACGGCCGATCGTATAGACCCAGGAGGCCGGTCGGCCCCATTCGGGGTCGACCGGCCCGTTCGACCGCTGCGCCTGGGGTCCGGTATTTCAGTTGCTCGTGACGACTGTTGCGGGGCGACCGAAGGTGGGTTTCGGTTGGATGCCCATGCGGGCTTTCAAGTCTTGTGTGGTGGTGGGGTCAGGTGGTGTGTTCGGGCTTGAGTGTCCATTGCTGGTTGGCTTGGAGGCCGGGGCAGTCCCAGATGCCGAGGCGTGTGCCTTGGGTGGTTGCCCAGCCGGGGAGTTCGACGCATTTGCCGTTGGGGGTGGTGCTG
>FTKL01000274.1_pt1 | contig 27542 bp, 19 predicted proteins | sample 2434061 | NCBI WGS metagenome assembly FTKL01 (sample SAMEA3914816, study PRJEB12502) | metagenome | biome: forest; material: soil | place: USA | collected 2011-09-16 | depth 0.3 m
CCAGCCGGGGGTCAGCAGAAGGTCGCCGGGGGCCATGTGGACGCGCTCGCCGTTGACCGTGGTCCAGGCGCCGGTGCCCTCCAGGATGAACCTGAAGGCGTTCGAGGTGTGCCGGTGCGCCTGGGCTGTCTCGCCGGGGAGGATGATCTGCAGGCCCGCGTAGAGGGTGTTGACGGTGGCGGGCGGGTCCGTCAGGCCGGGGTTGACGAGCATGAGGACGCGGCGCTCGGCCTCGTCGAGGGACAACGCCTCGGAGAAGTGCAGGAGGTGGGGGCGCAGTTCCCGCCAGCTCCATCGGTAGGGCACAGCGCGGCTACGGGGCTCAGCAGGGAAGAGGTTGCCGTAGAAGCGCCACAGCGGGGCAGCGCCCAGCTCTTCCAAAGCCTGGTAAGAGGCGTCTTCGGTCATGGTGATGGTCTCCCGTCAGGGGTGGGGCGGTCAGGCGGCCGGCACGGTCTCGGGAGCCGGTGTCCACACCCACGAGACGTCGTCGAAGTCGTCAGGTGAGCGTGTTCCGAGCAGGGCGTTGCGGAGGGTGGCGCCCATGCCTTCCAGGTGGCAGATCTCACCGAAGCGGTGGGCGTTGGTCTGGATCCGGGCCGCGCGTTCCCGGCGCCGTTCGGCGTAGGGGGCCAGGGCGTCGGCCGGGTCGGTGAGGTCCTCCAGCGCGCGTCCGAGGGCCACGGCGTCCTCCAGTGCCTGTCCGGCGCCCTGTGCGAGGTACTGGAGCATCGGGTGGGCCGCGTCGCCGAGCAGGGCGATCCGCCCGTACACCCACGTGTCGATGGGCCGGCGGTCGAAGAGCGGCCAGCGGCGCTCCCGGGAGAACAACGGCAGCGCGTCACGGACGGCGGAGCACGTGCCGGAGAAGCGCTCCTCCAGCTCGGCCTCGGTGCCCCAGTCGTCGGAGTCAGGGGTGTAGCGGTCACTCTCGAAGACGGCGACCTGGTTGTACAGCTCGCCCCGGCGCAGGGGGTACTGCACGAGGTGCATCCGGGGCCCGGCCCACACCATCACCGCCTCGGAGGCCGCGTGCTGGGACATGCGGCCGGTCATCCGGCTGGTCGGGAGGGCTCCACGATAGGCGACGTAGCGGGAGCAGACGGGGTCTCCGTCGCCCACCAGCGCGCGGCGCAGCCGGGAGTGCAGGCCGTCGGCAGCCACTACGGCCGCAGCGGTGAGTACTTCGGTGGTCTCCTCGAAATGCAGGTGCACCTCGAAGTCGTCCTGCTCCGCGTGCGTGACGGTGTGGCTGGTGAACAGGGTGATGGCCGGGTGGGCCCGGCAGGCTGCGAGCAGCGCCGCGTGCAGATCCGTGCGGTGGGTCACGAGGTAGGGGTGTTCGAACCGCTCGCGGTAGGCCGCACCGCGCAGGTTGAGTTCGGTGATCTGGTGGCCGCTGAGGGCGTCCATCATCACGAGACGGGGCGGTTCGACGGCCGTGCGCTGTACGTCGGGCAGGACGCCGAGGCTGTCCAGAGCGCCGGAGGCGTTGGGGGCCAGCTGGAGCCCGGCTCCTATCTCGCCGAACTCGGCGGCTCGCTCGACGAGGGTCACCCGGTGCCCCGCGCGAGCGGCCGCGAGGGCTGCGGCGAGGCCGCCGATACCGCCGCCGACTACGGCGAGCTGGCATGAATCAGGGTATGAGCGCATACGGCCTCCTCGGTGGAACGCGGGCGAACGGCAGGAGGGTGGGTCGTCGGCTGTGGGCAGGACACCCCGCGCTGCGTCGATAATCAGTACATCAATCATTGATGTATAGACGATATTAAAGGGTGTCTGCAGGGCGGTCAACGGATCCTCGCCCGTGGAAAGCTCTGTCGGTGCCGGCGGCGGTGGGCGGAGCTGCCCGGGGCGGGGGATGCAGCCGCTGCCGGTCTGGTCACGCTGCTCAGGACACAGAAAATCCCCCGGTCGGGGCCGGCACAGTGCCGGCCCCGACCGGGGGATTCCCTTTCCTGCCTGTCAGCCGGCCTCGCAGCTCACCGCCTGCTTCGTGAGAGTGCCGCTTCGGGTGAGGTCGGAACTGTCGAGGTAGTGGGTCCCGGCGCCCAGGGAGACCTGCACGCAGCCCGGGAGTTCGACGGTCGCGGTGCAACCGCTCGGGACCGTGACCTCAGCCGTCATACCCTCCGGGGTGAGCTGCCAGCCGATGCCCGCACTGCCGTGCGGTGTCTCGTGCCGGGTGTTCGCCCAGGTGATCCCTCCGCCGGGACGCGGCCGGAAGCTGATGGCGCGGTAGCCCGGCTCGGCCGCCGCAATGCCGCCCACCACTCGGTGCAGCCAGTCTGCGACGGCTCCCAGGGCGTAGTGGTTGAAGGACGTCATGCCGCCCGGGTTGAGTGAGCCGTCCGGCCTGAGGCTGTCCCAGCGCTCCCAGATGGTGGTGGCGCCCTGCGTCACCGGATAGAGCCACGACGGGCACTCGGTCTGCAGCAGCAGCCGGTAGGCGACGTCAAGATGGCCGGTGTCCGTGAGCGCGTCGCAGATCAGGGGCGTGCCGACGAACCCGGTGGGGATGCGTGCGCCGCCCTCCACGACGAGCGCGGCCAGCCGGTCGCCGGCCTGCCGGCGGCCGAGCGGGTCGTCGAGGAGCCGGAAGCCGAGAGCCACGGCGTAGGCCGTGGGGCTGTCGCTGGTCATCCGCCCGTCACCGAGGACGTACTGGCGCCGGAACGCTGCGCCGATCTCGTCGGCGAGGGCGCCGTAGCGCTCGGCGGCTTCAGCATCGCCGAGCGCCTGTGCGGACCGGGCGAGGTGCCGGGCCGACCGGGCGAAGTAGGCAGTCGCGATCAGGTACCGGTCTGTGCGGCCGGCGGCCGGGTCGTCCGGCGGAGCGACCGGGTCGAGCCAGTCGCCGAGTTGGAACCCGGTGTCCCAGAGCCGGTCAGGCCCGGCGAGACGCTCGATCAGGTCCACCCATGCCCTGCCGGCGTGGTAGTGGCGGCGGAGCAGTCCGAGGTCTCCGTAGCGCTCGTAGAGCAGCCAGGGGGTGAGGGCGGCGACGTCGCCCCACGCCGCACCGGGCTGTATCGGGGTCCAGATGTCGTTGCCGGGGATGACGGGGACGTACCAGGGAACAGTGCCGTCGGGAAGCTGCTCGACTCCTACGTCGGTGAGCCAGGAGTCCAGCATGCCCGCGCAGTCGTAGAGGAATGCTGCGGTGGGGGCGAAGACCTGCAGGTCGCCTGTCCAGCCCAGGCGTTCGTCGCGGGCGGGGCAGTCGGTGGGGATGTCGACGAAGTTGCCGCGCATGCTCCACAGGACGTTCTCGTGGAGGCGGTTGACCAGGGGGTCGCTGCACTCGAACCAGCCGGTGCGGCGCATGTCGGTGTGGTGGACCCGTGCGGTGACGGCGCCGTCGGCGAGTTCGCCGGGCCACCCGGTGACCTCGGCGTACCGGAAGCCGTGCAGGGTGAAACGTGGTTCCCAGGTCCGTGGCCCGCCGCCCGCCAGGATGTAGGTGTCCCGGGCATGGGCCCCGCGCAGCGGGGCGGTGGCCAGCTCGCCGTCCTGCAGGACTTCGGCGTGACGCAGGGTGATGACGGTGCCGGCCGGTCCGTCCACGGTGATGCGCAGCCTGCCGACGAGGTTCTGGCCGAAGTCGAGCAGGTGGCGGCCGTCGTCCTTGCGCGTCACCGTGACCGGTGGGACGTCCTGGGTGCAGCGCACCGGCGGACCCTGCGGTGCGACGAGGGAGCGTGGGTCGCGGATGCCCGTGGCGACCGGCGTCCACGCGGGGTCGGGTTCGTTGCGTGGCTGCGACCACCGAGCGTCGTCAAGGCGGGCGTCGAAGGCTTCGCCCTCGTACAGGCCGCTGGTCAGGATGGGGCCGGGGGCTGCGTTCCAGCTGTGGTCGGTGGCGACGACGGTGGTGCTGCCGTCGGTGTGGGTGATCTCCAGTTGGGCGATGAGGGCCTGGTCGGTGCCGTAGATGTTGCGGGTGCCGCCGTCGAAGCCGAAGAGGCCGCGGTACCAGCCGTCGCCGAGCCAGGCGCCGATGGTGTTGGCGCCCGGCGCGAGGTGCCCGGTCACGTCGTAGGTGCGGTAGCGCAGACGTTCGCGGTAGACGGTCCAGCCGGGGGCCAGGGTTTCGTCGCCGACGCGCCTGCCGTTGATCTCGGCTTCGTACAGTCCGTGGGCGGTGACGTAGAGCCGGGCGTGGGCGACAGGCGTGGCCAGGGCGAAGTCCCGGCGGACGCGGGCCGGTCGGCGGTCGGCGTCGGGATCCTCGGGCCAGTCGCCGCCGACGGGCACGGCGATCCAGTCGGTAGCCTCCAGCAGGCCCACCTCCACGAGGGCCGGCGGGCTCCAGCCGGACGGCTCGGCGGCGCCGGACCAGATTCGGACCCGGACGGCCGCCAGTTCGCGGGAGGCGAGGGGCGCGCCGGGCCAGGGCACGAGGACGTGGTCGGAACTGTCGACGCGGCCCGTGCGGTGGACCCGGCCGTTTCGGACGAGCTCGATCTCGTACCCGTCCTGGGTGTGCGCGCCGACGGGCAGCGTCCACGACAGGCGCGGTTCGGCTACGCCGATGCCGAGGCCGTCCTGCAGGTGTTCGAACAACACCGGGGCAGGCTGGAGGAGCATCACTGGGGGACCTTCCGTGAAGTGGGTGGTGCAGACCCGCGTGGCGCCGGGTGTGGGGAGGTGGCCGTCAGCCCTTGACGGCGCCTCCGGTGAGGCCCTTCATCACCTTCTGGTTGAGGAAGAGGTAGATCACCAGCGTGCCGAGGACATTGATGCAGATGGCTGCGAACAGCGGGCCGTACTGGGTTGCGCCGAAGTCGCCGGTGAAGTTCAGCAGACCGACCTGGACGGTGCGCAGGTCTTGGTTGTTGGTGAAGGTCAGGGCGACGAGCAGGTCGTTCCAGATGAAGAAGAACTGGACCAGGCCGACGGTCAGGATCGCGTTGCGGACCATGGGCAGGCTGATGGTCCAGAAGGCGCGCAGGATGCCGGCGCCGTCGATCGTCGCCGCCTCGAACAGCTCTCGGGGCACGGTCTTGTAGTAGGTGCTCATCATGAAGACCGTCAGCGGCAGTCCGGTGCCGGTGTAGGTGAGGATGAGCGGCCACAGGGTGCCGGACAGGCCGGTCTGGAAGTAGATGCTGAACAGGGGCAGCAGGATCATCTGGGAGGGCACCATGACGCCGGCGAGGAAGATCAGGAGCGTCAGGCTCCGGCCCTTCCAGACCATGATCTGCAGGGCGAAGCCGGCCGCGGTCCCCAGCAGGAGGATCAGGGCGAGGGAGGGGACGACAGCGAGGACGCTGTTCCTGACGTAGAGCCCGATGTGGCCTGTCGTCCAGGCCTCGCTGTAGTTGCTCCACTCCCAGGTGGTGGGCAGGCTCCAGGTGGAGTTGTTGAGGTAGTCGTTGTTGGACTTCAGCGAGGTCAGGAACATCCAGACCAGGGGATAGACCTCGATGACGATGAGGAGGCCGATGACGACCTTCACCCAGAGCTTTCCGTGGCGGCGGCGTGGCGGAAAGGGACGGGAAGGCCGGCCGGCGTGTCGCGGGGCCGGCGTCGTCAGTTGCGTGGCGGCGGACATTGTCTTCAGCCCTTCGTGAGATCGCGCCGCGAGACGCGGAAGACGACGAGGGTCACCAGGAGGCAAAGGACGGTGAGAAGCAGTGCGATCGCGCTGCCGTAGCCGTACTCGCTGTAGGTGAACGACGTCTGGAACATGTACAGAGTCAACGGCGTGGTCGCGTTGCCCGGGCCGCCGTTGGTGAGGGCGACGATGGAGTCGAAGACCTTCAGCGTGCCGTTGATGCTGAAGATCATGGACGACATGAGCACCGGGAAGGACAGCGGCAGCACGATGTGGCGGATCAGGCGCAGGCCGGACGCGCCGTCCAGGCGGGCCGATTCGAGGACTTCCTCGGGGATGTCGACGAGGCCCGCGAAGAGCAGGACGGCGTAGAAGCCCATCGAGCGCCAGACGTCCATGATGATGAGCACCCAGAAGGCGCTGCCGGCACTGCCGAACCAGTCGATCGAGTCGATTCCGACCATGTTGAGCAGGGAGTTCACGGGGCCGGTCTGGGGTGCCACCTGGAAGAACTTCTGGAACAGCAGGCCGACGGCCACGGTGGGCAGTACGACGGGGAAGAAGGCCAGCGTGCGGACCAGGGCGGAGGCCCGCTTCAGGTAGAAGGTGTACAGCAGCGCGAGTGCGTATCCGGCCAGCACCTGGCCCAGAGTGACCACGGCCGCGTACTTGAGGGTGAACCAGAGCGATGAGTGGACGGCCGGGTCGGAGAACAGGCGTTCGAAATTGCCCAGCCCGTTCCAGGTGAAGCCGTCGATGGTGTTGCCCTTGGTGAACGCGTATCCCAGTGACCACACCATGGGCACGAGCATGATGAGGGAGTACACGAGCAGGGCGGGACCTACCAGGATCATGATGGCCCTGCGGTCACCGAGTACGCGGTGCATGGTCGAGTCCTTCGTCTGTTGAGAAGCCGGCGCAGGCGCCGGCGTCAGATCGCCGGGGCGACGGGTCCGGGGGTGGTTGCGGCTCCCGGACCCGTCACCGCGGGCAGGTCACTGGTTGTCGAGCGCGTTCTGCACGGTCTGCATGAACTTCTCCGGGGTCACGGCGCCGGTGACCAGGGACGCCGCGTTCGTCTGGCTGACGTTGGTGGCCTTGGTGCTGAACAGCGCCTCGAACCACAGCACGCTCTGCGAGGTGCTCGCGATGGTCTTGCGCACCTGCGTCGTGACCGCGTTCTTGTCCTCGACCGAGGAGTTGACCTTGAAGCCGGACAGGGAGCCCTGGTCCTTGAGCGCGGTCCCGCCGTAGTTCTCGGCGATGCACTTGACCCAGTTGCCGGTCTTGCTGTCGAAGCTCTTTGCGGAGAGCGCCAACGGCAGGCCGACGTTGGAGGGGTACTGGTCGATGGCGCCCTTGCCGCCGGCGACCGCGGGGTACGGCATGAAGCCGACGTTGTCCGCGCCCAGGGTGTTCTGCTTGGCATCGGCGATGTTGCTCAGGGCCCAGCTGCCCATGTAGAACATGGCGGCCTTGCCGGTGAGGAACTGGTTCATCGCGGTGTCGTAGTCGATCGACCCGACGCCCTGGCCGAAGTAGCCCTTCGCCCCCAGCTCGGCGATCTGGGCCGCGGCGGCGACGTACTGGGGGTCGGTCAGCTTGGCCTTGCCCTCCTTGATGTCCTCCATCGCCGTGGGGCCCAGGCTGCGGTACAGGTAGCCGCTGACCAGCCGGGTGATCGGCCAGCCCTGCTGACCGGAGGCGGCGAAGGGCTGCACGCCGGCGCCCTGAAGCTTGGCGGAGGCGGCCACGAGCTCGTCCCAGGTGGTGGGGACGGACAGGCCGTGGTCGGCGAACAGCTTCTTGTTGTAGAAGATGCCCTCGATGTTGTACTCGTAGGGCAGGACTGCCAGCTTCCCGTTGTACAGGCTCTTGATGGTCGAGACCGCGGCGGGCTGGAGCTGGTCGAGCACGCCCAGCTTCGTGAGCTCGGACTCCAGGTCGGCGATCTTGCCGCTCTTGTCGAGCTGCTCGGTCAGGGCGGGGGCGTTGCCGGCAGCGAACTGGACGGGCAGGGCGTTCTGGCCGGCGAGCAGCTGGAGCTTCTGGTCCAGGCCGGCCTGCGGGACGGTGTCGACCTTGAGCGGAAGCGCCTTGTTCTGGTCGGCGCACGCGCCCTCGGACAGGGTGGTCAGCGCCGTCCTCACGGTGGTGTTCTCCACCACGGTCAGGTAGCTGAAGTCCTTGGGCGCGGCCGAGGAGCCTGTGCCACTGCTCCCGCAGGCCGAGGCGACGAGAACCACTGCGGCGGCGCTCGCCGTCAGGCCGAGGCGGCGTGCTCTTGCGGGGCGGGCGGAGAAAGTGGTCACAGCAGTGCTCCCTGGCGTCATTGAAGAGGAGGCGTGTGGGCGAAGACGTCGGGACGCGCACTGAACGGGGTCCCGGTTTTGTAGAACGTTCTTCGCTAGAAGTGTCACTACAGTGCCTGCGGAGGGCTGTCCCGTCAAGACACGAGCATGTAACGTCGCGGTCATGTCTTCCGTAGGGGCATGACCCCTGGAAGAATCATGTAGAACGTTTTTCAATCAATGAGAAGCAGGGCGGGGCACATGGACTCGGCGAAGCGCTCGAAGCGCGTGACCATCACGGACGTGGCGCAGCACGCCGGCGTCTCCACGGCAGCCGTGTCCAAGGTGCTGCGCAACGCCTACGGCGTGAGCGCCGCCATGGAGGAGCGCGTGCGCGCGGCCATGGCGGAGCTGGACTACCGCCCGCACGCGGCGGCCCGCGGCATGCGGGGCCGGACCTACACGCTCGGCGTGCTGCTGGACAACATGCGCAACACGTTCTTCGCCGACATCCTCGACGGCGTGCAGGAGCAACTGCGCGAAAGTGACTACACGGTGCTGATCGGGGCTGCAGGATTCGGCGCGGACAGCCAGGCCCGCACGATCCGGTCGATGGTCGACCGGCAGATGGACGGCCTGATCCTGATCGCACCCGGGACGCCTCGCAGCGAGGTGCTGTCCATGGCCGCCCTCACGCCGACGGTGGTCATCGGCCACCATGACGCCGCGGGCGTCCACGACTCCGTTGTGGACGCGGATGACCTGGGGGCGGGCATGGTGGTGGACCATCTCGTGTCCCTCGGACACCGCCGTATCGCCCTCGTGTCCGCACCTGGGACCAGATCCAGCCTGTGGAAGCGCACGCCCGAAATCGTCCTGACGACCGGCTACCTGGAGGCGATGGAGCGCCATGGACTTGCCGACGTGGCGCAGGTCACGGTGGCGGCCTACTCCGACGAGGGGGGGTATGGCGCGGGCATGCGGCTGTTGACCGGTCCCAAGCCCCCGACCGCCATCATGACGGGCGCCGATGTGGCCGCCCTTGGTGTCTATCGTGCGGCAGACCAGCTTGGCATCCGGATTCCACAGGACCTGTCCCTGGTGGGATACAACAACACGGCGGTGGCCGCGCTCACTCCCGTCCAGCTCACCAGCGTTGACCAGGCCGGCCACACGATGGGATCCACTGCCGCCCGCATGCTTCTCGAACGGGTGGAGGGGCACCGCAGCGCTGCCATGCAGACCGCTATGACTCCCAGCCTCGTGGTGCGCCGCAGCACCGCAGCGCCCGCGACTGCCTGATCCCGCTGAAGGACGTCGGCGAGTCGTCGGCAGCTCGGGCGGTCGTCGCCTCGTCAGCGCCGCGGCATGCTCGACCGCCGGACCACGAGCTCGGGCTGGAGCACGACCTGGCGGTGTCGGTGGCCTTCCCTTCCGGGACCGGTCTCCTCGATCAGCATCTCGGCCGCCAGCCGCCCCATGTCGAGCGCGGGTTGGCGCACCGAGGTGAGGGGGACAGCGGCAGCTGCGGCGAACTCGATGTCGTCGTAACCGACCAGGGAGACCTCGTCGGGAATGCGGACTCCTGCGGCGAACAGCGCCTGCAGGACCCCGAGGGCGAGTAGGTCGTTGACGCAGAAGACCGCGGTCGGCCTCGGGTCCATGCCCAGCAGGCGGGCGCCCGCGTCGCGGCCTGCGGCGACGTCCAGGCGCTGCGCGGTCACCTCGGTCAGGGCCTCGGCGCCGAGCCCCGCCTCGGCCAGGGCCGTGAGCACTCCGGTGCGGCGGTCCCGCACCTGGGCGAGCGTGGGCGGCCCGGCGACGTAGGCGATCGACCGGTGCCCGCCGGCCAGGAGGTGGCGGGCGGCCAGCCTGCCGCCCGCCACGTCGTCCACCGAGACGGAGCAGGCCTCCGCAGCTGCTGAGACCCGGTCGACCAGCACGTACGGGATGCCCTGGGCCTGCAGAGCGCCGAGGTTTCCTCCGGAGGAATCGGCAGGGGTGACCAGGACTCCACGGACGCGCTGCTCGGCGAACATGGCCAGGTAGTCGGCTTCGTCCGCCTTGTCCTGTGCGCTGTTGCAGACCATGACCCCCAGGCCCGCTTTCCGGGCTGCCCGCTCCGCGCCGGAGGCGACGTCGACGAAGAACGGGTTGCGCATATCGAGCACGAGCAGGGCGACGATCCGGCTTGCTCCGGCCCGCAGCTGGCGGGCCGACTCGCTGCGGACGAACCCCAGCTGATTGATGGCTGTCTGCACACGCAGCCGGGTTTCCTCGCTCACGGATGCCGGCCGGTTGAGGACGTTGGAGACCGTGCCCACCGATACGCCGGCGCGCGAGGCGACGTCCTTGATGCTGATGCCGGCCATGGTTTGCCTGTGTCCTCTCGTCGGTCGGATCCCAGCAGGATTGAACGTATTCAATCACCTTCCTGGCCAGCATTGACAGTCCTGGACCGAGCACATACGCTGCGATCAAATGAAACGATTCACTCAGGGGTTGTCATGACCGATCTCCAGGCTGTCAAGGCAGTGCTGAAGGCTCAGCGGATCGAAACGCCGTCGTGGGGCTACGGGAACTCCGGCACCCGGTTCAAGGTGTTCGCCCAGCCCGGTGTGCCTCGGGACCCGTTCGAGAAACTGGCGGACGCGGCCCAGGTGCACGCCGCGACGGGGATCGCGCCCAAGGTCTCCCTGCACATTCCCTGGGACCGGGTCGAGGACTACGCCGGGCTCCGCACGTACGCCGAGGACCTGGGCCTGGAGATCGGCGCGATCAACGCGAACGTCTTCCAGGACGACGACTACAAGCTCGGCTCCGTCACCCACCCCGACCCGCAGGTGCGGCGCAAGGCCGTCCGCCATCTGCTGGAGTGCGTCGACATCATGGACGCCACTGGCTCGCGCGACCTGAAGCTGTGGTTCTCCGACGGCACCAACTACCCGGGACAGGACGACATCGCCTCCCGCCAGGGCCGCCTGGGCGAGGCCCTGGCCGAGGTGTACGGGCGACTGGGCACCGACCAGCGGATGCTGCTGGAGTACAAACTGTTCGAGCCGGCCTTCTACACGATGGACGTGCCGGACTGGGGCACCGCGTACGCGCACTGCCTCAAGCTCGGTGAGCGCGCGCAGGTGGTGGTCGACACCGGCCACCACGCGCCCGGCACCAACATCGAGTTCATCGTCGCCCTCCTGCTACGGGAGGCGAAGCTCGGCGGGTTCGACTTCAACTCCCGCTTCTACGCGGACGACGACCTGATGGTCGGTGCGGCCGACCCGTTCCAGCTCTTCCGCATCATGCACGAGGTTCTCAGGAACGGGGGGCTCGAGGCCGCTACCGGGGTGGCGTTCATGCTCGATCAGTGCCACAACATCGAGGCGAAGATCCCCGCGATCATCCGCTCGGTCATGAACGTCCAGGAGGCCACCGCCAAGGCACTCCTGGTAGACCGTGAGGTGCTGGAGGCCGCCCAGCGGAGCGGCGACGTCCTGGCGGCGAACGCCGCTCTGATGGACGCTTTCGCCACCGACGTGCGCCCGCTGCTCGCGGAGGTCCGCGACGAGATGAACCTCGCCGCCGATCCGCTCGCGGCGTACCGGGCATCAGGCTGGGCCGAGAAGACCGTCGCCGAGCGTGTCGGCGGCGACCAGGCCGGCTGGGGCGCCTGACCCCCTCGAACCGCGAGTCGCGCCGCAGGGTGAGGTCTTGCGGCGCGACCCGCACCACCGTCTCTTTGCCCTTCTGCTTCGACCATGAGGACACCAGCGATGACTTCGTCAACTCCGCGCGAGGCGGCCGACCTCCTGGCGCGCTCCAACCGCCTGGGCTCGGACCCGCGCAACACCAACTACGCCGGCGGCAACACCTCCGCCAAGGGCGCCGTGACCGACCCCGTCACCGGCCGGTCCGTCGACCTGATGTGGGTCAAGGGATCCGGTGGCGACCTTGGAACCCTCACCGGGGCCGGCCTCGCCGTCCTGCGGCTGGACCGCCTGCGCGCTCTCGTCGACGTGTACCCGGGCGTCGAGCGCGAGGACGAGATGGTCGCCGCGTTCGACTACTGCCTGCACGGCAAGGGCGGCGCCGCCCCGTCCATCGACACCGCCATGCACGGCCTCGTCGACGCCGCCCACGTCGACCACCTCCACCCCGACTCCGGTATCGCGCTGGCCACCGCCGCCGACGGCGAGAAGCTGACCACCGACTGCTTCGGCGACACCGTCGTCTGGGTCCCCTGGCGTCGCCCGGGCTTCCAGCTCGGCCTGGACATCGCCGCGATCAAGGCCGCCAACCCGCAGGCGATCGGCTGTATTCTCGGTGGCCACGGCATCACCGCCTGGGGCGACACCAGCGCGGAGTGCGAGGCCAACGCCCTGCACATCATCCGCACCGCGGAGGCGTTCATCGCGGACCGCGGCAAGGCGGAGCCCTTCGGCCCGCTGCTGGAGGGCTTCGGCCCGCTGCTGGAGGCCGAGCGCCGTGAGCGCGCGGCCTCACTCGCCCCGCTGGTCCGCGGCCTCGCCTCCACCGACCTCCCGCAGGTCGGCCACTTCACCGACGCCGCGCCGGTGCTGGACTTCCTGGCCCGCGCCGAGCACCCGCGCCTCGCCGCGCTCGGCACCTCCTGCCCCGACCACTTCCTGCGCACCAAGGTCGCGCCGCTCGTCCTCGACCTGCCCGCCGGCGCACCGCTGGACGAGGTGGCCACCCGCCTGCGCGAGCTGCACCAGCAGTACCGGGCCGATTACGCCGCCTACTACCAGCGCCACGCCGGCGCCGACTCCCCGGCGATGCGCGGCGCCGACCCCGCGATCGTCCTCGTCCCGGGCGTGGGCATGTTCTCCTTCGGCAAGGACAAGCAGACCGCCCGCGTCGCCGGCGAGTTCTACCTCAACGCGATCAACGTGATGCGCGGCGCGGAAGCCCTCTCCACGTACGCGCCGATCGAGGAGAGCGAGAAGTTCAGCATCGAGTACTGGGCCCTGGAGGAGGCCAAGCTCCAGCGGCTGCCCCGGCCCAAGCCGCTCGCCACCCGCGTCGCCCTGGTCACAGGTGCGGGCTCCGGCATCGGCAAGGCCATTGCGCACCGCCTGGTCGCCGAAGGCGCCTGTGTGGTCGTCGCCGACCTCAACTCCGAGAACGCCTCCGCCGTCGCCGAGGAACTGGGCGGCCCGGACAAGGCGGTCGCCGTGACCGTCGACGTCACCTCCGAGGAGCAGATCGCCGAGGCCTTCAAGGCAGCGGCCCTCGCCTTCGGCGGCGTGGACCTCGTCGTCAACAACGCCGGCATCTCCATCTCCAAGCCACTCCTGGACACCACCGCCAAGGACTGGGACCTCCAGCACGACATCATGGCCCGCGGCTCCTTCCTCGTCTCCCGCGAGGCCGCCCGCACCATGATCCAGCAGGGCCTCGGCGGCGACATCGTCTACATCGCCTCCAAGAACGCCGTCTTCGCCGGCCCCAACAACATCGCCTACTCCGCGACGAAGGCCGACCAGGCCCACCAGGTCCGCCTGTTGGCCGCCGAGCTCGGAGAGCACGGCATCCGCGTCAACGGGGTCAATCCTGATGGCGTGGTCCGCGGCTCCGGGATCTTCGCCGCAGGGTGGGGCGCCAAGCGCGCCGCCGTCTACGGCGTCGAGGAGGACAAGCTCGGCGAGTACTACGCCCAGCGCACCCTGCTCAAGCGCGAGGTCCTGCCGGAACACGTCGCGAACGCCGTCTTCGCCCTCACGGGTGGCGACCTCACCCACACCACCGGCTTGCACATCCCGGTGGACGCCGGCGTCGCCGCAGCCTTCCTGCGCTGACGGCACGCCCCACGAAGCCGGTGGACCGGCGGCGGCGCACCGCCGGTCCACCTCTGTGCCCCTCCTCACCGTCCCACTCCCGCCGAGCACCGCCGAGGTAACCACCGTGAAGTCCACAGCCCCGTCCTCCGCGCACACCTCCGCCTTCGCGGCCGTGGACCTCGGCGCCACCAGCGGACGGGTCGTCGTCGGCCGTGTCAGCCCCCGGAGTCTCGACCTCACCGAGGTCCACCGCTTCGTCAACACCCCTGTCCAACTGCCCACCGGCCTGCACTGGGACATCCTCGGCCTCCACCAGGGAACGCTTGACGGGCTGCGCGAAGCCGGGCGCACCGCCGAAATCGCCTCCGTCGGCATCGACAGTTGGGCCGTCGACTACGGGCTTTTGGACTCCACCGGCTCCCTGACCGGCAACCCGTACCACTACCGGGACCCCAGGACCGAGGGCGTCGCCGAGCGGGTCTGGAGCCAGATCGGAGCCACCGACCTCTACCGCATCACCGGCCTCCAGCACCTCGCCTTCAACACGGTCTACCAGTTCGCCGCAGCCCAGGGCACCCCGCAGTTCGAGACGGCCCGCACCATGCTGCTCATCCCGGATCTGCTGACCTACTGGCTCACCGGCAGCGTAGGCGCGGAAGCGACCAACGCCTCCACCACCGGACTCTTCGACGCCCGAACCGGAAACTGGTCGAACCCCGTGGTCAACGCCCTCGGCCTCGATCCCCAGCTCCTGCCGCCCCTGCGGCGCCCCGGAGACCCGGCAGGCCGGCTCACGGCGGCCGTCACCGCCCGCACCGGCCTGCCGACCCACACACCCGTCACTGCCGTCGCCTCCCACGACACCGCGTCGGCGGTCGTCGCAGTCCCCGCCACCGGCCCGGACTTCGCCTACATCTCCTGCGGCACGTGGTCGCTGGTCGGCCTGGAACTCGACAAGCCGATCCTCACCGCCAAGTCGTGCGCTGCGAACTTCACCAACGAACTGGGCATCGACAACACCGTCCGCTTCCTGCGTAACGTCATGGGCCTGTGGCTGCTCAGCGAGAGCCAGCGAACGTGGGAGGCCGTCGGTCAGACGTCGCACCTCCCCACCCTGCTCGCCCAGGCCGCCGCCTCCCGCCCGTTCGCCGCGATCATCAACCCGGACGCGCCCGAATTCCTGGCCCCCGGAGACATTCCCGCCCGCATCGCCGACCACTGCGAGCGCACCGGCCAGGCACCACCGGCCGACCAGGGCGCAGTCGTGCGGTGCATCCTGGAGAGCCTGGCCCTCGCCCACCGCAACACCGTGCGGGAAGCTGCCGACCTCGCTGGGCGCAAGGTCAGGGTGATCCACCTCGTCGGCGGCGGCAGCCGCAACGAACTCCTGTGCCAACTGACCGCCGACGCCACCGGTATACCGGTGATCGCCGGCCCTACCGAGGCCACCGCGCTGGGCAACGTCCTGGTCCAGGCCCGGGCACAGGGCATCGTCTCCGACCGCGGCGAGATGCGGCAGCTCGTCGCGGACAGCCAGCCCCTGCGGACCTACCAGCCACGCGGTGACGAGCGCCTGTGGGCCTCCGCGGCGGCCCGGGTCGGCCTCGCATGAAAACCCACCGCACTGCGAGAGACGAGGGAGCTGCGATGCGCGTGGCACTGTTCATCACCTGCGTCAACGACGCCGTCCACCCGCGGACCGGCAGGGCCGTCGTGGCACTGCTGGAGCGCCTCGGCGTGGAGGTCGACTTCCCGGCAGGGCAGACGTGCTGCGGGCAGCCGCAGTTCAACACCGGGTACCGGCGCGAGACCGAGCCCCTGGTCCGCCGGATGGGCCGCGAGTTCGCCGGCTACGACTACGTGGTGACGCCGTCGGGCTCCTGCGCGGCGATGGTCCGCGACAACTACCCCCGGATCGGGGCGAAGGCGGCCGCCGAGGGCCGGGGCGGCGAACTCGCCGACCTCGCCGACTCGCTCGTCCCGCGCGTGTACGAGCTGACCGAGTTCCTGGTGGACGTGCTGGGAGTCGAGGACGTCGGCGCGTACTTCCCGCACACCGTGACCTACCACCCGTCCTGCCACGGCCTGCGGATGCTCGGCCTCGGAGACCGCCCGCGCCGTCTGCTGGAAGCGGTCAAGGGCCTGGAACTGCGCGACCTGCCCGGCGCGGAGGAGTGCTGCGGTTTCGGCGGCACCTTCGCCGTCAAGAACCCGGACGTCTCCGCCGCGATGGGCGCCGACAAGACCCGCAACGCCCTCGCCACCGGCGCCGACATCCTGTGCGGCGCCGACAACTCCTGCCTCCTGCACATCGGCGGCACGCTGCGCCGCCAGGACACACCCATGCGCTCCCTCCACATCGCCGAGATCCTCGCCTGCACCGAGGACGACCCCACCGGCGCCGGCTGGGCCGGCCCGACCGCAAGGAGCCGGACCGCATGAGCGGCACCTATCTGGGCATGCCCGCCTTTCCCAAGGCCGCCAGGACGTCCACCAGGAACACGCAGCTGCGCGCCAACCTCACCCACGCCACCCGCACCATCCGCGACAAACGCGCCACTGCCGTCGCCGAACTCGACGACTGGGCCCAACTACGGGCAGCCGGCAAGGACATCAAGGACCGCACGCTGCGCCACCTCGACCACTACCTCCTGCAGGCGGAGGAGGCGGTGACGGCGGCCGGGGGAGTGGTGCACTGGGCCGCGGACGCGGCGGAGGCCAACCGGATCGTCGCGGGGATCGTGCACGGCAAGGGCGAGAGCGAGGTCGTCAAGGTCAAGTCGATGGCCACCCAGGAGATCGGGCTGAACGAGGCACTCGCCGCCGAGGGCATCACCGCCTACGAGACCGATCTCGCCGAACTCATCGTGCAGCTCGGCGACGACCTGCCCTCGCACATCCTCGTCCCCGCCATCCACAAGAACCGCAGCGAGATCCGGGACATCTTCGCCGACGCGATGGGCCGTTGGGGGCGCCCGGCTCCCGAGGGGCTGACGGACCGCCCCGCCGACCTCGCGGAGGCCGCCCGCCTGCACCTGCGGGAGAAGTTCCTGCGCGCCAGGGTCGCTGTCTCCGGCGCCAACTTCCTCGTCGCGGAGACCGGCACCCTGGTCGTCGTGGAATCCGAGGGCAACGGCCGGATGTGCCTGACCCTGCCCGAGACGCTCATCTCCGTCGTCGGCATCGAGAAGGTCATCCCCACCTGGCGTGACCTGGAGGTCTTCCTCCAGCTCCTGCCGCGCTCCTCCACCGCCGAGCGGATGAACCCCTACACCTCCACCTGGACGGGAACCACCGACGGCGACGGCCCGCAGGAGTTCCACCTCGTCCTGCTCGACAACGGCCGCACCGACACCCTCGCCGACGAGGTCGGACGCCAGGCCCTGCGCTGCATCCGCTGCTCCGCCTGCCTGAACGTCTGCCCGGTCTACGAGCGGGCCGGCGGCCACGCCTACGGCTCCCCGTACCCGGGCCCGATCGGCGCCATCCTCACTCCCCAACTACGCGGACTGCAGAGCGAGGTCGACGTTTCGCTGCCGTTCGCCTCCACCCTGTGCGGGGCCTGCTACGAGGTCTGCCCGGTCGCGATCGACATTCCCGAGGTCCTCGTCCACCTGCGGGAACAGGTCGTCGAGCAGGCCCCCGGGCACCGCGTGGAGCGCGCCGCGATGAAGGCGGCGACCTGGCTGCTCGACCACCCAGCCGCGCTCACGGCGGCCGAACGGGCCGCCTCCGCCACCCGCGCCCTGCACCCGCGCCGGCTGCCCCTGCCGGGGCCCGCCAAGGCCTGGACCGACACCCGCGACCTGCCCGAGATGCCCGCCGAGCCGTTCCGCGACTGGTGGGCGAAGAACCGCGACCGCAAGGACGGACCCCGATGAGCACCTCCCGCGACACCGTCCTCGCCCGCATCCGCCACGCCCTCACCGACGTCCCCGCCGTCGAGCCCGTCGAGCCCGCCACCAGCGAGCGCGGCTATGCGACGGCGCATGTGCCCGACGACCCGGCCACGCTCCTCGACCTCCTAGCCGACAACCTCACCGACTACCGCGCACACGTCCACCACACCAGCCCCGACGCCCTGCCCGCGCTCCTCGCCCGTCTGCTCGCCGACCGGGGCGCCCGCACCGTCGTCGTCCCCGCCGGTCTCCCTGAGGGCTGGCTCGCCGAAGCGGCGGTCGAGCAGCTGCCGGACGGCGGCACCCTGACAGCACGACGGCTCGACGAGACCGACAGCGTGGTCACCGCCTGCGCCCTCGCCGTCGCCGAGACCGGCACCATCGTTCTCGACGCCGGCCCCGGCCAGGGCCGGCGCCTGCTCACCCTGGTGCCCGACCACCACATCTGCGTGGTCCGCGCCGACCAGGTCGTCGCCTCCGTCCCCCGCGCGCTGCCACTGCTCGACCCGGCCCGCCCGCAGACCTGGATCTCCGGACCCTCCGCCACCAGCGACATCGAACTCGACCGCGTGGAGGGAGTCCACGGCCCCCGCACTCTGGAGATCGTGATCGTCCAGTAGACAATCCCTTCCCGCGGCAGCGCGGGTCTCCTCCGGTCTGCGCGACGCGGTGGACGATCCGCGCGGCACGCGGGTCTGGCTGCCTCGCCGTGTGGATACCCCGGCAGGCATTGCGGTGTGCCAGATCCCACCGCACGTGTCGTGCTGCCGGGCTGCGTACCGCATTCCCAGGACCGTTCTCTCATTCAGTGATAGCCCCGTGGCCCCCGGCGCCGCGTTAGGGACATCCTTGACCTACCGCAGGGCACGGGGCGTCGTACTCCGTTGCGGGGTCAACCCAGCGGATCCGCCGCACGCAGGGCGGGAAGTTCCCCAGTCCACAGCCTCGGTGCGTTCGTACCCGGTCGCCCAGCCCGTAGGCGTAGAGCTCTCCCACGCTCGCCAGCCTCCCACTACCTGGCCCGCGCGACCGCCACGCACCACACCCCACGCGTCGCATCCGCTCACCGACCCACGACCCGGGGCGGGTGCGGCACAGCGGGTACCCCCACGCCCGCGCGCAGTCCCACCAGCTGCGCCGGGTCCGCCGTACAATCGTTCGGAGAGCCGCATGAATCGCCGCACCTTTCTGACCGCAGCCGCACTGACCTCTCTCGCGACCACCGTCATGCCTATCGCCGCAGCATCCGCCAGCCACGCGGCCACCCCGCAGGGTGCCACCGCGCAGGGCCGGGCCGACCAGTTGCTCGCCCGGATGACAGGGGCCGAGAAGGAGGCGTTGCTGCGCTGCGACTTCGCAGCCCTCGTCGACCTGGGTATCCCTGCTCTCACCATGGCCGACGCTTCGGCCGGCCTGCGCGGCGAGGTCGGAGTGACCGCCTTCCCTGTCCCCGTCGCCCAGGCCGCCACTTTCGACGCCGGGCTGACCGCTCTCCTGGGTGAGGCACTCGGGGCCGAAGGCCGTGCCAAGGGCTACAACAACCTCCTCGCACCCACCGTCGACGTCGCCCGCCACTGGCACTCGGGCCGGCAGGCCGAAGGCATGGGGGAGGACCCCTACCTCGCCGGCACCCTGGCCGCCGGTCTCACGGCCCGGATGCAGCAACAGGGTGTGGTCGCGACCGTGAAGCACTTCGCCGGCTACACCCAGGAGACCGATCGAAACGGCGTCAACGTGACGGTCTCGGACCGGGCCCTGCACGAGGTCTACGAGGCGCCGGTCCGCCGCGTCATTGCCACCACCCCGCTCACCTCGGTGATGATGGCCTACCCCAAGATCAACGGCACCTTCGCCGCCCAGAGCCCCGCCCTGTTCAACGACCTGAAGACCACCATCGGCCTGCAGGGCTACACCGTCCCCGACTTCTGGGCCGGCGACGACCAGGTGGCCGCAGCCCGTGCCGGCATGGACCTTGCCGGGCTCGGTCCGGGCGGCGTCCAGATTCCCGCGGGTGCCCTCACCTCCGGTATCAGTGCCGCGCGGCTGGACGACGCGGCCCGCCGCGTGCTCACCACGATGATTGCTGCAGGCCTGTTCGACAGCCCCCTTCCCGTTCCCTCCGCGAACGTCAGTACCCAGGCCCACCAAGATCTCGCCCACGACCTTGCCGTCAACAGCACCGTGCTCCTCCAGAACCGCGGTCAGGTGCTGCCCCTCGGCAAGCCCGCCTCCATCGCGGTCATCGGCCCTGCCGACACCGGCGCCATCACCGGCGTCTCCGGTTCGAGCTACGTGGAGCCCGGTGCGTGGACGACCCCGCTCGAGGCCATCCGGGACCGCGCGGGCAACAGCACGGTCACCTACACACAGGGCAGTACGGGTGACATCACCCTCACCCCGGTCCCCGCCGGCGTGCTGCGTACCCCGGGCGGGACCACAGGGCTGACGGTGAGCTACTACGCCGGCGCCGAGGCGACCGGAACGCCCATTGCCACGCAGACCGTGGGGAACATCGACTTCGCCGAGGCCCCGGCGGGCTCCCTGCCCGCTGTCTGGTCCGCGCGCTACACCGGCACCCTCACTCCCACCAGTACCGGCCTGCACCGCTTCTCCCTGCTGCCCTCCGGCACCGCGACCCTCACCGTCAACGGCACAACGGTCGCCTCGGGCACCCGGCACATGCGGCGCTTCTTCCTGGGGCCCTACGACTACCCCCTTCAGGGCACGGCCACGCTGACCGCCGGCAGTGCTGTCGGCATCGAGGTCGTCTACACCAACGCGAGCGCTCAGTACGGCCAGACCGGCCTCACCCTCGGCTGGCAGCCCGACTCGCTCATCCCGGCGGCCGTCAGCGCGGCACGCGCCGCCGAGGTGGCCGTTGTGTTCGCCAACCGGATCGCCGGCGAGGACATGGATCACGCCGCTCTCGGCCTGCCCGGCGACCAGGACCAGTTGATCGCGGCCGTCGCCGCGGCCAACCCCCGCACCGTGGTGGTCCTCAACACCGACGGCCCCGTCACGATGCCCTGGCTGAACAGCGTCGCCGGTGTCGTGCAGGTCTGGTACGGCGGTCGGGGCATGGGCACCGCACTGGCCGCCGTGCTCTTCGGTGACACCGACCCGGCCGGCCGGCTGCCCGTCACCTTCCCCGCCTCCGCGACGCAGGGCCCCGGCAGCACCCGCGCCACGTATCCCGGTGACGGCACCACCGTCGCCTACAGCGAGGACATCAACGTCGGCTACCGCTTCTACGACCGCTACGGTCAGAGTCCGCTGTTCCCCTTCGGCCACGGCCTGTCCTACACCAGCTTCGCGCTCGGTGACCTGAGCACGAGCTACGACTCCGTCACCAGGACGCTCACCGTCGCCGTCAGTGTCACCAATTCCGGCTCGCGTACCGGCCGGCACGTCGTCCAGCTCTACGCGGCCCTGCCCGCCGCCGCCAATGCGGAGCCCCGGCGGCTCGTCGGCTTCCGCAAGGTCCAGCTCGCCCCCCGGGCGAATACCCGCCTGACCTTCACCGTTCCCGCAGCGGACCTGTCGGTGTGGAACGCCGGTGCTTGGTCACTGCCGTCCGGGCTCTACACCCTCTACGCCGGCCACTCCTCCCGTGACCTGGCCGTTCAGCGGGCGGTCGCCATCGGCTGAGCCCGCCCACCACGCAAGCCCCTGGCAGCGGCCGTACGCCGCGGCCAGGGGCTTGCGTCATCCGGCGACCTGACGCCCCACGCGCTGGACGACCTCCCGGAACCATGCATGTCCGGCGTCCCGGGTGTGCATCGGGTGCCACCACATCGCCTCTCGCACTGGCACCGCCTCGAACGGGCAGGGCAGCACCGTCACCGCGTGCCGCTGCGACGCCTGCAGGGCCAGCCGCTCCTGTACCAGGGCCACCCGGCTGGTCCCCTCCACGAGGGCCGGCAGCAGCTGGAAACTCTGCACCGACACCTCCACCCTGGGCTCGATGCCCAGCATGCTCAGCTGCCGGGCCACCGGAGCGTCGTGGGTGCGCTGGTAGACCGCCCAGGGAAGCCGGGCGAGGTCCGCGAGGGAGATCTGCCCCGACACATCCGGATGGTCCTCTGCGACCAGGCAGACCCAGGTGTCCTGGAACAGCTCCACCGCCGGGAAATCAGTGATGACGCCGTGCGGCAGCAGCAGCCCGTCCACCCGGGCCAGTGTCTCGGCGGCGCTCTCGACCGTCTTGACCCCTGTCTGTTCGAACCGCAGCCGTACCTCCGGTGCCTCCCGGTGAAGGACCCGAGCCAGCGGCACACCGAACACCGACAGGCCGTAGTCCGAGGTGACGAGGGTGAATTCCCGTCGCTCCGTCGCCGGATCGAATCCCGTCTGCGAGGTGAAGACCCGTTCCAGCAGGTCGCAGGCGCTGACCGTGCGGTCCAAGAGGGCCGCGCCCAGCGGGGTGAGCTCGTAGGAGTTGCCCGTACGGGCCAGCAGCTCGTCGTCGAAGTGCCGGCGCAGTCGGCTCAGCGCCGCGCTCATCGCCGGCTGGCTCAGCCCGACGCGCTGCCCTGCGCGCGTGACGTTGCGTTCCTCCAACAGGGCCCGCAGGGCGAGCACCAGGTTGAGATCCAGACCCGTCCATTGCACGCGAACCCCATCATGTCCCTTGCCGGTAAAGCACATCGATCACCCGGAGACCCTCACCCTATGGGTCGCACCTGTTCAGCGGTCTCCACACCAGTGCGGCCCGCCGCGTTCCGGTGGTGACCGGAGCTCGGCAGGCCGCGTGGTGGACACCTCGGACTGGGTGGTTCACACCGGAGCGGGCCCTGGCCCAGGGAAACCGGCCGGATGCAGGGACCGGCCGATTGCCAGGCCGGCGGCCTGCAGCTCCGGCACGCACCGGTGGGCCGTTCCGTCGTCGGGCATGACCATGGACAACGCGGCGACCACCGCGCCGGTCGGCGCGCGCACGGGCACTCCGACCGAGCGGACTCCGGTGGCGACGTGCCCTGCGCAGACGACGTGTCCGGTCACCCGGACCTGCGCCAGTACCCGGCGCAACTGAGCCGGGTCGGTGATCGTACGCGCGGTGAAGGACGGAAGCGGACCGTCGAGTATCGCGTCCTGGACTGCCGAAGGCGCGAACGCGAGCAGCACCAGGCCGGTCGAGGAGGCATGCAGGGGAAGCCGGCCCGCGACGCGGGTGAACGATGCGATTATCCTGGCCGCACTCAACCGCTCGACGAACAGGACGTCACGGTCCTCCCGCACCCCCAGCTGCACGTCGTGCGGGAAGTTCGCGCGTAGGTCCTCCATGAACGGCATGGCGGCCTCCCGGAGGCCGGTGACGGCGGAGGATCTGCTTGCCACCTCCCACAGGCGCATCCCCGGACTGACCCGGCGCTGCTGGTCACGGCGTAGCCAGCCTGCCGTCACCAGTGCATCGACGTGACGCGAGACCGTCGCGACGTGCAGCCCGGTGATCCGGGAGATCTCGGAGACGCCCAGGACGGGCCGGTCGGCCCGGAACACCTCGACGATGCGCACCACGCGTTCCATGACGGATTCGCCGCCCGCTCCGCGACTCACAGCGGGACCTCACGAGGGCCGCCCTGCCAGGCGCTCACCTTCGCCGATTGGTGCATGTACTCGTTCACAGGGACCTTCCGAATGCTCCGGCAAACCGTCAGGCCTGCGTCGTGTCGGCGGTGGCCGGGGCGAGTGCGTGCCGGCTGCGGTGGACGAGCATCGAGAGCGCCAGCACAGCTGTGGCGACGGCGAGCAGGCCGACGGCGTCCGCCAGGGTGCCGGCCAGGTGTGCAAGGGCCAGCAGGGCCAGTGGGCAGAGGAACTCGCCGATGAAGAAGGCGCTGTTCCACAGGCCGGTGCCGCGCCCGCGCTCACCGTGGTGCAGCAGTTTCATCGTGCGGGTGACCAGGGACGGGAGCAGCATGCCGGCGCCCAGGCAGTTGAGGACGGCGCCCGCCACCAGCAGCGGCACATTCTGGGCGAAGGACATCACGGCGAATCCGGCGGCGCACAAGGCGAACACGTACGGCAGGAGCGTTTCAGCGCGCGTGGTCAGGCGGGTGAAGCAGACGGCGCCCACGACGGTCGCGGCGCTGGCGCCTGCCGTGGCGAGCCCCACGGTGGTGGCCGAGGTGATGCCGAGGTCGTCCAGGAGGAAGGACATCTCCACCGGCACGGCGTAGAAGACGACGGCGCCGAAGAAGGTCACTGCGCAGGGCCCGGTGAGCAGGCGCCAGGGGAAGGGCCGGTCGGTGTCGTCGTGCTGGTGGCGCGTGGCAGCCGGCCGTTGCACGGGGCGCAGGGTCATGGCCATCAGCGGCACGAGCAGCAGGCTGACCGCGTAGGCCCAGAACGGTGTGCGCCAGCCCGCGCTGCCGGCGGCGCCGCCCAGGACGAAGAACGCCGTCGCGGAGAGGGAGGCGCACATGGTCTGCACGGCGAGGTAGCGTTCGCGCTCGCGCCCGGACCAGTAGTCGCCGATCAGGGTGGTGCAGCAGGTCATGATGGCGGCTTCGGCGATGCCGACCAGGGCGCGGCTGGCGACGATCGCCCCCAGTGAGTCCAACCAGAGCGGCGCGGTGCCGAGGAAGGCGTACAGCACGGTCGCGGTGATCAGCAGCCGCCTGCGACCCAGGCGGTCGACCAGGACGCCGGCGAACGGGGCGAGCAGGCCCAGGGCCAGGGCCGGGACGGTGAGGGCGATCGGAACGAGGGCCTCGGCGCCCGGCGTGTCCTGGAAATGCTCCTGAATCCTGGGTAGTACGGGTGCGATGAGTACCGCGCCCAGGATGGGGAGACAGCTGCCGGCCATGAGGGCCACGGCCGCAAGACGGGGGACCGTGGTGGTGCCGCTGGGTGGAGCGAGCGAGGTGGCGGACATGCCAGGGATCCGTTCGGGTGGGGGCAGGTGGTGGCGGCCCGGCACACCCACGACTGTCCGGGCGCGATGGCCAGGACAGTCGTGGGGGAGGGGGAGTGGGCCGGGTGCCCGCAGTCGGGCTGGGGCTGCGGCTGCCATCTTCGGGCTGCCCGGTCCTGACGGGAATGCCCGTGCTGATCGATTGTGCCGATACCCGTCATCCGCGCGGCGGATGACGCGGGCGCGCTCCATCAGGTCACAGGCGGCGGTGGAGGTCAGTTCGAGCAGTCCGACCCCGAGCGGGGTGAGCGTGTAGGTGTTGCGGGCGCGGAAGAGCAGATCATCGCCGAAGTGCCAGGTTCATCGTCCGACCGCCGAGGTATCCGTTGTGTGGATGATGAGGATCCAGAGAATTGATTTCCGTGATTACCGGATCGGCGTCAGATTAGTCGCATCGCATCTGGAGGAAACCTCGTGGCAATACACGCGCAACTCGCCGGCCCCTTCGCCCTCGGCACGTTCGCCGACGGCGACGGAGCTCCCTTCCCCGGCCTGGTGGCCGCGGAGCTCGTCCTCGACCTCCGTGGCATCCCGGAGCTCGGGAACCCCGCCACCACCCGTGATCTGCTGGAGCGCTGGGAGGAGGCGCTCGTGGTCCTGCACCGCCTGGCCGACGACGGCACCCAGGACTGGCGCCCGCTGGACGGCCTGCGGACCCTGCCGCCGGTCGAGCCGCGCCAGGTACTCCAGTCCGGTGCCAACTACCGGCAGCACGTGATCGACCTGGCCCTGGCCCACCGCGCCCTGGACGACCCGCGCACGCCGGAGGAGGCACGGGTGCAGGTCGCCGCGATGATGGACCGCCGCGCGGCCGAGGATCAGCCGTACATGTTCATCGGACTGCCGTCCTCGATCACCGGCCCGTACGACGACGTGCTCCTGCCCGCCTGGTGCGAGAAGCCGGACTGGGAGCTGGAGCTGACCGCGGTCATCGGTCGGCCCGCGTACCGGGTCAGTCCCGAGGAGGCGCTGGCGCACGTCGCCGCGTACACCATCGCCAACGACCTGACCGCCCGTGAGCTGATCTTCCGCAAGGACATGCCGGAGATCGGCACCGACTGGCTGCGCAGCAAGAACGCCCCCGGCTTCACCCCGCTCGGCCCCTACCTCGTGCCCGCGGACTTCGTCGCGGACCCCTCCGAACTGCAGGTCGTCCTCAAGCTCAACGGCGAGACCATGCAGGACGAGTCCACCAAGGACATGATCTTCGACGTGGCACGGATGGTCTCCTACGCTTCGCAGACCACCACCCTGCTTCCCGGCGACCTCGTCCTCACCGGCAGCCCGGCCGGGAACGGCATGCACTGGGGCCGGCTGCTGCGCGACGGCGACGTCATGGACGGCACTGTCACCGGCCTCGGCGCCCAGCGCACCCGCTGTATCGCGGAGCAGCGATGATTACCCCCGACCGCACCGCCCCCGAGGCCGAGATCGCCAAGGCCGCCGCCGCGTTCACCAACTGGGGCCGCTGGGGCGAGGACGACCGCCTCGGCACCCTCAACTTCCTCGACGCGGCCAAGCGCCGGCAAGGCGCCGCCCTCGTCCGCCAGGGCGTCAGTTTCTCGCTTTCCCAGCGCTTCGACATGAACGGCCCGCAGAAGGGCTGGCGCCGGCGCACCAACCCCGTCCACACCATGCTCGACACCGGTACCGACGCCGCCGCCGGCCACCAGCCGTTCCCGCACGGCATCGGCGGCGCCGACGACGTGATCGCCATGCCCCTGCAGTGCTCCACCCAGTGGGACGGCCTCGGCCACATCTTCGACCACGGCAAGGCGTGGAACGGCCGCGACGCCGCGAGCACCGTCACCTCCGAGGGCGACCAGGTCACCGGCATCGAGCACATGGCGGCCGACGTCGCTGGACGCGGCGTCCTGCTCGACGTCGGCCGGGCGATCGGCACCGACGGCGAACTCCCCGACGGCTTCGCCATCACCGAGGAACACCTGCGCGCCACCATCGAGGCGCAGGGCCCGACCTCGGCCGTGGCCCGCGGTGACATCCTGGTCGTCCGCACCGGACAGCTCACCCGCGCCCGCCGCGAAGGCTGGGGAGACTACGCCGGGGGAGCGGCCCCCGGCCTCTCGTTCACCACCGCCGGCTGGCTGCACCGCACCGAGATCGCCGCCGTCGCCACCGACACCTGGGGCTTCGAGGTGCGCCCCAACGAGTTCGACGACGCCTTCCAGCCGCTCCACCAGGTGGCCATCCCCAACATGGGCCTGCTGATCGGCGAGATGTGGGACCCGGACGCGCTCGCCGAGCACTGCGCCGCCGACGGCGTCTACGAGTTCTGGCTCACCGCCGCCCCGCTGCCGATCACCGGCGCGGTCGGCTCCCCGGTCAACCCGATCGCCGTCAAGTAGGCCGGCAAGCAGCCGGACACCCACCGGCCGGACCGGTCGGCGAGCGCCCTGGACAGCCGCTGCCGATCGGTCGCCGCCCGTCACACCTCCTGTCCGCCGCTCAACGCAGCGCGGCTCACCCGTCAGGGAGTACACATGACCAGCGTCCGCACCGTCCTCGTGATCGGCGGTGGCACCGCAGGCAACGGCCTCACCGTCCTGCTGCGCAGGGCCGGCATCGACGTCGACCTCGTCGAGGCCAAGACCGACTGGAACGTCTCCGGGTCCGGCATCACCCTCCAGGGCAACGCCCTGCGCGTGCTGCGCGAGATCGGCGTCTGGGAGCAGATCCGGGAAGCCGGTTTCGGCTTCGGATCACTCGGCATCACCGCCCCGGACGGCACGCTCCTGCACGTCGCCCGCGACGTGCGCACCGGCGGCGACGACCTGCCCGCCACCCTCGGCATGCAGCGCCCGCAGCTCCAGCACATCCTCATCGACGCGGTGAAGGCGTCCGGCGCCAAGGTCCGCCTCGGCACCACCGTCGAGTCGCTGTCCTCGGACGACGACGGCGTGTGGGTGCGCTTCGACGACGGCACCGGCGGCCGCTACGACCTGGTGGTCGGCGCCGACGGCATCAGCTCCACCACCCGCGCGATGATCGGCATCACCGAGCGCCCCGAGCCCACCGGCATGGCCATCTGGCGCACCCCCGCCCCCCGCCCCGCCG
>FTKL01000546.1_pt3 | contig 27505 bp, 29 predicted proteins | sample 2434061 | NCBI WGS metagenome assembly FTKL01 (sample SAMEA3914816, study PRJEB12502) | metagenome | biome: forest; material: soil | place: USA | collected 2011-09-16 | depth 0.3 m
GTGGTGCTGCTGGCCACGGCGATCTCGCTGCGCTCCCGCCTGAAGGCGGCGCGCGAGCGGCAGCCCGGCGCGAAGGGGGTCGACCCGCTGGGGGCCGCCCGTGCGCTGGTGCTGGGCCAGGCGAGTGCGCTGGTCTCGGCGGTCGTGACCGGGATCTACGCGGGCATGGGCATCCAGCTGCTGACCGAGCTGGACGTCGCGGCCCGCCGGACGCAGGCCGTCACGGCGGGTTTCGCGGTACTCGCCGGGGTGGCGGTGATGGCGGCCGCGCTCTGGCTCCAGCACGTCTGCAGGCTGCCCGAGGACCACGACGACCCGACCGCCCCCTCCGCCTCGCCGCGCTGAGCACGACGGGGCACGGGGGAGCCGTCAGGGCGGGTCCCGGCGGGTTCTGGAGGCCCCGGGCCGGATTCCGTGACCTTGGGCGAGATCACGAGTACGGGCGGTAAAGCCGACGGCGTGTCAAGGCTGTAATGGCACCCTGGGCTGACACGGCCCCAATTCGCACGCTAGTTTCTTGTGCATGTCTCGCGGACGTCATCGTCATTCCTCCGTCCTCGGCCGGGCCGTTCCCCCCACCGCCGCCGCCGTGCTCGTCGTGGCCGCCGTGACCGCGCTGGTATTCAGTCAGGATCAGGCACTGGTCCGCTCGGTGGGTGTCGCCGCCGTGCTCGCGGCGCTCGGCATCGTGGTGCTGCTGCGCCGGCGCGACCGGGCCGCCCGGGCGGCCGCCGACGTGGCCGCCGCGCAGCGGCTGCGCGCCGAGGAGCGGTTCGAGGAGCAGCTCGCCGAGACCGAGTACGCCGCCGAGGTCGCCGAGGAGCGGGCCACCCGCTTCGGGCGCCGGCTCACGGCGGAGAAGTCACGGCTTGCGAAGGCCGAGACGGAGATCGCCGGGCTGCTGCGCGAGCGTGCCGTGATGGTCGCCGCGCAGGCCCTCAAGGATGCCGAGGCGACCCAGCGGGCGCTCGCCGCCGCCCGTCCGAAGCACCAGGCGAGCCCGGCCGCGTACGTCCGTGCGGCGTCCGCCCTGCGGCACCTGGAGCGGCAGGCGGCCGCCCGGGACGCGCAGCGCGAGCGGGCCGCCCGCGCGGAGCTGTCGCTGCGGGCCCGGGCGCTGCCGGCCGCTCCCGTGGCTGCTCCTGCTCCCGTGCCTGCCTCCGTGGCCGCTCCCGTGCCCGCTCCGGTCGTGGCCGTCCCGGATGCTCCGGCCGTTCAGGTCGCCGTTCAGGTCGCCGCCCCGGCTCCGGTCGTCCCGGCGCAGCCCGTGCCGGGTGCGGCGGTGCCGGCTGCGGCCGCCGCCGGGGAGCGGACGGCGACTGGCGCCAGGGCGGTCGGGGCCTCGCCCGTCCGGCCGGCGCTGACGGCCAGTGTGGAGCAGTTGGGCGGTGCGCAGGTGAGCGTGCTGCGCCCGGAGCGCCAGCGGCCGCGTACGCCGCAGGCAGGGGCGGCCCGGGGCCAGAACTTCAGCTTCTTCGGCCGTGGCGGGGCGGCCGTCCGCGCGGCGGCGCCGGCCCCCGCGGTGGGCAGTGTCACGGAGCTCGGCGAGCGTGCCGATCTGGCGGACGTGCTGGGCGACGAGGCGGTCGCCGCGAGCGCCCGCTACGAGGCGCAGGCGGCGCGGGCCGAGGCGAGCGCGGAGAGCGTGGTGGCTCCGGCGGCGGAGGCCGCGGCGGAGCACCGCCGCCCCGCGGTGGTCGATCTGACCGCCGACGACGAGACCGAGGTCATCGAGCTCCCGGAGCTCCGCGCCAGCCGCTGAGCGGGCGGCAGAGCGCCGGGACGGCGCTACGGCAGCGCGACGACGGGAGTACGACGGACGCCCGGCCCCCTCCTCGGGTGCCGGGCGTCCGTCGTACTGCGGGGTGCCGGGTGCGTCAGAGCTGGACGCCGAAGTCCTGGGCGATGCCGGACAGGCCCGAGGCGTAGCCCTGGCCGACGGCGCGGAACTTCCACTCGGCGCCGTTGCGGTAGAGCTCGCCGAAGATCATGGCGGTCTCGGTGGCGGCGTCCTCGGAGAGGTCGTAGCGGGCGATCTCGGCGCCGCCGGCCGCGTTGAGCACGCGGATGTAGGCGTTGCGGACCTGGCCGAAGCTCTGCGAGCGGGCGACCGCGTCGTAGATCGAGACCGGGAAGGTGATCTTCACGGCCTCGGCGGGCAGGCCCGCGAGGTTGACGTTGATCGCCTCGTCGTCGCCGGCGCCCTCGCCGGTGCGGTTGTCACCGGTGTGCACGACGGTGCTGTCCGGGGTGCTGGTGTTGTTGAAGAACACGAAGTGGCTGTTGGACAGGACCTTGCCGTCCGCGTTCAGCACGATGGCGCTGGCGTCCAGGTCGAATTCCGCGCCGGTCGTGGTCCGTACGTCCCAGCCGAGGCCGACGGTGACCGCGGTCAGGCCGGGGGCCTCCTTGGTCAGCGAGACGTTGCCACCCTTGGAGAGGCTCACTGGCATGGTGATTGCTGTCCCTTCGTTGCTTTTCGGGGATAACGCGGGAGCAACCGGGCTTGGTTCCGCCCCCGGGTCGTCCAAATCTTTTCGTCGCCCGATGTTGAGCTCAGATTCGCCGGAACCTGCCCTGCAGCGACCAGATGTTCGGATTGTCGGCCAGATCAGGGTGCATGTCGAAGAGATCGGCGAGCGTGTCCTGGAGGAAATCCCTGGCCTCGCGCTTGAACTCGGAGTGCCGGATCACGGCGGGCGCCTCGTCCGGCAGCCAGGTGGCGCTGACCTCGACCCAGTTGAAGCGGCGGGCGAACCTCAGCAGCTCGGTGTTCTGGGTGAAGTCCAGGTCGGCGCTCTGGACCCGGGCGGCGCGGTTCCCGTCGGGGTCGCGGTCGAGCTCCTCGGCGATGTCGCACAGCGCCCAGGCGAAGTCGAGGACGGGCACCCATCCCCAGGCTGTGGACAGTTCCGCGCCGTCGGCGTCGAGGTAGACGTCGCCGCAGAACAGGTCGTACCGCAGGGCCTGCACGGAGGCGGTGCGGTAGTCGGTCTGCGGGGGGTCGGGGAAGCGGTTGGACAGGGAGTAGCCGAGCTCGATCACGTACGCCATTGTCGGGGGTGCGGGCGGCTGTGGATAACCGCGTGACCACCTGCCCCGGGCGCGGGATGATGGGGGCATGCCCGAGCCCATCCGCGTACGGGGATCGGTGGTCGTCCCCGACGCCGAGCTCGTCTGGCGCTTCTCCCGTTCCTCCGGCCCCGGTGGCCAGCACGTCAACACCTCCGACACCCAGGTCGAGCTCTGCTTCGACCTGGCGGCCTCGTCCGCGCTGCCCGAGGTGTGGAAGCAGCGCGCCCTGGAGCGGCTCGCGAGCCGCCTGGTGGACGGCAGGGTGCTGGTGGTCAAGGCCTCCGAGCACCGCTCGCAGTGGCGCAACCGCGAGGTCGCGGCGGCCCGGCTGGCCTCGCTGCTGGGCGAGGCCACCGCGCCGCCGCCGAAGGCCCGGCGCGCCACGAAGCCGAGCAAGGGCATGGTCGAGCGGCGGCTGTCCAACAAGCGGCACCGCTCGGAGGTCAAGCAGGGGCGGCGTCTGCAGCGCGGCGAGTAGCCGGCGCCCGGCGGTGTGCGGGCAGGTGGTTCAGCCGAGTTGGTGGTAGCCGCCGCGGAAGTACAGCAGCGGCCTGCCGCCGGGGTTCGGGAGGCGGGCCTCCAGGACGCGGCCGAGCAGCAGCGTGTGGTCGCCGGCGGCTATCCGCTGCTCGGTGCGGCACTCGACGGTGGCCAGCGCGCGGTCGGCCAGCGGCGCCCCGCTGAGCGGGCCGCGGTGGTGCGGGGTGTCCGCGAACAGCAGCCGGTCGCTGAGCCGCCCCTTCATGGCGAAGCGCGCCCCGAGGGCCTTGTGCTCCTCGGCGAGCAGCGAGACGGCCCAGGTGTCGACGCGGGAGAGCACCTCGTCCATCCGGGAGTCCTCGCGGACGGAGATCAGGACGAGCGGGGGCTCCAGCGACACGGAGAGGAACGACGTCGCGGTCATGCCGACGTCCTCCCCGTTCGGGCCCTCCTCCGGGTCGTGGACGGTCACCAGCGTCACGCCGGAGGCGAGCTGGGACAGGGCCGCCCGGAACTCGTCGGGCGTCGCGAGGGGGGCAGCGGCGGGCTGCGGGGACGAGTACACGTACGGCACGGTAGTCGTCGCGCGGGCCGGGCGGCATCGGGCCCTGGTCGTAGGACTTCGGGCCGGGACACGGGTACGTGGCCCGGCTCACTCGCAGGAGTGAAAGGGGGAGACTGCCTGCCGTCCCTCCGCTTAAGTCCCGGGCTATCGAGACCGACCAGCTGAAAGGTCGTGATGTTGCGATATGTCCCGTTATTGGGCGGATGAACTGAATAAGGGCGCATACCCGTGGTGTGATTTGGGTCACAAGTGGCAGCCTATTGCTGACCGAGAGTGCCGAACGTTGTGCTCCCTGTGATTCAGTTCTTCTGGCAATCGGACGATAACCAATCAAGAACTATCCGAAGCAGCCGGGGAGCCCCCGCATGGAAGCCGAGTCGGAGCCGTACGTCCGCCTGGCGACCCTCCGCACCTTGCACCGGGTCGTGGCGGACCTCAATGCTGCCCGCAGCCTGGCGGGTACGTTGCAGGCAGTGGTCGAGGGCGCGGTGCACGGGCTGGGCTTCGACGCCGCCGCGGTGAGCCTCGTCCGCCCCGACGGCGACCTGGTGGTGGCGGCCGTCTGGGAGCTGGAGGAGAGCACCCTCGGCGGCCCGGCCGTCCTGCTCGGCCAGGTCGGCTCCCGGGAGTCCTGGGACCGCCTGCTCGGCGTCAGCGACCACTGGGGCACCCTGCGCTTCCTCCCGCACGACCGGGGCTGGGCCGTCGGCAGCGACATCCCGCGCTGGACGGGGGACGGCCCGCTGCCCGTCTACACCAACGACTGGCACCCCAGCGACGGCCTGCTCGCCCCCATGTACAGCGCCGGCGGCGACCTGCTCGGCGTGCTCTCCGTCGACCGCCCGCGCAGCGGCAAGCGGCCCGGCGCGTGGACCCGCGAGGCGCTGGAGATGTTCTCCCTGCAGGCGTCCATCGCGATCGGCAACGCCCGCCTGCGCGCCGAGATGCAACGCGCGCTGGCGCGGCTGGAGAAGGAGCAGCAGGCGCTGCGGGCCAGCGAGGAGAGCTTCCGGCAGGCCTTCGAGTACGCGCCCAGCGGCATGGCGATCACCGAGCTGCACGGCGCCGGCCGGGGCCAGCTCACCCGGGTCAACGACGCGCTCTGCCGCCTGCTCGGCCGCCCGCGCGCGGTGCTGCGCCAGCAGAGCTTCGCCGACCTGGTGCACCCGGAGGACCGCGGGCTGCTGGAGCGCACCAGCGCCGAGAGCGGCCGCGCCGAGCTGCGGCTGTCCCGGCGGGACGGCGGCTACCAGTGGGTCTGTCTGCGCAACTCCGTGGTCGCCGACGCGGCCGAGGGCCCGAGCTTCCTGCTCACCCACGTCGAGGACATCGAGGAGCGCAAGCGGCACGAGTTCCAGCTGGCGCACCGGGCCAGCCACGACGCGCTCACCGGCCTGCCGAACGGCGCCGAGCTGAAGGCCCGGCTCGGCCGCCGGCTGTGCAGCCTGCCGCCGGCCGCCGGCCCGTCCTCGCACGAGGCGGCGGCGTACGGCGCGGCGCCCGGCTACGCGACGGTGGCCGGCGCCGGCTCGTACAGCTCGCACGCCGCCTTCGACGGCCTGGACGGCCTGGGAGCGGGCTCCGCGCCGGTGCACGGCTACGGCAGCCCCGACGACCAGGCCGCCGAGCAGGAGGCCCGCCGGCTGGCCTGCGGCGGGTCCGCCGACCACACGCACGCGGTGGTGCCCGCCGACCTGCCGGCCGGCAACGAGCTGTGGGGCGGCTCACTGCGCTCGGGCGGCGCGGCGGCGGCCGCCGAGAAGGGGCTCGCGGTGCTCTTCTGCGACCTGGACGGCTTCAAGCTGATCAACGACCGGCACGGTCACAACGCCGGCGACGCCGTCCTGGTCGAGGTCGCCCGCCGGCTCCAGCAGGTCGTCCGGGAGTGCGACACGGTGGCCCGGCTCGGCGGTGACGAGTTCGTGGTGCTGGCCGACGGCATCGGCCGGGAGGAGGCCAAGGACCTCTCCGACCGGCTGCGGACGGCGATCATCCCGCCGATGCGGATCGACGGCCGGGCGATGCGGGTGGGCGTCAGCCTGGGCATCGGCTGGGCCGGCTGCGGCATGAGCATCGAAGAGGTGCTGCACACCGCCGACGAGCGGATGTACGACGAGAAGCGGGCCCGCGGCGGCGCCGTCCGGGGCGCCCGGGGTGAGCGCTCCCACCGCCGCGCGGGCTGACCGCCGTTTCGGGGTCTTTTCTCCGCGTCACCTTCGGAAGGTAGGGTTCCCGGGTACGAGCGTCCAACATTGCGCTACGGCGAGGCTGCCGTGCGGCGCACTGCGATGGGGAGTTGACCACCGTGACGAGCGCCGGCAGCAACGGAGCGCCCGAGGGCCCTGAGAGCGGTGCCCCGCAGGACGACGACCCGTTCGGTTACCTCTACCGCCCGGCCGAGGGCGAGCCCGCGCAGCAGAACGGCCAGGGCGGCGGCCAGCAGCCCGGCGTGCCGCGTACCTCGTACAACCGGCCGGTGGAGGTCGGGCGCACCCAGTACGGCCAGCCGAACTACCGGCCCCAGCCGCAGCCCCGGCAGCAGCCGGACCAGGGCCAGCCCACGCAGTACCAGGGCCAGCAGCAGGGGCAGTACCAGCAGTCGTACGGCGGCGAGCTGCCGACCCAGCAGACCCGGTACGCCGAGCGCTCGCGCCCGCAGCCGGGGGAGGACCGGCCGAGCGGCGGACGCAGCAAGGGCGCGGTCATCGGTGCGGTGGCGGTGGTCGCGGCGATCGCGATCGGCGCCGGCATCGCGCTGTCCTCGGGGGATCCGGACCCGGACAAGAACGCCAAGGGCGGCCAGACCAGCGCGCCGGCCGTCCCGACCGGCTCGGCCACGGTGTCGGCCAGTGCCGCGCCGACCGCCTCGGCCACCGTGGCGGGCCCGACGACCACCGACGCCGGCCAGCTCCAGGGACAGAACGCCCCGGTGGGCAACACCGTCAAGGGCGCGAAGTCGGCGGACGGCGGGTACCTGACGCTCCAGCCGGGCTCCTCGGTGAGCTGGACGGGCGAGGTCCCGGCGGCGGGCACCTACAAGTTCTCGGTGCACTTCAACAACCCGGCCGCCGACGTCAAGGGCACGGTGTCCGTCAACGGCAAGGACCGCGACGGCGGGCTGAACTTCCAGAACTACGCGCCGGGCCAGGACCAGTCGAACTCCTGGTACACGACCTACATCCTGCCGCAGCTGCAGGCCGGGTCGAACACGGTCACGGTGTCCGTCCCGGCCGGGAGCGGCGGCAGCGTCCTGGTCGACCAGATCACGGTCAGCCCGAGCGGCTGACCGTGGCCCGGCCGGGGTGTCCGGCCGGGACGTCCGGTCCCAGGGGGTCCGCTCCCGGGGCCGCCGTGGCGGCCGGTGGCGGCCCGGTCAGACGGACGCGGCGACCGGGCTGAAGCGGTCGGCGCCGGTGACCCAGTGGCCGCGCCGCATGACCGCGACGAGGTCGAGGGTCGTGGAGTCGAGGACCACGAGGTCGGCGTTCTTGCCGGTCTCCAGCGTGCCGATCGAGTCGCCCAGGCCGAGCAGGCGGGCCGGCACGGCGGACAGCGACTCGGCGGCCTGGTTCAGGCTGAGGCCGTTGACGGTGACGGAGCGCTTGAACGCGACGTCCAGGGTGAGCGTGGAGCCGGCGATCGAGCCGCCCTCGACGAGGCGGGCGATCCCGTCCTCGACCTTCACCTGGAGCGGGCCGAGCGGGTAGAGCCCGTCGCCCATGCCGGCCGCACCCATCGCGTCGGTGATCAGCGCGACGCGCGAGGCGCCCGCGGTGCCGTACGCGAGGTCCAGCACCGACGGGTGCAGGTGGACGCCGTCGTTGATCAGCTCGACGGTGACCCGCTCGTCCTCCAGCAGGGCGACGATCGGGCCCGGCGCGCGGTGCTGGATGCCCGGCATCGCGTTGAACAGGTGGGTGGCGACGGTCGCGCCGGCCTCGATGGCTTCGAGGGTCTTGGCGTAGTCGGAGTCGGTGTGGCCGACGGCGGCGATCACGCCGAGACCGGCCAGCATCCGGACGGACTCCAGCCCGCCGGGCAGCTCGGGCGCCAGGGTGACCATCCTGGCGTGGCCGCGCGCGGCGTCCACCAGCTTGCGCACCAGCGCCGGGTCGGGGTCGCGCAGCAGGTCGGGGCGGTGGGCGCCGCACCGGTTGTGCGAGATGAACGGCCCCTCGAAGTGGATACCGGCGATCACGCCGTCCTCCACGAGTTCGGAGAGGACCGCCGCCTGGTGGCAGACCTCGTCGATCTCGCCGGTGACGGTGCTCGCCATCGTGGTGGTGGTGCCGTGGGTGAGGTGCGTACGGGCGACCGTGATCGCCTCCTCCGCGATCCCGGACGCGTACGAGCCGCCGCCGCCGCCGTGCACGTGCAGGTCGACGAACCCGGGGACGACGGTGTAGCCCGTCAGGTCCAGGTCGCCGGGCTCGCGGTCGCCGCCGAAACCGGCCAGCAGCGGCCCGTCGACGGTGATCCGGCCGTTGTCGACGACCCCGCCGGGCAGGACGAGTCGGGCGCCGGCCAGAGCAGTACCCCGCGGCAGGGCCGCAGATTGATTCCGCGCGGTTGTCACGCGGTCACCTCCATCGAGAGCAGATCCCAGGCGAGCAGCCCGGCGCCAAGGGACGCGGCGGTGTCTTTGAGCATGGCCGGTACGACCTTCGGGGGCATCTGGAAGGTCAGCCGCTCGGTCACGGCCGCGCGCAGGGGCGTGAAGAGCGTGTCGCCGGCCTCGGCGAGGCCGCCGCCGACGATCACGGTGGACGGGTCGAGCAGGCTCTGCGCCAGCACGATTCCGTCGGCGAGGGCGTCGACCGCGCGCTGCCAGACCTCCAGGGCGCGCTCGTCCCCCGCGTCGACGGCGTCCGCGCAGGCGGCCGCGTCGGCCGTCGGGTCGCCGGTGGCCTCGGCCCACGCCCGGGAGACGGCCGAGGCCGAGGCCAGGGTCTCCAGGCAGCCGCGGGCGCCGCAGCCGCAGAGCGGTCCGCCGGGGCGGACCACCACGTGGCCGATCTCGCCGCCGTAGCCGTGGGCGCCGGCCTCGATCCGGCCACCGATGCCGATGGCGCCGGCGATGCCGGTGCCCAGCGCGATGAACAGGAATCGGTCGACCCCGCGGCCCGCGCCGAGCCGGCCCTCGGCCAGCCCGCCGGAGCGGACGTCGTGGCCGAGCGCGACCGGGATGACGGTGCCGTCCCGGCCGGCCAGGCGCTCGCCGAGAAGTTTGCGCAGTGGTAGGTCCCGCCAACCGAGGTTGGCGGAGTACACCGCGATCCCGTTCTTCTCGTCGAGCGTCCCCGGGACGGCGACGCCTGCGGCGAGGGGGTCGCAGCCGTAGCGGCGGCGCCCCTCGTCCGCCAGGTCGGCGGCGAAGTCGAGAATGGCGGTGACCACGGCGTCCGTGCCGTGCTCCCGCCCGGTCGGTCGGCGTGCTTCGAACAGCACGGAGCCGTCCTGGGCGAGCAGCGCGGCCTTCATGCCGGTGCCGCCTACATCGAGTGCGATGACGTACTTCACGGGGGACAGTTTCCCCTGGCCAGGGCGAAGAGGTCTAGTCCAGTTGCCCTATTGGTCCGAGCCAGAACGAGTGAGATGTGTCGCTGCCGGTGCACTTCGGGCGATTTGCCGGATCTCCGCACCGTACCGGGACCCCGGTGAGGTCCGCGGAGCACAGCCGCGGTGCGGCCCGCGTGTCCCGGACGGCCCGCTCCGGCGGCGGCGGAATGTGCGAGGCTGAGCGCCGTCCGCGCGTGTCCGCGCGCGGCACGGCGTGGCGGAGGGCGGTGGCGCGTGTCCAGGTACGAGCGGTGGAACGCACTGTTGGAGCTGCTGGCCGAGCACGGCCGGCTGGACGTCGAGGAGGCCGGCCGGGCGCTCGACGTCTCGGCCGCGACCATCCGCCGCGACCTCGACGAGCTGGCCCGCCAGCAGATGGTCACCCGGACCAGGGGCGGCGCGGTCGCGCACAACGTCTCGTACGACCTGCCGCTGCGCTACAAGACCGCCCGGCACACCGGCGCCAAGCAGCGGATCGGCGCGGCCGCGGCCGCGCTGGTCGCCCCCGGCGAGGTGGTCGGCCTGAACGGCGGCACGACCACGACCGAGGTGGCGCGCGCGCTCGCCCTGCGGCCCGATCTGGTCGAGCGGACGGACGGCGGCCCCGGCCGGCTGCTGACCATCGTCACCAACGCCCTGAACATCGCGAACGAGCTGACCGTCCGCCCCCAGGTGAAGATCGTGGTCACCGGCGGCGTGGCCCGCCCGCAGTCGTACGAGCTGATCGGCCCGCTCGCCGCCGCCGTGCTCCATGAGCTCACCCTGGACGTCACGGTGCTGGGCGTCGACGCGCTCGACGTGGCGCACGGGGCGACGGCGCACCACGAGGGCGAGGCGAGCGTCAACCGGCTGCTGGCCGAGCGGGCCCGCCGGGTCGTGGTGGTCGCCGATTCCTCCAAGCTCGGCCGCCGGGTCTTCGCCCGGATCTGCGGGCTCGACCGGATCGCCGTCCTGGTCACCGACACCGAGGTGGACGACGAGCTGGCCACGGCCTTCACGGAGGCGGGCGTCCAGGTGATCCGGGCCTGAACCCCGAACGGACGGCCGGGCGTTCTGTCCGCTATCGCCGGATTGTCATTGCGCGTACTGCAACGTGATCCGGCACTTCGGTAACTACCGCCGGGAGGTATGGACCTCTCTGCCGCGGGTTTGGGACTGTTGCGGCCGAATCTCCCCACGAAGGCGGTTACCGCGGTGAACAGACGTGCCCACGGCTCCTGTCGGCTTCTCGGCACAGCGATCGTGGGTGCGCTGCTGCTCAGCGGCTGCGGCGGCGCCGCCGGCTCGGACGTGACCCTGAAGCTGGTCGCCGCCGACTACGGCGACAGCGAGGCCACCAGCTCCAAGCCCTTCTGGGACGACCTGGCGCGGCGCTTCGAGGCGGCCAACCCGTCGGTCAAGGTCAAGGTCGACGTCGTCAGCTGGAACGACATCGACCAGCACGTCGCCGACCTGGTCAAGAGCGGCTCCTCGCCCGACCTCGTGCAGACCGGCGGCTTCGCCGACCAGGTCGCCGCCGGGCGCCTGTACGCCGCCGGCGACGTGCTCTCGATGGACGTCCAGGCCAACCTGGACGACGGCTTCTCGCACGCCGGCCAGGTGCTCGGCACCCAGTACGGCATCCCGTTCGTCGCGTCCACCCGCGTCTTCATGTACAACAAGGCGATCTTCCAGAAGGCCGGCATCACCCAGCCGCCGACCACCTGGTCCGAGATCCGGGCCGCCGCCGACAAGATCAAGGCGAAGGTGCCCGGCGTGATCCCGTACGGGCTGCCGCTCGGGCCCGAGGAGGCCCAGGCCGAGTCGATGCTGTGGGCGATGAGCGGGGGCGGTGCGCTCTCCGACGACGTCGGCAACTACAACATCGACAGCCCGCAGAACCAGGCCACCTTCAGCTGGCTGCACACCAACCTGGTCGAGCCGGGCCTCACCTACCCCGACCCGGGCGCGGTCGACCGCAAGACCGCCTTCGCCGACTTCGCGGCCGGCAAGGTGGCGATGCTCAACGGGCACCCGTCCCTGCTGCGCAAGGCCGCCGCCGGCAACATCGACTTCGGCACCTCGCTCGTCCCCCGCAAGGACGGCCTGGCGAAGACCGGCACCCTCGGCGTGGCCGACTGGATGATGGCCTTCAAGGCGAACGGGCACAAGAACGAGATCAAGAAGTTCCTGAGCCTCGTCTACGCGAAGGACAGCCAGCTCGCGTTCGACGAGAAGTACAACTTCCTGCCGGTCACCGACGACACCCTCGCCGAGATGGGCGCCGACGGGAAGCACGACGACCTCAAGCAGTTCCTCGCGGTCCTGCCGAACGCCAGCTTCTACCCGCTCGGCGACCCCGCCTGGAACCAGATCAGCGCGCAGATCAAGAAGCAGATCGGCGGCGCGGCGACCGGGAGCGCCAAGGACGTGCTCGGCGGGCTGCAGAACGCCGCGCTGGCGGAGACCAAGAAGGTCAGGTAGCCGGCGCGGCCGGTCAGCCGAGCGTGATCGCGTACGCCTTGCGGAGCGTCTCGTGCACCGTCCAGGTGGTGCGGTCGCCGGCGTGCAGGACCGCGCAGTCGCCCGGGCCGACCTCCAGGGTCGGGCCGTCCTCGAAGGCGATGGTGGCCCGGCCGCTGAGCACCACGAAGAGCTCGTCGGCCTCGGTGTCGGTGACCACGCCGGGGGTGATCTGCCAGATGCCGCGCAGCTGGCGGCCGTCCTCGGACTCCCACAGCACCCGGCCGGACACCTCGGGCGTGCCCGAGACGATCTGGGACGGGTCGAGCGGGTCCGCCTGGAGCTCGGCGGTCGGGATGTGCAGGGCGAAGCTGTCGGTCATGCCCCGACGCTAACCCGCCCCGGCCGCCCGGCGGGGGCGGCACAGTGTGTCGGACCGGCGGGGGAGAATGACACCTCGTAGGGGCCGACGGACGGTGAGGTGGCAGCGGTGGCCGGACTCGATGCGCGGGAGCTGGCGGTGCTGGCGCTGGAGGCCAGGCCGTGGCGGACGGCCGGGGCGAAGGAGCGGGCGATCCGTGAGGAGCTCGGGCTCTCCGGCACCCGCTACTACCAGCTGCTGAACGCCCTGCTCGACCGCCCCGAGGCGCTCGCGCGCGACCCGCTGCTGGTCAACCGGCTGCGCCGGATCCGCGAGCGCAAGCGCGAGGCCCGGTAGCGGTCCGCCCCCGGACGCGCCCGCAGGGGTCCGGTGTGACCGGGGGAGCCGTGGGTAGGGTCCGGACATGGCCATCACCGAGTTGCCGGAGCCAGTGACAGCCGCCGGACGGGACGGGCTCGCCGCCCTGCTCGCCGACCCCGCCGGCGCCGTCCTCGCCTTCGACTTCGACGGGACGCTCGCCCCGATCGTCCCCGACCCCGCCCAGGCCCGCGCCCACCCCGGGGCCGCCGCCGCACTGGCCGCACTGGCCCCGCTGGTGGAGGCCGTCCTGGTGCTGACCGGCCGCCCGGCCGCGCTGGCCGTCGAGTACGGCGGCTTCGCGCAGGTGCCCGGCCTGGTCGTGCTCGGCCAGTACGGCGTCGAGCGGTGGGACGCCGCGAGCGGCGAGGTCCGGGCGCCCGCGCCGCATCCGGGCGTGGCGGCGCTGCGCCCGCTGCTGCCGCAGTGGCTGGCCGGCGTCGGCGCGCCGCCCGGTACCTGGGTGGAGGACAAGGGCCGGGCGCTGGCCGTCCACACCCGCCGCACCGACGCCCCCGAGGCGGCCCTCGACCTGCTGCGCGAGCCGCTGGCGGGCCTCGCCGCCGACCACGGCCTGCTCGTCGAGCCCGGCCGGCTGGTGCTGGAGCTGCGGCCGCCGGGCGTCGACAAGGGCGCGGCCCTGACCGCCTTCCTGCGCGAGCGCGGGGCCCGGTCCGTCCTCTACGCCGGGGACGACCTGGGCGACCTCGCGGCGTTCGCCGCCGTCGAGAAGCTCCGCACCGAGGGCGTCCCCGGCCTGCTGGTGTGCAGCGCCGCGCTCGGCGACGCCCCGGTCCGCGACCTCGCCGACCGGGCGGACGTCGTCGTCCCCGGCCCGGCCGGTGTGGTCGCGCTGGCCGGGGCGCTGGCCGGGCGGCTCAGCCGAGGGCGTTGAGCTGGTCCAGGAACCACTGCTGGGGCGGCAGCGCGGTCGCCGCCGCCGCGAGCCGCTTGGTGCGCTCGGTGCGTTCGGCGGTGGGCATGGTGAGGGCGGTGTGCAGGGCCTCGGCGGTCGCGATCACGTCGTACGGGTTGACGCTGACCGCGTCCTCGGCGAGTTCCGCGTGGGCGCCCGCCTCGCGGGACAGGACGAGTGCGCAGCCCGCGTCGGAGACCACCGGGACCTCCTTGGCCACCAGGTTCATGCCGTCCCGGATCGGGTTGACCAGGGCGACGTCGGCCAGCCGGTAGGCCGCCAGCGACCGTGGGAAGTCGTCGTTGACGTGCAGCATCACCGGCTGCCAGGTGTCGGTGCCGAACTCCGCGTTGATCTCCCGGGCGATCTCCTCGACCGAGGCGGTGTACGCCCGGTACTCGGCCAGGTCGGTCCGCGACGGGTAGGCGAAGGCGATGTGGACGACCCGGTCCAGCCACTCGGGCCTGGTCCGCAGGAGGTGCCGGTAGGCCAGCAGGCCGCGGACGATGTTCTTGCTGAGCTCGGTGCGGTCGACCCGGACGATCGTCCGGCGCCCGCCCACGGCCTCCCGCAGGGCGGCCAGCCGTTCCTCGACGTCCGGGCGGTGCGAGCGCTCGCGCAGGAAGTCGCCGTCCGCGCCGAGCGCGTGCACGCCCAGCCGCGTGGTGCGTCCGGCGTGCGTGACGGTGAGGGCCTCGCGGTCGACCTCGGCGCCGAGCACGGCCTCGCAGCAGTCCGCGAAGGCGAGGGCCCACCGGCGGGTCAGGAAGCCCGCCCGGTCGGCGCCCAGGATGCCGGTCAGGACGGCCTCGGCGACGTCGTCCGGCAGCATCCGGTAGTAGTCCGGCGGGGCCCAGGGGGTGTGTGAGAAGTGGCCGATCCGCAGGTCGGGGCGCCGGGCCCGGAGCAGGGCGGGCACCAGTGAGAGGTGGTAGTCCTGCACCAGCACGGCGGCGCCGGGCGCGGCCTCGGCGGCCAGCGCGTCGGCGAAGGCGGTGTTGTAGGTCTCGTAGGCCTGCCACTCGGTGCGGAATCCGGCGTCGAAGGCGGGCGCGGTCGGGGTGGCGTACAGCAGGTGGTGAACGAACCAGAGGGTCGAGTTGGCGACGCCGTTGTAGGCGCGCGCGAAGGTGTCGGGAGCTATGTCCAGCATTCGGACGGCCTGTCCGCCGACGTCGTGCCCGGCGCGGTCGAGCCGGCCGTCGGGGGCCTGCCGGGCGGCCGTCCGGTCGGCGTCGCCGAGGGCCGCGCAGACCCAGACCGCCGAGGGGTCGTCGATGGCGGACAGCCCGGAGACCAGGCCGCCGCCGCCGCGCCGCAGGGTCAGCGAGCCGTCCGGCCCGCTGCTGAAGGAAACCGGGCCGCGGTTGGAGGCCACCAGGATCGGGGCGCTGCCGGTCGGACTCGAACGTGTCGTCGTGAGATCGCCCATGGGGGGAACCTTGCCGGGCTCCGGCACCCCCAAACCCCCGGGCGGGCCTATCGCGCCGTGTGACGCCCCGCGTACTCGGCGACCGTGTGCATCGGGGGCCGCTCCAGCGCGCCGACCGGGTGGGTGTGGGCGGTGAAGCCGCGGTCCGTCCGGGTGAACTGGGTGAGCAGCGGGTGCACCAGGTCCTCGGAGGCCTTGAGCCGGTGGGTGCGGTCCAGGCGCTCCAGCGCGGTGCGGTAGATGGTCGCCGCCATCCGGCCGAGGGCCTGGCTGTCCTGGTGGCGGTGGCGCCGGACGCCGACGTCCACCTGGGCGAGCGCGTCCAGGCCGACCGCCTCCAGGGCGTCCACCAGCAGGCCCAGCTCGACGCCGTACCCGGTCGGGAAGGGCAGCCGCTCCAGCAGCGAGCGCCGGGCCGCGTACTCGCCGCCGAGCGGCTGGACGAAGCCCGCCAGTTCGGGCCAGTGCAGGTTGAGCAGCGGACGGGCGACGAGCTCGGTGACCCGGCCGCCGCCGACCGGATCGACCGGCCCCGCGCCGTCCGGGCCGTCGCCGTCGGACAGCGTCAGCGGGCGGTCGTACATCGCCTTGACCAGCTGGATGTGCGGCTCGGTGAGCAGCGGGCCGACGATGCCGTGGACGAAGGCCGGGTCGAACTCTCGCAGGTCGGCGTCGACGAAGCAGACGATCTGGCCGCCGGTGACGAGCAGCGAGCGCCACAGCACCTCGCCCTTGCCGGGCTCGGCGGGCAGCCGGGGGAGGATCGAGTCGCGGTGGACGACCCGGGCGCCGGCCTCGGCGGCGGCCTCGGCGGTGCGGTCCGCCGAGCCGGAGTCGATCACGACCAGTTCGTCGACCAGCGGCACCCGCTCCATCAGCTCCCGGCGGATCACCCGGACGATCTCCCCGACCGTCGACTCCTCGTCCAGGGCGGGCAGCACCACGCTGATCGTGCCGGCCGGCCCGGCCGCCTCCTTGGCGGCGAGCAGGCCGCGCAGCGGTCGGTCGGCCGCGCTCCAGGACCGGCGGCGCAGCCAGGACGCCACCTCCGGGAGAAGCGCGGGGGGCAGCTCGGCAGGCACGGCACACTCCTTGGTGAGGCACTCCACGGCGACGGCAACGCCCGCGAGTGGTGAGCAATTTCACGCTGGTGGCGGCATCTCGCGTGGCGGACGGTCCGGTTCGCGGTTGACGCCTTCGGATACAGTCTTCGTACAGCGCTCAGACCTTCGCACGCCGGGGTCCCCCGCTGAGCAGGACCACAACTTCACAGAGCTCATCCAGAGGGACTGAGGGAACGGCCCGTCGACGTCCCGGCAACCTTCTCGCGCGGCAGCTTCGGCGGCCCCGGCGGGACAGGTGCCAATTCCGTCCTGTGGCGCGCCCGCGTCACGGGGAAGATGAGGAGAGAGGCCTCCGCCATCATGGCTATCACCCCTGCCGCAGACGTCACGACCACCGTCGACCTCGGCCCCGCCACCGCGCTTTCCTGTCGCGAGTGCGGCACCCGCTTTCCGCTCGGCCCGAGTTTCGCGTGCCTGGAGTGCTTCGGCCCGCTGGAGATCGCGTACGACTTCGGCTCGCTGGACGCCGCCGAGCTGCGCAAGCAGATCGAGGCCGGCCCGGCGTCCGTGTGGCGCTACGCCCCGCTGCTGCCCGTCCCGGCGGACGTCGCCTCCAAGCCCAACCTGAACCCGGGCTGGACCCCGCTGGTGAAGGCGGACAACCTGGGCCGCGAGCTCGGCTTCACCGCCCAGCTGCACGTCAAGGACGACTCGGGCAACCCGACGCACTCCTTCAAGGACCGCGTGGTGGCCTGCGCCATCGAGGCCGCCCGGGCGTTCAACTTCACCACCCTCTCCTGCTCCTCGACCGGTAACCTGGCCGGCGCCGTCGGCGCGGCCGCCGCCCGGGCCGGCTTCAAGTCCTGCGTGTTCATCCCGCACGACCTGGAGCAGGGCAAGATCGTGATGGCCGGTGTGTACGGCGGCGAGCTGGTCGGCATCGAGGGCAACTACGACGACGTGAACCGCTTCTGCTCGGAGCTGATCGGCGACCCGGCCGGCGAGGGCTGGGGCTTCGTCAACGTCAACCTGCGCCCGTACTACGGCGAGGGCTCCAAGACGCTGGCGTACGAGATCTGCGAGCAGCTGGGCTGGCGCCTGCCGGAGCAGATCGTCATCCCGATCGCGTCGGGCTCGCAGCTCACCAAGATCGACAAGGGCCTGCAGGAGCTGATCAAGCTCGGCCTGGTCGAGGACCGCCCGTACAAGATCTTCGGCGCCCAGGCCGAGGGCTGCTCCCCGGTCTCGGCCGCCTTCAAGGCCGGTCGCGACGTGATCCGCCCGGTCAAGCCGGACACCATCGCCAAGTCGCTGGCCATCGGGAACCCGGCCGACGGCCCGTACGTGCTGGACATCGCCCGCCGCACGGGCGGGGCCGTCGAGGACGTCACGGACGCCGAGGTGGTCGAGGCGATCAAGCTGCTCGCCCGCACCGAGGGCATCTTCGCCGAGACCGCCGGCGGGGTGACGATCGGCGTGCTGAAGAAGCTGGTCGAGACGGGCCAGCTGGACCCGTCGAAGGAGACCGTCGCGATCAACACCGGCGACGGCCTCAAGACCCTGGACGCGGTGGCCGATGCCGGTCTCACCACGACCATCCGCCCGACGCTGGAGTCCTTCCGCGCGGCCGGCCTCGCCTCCGTCTGATCCCCCTTCCCGCTAGGAGAGCCACCGCCATGAGCGCCAACGTCCGCATCCCGACCATCCTGCGCACCTACACCGGCGGCGCCGCCGAGGTGGCCGCCGAGGGCGCCACCCTCAGCGAGATCATCGCCGACCTGGACCGGAACCACGCGGGCATCGCCGCCCGGGTGCTCGACGACACCGGCAAGCTGCGCCGCTTCGTCAACATCTACGTCAACGACGACGACGTGCGTTTCGCGGAGGGCCTGGCGACCGAGATCAAGGACGGCGCCAGCGTCTCGATCATTCCGGCGGTCGCCGGCGGCTGCTGAACCGCCGCCACCCGGACCCCGCTGCCGCATTCACGGCAGCAGCACCGAGCCGCCTTCACTACCGGAATCGCTTTCTCCGGTCGTGAAGGCGGCTCGCGGCGTTCCGGTGGGAATTCGGGGCGTTCCGGCGGAGTAAAGTGTCCGACAGCTGATGACGGGGCCCCCTCCCCCTTTCCAGTGTTCTTCCGCGCCCGTGCGCGCCCCGTGGCACCCGTGACCGTCCGTCCGCTGAGACCGGCGTGGGCCGCCACCGCGGAACATGTCAGGCAGGTGTCAGAATTCCTGCCGCGATTCACACAGATCGTCCGGTATGTCCGGCGCCGAATGCGGAATTTCTCCGCATTCCTGCCGCATTGCCCCTTGACGGCCTCCGTGAATTCCCGTCGGTGGGGCCTGTTGCAGAGGGCTTCTATCCGGATACATTCAGCCGCGGTCGACGCAGTCACCCGCTCGACCGGTCACCGTCCGGTGGCCCTCGGCGGGCAGCTGCGGCGTGCACGGCCACGCCCAGGGGGGGTTCCCCGGGCCGGCCTCAAACCAGACCCGGGCCCGCGACCTGCGGGATCCGTGAAGGGCCAGCACAGCACTAGGGGAGTTCGGAATGGCTCAGGGCACCGTCAAGTGGTTCAACGCGGAGAAGGGCTACGGCTTCATCGCGGTCGACGGTGGTGCGGACGTGTTCGTCCACTACAGCGCGATCCAGATGGACGGCTACCGCACCCTCGAGGAGGGCCAGCGGGTCGAGTTCGAGATCTCCCAGGGACAGAAGGGCCCGCAGGCGGACATGGTCCGCGCGGCGGTCTGACCTTTCCGGACCCCGGAGCCTCGGCTCGGCCCACGAGCTGGTGATCCGCTTCGACCGACGGGCCCGTACGACACACGTCGTACGGGCCCGTCGGCATGTCCGGGGGAGCCGGTGCGGCGCGGGGACGCGTACGGCCCGATCGCCGATTGGGCTTGCACTCGCCATGCCGGAGTGCTAATCATTGGCGTTAGCACTCACAGCTTGAGAGTGACAACGGACCGGGTCGGTGAGGCCCCCGGGAGCGGTAGGGGAAAGGACCCCCGCACACCAGGGCCGTCCGTCGCGGGCACCCTCCGGTCCGAGCATTCACCGCCGTCTCGGAGGACCACTTCACATGGCAAAGATCATCGCGTTTGACGAGGAAGCTCGCCGCGGCCTTGAGCGCGGGATGAACCAGCTTGCCGACGCTGTCAAGGTCACGCTCGGCCCCAAGGGTCGCAACGTCGTCCTTGAGAAGAAGTGGGGCGCCCCCACGATCACCAACGACGGTGTCTCCATCGCCAAGGAGATCGAGCTGGAGGACCCCTACGAGAAGATCGGCGCCGAGCTGGTCAAGGAGGTCGCCAAGAAGACGGACGACGTCGCGGGTGACGGCACCACCACCGCCACCGTGCTCGCCCAGGCCCTGGTCAAGGAAGGCCTGCGCAACGTCGCCGCCGGCGCGAACCCGATGGCCCTGAAGCGCGGCATCGAGAAGGCCGTCAAGGCCGTCTCCGACCAGCTGCTCGCCCAGGCCAAGGACGTGGAGACCAAGGAGCAGATCGCCTCCACCGCCTCCATCTCCGCCGCTGACACCCAGATCGGCGAGCTCATCGCCGAGGCGATGGACAAGGTCGGCAAGGAAGGCGTCATCACCGTCGAGGAGAGCAACACCTTCGGTCTTGAGCTTGAGCTCACCGAGGGCATGCGCTTCGACAAGGGCTACATCTCGGCCTACTTCGCCACCGACCTGGAGCGGATGGAGACCTCGTTCGAGGACCCCTACATCCTGATCGCCAACTCCAAGATCGGCTCGGTCAAGGACCTCCTCCCGCTGCTGGAGAAGGTCATGCAGAGCGGCAAGCCGCTCGTCATCATCGCCGAGGACGTCGAGGGCGAGGCCCTGTCGACCCTGGTCGTGAACAAGATCCGCGGCACCTTCAAGTCCGTCGCCGTCAAGGCCCCGGGCTTCGGCGACCGCCGCAAGGCCATGCTCGGCGACATCGCCATCCTCACCGGTGGCACCGTGATCTCCGAGGAGGTCGGCCTCAAGCTCGAGAACGCCGGCATCGACCTGCTGGGCAGTGCCCGCAAGGTGGTCATCACCAAGGACGAGACCACCATCGTCGACGGTGGCGGCGACAGCGACCAGGTCGCCGGCCGGGTCAACCAGATCCGCGCCGAGATCGAGAACAGCGACTCGGACTACGACCGCGAGAAGCTCCAGGAGCGCCTCGCCAAGCTGGCCGGCGGCGTCGCCGTCATCAAGGCCGGCGCGGCGACCGAGGTCGAGCTCAAGGAGCGCAAGCACCGCATCGAGGACGCCGTCCGCAACGCGAAGGCCGCTGTCGAGGAGGGCATCGTCGCCGGTGGTGGCGTCGCGCTGCTGCAGGCCTCGGTCGCGTTCGACAAGCTGGAGCTCGAGGGCGACGAGGCCACCGGTGCCAACATCGTCCGCGTGGCGCTGGAGGCCCCGATCAAGCAGATCGCGGTCAACGCCGGCCTCGAGGGCGGTGTCGTGGTGGAGAAGGTCCGCAACCTGGAGCCCGGCTGGGGCCTGAACGCCGCGACCAACGAGTACGTCGACCTCATCGCCGCGGGCATCATCGACCCGGCGAAGGTCACCCGCTCGGCGCTGCAGAACGCCGCCTCCATCGCGGCGCTCTTCCTCACCACCGAGGCCGTCATCGCCGACAAGCCGGAGAAGGCGGGCGCTGCCGCCGGCGGCGGCATGCCCGGCGGTGACATGGACTTCTGATCCCCCTGGGGTCGGCAGGTTCCTGATCGCAAGGGCGGTTCCCTCCGGGGGGCCGCCCTTGCGGCGTCCCCAGGCACAATGGACGGATGTCCAGCCCTGAAATCGAAGCCGCCCTGCACAGTGCGAGGGCGCTGATCCTCGCCGACCTGTCCGCCCGCGACGTGGCGGACGCCGCCGTGGTCTCGCTCGTCGAGGACACCGTGACGCACCGCCGCTGGTGGCTGGAGCAGTGGCCGGACGGCACCGAGTACGTCCTCGGGCTCGTCGCCCAGGACGTCCAGGACAAGCTGCTGGAGCAGTACGGCCGCTGGCCGCTCTGCCCGGCCTGCACGGCCGAGGACGACCCGCACGCGCTGAGCGTGGAGCCCGAGCTCGGGCCGGAGCCGCACTGGGTGTGCGGCAAGGAGGCCGTCGTGGTCGCGCCGGTCGGCGCGCTCTCCTGAGGCCGGTCGGCCGTCAGCCGGCCAGCCGGCTGAGCTCCCCCGCCAGGTTGGCGCGGGCGGCCGCGTCGAAGCGGGCCCGGGCGGCCTCCGTCCGGTAGAGCGCGGGCAGTGCGAGCAGTTGGCGCAGGACGGCCGCGCGCCCGGCGCGGAAGTCCTCGTCCGGCACGAAGGCGTACTCCTCGCGGACGGCCGCCGCGTACGCCGCGTACGCCTCGGGCGTGCCGCCGAGGACGGCCAGGTCGGCGTCGCAGAGCACCTCGCCGTCCCGGTCGCCGGGCTCGGGGGCGTGGCCGGTGGTCAGCAGGACGAGGCGGGCGACCAGCGCCACCCGCTGCGCCGGCAGCCCGGCCTCGGTGAGCGCCCGGACGGCGAGCCGGGCGCTGCGCTCCTCGTTCTCCGAGCGGTCGGGCCGGTAGACGGCGTCGTGGAACCACGCGGCCAGCCGGACGGCGTCCGGGTCGTCGGCGTGCCCGGCCAGCGCGTCCACGTGGTCCAGCACCGCGAGCAGGTGCTCGGTGGTGTGGTACCTGCGCTGCGGCTCGGCCCAGCGCTTCAGCAGGGCCCGCCCGTACGGCCCGGGGTCGGCGCTCGCGCCGCAGCGCAGCAGCAGGGCGTCCCAGCGGGCCGCCAGGGAGTCGGTCGCGGGGTGCGGGTCGGTCGCCATGCCGCTCATTGTGGACCCGGCGGCCGGCGGCGCCGCGCCGGGGTCAGGCCCGCTCGGGCTCCGGCAGCCCGGGTTCCGGCAGGAAGAGGCCGAGCAGCACGGCCGCTGGCGGGACGAAGCACAGGACGGCGAGCACACCCTGCGGGCGGCGGAGGGCACGGCGCGGCAGCGGGACAACCTGGAGCGCGTCGCCCTGGACCAGCTGCGGCAGGCTCTTCCGCCGGGAGACCGGCATGAGCTTCCCGCAGTGGCGCAGCCAGTTGCGGCTGCACCACTCGCTCACCCTGCTCGCGGCCGGATCATCCGTCACCACCGTGTCCGCGGCCTGCGGTTACAGCAGCCGAGTGCCTTCATCGAGGCCTTCCGGCAGGCCTTCGGCACCACCCCCGGCCGGTACCGGCGACCCTGACCTCTCCAGAGATTCCAGTGGACAGCATATGCCGGTCACCGATATATATAGAGCCATGACAGAACGCTCCATGCAGGAGCCGACACTGCTTCTGCTCACCGCGCTCGCCGACGCCCCGAGGCACGGCTACGCGCTCATCCAGGAAATCGCCGAGATCTCCGGCGGCCGGGTGAAGATGCGCACCGGCACGCTCTACGGCGCCCTCGACCGGCTGCTCCAGCAGGGCCTGATCAGGGTCGAGAGCGAGGAGGTCGTCGACGGCCGGGCCCGGCGCACCTACGCACTCGACGACGCCGGCCGCACCGCACTGGCGGCCGAGGCCGACCGGCTGCGCGCGGTGGTCGCCGAGGCCGACCGCCGGCTGACCGTCATCCGTCCGAGGATCCAGGGGGCCTTCGCATGACTTTCTCCGACACCGGTCTGCGCGCCGCGCTGCGGCTCTACCCGGCCGAGTACCGCCGTGAGCGGGGCGACGAGCTGGCCGCCGTCTTCGCCGACACCACGGCGGACGCCGGCCGGGCGGCCACCGCGCGCGAGGTGTTCGACCTCGGCGTGTACGGCCTGCGGCTGCGCACCGGCCTCACCTCGACCGGCGTGCCCGGCCGGGCGCTGGCCGTGGCGGCCCCGTTCGCGGTGGGTGCGGCGACCGGCCCGGCGGCCTGGGCTGCCCTTGCCACGTGGCACGACGGCCTGTCTGACGAGAGCGCCGTCTGGCTGGTCTGGCGGCTGACCACGGTGCTCCCGCTGATCTCGCTGGCTGCCCTGCTGTTCGGCAGCTGGAAGCCCGCGCGGCGGCTGGCGCTGCCCGCGGTGCTCGCGGTGCCGCTCATCGCTCTGGCCGGAGGCTCGCTGCTCGCCGGGGGACCGGACTTCGGCATGGCGCTGCGGGCTTCGCTCTTCGCACTGCCGTCCGCGCTCTGGAGTCTGACCGTGCCGGCCGCTCCGGCGGATCTGCTCGGCCGGGTGACCGCGCGACACCGGCTCGTCGCGCTGGGAGCGGTGCTGGTCGGCCTCGCCGTGACCGTCATGTCGGGGCTCTACCGCATCGGCGCGGACGGTGGCGTCTCGCCGGCGCTGCTGCTGCTGGTGGCGGGGGTGGCCGTGCTGGCCGTCGCGGGGGTGCGCCGGGGGCAGGTGCTGCCGCTCGCACTGCTGGTCTCGGTGCTGCCGGTGCTGGTCTCGGACTTCGCCGTCGGGCTGCACGGCGCGTCGGGGCGGGGCTACCTGCTGCCGTTCGTCGCCGTCCTGGTGCTCGCGGGAGTGGCGATCGGGCTGCGGCTGATGCCGCCCTCCGACGCGGGCGACCCGGCCGGGCGGCTGCCGGTGTCCGTGGACTGATGGTGTCGGTGGACTGACGGTCGGGGCCCGGGGTGCGCGCCGGGGGGCGCGTGCCCATGCTGGAGCGAGTGATCGTTCCATCGGCAGAAGGCTCGCCGCAGGGCGGGTGGATGTGGCAGGCTACCGATATGTCTAGACCAATCTTCGAAGTCATCGCGCTGACCGCCCAGGATGCCCAGGCCGCCGAGTCGGGCGGCGCCGACCGGCTCGAACTGGTCACGGACATGGCCGCCGACGGGCTCACCCCGGCGGTGGAGGACTTCGCCAGGATCCGCGCCGCCGTCGCCATCCCGCTGCGGGTCATGCTGCGCGGCCGGGGCGGCTTCGCCTCCGGCAGCCTGGACGAGCTGCGGGCGCGCGCCGCCGAGCTGCGCGCGGAGGGTGCGGACGAGTTCGTGTTCGGCTTCCTGGACGAGACCGGCGCCGTCGACCTCACCGCCGTCCGGGCCGTCGCCGACGCCGTCGAGGGCTGCCGCTGGACCTTCCACCGCGCGATCGACCACAGCGCGGACCGGGCCGCCGTCCGGGCCGCCGTCGGCGACCTGCCGGGCCTGGACACCTTCCTCACCTCCGGCGCGGCCGCCGGGGTCGACGCCGGCCGCGAGATCCTCACGGCCGAGCTGGCCGGGGCCGGGCAGCCCGGCTACCGCCAGCAGATCCTGATCGGCGGCGGCCTGCGGGCCGAGCACGTCCCGGGCCTGCGGGCGGCCGGCTTCGACGCGTTCCACGTCGGCGGCGCGGTGCGCGTCCAGGGCTGGGACTCGCCGGTCGACGCCGCCAAGGTCGCCGAGTGGCGGGCCCTGATCGACGCCTGAGCAGTCACCCGCGAGGGGCGGCCGTCACCACGACGGCCGCCCCTCGCGCGCGCTCAGCCCAGCTGCGCGGGCAGCGGCTCGGTGTGCAGCACGGCGAGCCCGGAGACGGCGCGGGTGAGGGCCACGTACAGCCGGCGCAGCCCCGTCCGCTCGTCCGGCTCGCCCGCGACCACGGCGGCCGGCTCGTCCAGCACCACGTAGTCGTACTCCAGGCCCTTGGCCAGCGAGGCCGGGACGAGGGTCAGCCGGGCCTCGGCGGTCGTCTCGGCGCCGGGGGACAGGTACGGGAGGCCGGCCGCCTCCAGCGCCCCGGCGAGCTGCGGGATGCGCGCGTCGGCGGCGATCAGGCCGGTCGAGCCCTCGTACGTGAGGGACGTGCGGCAGGCCTCGACCAGCGCCGCGTCGAGCCCGTCCGTGACCAGACGGACCGTCAGCGAGCCGGGGGCGTCGCGGACGGAGGTGGCCGGGGCCAGCCCCGGGGCGATCGCGGGCAGCAGCCGGGACGCGTACGCGATGACCTCCTCCGGCACCCGGAAGCCCTTGGTGAGCTCCTCGATGTGGGCCTCGGACTTGCCGAGGTGGTGCAGCGCCTCCGGCCAGCTCGCCGTCGCCCACGGGGTGGTGCCCTGGGCGAGGTCGCCGAGGATGGTCGCCGAGCCGGTGCTGCAACGGCGGCCGACCGCCCGGTACTGCATGGGGGAGAGGTCCTGCGCCTCGTCCAGGACGACGTGGCCGAGCGAGGCGGTGCGCTGCACCAGGTCCGTCGCCTCGTCGACCAGGACGGCGTCGGCCGGTGTCCAGGGCGCCGTCCGCACCGAGCGGCCGGGCTTGGCCCGCAGCACCGCCGACTGCTCCTCCGGCGTCAGGACGCCCTCCGCGCACTCGGCCAGGAACTCCGGCTCGCTCAGCAGCCGGTGCACCAGCTTCGCCGGGTCGACGGGCGGCCAGCAGGCCTTCACCATGGCCTTGACCTGCGGGTTCCGTGCGACGGCGTCCTGCACCCGGTCGTCCGGGGCCTCGCCGCCCTGCTCCATCTTCAGCAGCACGGTGTGCGCGATCCGCTGCGGCAGGGCCTCCCGGGCGGCGCCGTAGCGGATCGCGCGGGCCTTCAGCTCCTCCACGATCGCGGTCAGCTCGTGCACCGGCACCCGCCAGCGCCGTGAGCCGCGCACCACCACGCACGGCTCGGCGGGCAGCGTGATCCCGGCACGGACGGCGCGGCGCAGCACCTCGGCCATCCGGGCGTCGCCCTTCAGCCGGGCCGCCTCCGGCTCGTCCTCGGCGCGGATCTCGACGTGCGCGACCAGCTGCTGGACGGTGGCCTGGCCCACCGCGAGCTCGCCGAGCGCCGGGAGCACCTGCTCGATGTAGGAGAGGAAGGCGTCGTTGGGGCCGACCACCAGGGTGCCCGTCCGGGCGAGCCGCTCGCGGTGCGCGTACAGCAGGTAGGCGACGCGGTGCAGGCCGACGGCGGTCTTCCCGGTGCCCGGGGCGCCCTGGACGCAGATGGTGCCGGTGACGTCGGCGCGGACGATCTCGTCCTGCTCGGGCTGGATGGTCGCGACGATGTCGCGCATCGGGCCGACACGGGGCTTCTCGATCTCGGCGGCGAGCAGGGCGGAGGCACTGTCGGCCTCGGCGGGGTCGGTGAGGTGCTCGTCCTCGTAGGCGGTCAGCTCGCCGCCGGTGTAGCCGAAGCGGCGGCGGCGCTCGACGTCCAGCGGGTCGGTGCGGCTGGCCCGGTAGAAGGGCTGGGAGACCGGTGCGCGCCAGTCGATCACCATCGGGTCGCCCGCCGCGTCGTGGACGTGCCGGCGGCCGATGTAGAAGCTCTCGCCGCTGCCGCCCTCGGCGAGCTCTTCGCTGATCGCGTGCAGGTAGTCGAGGCGGCCGAAGAACAGCGGGGTGTGCGCGAGGTCGGCCAGCGCGGCGATCCGGGCCTCGATCTGCTTGTTCAGGACGATCGCGGTGACCCAGGTGCCGGTCACGTCGGTGGTGTCCAGCGACTCGACGTCCTCGCGCATGGTGCGCAGGGCGGACCTGGAGGCCGCCAGGTGGTCGCGTTCGCGTTGCAGGGGGTCGGTGGCGGGGTCGGTGACAGGGGCGGTGGTGGTGGGCACAACGGACCTTCCCGGCTGCCCCGGAACAGGTGCAGCGGCTTCGTGGAGCGCACAGTGAGGACAGCCGGCCGGTTACCAAGCGGACGGCGCCTCCCCCGGCTGCCTGCGCGAATCAGCAGGTACCACGGTTCGGGAGGGGGCAGACGAAGAATCCTAGACCCGTGCGCCCCTGGGGCGCGAACCGATAAACCCCGGTGCGCCCCGGAGAAGCCGGTACGCCTGGAGAATGACCAAGGGCCCGGAGGTTACGGCCTTTGGGGTGATGCGCCCGGGGTGTCCGGAAACCTACCGTTGATGGCATGAGCACCCTGCACAGCAAGGAGCCCCGGGCAGCGGCCACGGCCCCCCGGGTGCACGCACAGCGGACGCCCCCGAAGGCGCCCACGACCCCGTACGCCGGCGCGACCGCCGCCGCGCCCGACCGCCGCCGCAGCCCGCTGGCGAAGGCCGTGCGCAACGTCGGCATCGCGCTCGACACGGTCGCCCGGGTCACCATCCTCGGGCGCGACGGCGTCCGGTACTGAAGGCGTCCGGTACTGACGGCGGTCGTTCCTGACGGCGGTCGTTACAGCACGTCGTCCGCGTCGATGATGCGGTACGCGTACCCCTGCTCGGCGAGGAACCGCTGCCGGTGGGCGGCGAAGTCCTGGTCCACCGTGTCGCGGGCCACCACCGAGTAGAAGTGCGCCGAGTGCCCGTCCGCCTTCGGCCGCAGCACGCGGCCGAG
>FTKL01001020.1_pt1 | contig 27482 bp, 24 predicted proteins | sample 2434061 | NCBI WGS metagenome assembly FTKL01 (sample SAMEA3914816, study PRJEB12502) | metagenome | biome: forest; material: soil | place: USA | collected 2011-09-16 | depth 0.3 m
GGCGGGCGCCTCCGTGGGTGCATCTGCGTCGGCGGTGCCGGGGTCGGCGCCCGTGTCGGCGGCCCAGGCGGGTGCGGGGAACCTGTGCGTCTCGTCGGTCCCGGCCGGTGGCGCGGGCTCCGGTCCGGTCTCCGCCACCGGCTCTGCGGCAGGTTCGGGCTCGGGTGCCGGTGCCGGTTCTGGCACCGGCACCGAAGCCGCCTTGGGCTCGGGCTCGGCCTCGGGCTCGGGCTGGGGTGCAGGCTCGGGAGGCGCGGGGCTCTCCCCCACCCGCTGGGCACCGATGACGCCTGCGGCGGTGTCGAACCAGTCGTCGATGCTGTCCCGCCCGACGCCGTCGGGCTCAGGATCGGGCTCAGGATCGGGATCGGGCACGGGCACGGCCTCGGCGGTGCGCTGGGCGCCGATCATGCCGGCCGCCGTCTCGAACCAGTCGTCGACGCTGCCGTCTCCCGCCACGGCGCCCGGGGTGTCCGGGAGGGTGCCCGAGGGCCCCTCGTACACCGCGTGCCACCAGCCGTCCTCCGGCAGGTGTTGCGCGGGGGCGCCCTGGTTGGTCATCTGGCAGCTCCTGGTCCGTGGTTGCCGTCCCCCGGCGGGCGCGGGGGCTGTGCCGAGCGGGTGCCGAGCGGGTTGCGTCGCCTGCGGCGCGTCCCGGACTCATCGTCATTCTCCCCATGCCCAACGACGGTGTCCGGGTTTCGGGGACAACTCCGCACCGATCGGGGGACGACGGGACGCCTCGGTGCGGCCGGGCGGGGCGGGAGTCGGTTCCGGGTCGGGCCCGCCCTGCCGGAAGTGCCCCGGGCCGCGGGGATTCCCGGGCTGGTCGGACGGTGTGGGGTGGAAAATCAGAACCCCAGAGGGGCATCGCTTCACTCGTTCGGCTGATTAATATGTGCGCATGACCGCGTCGGCGCCCAGAGCACTCCGGCCGGGGATGGCCGCAGTCGCCGGCCGCCCGGTGGGCGCGTTGTGGTCCCTGCTGCTGGTCGGACTGCTCACCGTGCTCCCGTGCGCGGGCAGCGCGCAGGCGGTGACCGCCGAGGCCGGATCGGTCCTGGCCCCGCTCACCACCGGCCCGGCCGGACCCCCCGACGACACGGCGGCCGACGGCGGCGCGCCGGCGGACCTCCCCGCGCACCGGACGACAGCCGGCAGCCCGCACCACGAGGCCGCCCCAGCGCCGTCCTGGAACGGCGCCGACCGACCCGACCGGCCCGACCGCAGCCTGTGTTCGGCCCTCGACGGCTCGTCCCGGCACGACAACGGGTGCTCCGGCCATCGGTACCGCGAGCAGGAGTCGCAGCTGCCGAACGCCCCGCCGCAGCCCGTGCCCGCCGCGCTTCCGCAGCTGGTCACCGTCGGCGCGCTGCCGCACAGCGCTCCGGTGAGCACCCCGGCCGGGCAGCACCTCACGCCCGACCTGCACGAACTGCAGATCCAGCGGTCCTGAGCGGAACCCACCGCCGGCACCTCCGCCCGCAGTCGCGGGCGGCGGAGTCCGACGGGTCCGCGCCTTCCTCCACCTCTCACGCCGCCGTGCCCAGAGCGCACGACGGGGACAAGGACAACTCCCATGGGTTCCGCCTCGAAGCAGTCGAGCAAGTCGAACAAGCCATCCGGTAAGCAGGCCGGTCTGGACCGCCGCGCCCGGATCGCCGAACTCCGTGCCGAGGAGCAGCGCCGGGAGCGCCGCAACAAGGTGATCGCCGCCGTCGTCGGTGGCGCGCTGGTGGTCGGCGCGATCGCGACCGGCAGCTGGATCGTGATCGACGCCAACAACACGAAGAAGGCGAAGCAGGCCGCTGCGGAGGCCGCCGCCAACAAGACCATCGACGGAGTGAAGACCTTCGACAACCTGGGCCGCAACCACGTCCAGACCCCGGTCACCTACCCGCAGAAGCCGCCGGTCGGCGGCGACCACAACCCGGTCTGGCTGGACTGCATGGGCCACGTCTACGACCAGCCCGTCGTCAACGAGAACGCCGTCCACTCGATGGAGCACGGCGCCGTCTGGGTCACCTACAACTCCAAGGCCACGGCGGACGACATCAAGACGCTGTCCGACAAGGTGACGACGACCCCGTACTCGCTGATGAGCCCCTACGCGGACGAGGACGGCCCGATCACGCTCAGCGCCTGGGGCAACCAGCTGACCGTGGACAGCGCGGCCGACCCCCGGGTGAGCGAGTTCTTCGCGAAGTTCGTCCAGGGCAAGCAGACTCCCGAGCCGGGCGCCTCCTGCGCCGCCCCGCAGTGAGCGGGGGCGACGCGGTGACCTCCGGGCGCTCCGCCCGCGACGGCCGCTCCGCCCGTGACGGCGGCTTCGACCGTGACGGCGGCTTCGACCCTGACGGGGACTTCGGGCCGACCGAGGACGCGCCGTCCGCCGGGCGCCGCAAGCTGTGGTGGCCGGCCGCGCTGGCCGCGACCGTGGCGCTCTGCCTCGGCGTGCCCGCGCTGGTGGCGAGCGGCAGCAGCGCCTCCGGCGCCGGTACCGTCGCCGCCGCGCCGGCCGACGCGTCGCCGGAGGCCGGGTTCGCGCGGGACATGTCGATCCACCACCAGCAGGCCGTCGACCTGTCGTTCATCGTCCGGGACCGGACGGCGGACGTGCCGGTGCGCAACCTGGCGTTCGACATCATCAACACCCAGGCCAACCAGCGCGGCATGATGATGGGCTGGCTCGACCAGTGGGGGCTCACGCCGTCCTCGCCGGCCAAGCCGATGGCCTGGATGCAGATGGGCCACTCGTACGAGGCGCACGACGGCTCGCTGATGCCCGGCATGGCCACCAACACCCAGTTGGACCGGCTGCGCGGGCTGAACGGCAAGGAGGCCGAGGTCTTCTACCTGCAACTGATGCTGGAGCACCACAAGGGCGGGGTCGAGATGGCCCAGGGCTACGTCGACCTGGCGAAGAACGAGTCCGAGAAGCGGCTCGCGCAGTCGATGGTGATCGGGCAGACCTCCGAGATCAAACTGATCACGGAGATGCTCGCGGAGCGCGGCGCCCAGCCCGCTTCCTGACCCACCGCACCACCCACCGCACCACGCACGCACCACCGACCGGGGTGCGGCGGACGGGCCCGACGGCCTACGTCCGCCGCACCCCGGTGCCGTGCCCGCTCAGCACGACCGCCGCTCCGGCCAGCACGGCCAGGACGAGCAGCACCGCCCGCCCGCCGGTCGCGGGCCCGGCCAGGTGCACGCCGAGGACGGGCAGCGCGGTGCCGAGGGCCGTCCCGAGGCTGCGGACCATGTTGACCATGCCGCCGCCCACCGCCGAGGCCTGCGCCGGGATGGCGCGCATCACCAGTGCGTTGTTGGCGGGCAGCAGCAGGCCCAGCCCGTACCCGACGACCGGCAGGACCACGACCGGGGCCGCCCCGCCGGCCGGGAGCAGCGCGAGCAGGGCGAGACCGGCCCCGGCGGTGCCCGCTCCCCAGCGGCAGCGGGTGCTGTCCGGCCAGTGGCGGGGCAGCAGGCGGCCGCCGACGGTCGCGGCAAGCGCGAAGGCGGCGGGCAGCAGGGTGATCACCAGACCGGCGCGGGCCACCGGCATCCCGGATTCGGCCAGCATCATCGGGCCCAGCACGAGCGGGCAGAACAGCAGCAGGTAGCCGAGCAGGGCGACGACCAGGCCGGCCCGGATCCCCGGGGTGCTGACCAGGCCGGGGGCGATGATCGGACGGTCGGCGCGCTGCTCCTGCCGGGCCAGGGCGACGGCGAGCAGCGCCGCCGTCAGGACGAGGGCCGCCGCCGCCCAGCCGGGCAGCGGGAGTCCGGACGCGGCGGAGAGGGCGAGCAGCAGCGCCGCCGAGGCACCGGCGAGCAGCAGCAGGCCGGGCAGGTCGAACCGGCCCTCCCGCTCCGCAGGGGCGTCCGGACGGCCCTCGGGGTGCGTGCGGGGCAGCAGGAACCAGCCGGCCAGGATGCCGAGCACCCCGATCGGTACGTTGATCCAGAACGCCCAGCGCCAGGAGGCGTGCTGCACCAGCAGCCCGCCGAGGGTCGGGCCGAGGGCGAGCCCCAGCCCCTGGGCGGCGGCCTGGATGCCGAGCGCGCCGCGCATCGCCCGTCCGGGCACGCCCCGGGCGACCAGGGCCACGCTGTTGGCCTGCATCATCGCTCCGCCGACCGCCTGGACGGCCCGGCAGGCCACCAGCAGGCCGAGGCTGCCGGCGAACCCGGCGCCGAGCGAGGCGAGCGCGAAGACCGCGAACCCCCACAGGTACATGGCCTTGCGGCCGACCAGGTCGGAGAGCCTGCCGATCGGCGCCAGCAGTGCGACCAGCACCAGCAGGTACGCCAGCGCGACCCACTCGACGGTGGCGAGGCCGGCCCCGAAGCGGTGCTCCAGGGCGGGGAAGACCAGGGCGGTGATGCTGGCGGTCAACTGCCCCAGGAAGGCGCCCAGGCAGACGGTGCCGACGGCCAGCCAGTGCGCGTGCCGCCACCGGGCCACGCCGCGCGGCCGGGGGCGCTCGGCGAACAGCCGGCTGTCCAGCAGCCGGGTGCCGAGGGACGGCGCGGGGGCGGGGCGGTCGGCGGTCATGGGGCATAATATATCTGACTCCGAGCTGTTCTGTTGCCGATCTGCTCTGCCATCGACCGGACGGCCTCCCGTCGGCCTGCCTTCGCCCGCCGTCCAACCCCCGTCGGCCCGCCTTCGCCCGCCTTCGCCCGCCGTCAGCCTCCCGTCACCTGGCGGGACCCTCCGGGGCCCGCCGGGTGAACCGCTACGCTCTTGGCCATGCCGTCACAGCCCGACCCCGACCCGATCGCAGCCCCCTCCCACCCGGAGGAGACGCCCGAAGGCGAACTCGGCACCGCACCCGGCGACCTGCCGAGCAGCGGCCCCGAAGCCGCCCACGCGATCGAGCGGGCCCGGCTCCTGACGGACGTCGTCACCCGGCTGCGCCGCGCACTTCGCAGCAGCATCCGCACCGACTACCCGTGGGAGTCACTGCCGATGGCCCAGATCGAGCTGCTCCAGACGCTCGCTGCGGCGCCCCTGCGGGTCGGCGAACTGGCCGCCCGCCAGCGCCTGGCGCCGAACACCGTCAGCGGCCTGATCAGCAAGCTCCTGGAGGCCGGCTTCGTCGACCGCCAGGCCGACCCCGGGGACCGCCGCACGGCCCGGATCGCCCTCACCGAGAACGGCTACCGGCAGCTGGAGGACTGGCAGCGCGCCCACGAGCGCCGGATCGCCGACGCGTTGGGCAGCATCTCCCCCGCCGAGCGCGACGCGGTGATGGCCGCGCTTCCCGGCCTGGAGAGCCTCGCCCGCGCCCTCGCGACGCCGGCCGCCCCCGTCCCCGCCCCGCCCGAGGAGCGCCCGGGCCGGACCGCCTGACGACGGGAGGGCCGGAGCGAGGGGCCGGCGGTCAGAACAGCGTGCCGCCCTCCAGGTCCAGCAGCCAGCGCTTGCGCTCGACCCCGGCCGCGAAGCCGGTCAGGGCGCCGCTCGCGCCCATCACCCGGTGACACGGCCGCACCACCAGCAACGGGTTCGCGCCGACCGCGCCGCCCACCGCCCGGACCGCACTCGGCGAGGCGCCGGCCATCAGCGCGAGCTGCCCGTACGTGACGGTGGCGCCGTACGGGATCTCGTCGAGGGCGGCCCAGATCCGCTGCCGGAACTCGGTGCCGACCGGGGCCAGCGGCAGGTCGAAGGTGGTCCGCTCGCCGGCGAAGTAGGCCGTGAGCTGGGCGACGGCGTCGGCCAGCGCCGCCGGGTCGTGCGCCCAGTCGTCGGCGGGCTCGGCGAGCGCGCCCTTCTGGCCGGGCGCGGTGACCGCCGCCAGGGCCGCCGGGCCGTCGTCGCCCTCGCGGACGCCGCTCAGCAGCAGCGGGCCCAGCGGGCTGTCCATCGTCGTGAACACCGTGGTCATGCCGTTCCGACCTCCTGCGTAGCGGCCGCGAAGCCGTTCACGGCGGCGGCCTGCTGATCCGAAGGCCGCTGCCCGACGCCCGCCGGGGGCGCCTTCTTCTCCGAGGCGGCCGCCCAGAGCCGGTGCACGGCGTACGAGCGCCAGGGGGCCCAGGCCTGGGCGGTCAGGGTGGCGTTCTTCGGGTCGCCGAGGGCGCCGAGCCGGACCAGCCCGTGCCGGACGCCCACGTCGCCGGGAAGGAAGACGTCGGGGTCGGCGAGCGCCCGCATCCGCAGGTAGCCGACCGTCCACGGGCCGATGCCGGGCAGGGCGAGCAGGTCGGCGCCGGCCTGCTCGCGGTCCACGCCGCCGTCGAGGCGCACGGTGCCGTCGGCGAGCGCCGCGCAGAGGCCGGTGAGGGCGCGCCGCCGGGCGGCGGGCATCGCGAAGTCGGCTGGGTCGGCGAGCGCCAGGGCGGCGGCGGTCGGGAACAGCCGGTGCAGTCCGCCGCTCGGCTCGGGCAGCTTCGCGCCGTACTTCTCGGTCAGCCGGCCCGCCAGGGTCCGGGCGGCGACGACGGTGACCTGCTGGCCGAGCACGGCGCGGACGGCCAGCTCGTGCGGGTCGACGTGGCCGGGCGAGCGCAGGCCGGGCCGGGCCCGGACGTAGCCGCCGAGGTACGGGTCGGCGCCGAGCTGCTCGTCGACCGCGTCCGGGTCGGCGTCCAGGTCGAACAGGGCGCGCAGCCGGTGGACGGCGGTGGTCAGGTCGCGCAGGTCGGCGAGCCTGAGCCGGCAGTCGAGCCAGCCCCGGGTGCGCGGCTCGTCGAACGCCAGGCCGTCCACCTCGGCGATGCCGTGCCCGTACGGGAGCGCGAGCGTGCGGCGGTAGGTCCGGGTGCCGGGCCGTGTGCCGGGGACGACCTCCTCCACGCCGGGGACGGCGCGCAGCGCCAGGAAGTCGATCAGGTGCTCGCTGTCGAGCGCGCCCCGGTACGCGAGGCGCAGCGAGAGCCCGCCGACCGGGCCCGCCGTGCGGCGGCCGGCCGCCACCTCGTCGCGCAGGCCGCTGGGCGTGCGGTCGTAGACCTCGCGGACGGTGTCGTTGAACTGCCGTACGGAGGAGAAGCCGGACGCGAAGGCGACCTCGGTGACGGGCAGGCCGGTGGTCTGGAGCAGCAGGCGGGCGGTCTGCGCGCGGCGGGCGCGGGCCAGCGCGATCGGGCCGGCGCCGAGCTCGGCGGTGAGCTGGCGCTGGAGCTGGCGGGAGCTGTACCCGAGGCGGCCGGCCAGGCCGGCGACGCCGTCGCGGTCGACCACGCCGTCGCCGATCAGCCGCATCGCGCGGCCGACCAGGTCGGCCCGGTGGTTCCACTCCGGGGAGCCGGGCACGGAGTCGGGGCGGCACCGGCGGCAGGCCCGGAAGCCGGCGCCCTGGGCCGCGGCGGCGGTCGGGTAGAACGTGCAGTTGGCGCGCTTCGGGGTCACCGCCGGGCAGCTCGGGCGGCAGTAGATGCCGGTCGAGGTGACGGCCGTGAAGAAGACCCCGTCGAAGCGGGCGTCACGGCTGTCCACGGCTCGGTACCGCATGTCGTCGTCGATCACGCAGTCCAGTCTGCGGCATCGACGCCGGACCCCACTGGCGGAAATCGGACGTTGCCGTCACGGCTGCGCAGGCCCGCCGCGCCAACCCTGCGCCCCGACTCCGTGGGAGCGCTCTCAGAACTCCTCCCCACCCGATAGGCTGACTCCGGCAGAGCAAAACCCGAGAGGACCACCGGTGACCGAGCAGCAGCCCGTCGGCGCGCTCCCGCGCCCCACCCTGGAGTCCGTCGCCGAACGTGCCGGGGTCTCCCGCGCGACCGCCTCCCGCGTCGTGAACGGCGGCACGGGCGTACGCGAGCCCCTGCGCGCCAAGGTGCAGCAGGCCGTGGACGAACTCGGCTACGTCCCCAACCTCGCCGCCCGCACCCTGGTCACCCGGCGCAACCGCGCCGTCGCCGTCGTCGTGGCCGAGCCCGAGAGCCGGCTCTTCTCCGACCCGTTCTTCGCCCAGCACCTGCGCGGGATCAGCCGCGAGCTGTCCGCCGCCGACAACCAGATGGTGCTGCTGCTCGTCGAGGACCAGCAGGACTACGAGCGCGTCGGCCGCTACCTGGCCGGCGGCCACGTCGACGGCGCCCTGCTGTTCTCCCTCCACCACAGCGACCCGCTGCCCGAGATGGCCCGCCGGGTCGGCCTGCCCACCGTCATCGGCGGCCGCCCGGGCTGGCCCGGCGCCGACGCCGACCGCGAGCTGCTCTATGTCGACAGCGACAACCGCGGCGGCGGCCGCATCGCCGTCCAGCACCTGCGCTCCGTCGGCCGCACCCGGATCGCCACCATCACCGGCCCGCTCGACCAGACCTCCTCGATCGACCGCCTCGACGGCTACCGCGACCTCCTCCCCGACGGCGACGCCGACCTGATCGCCGAGGGCGACTTCACCGCCGACGGCGGCGGCCGGGCGATGACCACCCTGCTGGAGCGCCGCCCGGACCTCGACGCCGTCTTCGCCGCCTCCGACGCGATGGCCTCCGGCGCCCTGCGGGTGCTGCGCGAGCACGGGCGGCGCGTGCCCGAGGACGTCGCCGTCGTCGGGTTCGACGACGTCGAGTCGATCGCCGCCTGGACGGACCCCCCGCTCACCACCGTCCGCCAGGACATCGAGGAGATGGGCCGCCTGATGGCCCGCCTCCTGCTCCGCCGCCTCGCCGGCGGCGCCACCGCCGGCCCCACCTCGATCGTCATCCCGACCCGCCTGGTCGTCCGCGCCACGGCGTGACCCTCGCGCACTGGCCCCCATACGGATTTCTGCACCATGAGGCCATAAAGTCATGGAGTCATGGAGTCATGGAGATCCAGCAGATCGTCACTGTCAGTGATGCCAGAGTCAGGCTGTCGCGGATACTCACCGACCTGGATGACCGCCGATCGGCGGCGAGGAGGACGGATCCCCACCTCCGCCCGGTGGCGCGGCTCCCGCCCCGTCGAGCGGGCAACGGACGTCGGCGGGCCCGGAGTTCATGACTCCGGGCCCGCCGCGTGTGGTGCGGAGCAGGATCAGCCGAACGGGATCCGCAGCACCGAGACGCTGCCCTGGGCCTGGCTCGCGCCGACTCTCAGCTGCGCGGCGGCGTTGCCGAGGGCCGGCCAGACCTCGACCTTGACGGTGCCCTTGTTGAGGTTGCCGAGGGCGCCGGTGGCCGACTGCAGCCCGGAGGTGGCGCCGGAGTAGCGCTCCCAGCCGGCCACCGGGTCGGTGGCGAAGTAGCGGTACGTCTCGACCCGGTCGTAGGTGCCGTCGCCCGTCAGGTCGTAGGAGACCCGGACCTGCTGGGCCAGGCCGACGCTCGCCCCGGCGTCGACGAACAGGTCGAAGTCCGTTGCGCTGCCCGGCTTCAGCGTGCCGGTGACGTTGGCGACCTGGTAGACGAGCGGCTGGTACGGCGTGCCGTCGTGGTTGGCGCCGCCGCCCGCGGCGACGGTGTCGGTCGCGGCGGCGGTACCGTTCGCGGTGGTGAGAGCGCCGCCCTGGCGGAGGTAGAAGGTGCCGCCGGTGGAGGCGGGCACCGTGCTGGTCGCGGTGGGCGAGGGAGTGGCCGTGGGCGAGGCGGTCGCGGTCGGCGAGGCGGTCGGGGTGGCGGTCGGCGTCGGCGACGGGCTCGGGTTGGTGCCGCCGGTGCCGCCGTCGGTGAAGGAGCCGCGCTCGCTGGCGGTGGACCTGGCCGGGACGGTGAGGTTGTAGCCGTCCGAGAAGTGCACCGTACGGGCGGCGGTGGTGTAGTTGTGCGCCACGTGCGTGCGGGTGGCGCCGTTGACGAAGACGGCGGCCGTCGGGCTGTCGGCGGTGGTGGCCGGGTCGAGGGTGCCGAGGGTCGCCAGGTTGTAGATCCAGTGGTAGGTGTGCGCCTTGGACTCCCCCTCCTCCGGGGTGTAACCGGCGTTGCCCGCATCCCAGTTGGCCTTGGCGGCGGCCGGGTCGGCGAGGGCCTGGAACTCCCAGAGCAGGTCCCGCCAGTCGGTGAACACGCCGCCGTTGTTGGCCTTCAGCTCGGCCAGATTGGCCTTGATCACGTCCTGCCGCCGGGCCAGGTAGAGCGAACCGCCGGTGACCGGGAGGACGTTGATGCCGTGGATCATGCCGGGGGCGGCCGTCCACCAGGTGGAGTAGGCGCCGCCGCTGCCCCAGACCATGCCGACCGTGTCGTGCTGGAACGCGGCCGGGAAGACCTGCTTGTCGGCGTCGAACCAGTACTGCTCGACGGTCTTGGCCTCGGTCGTGTAGAGATAGACGCCCAGGTCGCGCAGGGCGGTGTCACCGGTCGCCGAGCCGTAGAGCACCAGCGCGGAGGAGAAGTTGAGCGACTCCGAGGAGGACTCCTCGTTGTTGCCGGCCGCGAAGCCGGCGTGGCCGGAGGCCCAGGCGTGGCCCGCGTACGGGTCGAAGTTGCGCAGCAGCGGGAAGCGGGCGTCGGTGCGGTCGCTGTTCGCGCCGTCCTTGGCGAGGATCTTGACCATGCCGCCCCAGGCGGAGTCGGCGGCCCAGGCGGAGTCGTAGCGGGCGACGGTCGCGGCGGCCTGGATGAAGTAGCCGTAGTGGAAGTGATGGTCGTTGAGTTCGGCGTCGGTGCCGTAGGAGGCGGGGTAGCCGGTCAGCGTCTTCCAGACCGAGTCGTACGCGAAGGCCGCGGATCCGGTGCCGGTGAACCACTCCTGGAGCTTGCCCTTGACCAGGCCGAGCAGCTTGTCGCGGGTCGCGGTGTCGCCGAGCTGGTCGGCGATCGGGATGAGCTGGGAGAGCCGGCCGACGGCCTTGCCGACCCAGTAGGTGTCGGTGGCGGCGAGGAACGGGTCGGCGGCGTTGGCCTGTTCGCGGACGTACGCGGTGAGTTGGGCGCGGTCGTAGGCGCCGACGTCGGGCAGCGAGGGCAGGATGCCGCTGACGCTCTGCGTGGTGCTGAACGAGGCGCCCTCGCGGACCTTCATGGTGCCGTCCGGCGAGACGTAGGTCAGCGCGGTCAGCGGGTCCGTGGTGGTCAGCCACTGGTGGCGGTAGAGGGCCAGCAGGGTGCCGGTCTGGGTGCCCTCCTGCGGCGTGGTGGTCGCGGTGTAAGTGGTGCGCAGTGTCCCGGCGGTGGGCTGGTAGTCCCAGGCGACCTTGGTGTCGGTGACGAAACTGTAGGCGTAGGTGCGGTACTTGGCGAGGTCGGCCTGGCTGGGCAGGACGGCGACCGAGTAGTAGTCCTTGGCGCCGAGGTCGGCGCTGATGGTGCTGCCGCTGACCGTCCAGTTCACGCCGGTGGGGGCGAACAGGGCGTAGGTGTGGCCGCCGACGGTGATGCCGAGGACGTTGCCCTGGTTCGACCAGACGGCGGGGGCCGCGGCGGTGGTGATCTGGGCGGCGCCGCCGGTGGCGTGCGCGTAGACGTACGGCAGGCCGTGGCCGACGGTGGCGCTGAAGGTGTGGGCGCCGTCGGCCCAGTAGGGGGTGACCGTCCAGTCGGACCAGCCGTCGACCTTGGTGTCGGGCGAGTTGAGGCCGGCCACGCCGAGGGTGAGGTCCTTGGTGTGCGGGTACTCGTACTGGCGGCCGTCGGGCGTGACGACCGGCGTGGTCGGGTAGCCGACCTCCAGGCCGGAGGCGCCCGCCTTGAAGGTGAACGGGTGGGCGTACATGTTCTCGCTGTACGGGTTGCCCGCGTAGCGCTGGTAGATCAGCGAGGACCACCAGTCGTTGGTGGGGGCGGCCTTGCCGGCCATCCGCGCGGTGACCTTGGGGGTGACCGGTGCGCCGTCGGAGTTGCTCGGGCCGACGGTGCCGGCCGGGCGGCTGTCGCGGTATCCGCCGAGCCCGACCGGGACGGAGGCGGCGGAGGCGCTGCCGACGGCGACGGTGGCGGTCAGCGCGGCGGCGGCCGCCAGGGTCAGGGCCGCCAGGGCGGCGGCCGGGCGTCGGATATGGCGTAGCGACTTCATGGACTGACACCTCAGGGTGGTGGGGGGCGAGGCCGGGACGGTGAGGGTGCGAGGGCGCTGTGGCGAGGGCACAGTGAGAGCGCTCTCAGTCACCGGAAGGTAGAGGTCGCCTTACGGGGTGTCAATGAGTCTGACGAGACCTGCCCGAAACCGGCCCGAATTCAACGGTGGCAGCCGATCCGAGACCCGGGGCCGAGGTCACGGTCAGGTTTCGAGCCCTTGACGCACGGTGCCATCGCCCGGCAGTCTCCTCGGCAGCGCGTGAGAGCGCTCTCAACAACCACTCGGTGAGAGCGCTCTCACTCACTCCCCACCCAGCGCCGATGAACCGGACGAAGCCAGGAGGCTTCCATGCCCACCTTCAGAGCCCGCCGCACCGCCACTTCCCTCGGCACCGCAGCCCTCGCCGCCATGCTCCTCCTCACTGCCTGCAGCTCGGGCACCTCGGGCAGCTCCAAGGACGCCGCCGACGGCCCGGTCACGCTCACCGTGGACCTCTTCGGCACCTTCGGGTTCAAGGAGACCGGCCTCTACGACGAGTACACGAAGTCGCACCCCAACATCACCATCAAGCAGAGCGACACCCAGGACGAGGGCCAGTACTGGCAGGCCCTGCAGACCAAGCTGGCCGGCGGCGGCGGGCTCGCCGACATCCAGGGCCTGGAGGTCGGCCGGGTGGCGAGCGTCCTGCAGAAGCAGGCCGACAAGTTCACCGACCTGAAGACGGTCGGCGCCGGGGCCGTCAACGACGGCCTCGTCCCGTGGAAGGGCGCCGCGGTCAAGACCGCCGACGGCAAGGTCCTCGCGGCCGGCACGGACGTCGGCCCGGAGGCGATCTGCTACCGCACCGACCTCTTCAAGGCCGCCGGCCTGCCCACCGACCGCACCGAGCTGGCGACGAAGTGGTCGACCTGGGAGGGCTACCTGGCCCTCGGCAAGGAGTACGTCGGCAAGGCGACGCCCGGCAACGTCTGGACGGACAGCGCGGCGGGCATGTTCACCGCCGAGGTCGGCCAGCAGAAGGTGCGCTACGCGGACGAGTCCGGCAAGGCCGTGTACGACACCAGCCCCGCCGTGAAGGCCGCCTGGGCCGACTCCACCAGGATGGTCGCCGACGGCCTCTCCGCCAAGCTCCCGCAGTGGACGCCGGAGTGGAACAAGGCCTTCACCACCGGCAAGTTCGCCACCCTGAGCTGCCCGGCCTGGATGATCGGCTACATCAAGGGCCAGGCCGGCGACGCCTTCGCCGGCAAGTGGGACATCGCGGCCGGCCCCGGCAGGACCGGCAACTGGGGCGGCTCCTACCTGGCCATCCCGAAGACCTCCAAGCACCAGAAGGAGGCCGCCGAGCTGATCAGCTGGCTGACCGCCAAGGAGCAGCAGGTCAAGCTGTTCACCAAGCAGGGGTCGTTCCCCTCCAGCACCGGCGCCCAGGCGGAGATCAAGGGCGTGCAGGACCCGTACTTCAACAACGCGCCGATCGGCCAGATCTTCAGCGAGTCCGCCGCGAACATGCCCGCGCAGGTGCTCGGCACCGAGGACGGCGTGATCGGCAAGGCGTTCACCGACGCCCTCGGCGAGGTCGAGCGCACCGGCACCGCGCCGGACGCGGCCTGGCAGCACGCCCTGGACAACGTCAAGAAGGCAAGCGGGAACTGACGCCGGCGCCAGACCACCGGTGGCCCGGGCCCACGCGCCCGGGCCACCCGGCCCACCGAAGGACCATCATGGCCATCACCACCACCCGCCCCCCTCGCCCGGCGACCGCGCCGGCGCAGCGCCGCCCCCGGGCCCGCTGGGGCACCCGCGCCGCTCCGTACGGCTATCTGGCGCCGTTCTTCGTCCTGTTCGCGGCCTTCGGCCTGTTCCCGCTGGTGTACACGGCGTACGTGTCGCTGCACCGGGTGGAGTTGCAGACCTCCGACCGGATGGACTGGGTCGGCTGGCAGAACTACACCCGCCTCTTCGAGGACCCGTTCTTCTGGAACGCGCTGCGCAACACCTTCACCATCGGCGTGCTCTCCACCGTCCCGCAGCTGCTGATGGCCCTCGGGCTGGCCCACCTGCTCAACTACAAGCTGCGCGGGCGGACGTTCTTCCGGGTCGCGATGCTGATGCCGTACGCGACCTCGGTGGCCGCCGCGACGCTCGTCTTCGCGCAGCTCTTCGGCCGTGACTACGGGCTGCTGAACTGGGTGCTGACCAGCGTCGGGCTGAACCCGGTGGACTGGCAGGCGAACACCTGGGCGTCGCAGATCGGCGTCTCCGCCATCGTGACCTGGCGCTGGACGGGCTACAACGCGCTGATCTACCTGGCCGGCATGCAGGCCGTGCCGACCGAGCTGTACGAGTCGGCCGCGATGGACGGCGCCTCGCGCTGGAAGCAGTTCCTGCACGTGACCGTGCCCGGCCTGCGGCCGACCATCATCTTCACGGTGGTGGTCTCCACCATCGGCGCGACCCAGCTGTTCGGCGAACCGCTGCTCTACGAGGGCAACGCGGGCGGCGGCGTCTCGCACCAGTACCAGACCCTCGGCCTCTACATGTACGAGCAGGGCTGGAGCTTCTTCCACCTCGGCCGGGCGGCCGCCGTCGCCTGGGTGATGTTCCTGCTGATCGTGCTGCTGGCCCTCGCGAACGCGGCGATCGCCGCCCGGCGCAACCGTACGGACCGGTGAGTGACATGACGACCAATCAGTTTGTCCGCCTGGCCAGGACCAGGCGCTCGCCGTTGCAGGGCGGCCCGCTGGCCTACGCCGTCCTGATCGGCGCCACCGCGCTGTTCGTGTTCCCGTTCTACTGGACACTGGTCGGCGCGAGCCGCACGAACGCCGAGATGAGCTCGGCCAGTCCGGCGCTCACACCCGGCCCGAACCTCTTCCACAACATCGGCGAGGCCCTCCAGCAGGCCGCCATCGGCACCGCGCTGGTGAACTCGCTGATCGTCGCCGGCAGCGTGACGCTGGGCGTGGTGCTCTCCTCCACGCTGGCCGGCTTCGCGTTCGCCAAACTCCGGTTCCGGGGGCGCGGGCTGCTGCTCGCCGTCACCGTCGGGACGATGATGATCCCGCCGCAGCTGGGCGTCATCCCGCTGTTCATGGTGATCGTGAAGATGGACCTGCAGAACAAGCTGCCGTCGGTGATCCTGCCCTCGCTGGTCTCCGCCTTCGGGGTGTTCTTCATGCGGCAGTTCCTGATCCAGGCGCTGCCGGACGAGCTGATCGAGGCGGCCCGGGTGGACGGCGCGTCCAGCCTGCGGATCTTCCGCTCGATCGTGCTGCCGGTGGCCCGCCCCGGCATGGCCGTGCTCGGGATGCTGACCTTCATGGCCACCTGGAACGACTTCTTCTGGCCGATCGTGGCGCTGAGTTCGCAGAATCCGACCGTGCAGGTCGCGCTGAGGTCGCTGGGTCAGGGCTACGTCCAGGACCAGTCGATCGTGATGGCCGGCACCCTGATCGGCACGCTCCCGGTGCTGGTGGTCTTCGCACTGCTGGGCCGCCAGATCGTCGGCGGCATCATGCAGGGCGCCGTCAAGGGCTGAGCGGCCACAGCGCCCGGCCTCACCCCAACTACCGTATCTGGAAGGCGATATGTCCGTCGAAGCCCTGTTCGTTCCTGCCCAGGCCCCGCTCGCCCCGGCCGCCGCGCCGGCGTCTGCGGCCGGCCCGGCGTTCCCGCCCGGCTTCCTCTGGGGCGCGGCCACCGCCGCGTACCAGATCGAGGGCGCCGCGAGCGAGGACGGCCGCAGCCCGTCCATCTGGGACGCCTTCAGCCGCACCCCCGGCAAGGTCCGCAACGGCGACACCGGGGACATCGCCGCGGACCACTACCGCCGGTACCGCGAGGACGTCGCACTGATGGCCGAACTCGGCCTGGGCGCCTACCGGTTCTCGCTCGCCTGGCCGCGGATCCAGCCGGCCGGCGAGGGCCCGGCGAACGAGGCCGGGCTGGACTTCTACGACCGCCTGGTGGACGAGCTGCTCGCCCACGGCATCACGCCCGTCGCCACCCTCTACCACTGGGACCTCCCGCAGGTGCTGGAGGACCGCGGGGGCTGGACGAACCGCGACACCGCGTACCGCCTCGCCGAGTACGCGGCCCTGGCCGCCCGCCGGCTCGGCGACCGGATCCCCGCCTGGACCACCCTCAACGAGCCGTGGTGCAGCGCCTTCCTCGGCTACGGCGCCGGCATCCACGCCCCCGGCCGCACCGACCCGGCCGCCGCCCTCACCGCGCACCACCACCTGCTGCTCGCGCACGGCCTGGGCACCGCCGCGCTGCGCGCCGAACTGCCGCCGACCGCCCAGGTGTCGCTGACGCTGAACCTGGCCGCCGTCCGCCCGCTCTCCGAGGCCCCGGGCGACCTGGACGCGGCCCGGCGGATCGACGGCCTGGCCAACCGGATCTTCCTCGACCCGGTCTTCCACGGCAGCTACCCCGCCGACGTGCTCGCCGACACCGCGCATGTCACCGACTGGTCCTTCGTCCGGGACGGCGACCTCGCCGAGATCTCCCGGCCGATCGACTCGCTCGGCATCAACTACTACACCCCGACCGTGGTCGCCGCCGACGACCCGGCGGCCCCGGCCCCGCGCCTGGACGGCCACGCCAGCGCACTGTCGCCCTGGCCGGCCGACGAGGGCGTGCGCTTCCTGCCCGCCGAGGGCTCCCGCACCGCGATGGACTGGCCGGTGGACGCCGACGGCCTGTACGAGCTGCTCACCCGGCTGCGCGACGACCTGCCGGGCGTGCCGCTGCTGGTGACCGAGAACGGCGCCGCGTACGAGGACTACAGCGACCCGTCCGGCGCCGTCCACGACCCCGAGCGGGTCGCGTACCTGCACGGCCACCTGGACGCGGTGCGGCGCGCGGTCGCCGACGGCGCCGAGGTGCGCGGGTACTTCCTCTGGTCGCTGCTGGACAACTTCGAGTGGGCGTACGGCTACAGCAAGCGCTTCGGCATCGTGCACGTGGACTTCGCCAGCCAGCGCCGCACCCCCAAGGACAGCGCCCGCTGGTACTCCGAGGTGATCCGGACGGGGCGGCTGCCCGCCCGCTGAACCCGTACGGCCGCCCCCGGACCTGACATCCGGGGGCGGCCGTACGGATACTCGCGAGCGCGGCGCCGCGTCAGTACTTGACCGGGCCGCCCATCGCCCGCACCGACTTGGTGATGGACTTCCACTTCTTCAGCCGCTCGGCGGCGAGCCGCGCGTCGGTGCGCGAGGCGATCCACTCGTTCTCGCGCTGCAGCTTGACGTAACTGTCCCAGCGGCGCTCGGCGAGCGTGCCGTCGGCCAGCGCCGCCCGCACCGCGCAGCCCGGCTCGGTGTGGTGGCCGCAGTCGTGGAAGCGGCAGCCCTCGGCCAGCTCCTCGATCTCGGAGAACGCCTGGGCCAGGCCGTCCCCGCCGTAGAGGCCGACCTCACGCAGGCCGGGCGTGTCGATCAGCACGCCGCCGCCGTCCGCGAACGGGATGAGCTCACGTGCGGTGGTGGTGTGCCGGCCCTTCTCGTCGACGCTCCGGGTCTGCTGGACGGTCATCACCTCCGCCCCGGCGAGGGCGTTGGTGAGCGTCGACTTGCCGGCGCCGGACTGCCCGATCAGCGCGGTGCTGCCCGGCGTGCAGGCGCGCAGCACGTCCATGCCCTCGCCGGTCTCGGCGCTGACCACCAGGACGGTCACGCCGGGGGCGATGCCCTCGACGTCGGCCCGGATGTGCTCGGCGTCGGAGACCAGGTCGGCCTTGGTGAGGACGACCAGCGGCTCGGCGGGCGGCCGGACGACACCGCCCAGCAGGGCCTCGCCGCCGCCGCTGGAGGCGGCCAGCGCGAGGAAGCGCTCGATCCGCCCGAGGTCGACCTCGGAGGCGAGCGAGACGCAGATCGCGATCTGGTCCATGTTGACGGCCAGCACCTGCGCCTCGGAGCGCTTGGAGTTGGTCGAGCGCACCAGCGCGGTGCGGCGCGGCATCAGCACCCGGACGGCGGGGCGCCCGCCGGGGGCCGGGTCGACGGCGACCCAGTCGCCCGTGCAGACGAAGCGCATCGGGTCGGGAGAGGAGACGTCGGAGATCTCGGCCCGCAGCAGGCGTACCTCGTCACCGTCGGCGACGATGATGCTGCACAGCAGACCTCGGTCGACCCGGGCCACCCGGCCGGGCAGCAGCCCGGCGTCGGTGTACGGGGAGAAGTCGGCGGCCCAGTCGTCGTCCCAGCCGTAGCCGGTCAGCGGGTGGGCAGCAGAGGTGGAGAGATACAACGGGGTGACCCTTCAAAGGGGTGGCCCCGGCTTCGCGCGCTCGGCGCGAGGAGGAGTTACGGACGTCGCAGCGACTGCGGCGCCGGGTCAGCCGGAGACCAGGGGGTGCGGACGAAGACCTTCTGGACGCGCACGGCGCCCACAACAGCGACAGTCGTCACGATCCTCACCTCCCGGTGATGCAGCACGGCTTCAACGGCGACGGCCCACGTCGGGCCGCTCCGGACGACGCCCACGGTAGCCAACGGCGGCCGGCGGTGCCACACCTTTTTCCGGCCGGGGCCGGCCGGGCGGCGGCTCAGCGCTCCGGGCCGAAGCGGTGCCGCATCCGGGGGTCGTCGAGCCACCAGGGCCGGCCGCCCTGCTCCTCCTGCGGCCCCGCCACGGCGGCGGCCTCCTCGTCCCGGGCGTCCAGGGCCGCGTCGACGGCGGCGTTCTCGGCCCGCCCCTGGACGATCATGCGCCGGACGAGCGCGCAGAGGAACGGCAGGCCGACCAGGTCGCCGAGCACCCAGAGGCTGTTGCCGCCCCAGGTCTGGTCCTGGGCGATGCTCGGGCCCCAGGGCCGGGCGAGGGCGGTGTAGTAGTGGCCCGCCATCAGGTGGCCGCCGTAGATCAGCAGGATGCCGAGGGCCGCGTCGAAGATCACCTCGGCGAAGGTGATGAAGAGGCCGACCAGGTGCGGGTACTCGTGGCCGACCGGGTCGATCTGCAGCCTCGGCCAGAAGTACGCCAGGCCGAGCGCGACCAGCGACACGTGCAGGCCGGTGTTCCACAGGCCACTCGTCAGCGTCCGCTCGTACCAGGGGGTGAGGTAGAGCAGCCAGGGCGGTGCCATCAGCAGCGCGGTGGAGATCGCGGGGAACATCAGCACCTTGGACGGACGGCTGCGCAGCGCCCGCAGGATCCGCTCGCGACGGGCCGGCGGCGAGCTCTGCGCCAGCAGCGAGACCGGCGCGCCGAGCGCGAGCAGCAGCGGGACGAGCATCAGCAGCAGGACGACCTGCACGGCCCGGTCGGTGAACAGGACCCGCTCGTACACGCCGAGGCCCGAGCAGGTGACCCAGACCCAGAGCAGCAGGCCGCCGAGGAAGGCGGCGGTGCGGCTCGGCTGCCAGCGCGTCCCGGCCCGGCCCAGGGCGGTGACGGCGTACAGGTACCAGCCGGCGAGCAGTGCCACCAGGGTGAGGACGAGCGGTTCGGGTGTCCAGGCGGTGGCCAGGCCGGCCCAGTGCCAGGGGGGCGGGCCGTGGTAGCCGGTCGCCAGTGCCGGGGTGTGCATCCGTCGCTCTCCTTGCCGGCCCCGGCCGCCCAGCGCCTGCGGTGCGGCGGGCCCCCGCCATCATGGCCGACGGCGCGCGGGCCGGCGGACCTGGCCCCTACCGGTCGTCTACCAGTCGTCCCACGGCGGGCGCGGCGGGCGCCCCGGCAGCTGGGCGCCGGGCGGGCGGTTGCCGGGCTGCGGGTAGCCGGGCGCGGCGCCGGCGGGCCGCTCCTCGCCCGGGGCGGGCTCGGCGGGCCGGTCGCTGTCGGGCGGCGGCGGGGTGGCGCGGTGGTGCGGGCCCCGGGCGGCCAGCCGGCCCTTGACGTTCTCGGGCGGCAGGAAGTCGGCCCAGCGCTCCGGGTACTCGGAGGGCACCTCCCCCTCGTCGCCCTCGCCCTCGTCGTCGAACTCCTCCTCGACGCCCTCGGCCAGGCCCAGCTCGCGGGCCCGCCTGGCGCGCTCGACGGCCCGCCGTGCGGCGACCTCGCGGACGACGGCGGCGGCGGCCTCCTCGTTGGCGCGCTCGTTCTCGGCGCGGGCGTCGGCTGTCTCCAGGGTCGGCCAGCGGCGGTCTATGGCGGCGTTCATCGCGGCGCCGATCAGCACGGCCAGCGCCACCACGAAGATCCACAGCAGTACGGCCACCGGCGCCGCCAGCGACCCGTACACCGAGTGGCCCTCGACGGAGCTGACCAGGTAGACCCGGAGCACCACGCTGCAGACCACCAGGACGACCAGTGCCACCAGCGCACCGGGGAGGTCCTCGCGCCAGGGTGTGGAGACCGGCACGGCCAGGTGGTAGAGAGTGGTGAGGAAGACCACCAGGAGCATGATCGCCACCGGCCAGTACAGCGCGCTCACCAGACCGGCCGAGTTCGGCAGGGCGTTCATCACCAGCCCGGGGCCGGCCACCAGCAGGGGCAGCACCAGCGAGCCGATCACCAGCGCGCCGAGATAGAGGCCCAGCGACATCAGGCGGGTCTTGACGATGCCGCGCTTGCCGTCGAGGCCGTACATCACGGTGATGGTGTCGATGAAGATGTAGAGCGCCCGTGAGCCCGACCACAGGGACAGCAGGAAGCCGATCGAGATCAGGTCGGGGCGTTTGTCGTCGAAGACACTGTGCAGCAGCGGCTGCACGATCTGGTGGATGGACGACTGCGAGAGCACCGTCCCAGCTGCTGAGACGATGTCCTGCTTGAGCTTGTCGATGGTGCCGGCGCCGAGGAACTCGTCGAGGTAGCCGAGCGTGCCGGCCAGGCAGAGCAGCAGGGGCGGGATCGAGAGCAGGGTGAAGAACGCCGCCTCGGCGGCGAGTCCGGTGACCCGGTACTCGACGCACGTGTTGGTGGTGTCCTTGATCAGCGCCCAGGCCGTACTGCGCCAGGTGACCCGCTTGACCGCGCGCCGGGAGCCCTTGCCCCGCCGCCGCGAGGGGCGCTCGGGGTTCGGTCTCGTCATCTCGCCTGCTGGTTGCACAGGCCTACGGTATCGGGCCGGGCCGTCGGCGTTGATCTACGGGCCGCCCGCGGGCCGCGGAGCCGCCGCCGGATGCGACCGCGCGGGCGGGCCCGCGCGGTGTTCCGCGGGGCCCGGTACGGCGTACGGTGGCAGCTGCTCGACGGAGCCCGGCACCCGGATCGGCGGAAAGAGCCTTTCGTCTCGCATGGTGAAACCAATTCGTCCGCCATTCGGACGGAAGTGGACCGCGAGTCGCCAGCCGTGCGAATCTCTTGCCATGCCTAGCGCCGGAACCACCCTGGTTGGTCGACTCCACGTCGATCTCCTTCGCGTGTCCAGCGCCATCTGTCCGGTGACCTGAGAAACCACGCCGCCGCCACCAACACCCCGGCGCCACTCCTCGTCATCCCCGCTGAAGCGGATGCGCGGGCGCCCACCCGGCCACGGTCACTGTTCCTGGTCCGAAACACGTCACCACGTGTAAGGCCGCAGGTCACAGCAGCGCCGCACCGGAGCACGCCCAGCGCAGCCCCCCAGTGTCAGAGCCACCTGCCCGTAAGGACTTCACCATGGCCACCACTCCCGAACCGGTCGAGCCCCAGGAAGAGAGCGCCCCCGTGCGCCGTCCCGCCGCCGCCCGCAAGGTGACCCGCCACCGCGGCGAGGGCCAGTGGGCCATGGGGCACCGCACTCCGCTCAACGCGAACGAGCAGTTCAAGAAGGACGACGACGGTCTCAACGTGCGGACACGCATTGAGACCATCTACGCCAAGCGCGGCTTCGACTCGATCGACCCGGCCGACCTGCGCGGCCGGATGCGCTGGTGGGGCCTCTACACCCAGCGCAAGGAAGGCATCGACGGCGGCAAGACCGCCATCCTCGACCCGCACGAGCTCGACGCCGAGTACTTCATGCTCCGCGTGCGCATCGACGGCGGCCGCCTGACCGTGGCCCAGCTGAAGGCGATCGCCGAGGTCTCCGAGCAGTACGGCCGCAACACCGCCGACCTGACCGACCGGCAGAACGTCCAGTACCACTGGATCCGCATCGAGGACATGCCGGCGATCTGGCAGAAGCTGGAGGGCGTCGGCCTCTCCACCACCGAGGCCTGCGGCGACACCCCGCGCGTCATCCTCGGCTCGCCGGTGGCCGGCATCGCCGAGGACGAGATCATCGACGGCAGCTCCGCCATCGACGAGATCCAGCGCCGCTTCATCGGCAACAAGGAGTTCTCCAACCTCCCGCGCAAGTTCAAGTCGGCGATCTCCGGTTCGCCGCTGCTGGACGTCGCGCACGAGATCAACGACATCGCCTTCGTCGGCGTCGTCCACCCCGAGCACGGCCCCGGCTTCGACCTCTGGGTCGGCGGCGGCCTCTCCACCAACCCCAAGCTCGGCGTGCGCCTGGGCGCCTGGGTCCCGCTGGAGGAGGTCGCGGACGTCTACGGCGGCGTCATCGGCATCTTCCGCGACTACGGCTACCGCCGCCTGCGCAACCGCGCGCGGTTGAAGTTCCTGGTCGCCGACTGGGGCAAGGACAAGTTCCGCCAGGTGCTGGAGGACGAGTACCTCAAGTACAAGCTGGTGGACGGCCCCGCGCCGAAGGAGCCCAGCGGCACCTGGCGCGACCACGTCGGCGTGCACCGCCAGCAGGACGGCAGGTTCTACGTCGGCTTCGCACCGCGTGTCGGCCGCGTCGACGGCAAGCTGCTCGGCCAGATCGCCGACCTCGCCGCCGCCCACGGCTCGGACCGCCTGCGGACCACCGCCGAGCAGAAGATGATCGTCCTCGACGTCGCCGAGGACCAGGTCGAGTCGCTGGTGGCCGGTCTGGAGGCGCTCGACCTGCGGGTCAAGCCGTCCACCTTCCGCCGCGGCACGATGGCCTGCACCGGCATCGAGTACTGCAAGCTCGCCATCGTCGAGACCAAGGAGCGCGGCCGCACGCTCATCGACGAGCTGGAGAAGCGCCTGCCGGAGTTCGCCGAGCCGCTCACCATCAACATCAACGGCTGCCCGAACGCCTGCGCCCGCATCCAGGTCGCCGACATCGGCCTCAAGGGCCAGCTCGTGACGGACGACAACGGCGACCAGGTCGAGGGCTACCAGGTCCACCTGGGCGGCGCGCTGGGCCTGGAGGCCGGCTTCGGCCGCAAGGTCCGCGGCCTCAAGGTCACCAAGGACGGCCTGCCGGACTACGTCGAGCGCGTGCTCACCCGCTTCCAGGCCGAGCGCACCGAGGGCGAGCGCTTCGCCCAGTGGACGGCCAGGGCCAGCGAGGAGGCACTGTCGTGAGCGAGCGTGCCGCCCCCTTCCACTGCCCGTACTGCGGGGACGAGGACCTGCGCCCCTCCGCCGAGGGCGGGCACGGGGCCTGGGAGTGCGCGAGCTGCCGCCGGGCGTTCCAGCTGAAGTTCCTCGGCCTGCTGTCGCCGGCGAACAACGGGACGGCGGCCGGGCGGACGGCGGACGAGGTACCTGCGAACGGGGGGAACCGGGATGACCAGCACGGTTGATTACGAGGCGATAGCCACCGCGGCCGGCCGCGACCTGGAGGAGGCGTCCGCACAGGACGTCCTGCGCTGGGCCGCGGAGACCTTCGGCAAGCGTTTCTGCGTCACCTCCTCCATGGAGGACGCGGTCGTCGCGCACCTCGCCTCGTCGGTCTTCCCGGGCGTGGACGTGGTCTTCCTCGACACCGGCTACCACTTCGCCGAGACGATCGGCACCCGCGACGCGGTGGCCGCCGTGATGCCGGTCAACGTCATCACCCTCAAGCCGCTCCAGAGCGTGACCGAGCAGGACGCCCAGTACGGGCCGGCCCTGCACGACCGCGACCCGGACCTCTGCTGCTCGCTGCGCAAGGTCGAGCCGCTCAATCGCGGTCTCGGCGGCTACGACGCCTGGGCCACCGGCCTGCGCCGCGACGAGTCGCCGACCCGGGCCAACACCCCGGTGGTGGCCTGGGACGCCAAGCGCCGCAAGGTCAAGATCGCCCCGATCGCCCGCTGGACGCAGGAGGACGTGGACGCCTACGTCAACGCCAACGGCGTCCTGCTGAACCCGCTGCTGTGGGAGGGCTACACCTCGGTCGGCTGCTCACCGCTGTCGTGCACCCGCAAGCCCGTCGAGGGCGAGGAGGGCCGCGCCGGCCGCTGGGCCGACTCCGGCAAGACCGAGTGCGGCATCCACCTCTGACCGCTCGCCACCACCCCGTACCACCCCCGTACCACCCCATCAGGAGAGAATCGTGACCACAGCCAGCACACTGGCCGCTGACGGAGCCGCAGAGGCGGCCCGTGCGGCCGCCCCGTGCGAGCGCGGCGCCACTGTGTGGCTGACCGGGCTGCCCAGCGCGGGCAAGACCACCCTCGCCTTCGCCCTCGCCGAGCGCCTGCGCGCCGAGGGCCACAAGGTCGAGGTCCTGGACGGCGACGAGATCCGGGAGTTCCTCTCCAAGGGCCTCGGCTTCAGCCAGGAGGACCGGCACACCAACGTGACCCGGATCGGCTTCGTCGCCGAGAAGCTCGCCGCGAACGGCGTCAAGGTGCTGGCCCCGGTCATCGCGCCGTACGCCGGCTCGCGCGCCGCCGTCCGCGAGCGGCACGCCGGGGCGGGCACGGAGTTCCTGGAGATCCACGTCGCCACCCCGGTCGAGGTCTGCTCGGAGCGTGACGTCAAGGGCCTGTACGCCAAGCAGGCGGCCGGCGAGATCTCGCACCTGACCGGTGTCGACGACCCGTACGAGGCCCCGGAGAACCCGGAGCTGCGGATCCAGACGCACGGCCGTTCGGTCGCCGACTCGGCCGCCGAGCTGCACGCCTTCCTGACCACGAAGGGGCTGGCATGACGACCGCGACCCACACCCTGCCCGGCACCGCCGACGAGAACCCCGGCGGCCCGTTCGCACTGTCGCACCTGGACGCCCTCGAAGCGGAGTCGGTGCACATCTTCCGCGAGGTGGCAGGCGAGTTCGAGCGCCCGGTGATCCTGTTCTCCGGCGGCAAGGACTCCATCGTCATGCTGCACCTGGCGCTGAAGGCCTTCTGGCCGGCGCCGGTCCCCTTCGCCCTGCTGCACGTCGACACGGGCCACAACTTCCCCGAGGTGCTGGCCTACCGCGACCGCGCGGTGGCCGAGCACAACCTGCGGCTGCACGTGGCCCACGTGCAGGACTTCATCGACGACGGCCGGCTGCGCGAGCGCCCGGACGGGCTGCGCAACCCGCTGCAGACCGTCCCGCTGCTGGACGGCATCGAGTCCAACAAGTTCGACGCCGTCTTCGGCGGCGGCCGCCGCGACGAGGAGAAGGCCCGCGCCAAGGAGCGCGTCTTCTCCCTGCGCGACGAGTTCGGCGCGTGGGACCCGCGCCGCCAGCGCCCCGAGCTGTGGAGCCTCTACAACGGCAAGCACGCGGTCGGCGAGCACGTCCGGGTCTTCCCGCTCTCCAACTGGACCGAGCTGGACGTCTGGCAGTACATCGAGCGGGAGAAGATCGAGCTCCCGGAGATCTACTTCGCGCACGAGCGGGACGTCTTCTCCCGCGACGGCATGTGGCTGACCGCCGGCGAGTGGGGCGGCCCCAAGGAGACCGAGACGGTGGAGCGGCGGGTCGTGCGCTACCGCACGGTCGGCGACATGTCCTGCACCGGCGCGGTCGACTCGGACGCGGCGACCATCGGTGACGTGATCACCGAGATCGCGGCCAGCCGGCTGACCGAGCGAGGCGCGACCCGGGCGGACGACAAGGTGTCCGAGGCCGCGATGGAAGACCGTAAGCGCGAGGGGTACTTCTAGACATGTCGACCGATCTGACTCCCAACACCGCCCCGGCCCCCGCCGAGAACCCGTTCGGCGAGGAGGCCTCGGCCACCGCGCTGCTGCGCTTCGCCACCGCGGGCTCCGTCGACGACGGCAAGTCCACCCTGGTGGGCCGGCTGCTGCACGACTCCAAGTCGGTGCTGGCGGACCAGCTGGAGGCCGTCGAGCACGCCTCCCGCAAGCGCGGCCAGGAGGCCCCGGACCTCGCGCTGCTCACCGACGGTCTGCGCGCCGAGCGCGAGCAGGGCATCACCATCGACGTCGCGTACCGCTACTTCGCCACCCCGCGCCGGCGCTTCATCCTCGCCGACACCCCGGGCCATGTGCAGTACACCCGCAACATGGTGACCGGCGCCTCCACCGCCGAGCTCGCCGTCGTGCTGGTCGACGCCCGCAACGGCGTGGTCGAGCAGACCCGCCGGCACGCGGCCGTCGCCGCGCTGCTGCGGGTGCCGCACGTGGTGCTGGCCGTCAACAAGATGGACCTCGTCGAGTACGCCGAGCCCGTCTTCGCCGCCATCGCCAAGGAGTTCACCGCGTACGCGGCCTCCCTCGGCGTGCAGGACGTCGTCGCGGTGCCGATCTCGGCGCTGGCCGGCGACAACGTGGTCGAGCCGTCCGCCCACATGGACTGGTACGGCGGCCCGACGCTGCTGGAGCACCTGGAGACCGTCCCGGTCGGCAGCGACCCCAGCGACGAGCCGGCCCGCTTCCCCGTCCAGTACGTGATCCGCCCGCAGGGCGGCGCGGGCGTGGCCGAGGAGCACCGGGACTACCGCGGCTACGCCGGCCAGCTCGCCTCCGGCGTGCTGCGCACCGGTGACGCCGTGACGGTCCTGCCGTCCGGCCACACCACGACCGTCGCGGGCATCGACGCGCTCGGCCGGGAGACGGACATCGCCTGGGCCCCCCAGTCGGTCACCGTCCGCCTCGCCGAGGACATCGACGTCTCGCGCGGCGACCTGATCGCGGCCGGCCGCATCCCGACGCCCACCAAGGACGTCACGGCGACGGTCTGCCACCTCCACGAGAAGCCGCTGCGGGTCGGGGACAAGGTGCTGCTCAAGCACACCACCCGCACCGTGCGCGCCCTCGTCAAGGAGATCTCCTACCGCATCGACATCGACTCCCTGGAGCAGCGCAGCGGCGCGGACGGCCTGTCGGTCAACGACATCGGCCACGTGAAGCTGCGCACCTCCGAGCCGCTGTCGCTCGACGACTACACCGACAACCGCCGGACCGGGTCCTTCCTGCTGATCGACCCGGCCGACGGCACCACCCTCACCGCCGGCATGGCGGGCGAGGCCTTCGACACGGTCGCGTTGGGCGCGACGGACGAGGAGGACTGGGTCTGATGGCCCAAGAGGCGTTCTCGGGCATGGACAAGGAAGGCGGCCGCATCGGCAGCGGCGTCCTCGGCAGCGGCCAGGGCGGACTGACGCGATGTGTGGGCGGACAGGGGCGCTGATCCCTGTCACCGGGCCGGCTGCCTTCCACAGCAGGCACCGCCCGGCTTGCCCGGCATCACCGATGCCGCGAGCGACACCCAGCTTCCGCTTTCGGGCCGTCTTCCGACGGCCTGTCCATGAACAGGACGACTCTCATGGCTTCGAACCAGTACTTCCCCCATAGCAGCGCACGCCCCGCCGCCGGCCGGATCAGACGGTCCGCCGTGGCCGCCGTCGCCGGCCTCACCGCCGTCGCCCTGCTGACGGCCTGCGGCTACGGCTCGAAGAGCGCCGACAAGGCCTCCGGCTCCTCCGCCCCGGCGGCGGCC
>FTKL01001015.1_pt2 | contig 27363 bp, 20 predicted proteins | sample 2434061 | NCBI WGS metagenome assembly FTKL01 (sample SAMEA3914816, study PRJEB12502) | metagenome | biome: forest; material: soil | place: USA | collected 2011-09-16 | depth 0.3 m
ACCTACGGCGGGTGCGTAGTGGTCAGCACGACTCAACTCCCTTCGTCGGGCGGGACGGTCTACCAGCAGCACAGTAGTCGCGCGGAGATGTGGAAGCCGAGGTTTTCCGCTCGCCCCCGTTGCCAGGTCAAGTCGCTCCGAGATCCATCATGAAACCGCGGTCAGACCCACTGCTGGATGACGTCATCTCACTTCACGTGAACGAAGCCAACCGGCAGCGTCCAGGCCGTCCACCGCTACCTGCGAACCTTCACGCCCTCAGCTCCCGCGCCAGCGCCCAGACCCGCTCCACGGCCCCGCCGCGTCGTCCGGTGGATCATGACCAACCCGGGCAACCTCACCGACGAGGACGAGGACGCCCTCACCCTCAAGGAGATCCGCGCTGGCTGCCCCGAACTCGACGCGGTCACCGACCACGTCCGCGGCTTCGCCGAGATGATGCGCGGCCTGCGCGGCGACCACCTGCCCCAGTGGATGGAGCGCGTCGAGCAGGACCCTCTGCCTGCAATGCACTAGCTGGCAAACGGCCTGCGCCGAGACCAGGACGCAGTCATCGCCGGACTGTCCACCCCCTGGAGTTCGGGCCAGGTCGAGGGACAGAACACGCGAGTGAAGTTCATCAAGCGGGCCGGGTACGGCCGCGCCAACTTCGACCTTCTGCGCAAGCGGATCCTGCACAGAACCTGATGGCCAGTCACAAAATCAGGAGCCCGAGACGAATTACGTGATCGTCGACAGGGACCCGCGCCGAAACCAACCGGACCGGCGCTGACAGTCCCCCATGCGACGATCGCCACTGGTACCCGCACCACATTGCCCGCGGGCACCAAACGGACCGGCCGGCCACCACCTGCTTGCACCAGGACCGGTGTCCGGCCGGACCGCCGGCCCGCACACACACCCGCAAGCGCCGATCAAGAAATCGCGACGGCAGCCGATACCGGGCCCCAGCGTCCCTTTCCGGGCTCCTCCATGGCGGGCGTGCGCCAGTGCTGGGCGGGCTGGTGGCGCCGGCCAGCGGCGAGCCCACTGCGTCGGGGCAGCGAGAATGGCGGGATGGACGGACTGGGTGGGGCGCTGGAGCGGGCAGCTGCGGATGGCGATGTGGTGGACGGCTGGCTCCAGGGGCTGGCGGGCAATCGGGTGCTGCCGGTGGAGTTGCTGGCCCGGCTGTTGGAGTTCGACGAGCTGCCGATGCTGAGCTTCTGGCTCAAGTACAGGACCTTGGATGCCGCAGCGACGGAGCTGCTGGTGGCTTCGCCGCGGATCCAGCACCGGTTGGACGTTGCGGAGAACGCGACGGCGGACGTCGACGTGCTGGCCCGGCTCGCTCGGGACCCGGAACCCCGGGTCCGGCTCGTGTACGCGGTGCTGCTCTTCGACTACAAGCGCCGTATCCCTGAAGGGGTGCTGGAGCTCCTGGCGCAGGACCCGGAACCGAAGATCCGGCGGATCGTCGGCGAGAGTGAGAAGCCGCCCGTCGCGGTGCAGGAGCCGCCGCCCGTACTGACGGCGGAGCAGCGGGTGATGCACCCGGATCCGGCGGTGCGGATGAAGGCCGCCGCTGATCCCGAGGTCCCGACCGTCCTGGCCCTGCGACTGGCGGAGGATCCCGACAACGACGTCCGGCTCGCGGTGTCGATGCGGGAGGAGCTGACGGAGGAACAGCGCACGGCCAGCCCCTGCGAGGTGTGGCAGCACTTCTGGTCGCCGCCACCCTGGATCGCACGGCAGGCGACCGACCCGGAGGCGGCCCGCCGGATCGCGGGATCGGCGCACGTGGGGCTGCGGCGGGTGCTCGCGGCTCAGCCGCACCTGGCGCCGGACGTGGTGGCCCTGCTGGCCGCAGACGAGGACGAGTGGGTGCGGCGCACGCTGGCCGAGTCGTGCGAGGACGCGCCGCACGAGCTGCTGGTGGAGCTGTACGCCACCGTGCAGGACCGGTACTGGTCGGGGTACCGCCACCACCGCAACTTCGCCCGGCCCGGCCTGGCACGGTTCGCCGACGACCCCAACCCACGGCTGCGGCACGCCGCCTTGGACGACCCGGACGCCGAACCCGAGCTGGTGCTGCGGCTCGCCGACGACCCCGAGGTGAGCTACTGGGCGGTCCACGACCCCAGGCTGCCCGCCGACGAACTGCTCCGACGGCTCACCCTGCCGGCACATGCCGCGGCTGCCGCAGGCAATCCGGCACTGCCGGTGGCGGTCATGCGCCACCTTCTGGACCTCGCCCAGGCACGCTGACCTCAGGCGAGCGGCTGATGCATGGCCTGCAGGGCGATCAGCCCGCCGTCCAGCGAGAGGTACCCGACCACTTCGGCCAGCACCGCCAAGGCCATCAGGCCGACGCAGCGTCACAAAATCAGCGACAGAGCTGAATTAACGTGATCGTCCACAGAGCGCGGTGATGGTGTCTTCCTCGGCGTGGACTAGGCGGCCGGGGATCGTCCACGCCGGACCGGGGCTCCAACTGCGCGCGGCGTAGTGAAGGGTGGCGATCCGGTCGGTGGCCTTGTCGTGGACGATGACGCTGGCCGCGAGCCTGCTCGTCTGTGCATCAGATGCTCTCCCTCTCGCGGGTGGTCGCTTTGTCGTTACCGACGACGGGCGCGCTCGACCTGGTGCGCTCGGCGGTCAGCAGGACGGCCGCGAGGGTGCCGGCCTCGGTGATCCGGCCGTCGCCGCACATCGCCACCGCCTCCTCCAGGGGCACCCAGCGCAGGACCATGTCCGCCTCGCTCGCGTCCCGGTGGTGCTCACCAACCGTCAGGCCCCTGGCGAGGTACAGGTGCTCGCGGGTACGCGCGCCGGCGGGCATCCGCCACATCGTCGTCAGCAGCTCGACCTCCGCGGCCCCGATGCCGGCCTCCTCGGCCAGTTCCCGGCGCGCGGCATCGAGCGGTTCCTCGCCGAGCTCACATCCTCCACCGGGGCACATCAGCAGCCGCTGACCGCAGACGTAGACGTTCTCCTCCACCAGGGCGATCCGGCCCCGGTCGTCGAGGGCCACGACGCGCACTCCGTCGACGGACTCGGTGTACTCGTACGTCCCCAGGCTGTGGTCGGAGCGCCGTACCGAGTCGCGGCGCACCACCACTCGGACGCCCGTGAACTCGACGGCTGACGACAGCATGGTCCAGCCGTCGATCATGCCGCCCCCGCCGAGGCCGGGCCGTCCTGCACTGGCCTGTGGCAGGGCGCGGCCCGGCCCGGCCTCGGCGGGGAGCGTGGCAGTGGGTTCCGCGTTCTTGGAGCGGGAGAGGAGGGCGGCGTGGTGGTCGTGGATGAGCCGGCGGGTGGAGTCGCGCAGCCGCAGCCGGTGCAGGTCCTCGGGGCGGAACCAGTGCAGCAGGACGCCCTCGCGAAGGTCGGCCGCCTGTGGGTCACCCTCCCAGTGAGCGCTGAAGATCTGGATCGGCAGGGCCAGCCCGTCCAGGCCGGTCGTCCGCTCGACGGTCAGCGGCTCCACCTCACCGAGCCGCAGCCCCGGAGCCTCCTCGGCGAGTTCACGCCGCAGGGTGTCCTCCAGGCTGCCGTCACCGGGCTCCGCACCGCCTCCGAGCAGGCTGAACTCGCCCGGGGCCCAGATGTGGTCGAAGTCGTCTCGCAAATGCAGGAGGTAGCGGCCGGCAGCGTCGTGAATCAGCACGGAGGCGTTCACCGGTTCCGGCTGCCCGTCCAGGCCCGCGGCGTGCAGTTTGGCGCGCAGCGACGGGGAGGCGACCTGTGCGATGGGGCGCCACTCGCAGCCGGTGACCTCCTCCGCCTGGAGCGCGGTGTCGGGTGTCGCCGGGTCGGCGAGGTAGAACGCGAACCGGAAGTCGTAGTGCTGGTGGGCGCCATCGCCCTTGGCCGGGTTCGGGTCGATGTCGTTCACGTCGATGTCGACGGGGCGGTCGAGTAGCTGCGGGACAAGGCACAACGCGCCGGGCGGGATGCCGGCCTCCTCGGCGACCTCTCGCAGCGCGGTGGCCAACAGGCTGCTGTCGCCGACCTCGCCGTGACCGCCGGGACAGAGCGTCAACCCCGTGGCCTTGTGGTGGATGTGCAGGACCTGCCGGTCGCGGTTGATGACGACGGCGCTGCAGGTGACATGCGCGGGCAAGGTCTTGCGACTGGTCGGATCGCTGGTGGTGGCCAGCATCGCGAGCAGTGGTTCGAGCCTGGCGCGCTCGCCGGGGTGGAGCTCCAGGTAGGTGCGGGTGACGGCGGTGATGGCGTCGGTGGACGGCGGCACGTGGGCCTCCTTCGGGGAGGGTTGGGCGTGTGGGCCCGCCCGTCGGGGCAGGGCGGTTCGGCGCGCGGCGGATCGCTCCCGGGGCTGTACCGGGAGGGTCGTCGGTCTCGTTGAAGGACCCACCGTAGGGCGTCGGAGAGCATCGGCGCGGCATGTCGCGGCACCTGCCACACAATCCGGTGACGAAGCCAACTTGGCTCGATTTCGCGGCAGTTGACGCCCCTCTGCATCCTTTCAGGTGGCTCCGACAGGGCCGGGGTGGCGGGGTTCGAGATGCCGGGACCAGCTGGCGGGTCCGCACCTGCTGCGGGGAGGCAGGGAGGGTGCCGATCGTGCCGACCCCCGTGCTGCCACCTGATCAAGTGACCCAGGCGCTGACACCATCGGGCATCAGGCCGCCGCCCCGGCACCGCGCAGGCCCGCAGCCCGAGCCGCCACACCATCGGGTGACGTGACTCAGCCAGGCGAGTGACGGCGGCGACCGCCGGCTGCTACCCGGGCGGGCCGGTGTTCGAGGATCGGTGCCGCCGCCGTCTCCGGCGGATTGTGCCGACCATGTCCTGTGCCGTGCGATCGGTTCGACCACGGCTGTTCGAGGAGTCCCGTTCCATGCGTTCACGAGTCATCGCCCTCATGGCCGCCGCCGTCGCGGCCACTACGGCGCTCGCGCAGCCCGCCAACGCCGCCCCGCTCATCGACGGGGTCTACCAGTTCGCGGCCCTCACGGACGGCAAGTGCCTGGTCTGGCCCAAGCTGAACCGACCCATCGGCACGGTGTCCCTGGGCGACTGCACGGACAGCACGTACACCTCGGCGAACTGGCAGGTACAGCAACGGCCCAACGGAACGATGAACGTCTCCGTGCCGAACTCGGCCCCGCGCGGCTGCTTGAGGTTGACGGACGATCACAAGGTGGGGATCAGCGACAACTGCGACCGGTACGCCGAGTGGACCGTCTTCTACGGCTCTGCCGGGCCCGGCAGCACGGTGTGGGCCGACATCGAACACACCCCCGGCGACCGGTCCGCCTCGTGGGGGAAGCTCGTCGACGATCCCGGGGTGACCGGCCGGCTCGTGGTGAGGCCCGCCCCCATCGAGCCGCACTACTGGGCCTTGCAGCCGGCCAGCTAGGACCTGCCAGCGATCGTATGCGAAGCATGAGGGGAAGCGGGCGGACGCGAACGTTGTCACTGTCCGGGAAACCGCCAAGGTCGACCGGAACCTCCGCCCGGGCCCGAACGTCACCGCCAAGGACGCCCACCTGATGCAGGCCCGCCGGGAAAATCCGGCTCAGCCCGGCCAGCAAGTTCGGTCGCTTGGGTCGCTGCGCCTCTCCCGACTGCTGAGCTTGCTTACTGAAGTGGATATGCGCGATCTTGCCCGAGTATGCCCTGACCGTGGGTCAGCATCCGAGGGGGTAGCCGTCCAGGAACAGCCCGGTCAGGATCAGCTCGATCCGGCGGCGCAGCTCCGGTGTGTCGGGCGTCGGCGGGAGTGCGGCTGCGAAGTCGCCGGCCCGGACGACCAAGTCGGCCGTCTCGTCGGAGGTCAGGACCGTGTGTCGGGCCAGAACGGCGGCCCGGTGGTCCCGCTGCTCCCGTAGCCGTTCCTCCAGGCCCGCAACGACGTTCCGGCTGGCGCCTTGTTGTTCGGCGGCGACCAGGTCGGCGTGGGCGGCCTCCAGGGCTTCGTTGAGGAACTGGCTCACCGCGAGCCGGGCCGCGCGGACTGATTCGCCGTCGTCGACCCTCATGGGCTTCCCTCGCCGATCTTCCAGTGGGGCCGCCGGGGGGTGTCGTTTCCACGGAACAGGCACCTACCCTTCGGAGCCAATTACGTTGTGCGAATCGGATATGACGGCTAGTCAGCGGCATCGCCAACGTACTTGGTGGACCTTTGGACGGGCGACTTGCCGCAGCTGGTCGTCTTGTCGGCTACCGCCAGGTGGCGTTGCCTGTCCACTGAATGCCTCGGTGACCGAAAAAGCGGGATGCTGGCCGTCTGCGGGGTGTCCCGTCGGCGGCCCTGGAAGACGTTGCTGGAGATCCGATTGGTCCGCGCCTCCTCGGAAGCCGGGCTCGGGTGCCCTACGCTGCGGGCCATGACCGGACGTATCGGTAGAGGCGGGCGGAAGGGCCAGACCCACACCGCCACCCCCAAGCTGCGTGACTACGAGATCGCCCCAGCCTCCGCGGTCACCGTCACCAGTACGGACGGGAGCACGCGGACCGTCCCGGCACAGAAGGCCAGGACCCCGCAGAAGCCCCAGCGGCGCCGAGGGCCGCTCGTCTGCGCGATTTGCGGCCACCCCGCGACGGACTCCCCGACCCTGTACGGCTGGCAAGGCCGCTCCCGGGGCAAGCCGGTTCACGGTGCGTGCGACCCGAAGGCCACCGCCAAGCGGCCCCAGCCCAAGCCGAGGGCCCCTGCCCCGGCGACGCCCCCCAAGGTGGTCGGGTCCGTTCCGGCCGGTACCGACCCGCAGACGGCATGGCGCCACCTGTCCTGCACGCAGTGTGGAGCCCAGCCGATGGCCCGCTGCGTCCTGCGCTACAGCGACGGGACCAGCGCCGAGACGGACACCCCGCACCGCGAGCGAGCCGCAGCCGGCCGACGTGCCCTGCTGGCCCGCTGAGCAACTTCCGCGGCACGAGACGGTGAGAGTTCCCTGGCCAGACGGCCAGGGAGCCTTTTGTGCAGGTCGGGAATCGAACGGGTGGCATCTCGGGCGTGGGTCCGCGCGCTCGGGCTGCTGACCGGGGAGGCTGGGCAGGGTGAGCATCCAGAGCGAGTTTCCGGTGAGTGCCTGGCGCGCCACACTGAAGATGTGGCCCATGTCCGGTACTGCGCAACCTGCGGCGGCCGGCTTCCCCGGGAGGCTTCGTCCCGGCGCCGGTACTGCGATGATGCCTGCCGTGCCCAGGCGTACCGAGATCGTGGCCGGTGGCCCCGCATGCTTGCTCAGATGACCGTCGCAATGGACACCCGGGAGGAGCAGTGGCCGGGCTGGGAGCGGTACTGGTGCCCGGTCTGCGACAACCTCGTCTACAAGGGCTTCGGCACCGGATACCGCTCGGACCGCACGTACTGCTCCGGCAAGTGCCGCTCCCGCGCCTACCGCCAGCGGCACCGCGAGTGGCTGGAGGCGGCATGAGCGTGCCGTACAGCCGTGGCGACCAGCCGGTATACCGACGGGTATCACGCCTGCACGACACGGTCCGAGGGCGGTCAGACCCTCGGGAGGGGCAGCAGGCCGCTCCCGACCACCACTGTCCCGTCTCACATCTCGTTGTCGGTGCCTCAGGTCTCGTTGCCGGATTTGGTGGTCAGCGACAACGTCATGTGAGGTGGCGGCGGAACCGCCTTCCTTTCGCTGAACTCCGGCTCTTGACTGCTCATGCCGTCCCCCTTTGACCCCACGGCGTCAATCGGAGTGACGCTACGGCATCAGTGCGACCACGGACAGTCAAGATTCCGCCAGTTCGGGCCCTGCCGATTGCCGTCTCATCGGAGCGCTCACACCGCCGCAGACGTCCTCGCGGTCAGACTCTCGGCACGGTGTCCCTGGGCGACTGCACGGACAGCACGTACACCTCGGCGAACTGGCAGGTACAGCAGCGGCCCGGCCAGACGCGACGGTCACCGCCGTAGGACGGCCCGGCGGTGACCACCCCGTCTCACCAGGGCAGGCGGCTGAGTGTCAGCCCGAGATCGCGCTCTACTCCGCGGCGGCGTACAAGCCCCGGCCGGTCCGCTGCGCACGGCCGCTGCTGGCGAGACGCTCCAGCTGGGTGCGGATCACGTTGACGTTTCCGGTGATGGCCTCCAGGCCGAGCTCTTCGGTCACCTCACGGGCGCGCAACGGCCCCGCCATCTTGGCCAGCACGGCCAGCACGCTGTCCGCATCGGCGACGCGGCGGCGCTTGGCGGGGGACGGCGCGTCGGAGACGTCGGCCTCCGGCTTCCCGGCCGGGGAGGTCTTCTTCGCCGTCGCCTTCGACGGGCTGCCCTTGGTGGTCTTCTTGGCCACTGCCTTTGCCGCGGTCTGCTTTGTCGCGGCCGTCGGCCGCGCCGCGGATTCCGTGGAGGCGGGGGCGGCGTCCGGCGCTACCGTCTTGCGGTTCGTCGTCTTCCTCGCGGTGGGCTTCTTCGCCGTGGTCGTGGCGGGCTTCTTCTTGGATGTGGTCTTGCGCGCGGGCCGGGTGGCAGCTTGTGCCGGCTGAACGTCGGCTCCGGTCACGCCAGACTGCCTTACGTTTGGCTGATGTGCCTCCACCAGCTCCTGCGCGGCGGGCAGTTGAACCGCCGCAGCCGACTCGACCCGGCTGTCCAGGGGAGTGCCGGCCAGGGCCCGCAGGCCGTCCAGGACGCCGGTCATGGCCTCGATCTGCGCGGTAACAGCTGCGAGTTCCTCCTCCAGCTCACGGCGGCGCTCTTGTGCGACGGGGAGCCGGGTTTCCAGCAGCGCGATGGTGGATCCCACGCCGCTGTCCGAACCGAAGGTGCCGCTGTTTCCCACAGTCACTCCCAAATCCTTGTTCAATACCGCTCTTTGCGGTGAATCTATGGCCCTTTCAGTCCCGTGTACCCGGTTTGCCGGAAACGCTCCACCTTTGAGCTCAGAGGCGGCCGCGCTGCTGCGGGCCGACCCCGCCGCGGCGAACCGATGGGACCGACTCCGACCGTCCAAGGCCGGCCGGTGGCCGTGGGCGACCAGCGCTCAGGCGGGTCATCCGCTGCCACGGCGATCTCCCGTGACGCAGCGTCAGCCGTCCGGCCTAGACTCGCCGGAATGAACACCGCGATCCCCACCCAGGCCGACCTCACCCGCCTGGTCGACGTGTTGCTGGCCACCTCCGAATCCGCCGGCCACGACCGGGCCGGGTGGGAGCGGCTCGCCCGCGACGCCTTCGCCGCCGAACGCCCGCAGGAGCAGCCCGACCACTGGTGGCTGGCGGTCCCGGGCGCGACGTACGAGGCCGCCTTCGAGGTGCTGGGCCTGCACGACCGGATCCCCGTGACGGTGCGGTACGGGCAGGAGGCGCAGCAGGATGACACCAAGTACGCGCCGGACGCGGTGCACCGGGTGTTCGTCACGCCCGAGTACGCGGGCTGGCGGCTGATCTACGCCAACGAGCCGCTGGGGATGACCGCTTGGGGGCCGCACGAGGTGATCGAGCGGCTCAGCAAGGCGTGCGGCCGGGCCCAGGTGTACTACCAGGACCCGTTCGCTGATGCGGTGATCTGGGCGGCGGCCGAGGACGGCGAGGTGGTTCGGGGCTACTGGCGCCACGAGGACTCCGAGTGGACCGGCACGCCGCTGCGCTGGGAGACCGTGCTGACCGAGGCGGACTTCGCGGACGACCCGGACGAGTACGAGGAGTACGCCGAGGACCCGGGCCGGGCGGAGACCACCGACGTCAACACCGCGGCCGCGCACCTGTCGGTGGACCCGGCCGCGATCGACGCCGACACCCCAGTCCGGGGCCACGGCTGGCTCGCCCTGACGTCGGCCGGCGCCGGCCACGACGGCTTCGACGCGTACCCGGAGCTCTGACCCGGCCTGCCCGCAGGTCTGCACGGATCACCCGGGCTCGGTGAACAGCGGAAGCAGCCCCATCTCTCCCGGGCCTGGCGAACTACGGGGGTCAGCGGTCCTGCCGTACGGGTGCGGCCATGACCAGGGCCATGGCGTCGTCCCGGGCGCCGCCCGGACCCGGTTCGGCGGCGGTGACGAGCCCTCGGCGAGGGCCTGCGGATAGCGGCTCCGCGGCTGTCCCCGGATCGGGCGAGGTTGGCCGGAAGCCTTCGGATCAGCGGATCAGGGCGACGGAGCGCAGCGGCCGCAGCTCTTGTAGTTGCGGCCGCCCTTGGGGCCGGTGCGCTCGGCCCGCCACTTCCGGGCTTCGGTGGCTGTCATGGCGTCCCAGTGCGGGTACTGGCGGGCGTACTCCAGGTCGGAGAGGCCAGAGCTGGGGTCGACGGAGTGCGCGTACCGACGCAGTTCGCTGACGTAGGTGTCGCCGGCCGGGCGGGCGTACTGGTCGGGCATCTCGCGGCGGACAACCGGGCAGTCGATCTGGTGGAGGCCGGAGCGGCCAGCGATGAACGTGTAGGTCTCGGGCTGGGTAAATTGGCTCCAGCGCTGGTCAGCCGTGTCGAGGAACGCCTCGAACCAGTCGCGCCGGCTGCGGCAGACGGGGCAGGCTTGCGGTGCCCGCATGCAGTCTGCTTCCAGTTCGTTCTCGTCCTCGTAGCGGTGGCACTCCATTGGTACGTAGAGCTCGCGGGCGCCGTGCAGGAGCAGGTCCCGGGCGATCGCGGCGTCGACCTTGCCCTTGGCGACGTGGTCCAGGATGTCGAGGACGGTCGGCAGTTCGATGCCGAACCCCCAGCCGTCCCGGATCGCGCGCTCCCGGGCGTGGGGGAACATCGTGAAGGTGTACTGCACCTCCGGGAGGGAGAGGCCGTTGCCGAAGTCGAAGCTGACGGTTGCTCCTTCGCCGGGGTCCAGGGTGACGGTAGGCACCGCTGCCTGGTGGGGCACAGATGGCAACCCGGGCTGACGGGTGTGCCGTTCGGTGGTACGGGCGGCGGGGTTGCCGCTGACGCGCCGTCCGGATTTGGTCTTCGAGGCCATGTGCTTCCTTCGCCGGGTAGTGGCCGGTGGCCGGAACATCCGGGCCACCGGGCGGTACGTCCGTGGCGGCCGCCGATCCCCGGGCCCAGGGCGGGCTCAGGGCCGTGCTGGTGATGGTGTCGTGCCTCGTCAGAGGTCCGGGTTCATCACCTTCACGACCTCGGTGATCGCCGGGATCGCAACGACCGCACCGAAGCCCAGCACGGTGGACAGGCCGAAGTTCGACTCGCCGACGGTGGCGGCGGCCAGGAGCAGCGCCGCGAGGAACCCGGCGGTGGCCCACTGCGCGATCCGTGCCGGGGACTCCGCCTGGTCCGTGATCAGGTAGGCGACGGAGGTGAGCAGCGCCAGTAGCGTCAGCAGGGCGGAGAGGAAAAATGACCCCATCGGGTCGAAGTCGCGTCCTGCGGCCAGGGTGTAGGTCATGGTGGCCAGGTAGAGCACCGCACACACCGCACCTGCGACGGCCAGCGGGACGGCGGCCACGTCACCGAGGTCAGAGGCGGCCTTCGATGCCTCTGCCCCATCTGCCTTGGGCACTACGTCGGTCACGGGAGACTCCTTGCTGCCCTCGTCGGAGTATCTCGGGCGGTGTGATCACCGTAAGCCCAGCGGACGGGCACGCAGGCGGCCTGATATCCCCCGCTGGGCTGAATCGGCGGCTCTCACCGTTGACGTCGTGGTTCCGGAGCTGCGGCATCCGCCGGGCCGGGCGGCACCACCCGCCGGGCGCCGCTGCCGCAGTTCCGGGCCTTCGGGGGAGCCGGGCGCGGTGCTTGCCCGGCCCGGCGCGAGCAGCTCGCCCGGCGTGAGGGTTCAGGCGGTTGGGAGTGGCTCCTGATCCTCCAGTGGCTGCGCGGGCACCGACACCCTCCACCCGGACCGAATCGTCGCCGGAGTCACCAGCGCGGCCGCCGAGCTCATCAAGGGCGCCGCCGCGAACGCCTTCCTCGGCCTCACGACGTTCTGTCCGTCACCCAGCGGTGCCGACCGGACCGTGCAGAGGAGTCGACGCCCGCAACACGGTTGGAAGACCGCCGTAGAGCATGTCGAGTTTGGCGGGCAGTTGGGCGTGCGTTGGCTCGATTTCGCGCCCGCGCTCCTCCCGGCTTGACCTTGCGGGGGATCGTGGCTGCCGTGACTGTCGAAGCGATCACCGAACTGCCCCAGTACCGTCGGGGCACACGCAACCTGACCATGACTGAGCGCGTCATCGCGGAGGTTCTCGCCGTCCTGGCCGATGCCCTCTACGAGGACTCTCCGCAGATGTCCCGCGACGAGTCGATTGAGGCGGCGGAACTGCTGCTGGGTGACCGGCCGGCGGTGCTGATGCAGCACGCCCAGGATCTCTACGCCTCCCATGCGGACCTCAGCTGGAAGCAGGCGGTGGACGGGGCCGCGATGCAGCTCGGCTACATCCCCTTCCCGGCCTCCCGGAGCCCGCGCGGCTTTCCGCGCGGGTTCCGGATCGAAGCGCTGGGTCCGGCTGGCGCGCGGTCGGCAGGTCGGCCCGTCGAAGGGCCGGACCCGACCGGGTGAACACGGTGACCCGCCCCTACGGCTACGCGTTGTCCCGGCATGACCGGAATCGACCTTCCTGCGGACGAAGTGAGCTGCCGGGCTCAAGAACTGCTCACCGGCGGCAGCGAAGACCCGCTCGGTGCGGCCCAGGCACTCTGGGCACGCTGGTGGGAGCGGCACACCGCCCAGCCCGCGCTGGTGATCTGCGGGACGGTCGTCCAGTAGCTGGCCGTCCGGGCACCGGGCGGCCGGGGTGTGCGGGACACTGCTTGCCGAAGTCTGGTCCGCAGACCGCCGACGACGGCACCCGTCGGCGATCCGGTCCTAGCAGGTCGGCCCAGTACACCGTCGATAAGGAGCCGTTCCTCATGCCAGCAGCGACACCCCCCAGCGAGCCGCCCGTCGTCCGGGCCGAGGTCGTCGTCACCGGCGAGGTGGCCGAGGCGATCACGGCCTTGGCCAAACTCCTGGGGCGTACGCCTGAGGAGCTCGCGATCGAGCACGCCGCCGGCGTCTTCCCAATCCCGTCCGGCCCGAACAACCTGGACTGGGGCCTGTTCGACAGCGGCGTGCTGAGTACCCAGGAACTCAGCACCCCCTTCCTCGGCATGGAGGACACCTTCCGGGACGGGTCCGAGGGGTGAGCGGCTACCTGCTGGCCGTCGCGGACACCTCGGTCCTGTACTCCGCCTTCGATCGCCGCGACCGCGACCACGCCGCCGCCAACCAGGCCATGGGGGCCGCGCGGATCCTGGTGGTCTCACCGATGGTCCTCGCCGAACTGGACTACCTGCTCACCACGAAGGTCAGCGAGCGGATCGCCATCGAGGCCACGAAGCGGCTCGGCGCCCTCGCCCGGCTGGGCATCGTGCGGGTCCCGGTCATCACCACGGATCTGCAGCGCCAAGTCGAGGAGCTGATGGTCCGCTACGAGGGCCACGCCATCGGCCTGACGGACATGATGAACGCCGCGCTCTGCTGGGAGCTCCCGACACCGGTGATCCTGTCCCTGGACCGCCACTACAGCGACGTGATCGCCCCCCGCCGGCCCGGCGAGAAGCCGCTGGAGGTCCTGCCCGCCCGGACATAGGCAAGTGCGTCGAGGGCCGCTTAGGTTCTGAAGGTGCTGGGCGCGGCCGCCCGGTCAGCAGAGCCGAACGCGGCGCGTCGGCACCACCAGGAGAGCGGGAGACCAACGGCGGCCCCCCGCCGGGCCGGCGGCTTCCCGCGTTGCTTCGACCGTGCCCTCGACCTCGCCGTCGCCGTCGGCGACCAGACCGAGCGCCCGGACGGCTTCCGCGAGATCTGGCAGACCGTCCTGCTGCTGCACGACGTGCTGCCCGGGGTTGAGTTCCAGGCGTTCATCGAGTGTGTGCAGGGCGCACTGGAGCAGGGCCCGTCCCGGCCTCGCCGTCACCAAGTTCCCGTTACGCCGACACCCGGGAGCGTGAAGCCGTCGGCTAGGCGGCGCCGTGCGCACCCCCACGGCAGCAGGAGGTCCCAGTAGCAGCCGGGCACCACCACCGTCCCCGCTTCCGGGCCCGCGCCGACGCGGACGACGAGAGTGACCGCGGAGTTCCGCACCAGCCCGAGGATCTGGGCTTCGTCGGCACCCCCGAGCGCGGCGCGAACGCGGAAGGCGGCGCCATCTCCGCCCTCGGCAGCGGGAGCGGTCCGGGCCAGAAGCAGCGAGGGGTGCTGGACGAAGAACCCGAAGGCCGTCGGGCCTCCCCAAGGTGCAGTGGCGCCCAGTAGCCGGCCGGGTGGGGCCGGACGCCGAAGCGAGCGGCCGCATCCAGACGCAGCCCTGGCGCTGGAGGTCCTGCGCCACGTACGTGCCGGAGCCGGCCGTCGGCGCGATGCCCTATCAGGTCCGGGTGTTGGTGAGGTGACGGGCGATCAGGCCGACCAGGATTTTGCCAGTTGCACCGGCGGTGTCGTCGTAGAAGTAGATCCTCGGGGAGATCGAGCCACGGACGTCCAGCCTGATATGGGCTTCCATCAGGATCTTCCCGTCGGGGTGAACACGGGCCGGCACGGGCAGCACGCGCTCTGCGGCCCACTGGTTGAGGGTCTCCGCGGATTCGACCATCGCGATGGTGTTGCCCGAGATGACGACCGCTCCGCGCGGGCTGCGCAGGCAAAATTCCCGGAAGTTGCCCTTGAATCCCTCGCCGGTTGAAATCTCGGCGTAGCTGCTGAGGGACTGCAGGGCCAGCCAGCCCTTACGGGCCCACCCCGGCACCTTGCGGGTGTCGGTGTCGTCGAGGAGCAGGGTGCGGGAGCGGTCGCCCGTGAACTGGACACCCGGTAGGGCGGTGATCCGCTCCAGGACATCCTCGAAGGTGCGGGGCGCGTCCTCGGTGTCCTGCTCGTCGTAGGCCTCGCTGCCGGCGCCGGACGCCAGAAGGAGGACGCGAAGGCGGTTGATCTCCCGGTTGGCCCGGTCCAGGAGGTCGAGGGAGTCGAGGTGCTGGGCGAGCTCACTGTCGTTGTTGGCCTCGGAGGAGGTGATCTTGGCGTTGGCGTCGTTGAGCTGCTGCTGGAGGCTGAGCTGGGTGCGCTGCTGGCGGCCGATCTCCTCATCGCGGGCGGACACCATGCCGGTCAGCCGGTCGACCTCCCGCTCGTCCTCGGCAACACTCTCGTGGTGCTGTCCTGCCGGCTCCGGTCGCTGGCGGGGCATCTGCACGAGGCTGGTGTTCAGCAGGACCAAGCCGGCGAGCCGCTCCGGGACGGGCAAGTCGAGAGTGTGCTCGTGTGCGCCGCTGGCGATGTGCTGCCACGCCCCGTCCCGCCGGTCGCTGAGGCGCTGGTAGGACAGGTAGCGGTGGCGGTAGCCGTCGGAGGCCCAGGCCGGGTCGACGCCGGGCAGGTACGTGCGTACGGCGCCGGGAGCAACCCAGTGGTCCCGTCCGATCCCGCGTCGGAAGGCGGTGATGGCGGCCGGATCGTTGAGCAGGTAGAGCGAGGCGAACCCAGTGGCGCCTTCCCAGATCTTGCCGGTTCGCCACGTCCAGTCGGATGACTCCAGGTGGGGGCGGGCGGCGACGATGACGGGGCGACGGCGGTCCTGGTGGGTGAGGACTGCCAAGAGCTGCTCGACATCGTCAGCGCCGATCTTCTGAGGCGAGTCAGTCAGACGGGTGACCGGGGCCCAGATTCCGTCGGCGTCGGTGGTCAGGCCGTCGATGACCGGCAGTGCCGCGACGAGCTCCCGGATGATCCGGGGCGGCCCGCTCGCGGGAGCGGGTCCGTTGCCGTGGCACTCCAGGTCGATCGCCACCAGGCCGGTTCGGTCGGCGTCCGGGCCGACAGCGGTGACGGTGGTCGTCCACCGCTGGGCCCGCTGCTCGACGAACTGCAGGCGCAGGCCGACCTCGTCACCGTCGGGACTGTACGACCCGACGACGTCGAGCGTCGTGCTGGCATCGAGTTGGTGAAGCCCGGAAGAACCGAGCGCCGTCGCGCTGTAGCTCTTGCTGTCCAGCCAGGAGGCGGCACCACGACGAACGGTCTTGAAGATGTCGGGCTGCTGCTCGCTGTGGGCACAGTCGATGGTCAGGGCGGTGCGGTACAGCATGGTGCTTCGGAACACAGGGAACTCCGGCAGGCAGTCAACGGTACGGCCGGGCGAGTAGATCGGGGCCGGATCGCGAGCGTACCGGCTGGCACTGACACCCGTACCCCACATATGAGTTGACGCCGCATCAGTCGGTGCATTACCGCTGTGCAAGCTCATCTGCCAGCCTTGTCAGGCCCCGAAATCACCAGTTCGTCCGCTTTCTGTAGTCGGGCTGACCTGCTGAGATATTGGTCAGCAGGTGCGGCATCAGCAGCTCGACCAGCCGGGCCCAGACAGAGCACTTCAAGGCCTCCAATCACCAGTGACGGATACTCCGTCATTGGTGGTTTGCCTTGGAAGCCCCCCAGGGCTAGGCTCGGCACTGACGGATGATCCGTCATTGTTGAGGGAGCATGTAATGGCCGTACGCGATCTCACGACCGATGAAGCCGAGTCGCTCGGGTTCGACTTCGAGAACCCCGACAGCGAAGCGATCTGGCACATCGACGTCGGCACCATGGCCGGCAGCTACGCCCCGGACCTGGTCGTGAAGAAGGTGGAAGGCGGCTGGCTCTGGCACTCCGCTGGGCAGCTGCAGCTGTGCGACACCGAGGCAGAAGCGAAGGCCCTCTTCGAGCACGACCTGGTCGAACTCACCCGAGCGTGCGTCGACCCGTCCGCAGACAACGAGTTCCTCTGGGAGGCCGGCGACACCTTCCTCGCCTCCGTCGGCTACGAGGAGAACGGCGAGGGTGCCCACTGCGTCACCCGGGTCGACGGCGAGCTGGACTGGAGCACCCACTCCACCTGCGCAGAGGCCCTGGAAGCCGTTGTTGACCTGGCCTTGGACCTCCCCTACGAAGCTGTCCCCGCCGACCAGCGATCCCCCCTGGCAGCCCGCCTTTCCGAGATTCAGGTCCGCCTGGCGCTCAACTTCGACGACGGACTGGTCACCTTCTGCGAGCGCTTCTCCCCCAAAGAGGACAACGTCTGGTACACGGATGACGACGACAGCGAAGGACTCGCCCTCGCCAAGGTGGGCGAATGGTGGGCCCTGGCCAACGCCACCCGCTACAGCCCCGGCTCCTTCGACCTGTACGAGACCTTCGAGGAGGGCCGTACGGCCCTGGCTCGCGGCGTCGCCGAGTGCGATCACGATGCGGAGTACGACACCTACACCTGGACGTCCTTGGACAAGGCGGATCTTGTCCTCGCTGTACGGATCGACGCCGACGAGGACACCTACGCCGTGATCGCCGCGTTCGGCGACCGGACCTCCGAACTGCGCACGGTCGTCGGGGAGAACGAAGCCGCAACCCAGGCAGCCGCCATCCTCGCCCGCCACTTCGAGCAGCTGCCCCCCGCCACAGACACCGACAGCGCCGAAACGCGGGTGCAGTACCTGGCCCTTCGACGCCGTATCCTCCAGGACGCGGCCGCGGGCTGCGAGGCCTCACTGGGAGACGCGATCCGGGAAGCGGACGCCGAGAACGTCTACGGCCGCGGCCGGAAGCTGACGTGGGTGGACGTCGCAGCGGGCTTGGGCGTCCACCGGGACACCCTCCAGGAGATCCGCAACGGGAACGCCTGGACGTGAGCCCGAACGCTCCCGCCGCGCTCCGCCTCGCCCGGTCCACCCCCGGAGCACGACCGGCTGGCCCCAGGCGGGCATCCATACTGGCGATCCATCCCGAGCAGCAACGGCTCGTCGGGATGGCCTCGGGCGTCCGTGACGCCTGGTGGGACGGGAGGACTCCTCAATGCGGAGAGCTTTGGTTGTGCCTTCGCCTCCACGCGCGCCCAGGCCGGCCTGCGTGGACCAAATCCGCCAGTTCGCCACACAGGCATAGGACACCCCGGGGACCGAGCGCGGGGGGCGTGGCTTGAAGGGCGCGGCACTCACCGCCGATCTGTCAAGGAGTAGTGGCGCGGTGACGGTCCGTCATGTGATCCGGCGCGCGCCGCAGAGCGCGGGCCGGGACCTCACCGCGACGACATTCTCGCGCAAGTGGATCGCCTGGTCGACGGCCACGTCTGGGTGATGCAGTGATGCCCGAAACGTCGGTTCTTCCTTGTCTGATGTGACGGGGCAAGCGGGTGGCATCGCCGAGCCGGTGGTGTTATTCGCACCGGCCTCCAATGCTCGTTGCCCGGCTGAGAAAACCCCGATGCTCTTCAGTGGATAAACCAAGCTCTGATGCATGGAAAATGGTCACTCTCCGAGGGATTCATCACCAGGGGAACTCCATCGTGACGCCCCGACCAAAGGACGACCAGATAAGATTGACGACACCAGGGTTGTCGCGGCGACTGATTTTAAATGACGTCCCCCTTGCCACTGGGATCGTCTCAGAGTCGTGTGAGCCAACGAACAAGTACGGATCCCCTGGGAATAGGATCGTAACGAGGTCAGCGGATCCGTTCCTTACGATCATTAGTCCGTCTGTTGGTGCGGTGAGGTCGTACTCCGCATTGGTATTCGGAGGCATCCTTTTCGTAATTACTGACAGCATGTCAACGGTACCGTTGACCGTGAGGTCGTTGACTTCGAGGTCGGGCTTGTTGACGGTGATGTAGGTGTTGAGGCGGAGGGTGGCGCTGCCGGTGCCCTGCTGGGCGGTGCCTTCGAGGTAGAAGATGGTGTTGCGGGTGATGTTGTGGACGGTGAAGGTGCTGTAGTTCGTGACCTCGATGGATTTGTCTTCGTACAGCAGGGTGTAGGTGGCGTTGGTGGAGCGTTCCCAGGTGAGGGTGACGGATTCGCCGTTCTCGATGTAGTTGCTGCTGGCCTTGAGGTTGCGGAGGTAGAAACCGGCGGGGAATTTGCCGATGCCGAGGAATTGGTCGTCGGTCTTCCAGTTGCTGTCCCCGGGTTTGCGCCAGGTGAGGGATACGGCGACGGGGGCGGTGCCGACCTGGCGGTTGATGCGCAGTTTGTTCAGCTGAACGCTGACGCCCTGTTCGGGGGTAAGGGTGGCGTGCCCGGTGGCGGGTTTGAACAGGATGCGGTCCTGGCCCGGGTCGGGGTGGGCGGTCCAGCCTGTGAGGTTGATCGAGGTCTGCATGCCTGTGTGGTCGAGGACGAGTTCTCCCGCGTCCTGGCCGCTGGGGATGGTGACAGCGATCTGGTTGGTCTCGATCGGTTCGCCGTAGAAGGGGAGGCTCCCGACGATGATGAGATCCGCCAGTTCGACGGTGTCCTGCGGGCTGACGGTGAGCGGTTCGGGGACCGTGGTGGCGGTGTAGGTGAGCACGCCGTCACCGGCGGCGGCCGTACTGGCCTCTGCGGAGGACGTGGCGGCGGCGCCGGCCACGGTGTGGTTGACGAGGGCCATGGAAGTGGGTCCCTTCGAGGGGGTCAGCGGGTGGCGTCGGCGGCTTCGCCGAGGATGAGGAAGCCGGAGCGGATTTCCGGATCGCCGAGCGGGAGGGCGGTGGGGTCGGGGACGGTGACAGGCATCGGGTCACGCCAGGTCGTGGGGTCGGCCGGCTCGGTCCAGGCCCAGGTGCCGGTGGCGGTCGCGGGGTGGGGCAGGACGGCGGTGAGCGGGTCGGTGGTAGTGGGGGCGAGGATCGGGCCGGTGCGAAAGCAGATGTTCATGCGGGCCATCGCGTCGGCCACGAAAGGCTGGGGAACGTGGACCGTGCCGGTGGGCAGAATGTCGGTGACGGCGTGGACGGCGGTGCGGGGGTCGAGCAGCAGGGTGACGGTGGCGTCGCTGGTGCCGGTGAAGGCGAGCTTGAGGCGGTCTTCGGCGATCCAGCGCAGGTAGCCGTCGGCGTCGTCAGCGGGCGCGGTGATGGTTTCGAGGTGGTCGTAGTCCTCGTTGAGGACGTAGCCGACGAGCCCGTCGTCGGTGGCATTGGCCAGGCCCAGGCGTACGGTCCAGTCCCAGTCGGGCATGGCCGGCGGGTGGTCGGCGGGGTCGAGGACTTCGTTCCAGCCCACGGAGGTGCGGGCCGGGCCGTAGAGCTGGAGGTCGAGGCGGGCGCGGACCAGTGCGAGGGGGCGGCCGAGGAGGAAGCCGAGGTTGGTGTCGTCGGGTCCTTCGGGGTCGATGGTGGTCAGGGCGTCGTCGATGGCGGCGCGTACGGCGTCCAGTGCGGCCGGGCCGCGGCCTGCGATCGAGGCCAGCAGGTGGTGGGTGTGCGGGGAGGCCGCTTCGAGCTCGGGCAGGGTGGTGATGGGGGAGCCTGGCAGCGGCGCCCACACGACTGCCCTGTTGCTGTCGGTGTCCATGACGGTGCGCAGTTCGCCCCAGGGTTGTCCGGTGGGGTCGTAGCAGGCCAGGGTGCGGTCGAGGCGGTTGTGGAGGATCCAGGCGCACACGGGGTTGGCGCCCGGGGTGAGCTCGACGTCGTCGTCGCTGGTGGCGTGGAGGAAGTCGAAGCCGAGGCGGGCCGGCTGGAGCAGGCGCGGGGACAGTTCCACGAAGCGGTCGGTGTCCGAGGGGCTGACCGGGTGGTCGGGGATCATCGATGTGGGGCGGCTGGGCTTGAAGTGCTCGGGGTTGTCGAAGAGGTTGACGGCCCGGCCGAACCGGTCGACGACGGTGAGCTGGGTGAACGCGAGCTGCCCGGTGCGCAGTTCGAAGTACGGTGAGGATTCCGCGGGCTGGCCGGGGAACAGGCCGACTTTGCCGGGCCTGGGGGCGTAGTGGTCGGCGTGGCCGACCAGGTCACCCATGTCGCCGGTGGGCCGCAGCGTGGAGCGGGGGTCGCGCTGGTTGAGGAAGGCGCCCAGGCCGTCGAGGCGCTGGGAGAGCATGTCGACGGTGCGGACTTCCTCGCGCAGTGCGCGCAGGTCGGGGAGGTCGGCGCGGTGGGCGGCGTAGGAGGCGAGTTTGCCGTCGAGGTCGTGTCCGGCGGTGGGGGCGAGGGTCTGGCGGCCGTCGATGACGAAGGTGTCGGGTACTTCTCCGGTGCCGTTCCAGCGGTAGCGGGTGCCGTCGAAGGTCCAGTGCTGGCCCTGCTGGTCGCGGTAGGGCAGGGCGGTGTAGTCCACGGCCCAGGTCAGGAAGAGCGGTTCCCAGGGCTGGCGCCACGCCTCGGTGCCGAACTCGGGCAGCGCGCCGGTCGCGCTGCTGAGGTCGGCGCCGGCCACCAGGGCGCGGTCGAGGATGAAGAACTCGGTCAGCAGCCCCGGCACCGTATCGGGCAGGTTCGCGGTGTTCACCTTGTCCACGTCCGCCTGCACGGAGGCGGCGGTGATGTCGCCGATGGCGGTCACCGTCCGGTCCGGGGTGCGGCAGGGCAGGAACGTGTCGCGGGTGAGGGGTGCGTTGAGGTGGGCGCCCTGGACGAGGACGACAGGGTCTGCTGCTTCCTCGTGCGGCTGCTGCGGGACGCGTTGCAGGACGCGGGCGGCGCGCATGCCGTGCTCGGCCGCGTAGACGGCGGCGCTGGCCTCCAGCTCGTCGGGGGTGCTGCCCCACGGGATGGCGGCGCGCTTGTCCGCGAGCTGCGCGCTAAGTTCGGCGACGCGTCCGGCCGCGCCTGGAGCGTGATTCGGGTTGAGTTCGTCGCCGATACGGTCCTGGAAGTTCGACGGCTTCTTCTCGGCGATCGACAGGGCCCACAGCAGGTACAGGCGCTCCTGCGCGACGGTCAGCTCGCGTGCGTCGGCGTCGTGTTCGGCCTGCGCCTGGTTCAGCTTGGCGACGACGTCCTGCTCCAGGGCACGCTCCCTCGCGCGTTCGGCCGCCGTGAGGGTGGCGCGCGCGGCGGGGTCGCCGCGCTCGACCACCCGCCACGTGTAGCCGGCCGGGACCGGCCCGAACCCTGACTGGTGGGCGGTGCGCTCGGTCAGCTCCTCACCGTCGGTGCGATCCAGTCGGCCCAGGGTGCCGAGGGCGAAGGCGCGCATCAGGCGGGCCTCGTCGGTGCTGAACGCGTCGGGGCCGTCCGCCTCGTCGATCAGGCCAGCCATGGCCTCGGCGGTGGAGTTCCCGATCGAGACGGCCACCTGCGCAGGGTCGGGGAGGTCGGATGCGGGGATGGCGCCTTCAGGATCCCAGTCGACGCCCAGGACGCAGCCGGTGTAGAGGGAGCGGTTCACCCCGCTGGTGGCGCCGGGGGCGAGCCACTCCAGGTCGTCCAGCAGATCCGTCAGGCTGCTGTCGCGGCCGGCGAGGATGTCGGAGCCGGGGTCGGCGTACCAACCGGCCACGTAGTAGCTGAGCCGGTCCGCGCCGGACACGTCCTCCAGGGTGTCGTGGATGGACAGGACGTTCTCGTTGTACGGCTGGTAGGCGGCGAAGGTGAGCAGGCCGGGGCCCAGTGCGGTCAGGAACGGGGCGCGGGCGTCGGCCGGTTCGCTCCACGGCTGCTGCGCGGTCAGGTTGTGGCGGCGGCCGATCCGGGTGGCGGTCGGCTCGTCCGCCTCGGGGTCGAGGTAGGACACGGTGCCGGTCTGGACACCGAGGTGGTCGCTTTCCACGATCCACGCGCGTACGGCCCGGGTCGCGACCTGGTAGCGGACCACGAGCCAGCGGTTGGGCACGAGCGGGAAGTCCCCGATCCCTTCCTCATCGTCGTGCCGGCCGTTGCACAACGCTTCTGGGAGCTGCCATTTGACGTAGACCCCGCGGCGCTCGGCGGTGCCGGGCCAGTCGTCGATCTGGAACGGCGGCGGCTCGGCCGGCAGGCGGTTGTCCTGCAGCAGGAAGAAGTTGGCGTGCCAGCGGTGGAAGACGAAGGTGCCGTCGGTGTTCTGGGTGCGGGTGTTGACCGCCAGGGCGGACACCTCGACCGGCACCACCAGGTCGTTGCTGTGACGCGAAGACATCGGGGATCTCCAGGGGACGCGCGGGTGGTGGGGCCGGTGTCAGGGGCGGGCGAAAGTCTGCAGCTGCGGAGCCTTGATCATCTGCAGGGTGAACTCGGCCGAGGACAGCGCGGGCACACCATGGGCGTCGGCCAGCGCGGGCAGCAGGGCGTCCCCAGGGCCGGCGACATTGAGCACGTCCTGGTCACCGGGGCGCTTGAAGCGGGTGAACTGGTCGTCGTCGGGCTCGGGCGGGAACTCGCCCATCGGCATGCCGATGTCGGGGCCGGAGATCTGACGCTGTTCGATGGTGCCTAGGTCACCGAACCCGAAGTGCAGGCCCTGCGGCGGCTCGGCGATCGTGAAGGTGTCGATGACGCGCGGGTACAGCAGCAGCAGGACGTGCGTGCCGTAGTGGGCGGTACGCAGCGTCTCGACGGGGACGTTGTCGCGGAACGCGGTGTAGATGGTCCTGGGCCAGCCCGGGACGAGGTCGGAGTGCAGCAGCACCCCGCACTCGGGCGGGTCCTGGACGCTGCGGGCCAGGGCGTTCAGGTCGGCGTCCAGGGCGTGCCCGACGCCGATGCTCAAAGCGCCGTCCACTGCGGCGCGGATCCACCCGGAGTCGACGTGGAAGAAGCGGATGCTCTCGGGCGGCAGCATGCCCGCGTCAGGCACGAGGTGTTCGAAGGGGATCATCTCCATCAGGGGCAGGCGGTCCAGCCAGTCCCGCACCGGGTGAAGTTCGCTCTCGGTGGCCTGCCGCAGCACGTCGCGTACCTCGGTACGCGCCACAGCCTGCCGCAGTCCCGTAGCGGTCAGCGGAACAGCGGCCGTACGCGACGCACCAGGGGTACGCCGGCGCCCGGCGGCGACATCCGCGCCCGCCCGGGCCAGGCCGGTCGCCAGGCGGCTGCCCCCGCCCTGGGTGAGGAGCAGGTCGAAGGCGTCCCGGGCCAGATCACGCTTCAGCAGGTCCGCGGTCGCTACGCCGATCTGGCGCCCGGCGAGGTCGGGATGGGTGAGCAGGCGCCGGGCGGCGCCTCGGGCGGATTTGCGGAAGGCCAGCAGCGCGGCGCAAAATGCGGCGTCGGCCAGGGCCAGGGCACGGCCGAGGGCGAACGCGGACGCGTACCCCGTGTCGTAGACGCCGTAAGCCTCCAGGTAGATCTGGGCCTCGTCCGCGGACTCCAGCCGCTCCCCGCTCGCGGGTCCGGGCAGGGGCTGAGCCGGTTCTGCGGTGAACGGGCCCCGATAGAAGGCGAAGCTGCGCTCACCCGACGGCAGGCGGTGCGGCAGGGCGGTGGCCCCCTGTGCGAGCCGGTCCAGGGCCTCTCGCAGCGACGGCGTCGGGCTGAACGGTGTGAAGGGCCGCAGCCGCAGGACCGGACCTTGATCGGCGGCGAGGCGCTGCGCGATGTCGCCGAAACCGCGTCCCGTATCCGGCTCGGATTCGAACGCCCACGACCACATCGACACCAGGCGCAGGCCCTCGGCCGGGACGGTACCGTCGGGGCCGAGGAAGTCCTCGAACCCCTCCAGGGAGACCAGGTGCGCCACATGCCGGCCGCCGGCCAGTTCGGGGAAGCGGTTGGCGACAACGACGGCCTTCAAGTCCTCCTCGTCCGGCGCCGGGGTCGCGCCGCGTGTGGCGTCCGGCGGGCCGCCCTCGCGGACGTGCGCCAGCATCGCCATCTCCTCGGGCAGCGGCGCGATCGCGGCGAACAGCTCCTGCGGGACGTGGATGCTGCGGCAGGCCAGTACGACCTCGTCCGGGAACAGCGACTCCCGGTCGATCACCGGGGGCCGGCCGTCCAGCACCTGCCCGGACTCCAGCCGGCCGGCCAGGACCTCGGGCACGGTGCACGTCTGCGCCTGCCCGATGGCCTCCGGGTCGTCGGGGAGTTCTTCCTCACGGAAGACCATCAGCGCCATCGTGGGCACGGACGGATCGTGGCCCTCCATCGGGCGCAGCCACGGCACCCCGGGCGTTTCGAAGGTGATGTGCGGCAGCACCTGGCTGTAGAAGCCGACCGTGCCGGGCACCGGATAGCAGGCGTGCACATCGGTTGCGGCGATGACGAACCGGGGCCCGCGTACGTCGAACCGCTGGGTGCGGGGCGCCAGGGAGGGTCCGGTGTCCAGCTCGCTGATGCTCTGCTCGGTGCTGATGGTGTAGCGGCCGGCGTACAGCGAGGGAATGCGGTGGTCGAAGAACCGGGTGCGGTGCTGCACCGGAGGTGTGGTGGGCACGAAGGGGTCACCCCAATTGGTGTGGGCGGGCGTCGTTCATTCGGACGGGATCAGCGGCGTTTTCGGGGCAGTTCGGGCACGCCCGTCGGGCGTCGGGGCGTCTTCGAAGTGCCGCCCTTGGCTGGGATGCAGTTACAGGCCCGGTTCACCCGGCGGGCACGAGCATCGGCTCCGCTGTGAACGCCGTCGGTGCCGCCGCCGCGTGCGCGGACAGGTCCACATCCAGCGGTCCGAGGTCGAACCCGAGGTCGGCCAGTGCGGCGGCCAGTGCCGTACGGGCGTCGGTCTGGGCCTGGGCTGCGACCGTGTCGGCGATCGTGCCGATCACCCGGCCCGGGCGCTGCGGCACCGCCCCTTCCGGCTCCGCCTCCGGATCGAGGGGCTGGATCCCGTCCGGGTCGATCGGATCGAACGCGAAGGCCTCTTCGGTGATGTAGCCCGTGTCGTTGCCGTACTCCGGAGCCGGGGAGGACAGCTGGGCCCCGGTCATCTGGTCCGCTACGACCTGCTCACCGGGAGCCGGCAGAGTGTCGCCCGTGCCTGTACCCCACATGGCTTGGGGCACCGCTGCGGTGGTCCGCGTCCGGGACCAGCCGTTGATGTCGATGCTGCCGTTCTCGCCGGTGAGTGACACGCGCTGCACGCTGGTCAGGCCGGTCTTGCGCATGGGGCGGATGTTCAGCTCGCTGCCCCGTTCCACCGGACTACCGGTCCCGGCGTTCAGGTACAGCTCGCTGACCGGCACCGCGGAGTCGGTGGAGAAGGTGAAGCCGGCCGAGGACACCTGCCATGCCTCGGCATCGCTGCGGCTCCCGTCGCCGACCTGGGGTGGCCGGTCGGACAGGAGGCCGGCGCCGGGCAAGACGCGGACAACGTTCTCCGGTGGCGGCAGCATGTCGCGAAAGCCCGCCCAGTCCAAGGCGTTGTCGGACCCCTCCCGGCTGCGGCCGAAGCCGACGGTGAAGGAGATGAACCACAGTTTGATCTTCGCCTCGCCGCCAGTCGGCGGCCCCCACACCGACAGGGACACCCCGACTTCGATGGTGATCGTGACACGGACAAAAAAGATCTTGACCGAGGCGGAGACCCCGACGCTGACGCGGATACCGACATCGAAGTAGAACGGCTTCCACTGGATCAGCGCGTCCACGCCCGCCGTCAGCCAGGCCCGCACCGCGCCCGAGTGGAAGCGAACCGCCAGCTCCCCGCCGCCCATGACCGCGGCTGGGGTCAGCGCCAGGTAGGCGCTGCCGGAGACGGTGACCGCGCCCGACAGGTCCCAGTCGAAGCCCAGGCGCGGCACTGTTGGGTAAGTGTTGGGCCGCTTGTAGTTGGGGTGATACCCGCCGACGGTGACCACGAAGTCCCCGCGGTGGGGGCTGGGCCCGAACCAGATCTTCGCCGCGACGCCGCCGCGCAGTCGGCAGCCCGGGTCCAGGACGAATGAGTTCGGTGTCACCGCCGCGCTGAACGACAGCTCGCCCGCCTTCGGCTTGAGCACCAATTCGAGGGCGATCTCCAGGTTGGCGTACTTTCGGCCGCTGCCCTTCCTGGGGAACTCCATGCCGGCCAGGCCCAGCAGCGCGAGGGTGAGATCCTCGCCCGTCTGCAGGACGAGCATGGCCGAGCCGTTGAAGAACTCGGCCACAGTGAACGCCAGCCCGGCCGCCAGCCACAGCGGATCCTCCCCAGCGGCAGCGGGGGTCACCCACGGCTTCGGGCCCGTGGTCAGTTTCTCCAGGACATGCAGCGGATCGGTATTGCCGTCCGGGTCCATGCCGATCGAGGCCGGGTCGTCCAGGGCCTTCAGGAACGGGAACTCCGCCAGGTCCTCCGTCCCGCTGAGCCGCAGGTGGCTGCGCCAGCCCATACCAGCGGCAATCCCCCGCACCTGGAACGCCGGCAGGCCGATGCCCTTCGCTGACCCCAGCGCCCCGAACGCGAAGAACGACGCCTTCCCGCCGGCCGCGGGCAAATACGCCGCCGCCACCGCACTGCCGGAGAACGTACCCGTGTCCACGACCAGGACCCCGCCGGCCAGCGCCTCGTACCCCGCCGGTGCGGGCAACGCGGCCAGTCCGCCGAGGATGGTCAGCGGCGAGTTGTGATATTCCACGGACACCGACGCGCCCGCGGTCAGCCCGAAGTCCGTCCAGCTGCGCGCCGGGACGTAACTCGAGGGGCCCTCCACCGCGAAGCGCCCCCACGACCCGCGCCGTCCGCCAGGCGCCAGAACGACGTAGCCCGTACGGGTGGCGATCGCGTGCGGAGCACGGCGGATACCGTGGCGAGCCGGGGCATACCTTCCCGGGCCGCCATCCACAGGAGTCTCGCCGTTCGGGGCCCGCCTCGGCTGCACCGGCACCAGCAGCGGCGCC
>FTKL01038492.1_pt1 | contig 27271 bp, 28 predicted proteins | sample 2434061 | NCBI WGS metagenome assembly FTKL01 (sample SAMEA3914816, study PRJEB12502) | metagenome | biome: forest; material: soil | place: USA | collected 2011-09-16 | depth 0.3 m
AACGGCGCCCAGCTGCGCCTGCTCCAGAACTTGACCAACTCCGAGATTAACGAAGGCCGGCCGAACATCCTAGTTGTAGGCGACGACGACCAAGCGATCTATTCCTTCCAGGGTGCCGAAATCGGCAACATTTTGCAGTTCCGTGATCTGTACCGCGAACCCGTTATCGTCACGCTCACCGACAATTACCGTTCAACCGAAGTCATCCTGAAGAGCGCCCGCGATGTCATCACCCAAGGCAATGAACGCCTCGAGGTTGTGCTCGAAAATGTCGACAAAACGCTCACCGCACACAGCAAAGTCGCACCAACCGAAAGCGAGCTGCACCAGTTCGCCAACCCAACCGAACAGTACCAATGGATCGCCGCCCAGATCAAGCAGCTCATCGCATCGGGCACGCCCGCAAACGAAATCGTCGTCCTCGGCCGCAATCATCGCCAGCTCCTCGAAATCTTGCCGCATTTGCGTCAGGCCGGCCTCGCCATCAACTACGAACGCCGCAATAATGTCCTCGAAGCCGAGCACATCGTGGCGCTCACGCTCATCGCGCGCGTCATCGTGGCGCTCGAACAGCAGCGCTTCGACATCGCCGAATCGCTCCTCCCACAGCTGCTCAGCTATGATTTCTGGGGACTGAAAACCGAAGAACTTTGGCAGCTGTCGCTCAGCGCCTACCGCCAACACAAGTTCTGGCTGGAGCTGATGCTGGAGCGCGACGGGAAGTTGAAGCGCATCGCCGAATTCCTGATCGTCAGCAGCCACGAAACTCAGCACGAACCACTTGAAGTCATGCTCGACAAACTTATCGGCAGCCACGAACCGCAAGCTCCAAATGAGGCAGAAGAGGAGAGCGAAGGCATCCAGACCGGCCCAGACGAAGAGGTCTTTACGTCGCCACTTCGCGCCCATTACTTCAATGAACGACGCCTCGAGGCTAACCCAAGCGAATACCTCACCATGCTCAGCAACCTAGCCGTCATTCGCCAGCGACTGCGCGAATACCGCCCAGACCAACCGCTGACACTGGCCGATTTCGTGGGCTTCATCGACCTACACAAAAAAACCCACACGTCCATCGTCGATAGCAGTGACCACACCGAAGACGGTCAGGCTATCCAGCTGATGACCGCGCACAAGTCCAAGGGTCTGGAATTCGACGCTGTCTTCGTGCTCAGTTGCCAGGAAGAAATCTGGGGCAATAGCGCCCGCAACCGCGCGAGCAGCATTCGCTTCCCGAACAACCTGCCGATCGAACCCGCTGGCCAGACCGACGACGACTGTTTGCGGCTCTTCTTCGTGGCCATGACTCGTGCGCGTGCTCGTCTTTTTATGACCTGTTACCAGACAGACATCGCCGGCAAGGAAAGCCTGCTCGTCAGCTTCCTGAGCAGCGACGCCTTCCAGCCGATCCCGCACAGCGTCGGTGATATTACCGCCGAGCTGCTCCAGACGCTGGAGCCAACCTGGCATATCCGCCACATCAACTCACCACTCGCACAGAAGCAAACATTACTACGTCCGCAGCTCGATCGCTACCAGCTGAGCGTGACGCACCTCAATAACTTCCTCGATGTAACGAGCGGCGGTCCGCAGGCCTTCCTGCTACAGAATCTGCTGCGTTTCCCGCAGGCCATGGGTATTGGCGCTGTCTTTGGCTCGGCAGTCCATGCTGTGCTGCAGCGCGCGCACGTCCACCTAGCAAGCAGCGGCGAAAAGCGTCCAGTCGAAGATATCCTTCACGACTTTGAGCTGCAGCTGCAAAACGCCCGGCTCAATGAACGTGACTTTAACTACCTGCTCGAAAAGGGAAGTGATGTCCTGCCAGCTTACCTCAGCGAACGATATAGTTCATTTGCACCCGAGCAGCTCGCCGAGTATTCGTTCACCAATCAAGGCGTGACGATTGGCGACGCACGGCTGACCGGCGCCATCGACCTACTCGATATCCACAAACCGAATAAAAGTATCATCGTAACCGACTACAAAACCGGCAAGCCGACCGCCAACTGGCGCGGCAACACCGAATACGAGAAGATCAAGCTGCACAAATATCGCCAGCAGCTCATGATGTACAAGCTGCTCGTGGAAGGCTCACGCGATTTCGGCAGCGATTACAAAGTAGAAAGCGGCATCATCGAATTTGTCGAGAGCGACAACGACGGCGCGATTCACACCCTGGAGATGACATTTGACCCCGAGGAGCTGGAGCGATTCCGAGCACTCGTCCAAGTTGTCTGGCGACATATCATGGAACTCGACATGCCAGACACGAGCAAATATCCTCCTAGCTACAAGGGCGTACGCAATTTCGAAGATGATCTTCTGCAGGGCAAATAGCATCGGGCAGCTTACGGTCGTGTAGCGCATTCGAGGCTGTAAGCTGCCCGATGCTATGCGCCGCATTATTGTGCTATAGTAAAAACGTAAGGACTGCGCCAACATGCCCGAACGCGAACCAATGAATCCGGAACTAGCCGCTGCGCTTCGTGCGCATGAGATTGAAATGCGTGACGGAACCGAGCGAAGCCAAAGGCAAGCATTCGAACGGCTACGACAGGTGCAACGGCGGCTTGGATTGGCCGCCATCGCTGTTGCCAATACTGAGCCAAAGTCATCGGGCAAAGTCGAATCGGGTGAGCAACAGCTCGCCGCTAGCTAGCACTAGCAAAATGAACTTATTTATTGTAGAATAATCATTTGTACAGCACACAGACCGGCTCATTACCCGGAGGAATCCCCATGGCTGGCTCGCTGAACCACAACCTGCGGACTGTGCAGGACATCATCACCCTGGTCCAGGACCCGAACGAGAAGTTCTACGAGCAGGACCTGCGCGACGCAAGGCAGATCCTGAACATGGCGTGGACCCCGATCGAGACAGAGGTACGTCAGTGCCTCGTCCAACTGGGCCACATCTCGAGCTGAAGCCCAGAAGAACAGGGCGAAATACCCGGCTCGACGCGACCTGGCCACCCAGCCAAGTGTCGCGTCGGGCCAAACGCATTATAATGAGAACACCTATGAAATCATTCTGGCAGGACCTGCCCCAACCATTTTTTATCTTGGCCCCGATGGACGCTGTCACCGACATCGTTTTTCGTCATGTCGTCGATAAGGCCGCGCGCCCAGATGTATTCTTTACCGAGTTTACAAACACTGACGGCTACTGCAGCCCAAAGGGTCGCCACAGCACCCATTCTCGCTTGCTCTTTACCGAAGATGAACAGCCGCTCGTCGCGCAGATCTGGGGAACGGTTCCTGAACACTTTGCCGAAATGGCACAGGGGCTCAAGGAGATGGGCTACCAGGCCATCGACATCAACATGGGCTGCCCAGCCAAGGACGTCACCAAGAAAGGTGCTGGTTCGGCACTCATCCAGACGCCTGAGCTTGCCGCCGCGATTATCGCCGCCACCAAAACCGCCGGCCTCCCCGTCAGCGTCAAAACTCGCATCGGCTATAGGACACGCATCACCGAGGAATGGATCAGCTTCCTGCTCCAGCAAGACATCGTTGCCCTAACCGTTCACGCTCGCACCATGAAAGAAATGAGCAAGGTTCCTGCCCACTGGGAAGAAGTCACCAAGGCGGTCAAACTACGCGACGAAATCGCCCCGCACACACTCATCATCGGTAACGGCGACGTGACCGATCGAGAGGAAGGCCTCCGGCGTATCGCCGAGACCGGTGCCGACGGCATTATGATTGGCCGAGGCATCTTTACGAACGTCTTTTGCTTCGAGAGTGAGCCGCGCGAGCACACAAAGGAAGAGTCATTCGAACTTCTGCACTACCACCTGGACCTTTGGGAAAAGACCTGGAAAGGCGAAGCCAACTATCACGCGCTAAAACGCTTCTTCAAGATATACATTAAAGGATTTGCAGGCGCGAGTGAGCTCCGCGAGCAGCTCATGCTGTCATCGAATATCGACGAAGCTCGCGACATTATTGCGAAGGCCTAAGCCGCTCGCTGGCCACCGCTGCCTGGTGTAGCCATCTTGGCGTCGGAGAGTGCCTGGAATGCTTTGCCTGCAACCGCCTGCAGGGAAGGGGACATCATCGGCATACGTTCAGCGCGACCACGTTGTGCTCCGTCGTGCAATGTCCTCAATATGCGGCGAGTATAGCCAAATGGGCTTTCGCCATTGCCACGTGGATTCGCCATCATGGCCTCGTACGCAAGAACCGTGACAAGTTTGCGCTCTCTGTTGGAAAGACCGGTCAGGATGCCATTATCAAATTGTGGTGGGAAGGGTCTGCTTTCGGCGTCGATCTTGCGAACCAGCTCAGCTTCGACTGGCGTAAAGTTCTCAGTCGTTCTCTGTCCGCTCGTATCGGTATCAGCGCCACCACCCTGATCGGTGCCCGTCTGCGTGTTGCCGTTGGTCGTGGCGGAACCGCCCTCAGGAGTCGATGCTGAAGAGCCAAGGCCCCTGGTCTGGGCACGTCGTTCGGACTCAGGGGTTCGTCCCGCCTCAGGCGCAGGAGGCAACGCAATGCCAGGACGGATTGGGATAACTGGAGCGGCTGGCAGCTCAGGCGCACCCGTCAACTCGGTAGAAGTAGGCGATGGTGGCGTCTCTGGCCTGCCAACGCGGCGGCGACCAGTAACAGGGATGAATGGTATGACATTATCTGGAGGTGGAACGGGCGCAGTGAACGCAGTCGGCTGGACCGGCGGGTTAATAGTGTAGGTATGCGCGGTCTGCAAAGTTGGCGTCTTGATCGTATCGTTGAGTTTAGGCGTATGCTTGCCGACCACAGTTGCGAGTGTTGCGATGTTTTCACCACCATCAGCAGCCTTGCCACCGCTCAACGCAACTTCCTGGTAGCCGCCAATGAACTTACCATTATCGTTAAAGAGGGCCGCAGCTGGGCTGCCTTTGTCGATAACTGCGGTGCCATCTGGCTTGATCTGGATTTCAAAGGCGTGCGACTGCGTGCCTTGCGATGCAGACAAGTAGACCTTCAGGTGGCCATCCTTTGCGGCTTCTTGCCAGTTAACACCACTAGCGCCGTGGAACGATCCGCCCTCGGTCATGCCCTTGATGTCGACGACAATATTACCGCCCGAATCCATATGGTTATCCAGACCGAGCTCGTTCAGGTCGTACTTGGACGTGTTGTTGTCGTACCACTTGGTGTGATGGATCAGCTTCATGTCTTCGCGGTGATTCTGTACAAATTCGGATGGCGTGACATTGCTATGGCTAATGTCTGGCTTACCCTGAACAACCTCTTGCTGATCATTAATCGTGAAGCCTTTTTCTTTCAGGCTGTTGAGTGCGTCGTTAGAAAGCGAGCCGTCTTTATCGAGCGGTAGGCCTGAGTATTCTTTCCCATCTGGGCCGGTTATCGTGACTGTGTTGTCTTGAGTATTAACGTCAGCCTTGTAGCCTTCGGGAAGGTTGACTTTGCTTGTCTCCGAGATTGGTGTCGCACCCGCGTCAGCATGTTCGCCGCCACCGACATGATCTGGTGTGCCAGTCCCGACGTGGTCGGGGGTTGTGCTGCCAGATGTGCCAACATGATCAGGCGTTTGCTGAGCAGTGCCTACGTGATCGGGGGTTTGCGCTCCTGCGTGATCTGGATTCGCTGCGCCGCCAACGTGGTCCGGACCGGTGGTTCCGACGTGGTCTGGCGTTCCTACATGATCCGGTGTGCCGACGTGGTCGATAGGAGTGCCGTCGGCATTGGTTTCGTATGACGCTAGCGCAATATCAGGCGAACCGTTGCCAAAGAGGCCGTCGAACGTGCCACGCGCCGAGTTGTAGACCTCGCGAGCAGCTTCTGCGCCATACTTCACTGCGCCGCCGATTGCCGCGCCCATGAATGTAGCCGCAAGGACTCGCTTGAAGACGCGCTTGGCAACCAATTTCCTAAAGAGCCTGTCCTGAGCAGTCATCTCACCCATGAGCATGCCCTCTGCGATTTCCTGCTGATTGGCATGGAGATCTTCGAACTTCTCTTCGTCCTTGATGTCGAGCATGGCCTTCGCGACAGGATTTTCGTGCAGCTTGCGCATGTCGGTTTCGAGCTTAGCCATGGCAAGGTCGAGGTCGAAACGCCTGCTTTCCATTTCCTCCTGCGAGATATCAGCAAAATTGATCAAGCGGGCGCCAGTTCGGTCGCCGATCTGGATGCGAGCACGAATCTGACCGTGCAATGTCATGGCTCGGTCGTACGACTCGCGGTCCATGATGTTCAGCTCACCACTTTCGTTATAGAGACCGCTGAGCTCAGTGATCAGCTCGCCAGCAGGACGGGATTCGTACTGAGTAGCATTTAGCTCGGCGCGGTATTCGGCTTCAGTTTTTCCGAGTCCGACCTTCTTGAGAAGTTTGCGGGTCCTGCTGAGCTCTGAATCATCCGGAAGCTCTGCTTCACCTATGCCAGCGTCAGAACGGCGCTCTTCCAAGGATCGCTCGTTCATCAGCGCGTTGCGCTCGCGGATACCCGCGACAATACCAGCGCCAATTCCCGGCGCGATAATCTTGCCAGCCAGGCTTGCGCCGCGTTTTACACCATATATAACGCCCGAGGTCATTGCTGCGATGACTGTCTCGTTCGTCAAGGCCGCTGCGACTCCAGCGATACGACTTTCGCTAATGAAGGGAACTCCGCGGAGCTTCTCGGCGATCCGCTCAGAAATAGTACTGTCGATTTCTGTACGGGAACCAACGCGAGCTTCACCCGCGACGACTTCGAGCTTAGAAACGTGCGTTTCAATCAAAGCTTCCTTGTCGACGGCGCTCAAGCCCTCGACGCTATTGATCATAGCTTCGAGTTCACGACACTTACGGGCAATGTTCGTAGCCAGGAACTGACCCTCACCGATGTAATCCTGCGAGATGCTTTCGTTGCGCCAGTTTTCGGCCATACGATCCACAACCATCTTCAGGCTGTCATCGTCAGCAACTTCACCCCGAGCAACACTGCGCATAACATCCTGGATATCGCTGCGGATTCGCTCGGCCTTTGGATCCCTCTGGGCTTCCGGCTCGTGCAGCTTGTGGAACGTCTCGCCCTCATGAGTCAGGTTTTCGCCGTACTCAGAACCGTATCGATCGATCGTTGCTTCACGCCACTTTTCGTCACTTTTGCCGCGGTGATGGAGGAGATTTTCGTTCTCGATAATTTCTTGGCGCGCTTCTTTTGTGGCCTTAACGACCTGATACTCACGCGTGATGTTGTGCCAGGCTGATTTAGCGATGCGCTTCCAGAGCGGCCCCTCGTGCTTCGCGCTGAGCTTTTCGTGGGCAGCTTCGCGAGCAAAGGCGTCGACATTCTGATCAAGGCTCGTCAAGACGATACGAAGTGGATCGGCTGACTGCGCCTCTGGAGTTGCGATAGCAATCTCTGGTGGAGGAAGGGCAGGGACTCCTTCGGCGGTAGCCGTTTGGGTTTGAGACTGGGCTAGGGGACGCTCGAGGGTTGCGACACCGCCACCAGAGTGATTTGGTGCAGCAGAACGGGCAGGAGCTGAAGCTGACGAGGGATCGAGTTGGCCTGCGACGTCACCACTGTAGCCATTATGGTGCGGATGAGCCTCCGGCTTATTCGCAGGAACGAGCTCGCCACCCCGAACAGGATCGGGATTAAGGAGCTTGTTTATATCAAAAGGATCTCGCTCGGCCTCTTTTTGCTTGAAGGGTTTACCCTGTGGACCCGGTCCGCCTTCCATGCCTGGCATCTGCTAAGCCCCCAAGTATGCGGCTTGGAATTCCGCCATTGAGCCAGCGAGTACGCGGTTCATGTCGATACCGCGGCTGGTCAAATAATCTTCTATTTTGTCGATTTGATTAGAGTCAACCAAATGCTCAAGCTCCATCTGTTGTTGCTCATTGAGGAGCGAGACAATTGCCCGGATGATCTGATCCTCAAGCCGAGTCAGGAGATCCCGGTGGAGGGTTGCACGGACGTCGGTATCAAGTTCGGTCCCATTTAATTTCGCGTCTATGAGCGTATCAATAAACTTAGCAGCGGCTTCACTTCCCTCTAGCATATTGGTTTTCTCTTATGGTTTGTATGACCTGAATATATCATCTCCGGCTCCCCAAGAGCAACACTTTGCAGTCGGTCTGCGTTCTGCTAAGCTACGAGTAATACCTAGCAGGGGAATCCTTATGGAAGATACAAGCGTTATCGAAAAGAGTCAGGGACAAGAGAAGAAACCAAAGTCGTTGCCGACTAAATACGACAGCAACCCGTTCACAGCCGCCTGGTCTGGCATTCAGAAACTGGTTAAGACAAATGCGCAGACAGTTGTGGGCGTTGCGCTCTTTAATATCCTTCTGTTTGTCCTCCTCGGTCTGACCGCACTGGTAGTTGTCCTTTCTATCTTTGCATTCGTCGCTAGACACAGCCCCGAACTTGTCGGCAGCGCGTTCCCGTCCTACACGGCATTTGACTTCCTGAACTCCATGAATGATGTCAGCATCTACCTCACTTGGGGCATCGGACTTGTCGTGTGTATCTTTGTGATGGCGCTGACGCAGTCGCTTCAGCTCAACCTTGCGGTTGCAGCCGCGAGGAACGTACCGCTGAAGTTCGGCAAGCTCCTAAAGGCGAGCATCGGCACCGTTAGTCCGATCCTTGGCTTTGTTGGTCTCATGGTTCTAGTCTTTATCGTAAGCGCCATTGTCCTTGGGTTGCTCGCAACAGTGCTTGGCCCAATCACGCTCGTCGTAGGGTTAGTTGCTGCGCTGGCTGCCGTTTACGCTGGCCTGCGCCTGTCGTACACCACCTATAGCATCGTCGATCGCCGCCTTGGCCCAGTCGCAGCTATGAAGAACAGCTGGAAAGTTACCGAAGGACACATCATCGAGACCGTCGGCTCTGGCGCTGTTGCGTGGCTCATTCTGGCCGTACCAAGCCTCGTCACGAACGCACTCGCACGCCTGACCGAAGGCGCGCCTATGGTCTCTGGCTTGTTTAATCTTCTGGACCTTGCGCTCGTCGTCGTATTGGTCATCGGCGCAGCTATGTCAGTCGCCGAGAGGTACGTCCAAGTCCAGGCCGTAGCCGACAAGGAACTCGAGCCGACACCACTTAGTCCATTCAACTACCTGGCCGTTGCGCTCGTCCTCATCCTTGCACCAATCCTCGAGGCGCTTTCGCCAACAATGAAGAACGACACGAATCAGCCTTTCCCGCTCTACAACAAAACCGCTCCAGCCGACGGCTCAAGCGAGACGCTCTACCCAACCACGCTCAACTAGTATTGACAGAGGTAGACAAGTATCGTACTATGGACCCCGCACGAGTTGTGGGGTCATTTCGTTGGGTTACGCTATAAGTCTTTGAGGTTGCTCGAAGGTTTATAGCGTAACCCGCCGTGGTTTGTCGGATCTGCAGTTTGGATTCGAATGCGCACTACCGAGGAGTGATTCCCTTGGATATCGAAGGTCTCGTGACCAAGGCGCAGCGCGGCACGCTGGCAGCCAACGACCAGAACTACCAGACGCTCGTGCGTCAGGCGGGTCAGGGCGTCCAGCATGCCAAGAACGCCTTGGAGCGGATCAACCAGGCTGGCGGCGCGCGTAGCGACGCCAGCGCCAACAAGGTCATCTGACCGACTCCACGCCGGCGCTTCGGGCGCCCGACGATGCGGCCACTCGGTCGTACTCGCCGGGCGCCCAAGCCCAAAACTTACGTGAAGGTCCCAAGTGGCTTTAGTCAGCCCGGGGACCTGTTTCTTTTTCTGAACTTATCTCTAAAAACGAAAATGCCCGGCCACACATGAAGTGGGCCGGGGCATCCCGTCGTACATTGTTCTCATGAACGGCTAGATTGCGGCTAGCCGTGGAGCGCGACCCGAAGGTCAGAGCCGCCGAGGGCCAGAAAGACCTGAGCCGTGAACAGCAACGCCAGAGTCTCGCCGGCTTGGATGTCGTCACGCGTGACGGCGATGCGCTGCGCGCTGCGGCGAGCGATCCAGGGGTCGAAGCCGAAAGCCAGAAGGCCCTTGGTCTCACGCATGAGACGCGGACCACCCACGAAGGTGACGCCGTCCTCTTCGCTGACCGCGGCGAAGACGGCGTTGTGCCGGCCCGGAACCGGATCGATCTCGTGGACAACCCGCATGGCTGCCTCGATATCGACGTAGTCCCGGGGGAAAGAACGTGCCCATACAGCGATTCGCTTGCGAACAGCCAGCGGCACGTTCTTGCCCATGGCACTCAGCAGGGTGTAGCCGTCAGCATCGAGCTTGCTCAGCTCGTCAATGACCAGACCGGTCACCAACTTTAGCGCACCACAATCTTCGTGGAGCGCCAAACGGAAGCCAAGCGCCTTCAACTCACGCAGATCCTCGCTGAGATGGCGGCCGCCGAACACAAAGTTGCGGATGAGCGCCAAACTCAGCGCGCCACCAGCGAGTCGTGGGTCTAAGCGGTGAAGCCGATCCTCGACACAGATGACAGTATCGCCGATCTTGCTGCTATAGCTGGAAGCATCGGTGATGATGCCGGTTGCGATCGCCATCTGAGCGCTGGTTGCGTGAGAGTGAGCGGGTCCGAGCTTACCTCGCGTGGTCGCGAGATCGCCCAGCACGAAAAGCTGGGCAACGGTCGTACTGGCCATATGGGATGTTGCCTTTCTGATTCGACAATTACGTCGGGAACAGAGGTATTGTACTCCTCCCAGGCAGAGCTTGCAAGAGTATAATTTGGGAGACTACGCAAGTACTGCTACAATAAAAGTACAAGGAGGGCGAGTGAGCGAGAACCACGATCACGAACATCTTCCACCACCGATCGGCGTGCACCATGAACAGCCGATATCTACCGGTGAGGCCTTAAAACAATTACAAGAACAGGACCCAGACTATGCGCGCTGGGTCCTGTTTCGTAGTGAAGAATTGATGAGCAGACTTGAGGAATGGCGTCGGAGCGGCGTTGATCCGCGCGAAACCGACCTCAAAGAAGATATCGCGTCGCTTCTGGTTGAAGCTCGCGAGCTGATCGAAGCGCTGCAACTCAACAAAGAACTGCGTAAACTGTTCGAGACAAACAGCTAGAGGTGGGTACGGTGACGCCTGCGAAGCTCAGCAACCTTGAGGCGAACAGCGTGTCGGTCGACAAGCGCCTGAGCGTGCTCTAGTGAAACCTTATCCTTAGCGTCGTCCTTCATCTTCTGCGCACGTTCGAGCGCGTTGCGAGTTTCGGATTCGACGATTTCGTCTGCGTGGTCAGCTTCGTCCACGAGTACACGAACATAGTCGTTGCCGATTTCGATCACACCGCCATTGGTCGCAAAGTGTTCTAGCTTGTCGTCGCTGGCACCGGCAGTGCGGCGTACGCTAATGACGCCAGGAGTTGCCAACGTGACGAGTGGCATGTGGTTTGGGAAAACCGCAATAGTACCCGTGCTGGTTGGCAGCACGACTTCGTACACATCTTCGGAGAACTTAAGACCGGTGAGCGTGACGAGTTCGCACTTCATTACTTGACGTCCTTGATGGAACCCTTCATGTAGAATGCTGACTCTGGCTTGTCGTCGTGCTTGCCTTCGAGAATTTCCTTGAAGCCCTGGATGGTGTCCTTCAGCGAAACGTACTGACCCTTGTTGCCAGTGAATTGCTCAGCCACAAAGAATGGCTGGCTCAGAAAACGCTGGATGCGGCGTGCGCGGGCAACGGTCTGCTTGTCGTCGTCGCTGAGTTCTTCCATACCGAGGATAGCGATGATGTCCTGCAGGTCTCTGTTGCGCTGCAACACACGCTGGACTTCACGAGCAACGTTGTAGTGCTCTTCGCCGACGATCTCTGGGTCGAGGATTGTGCTGTTAGAGTCGAGTGGGTCAACAGCAGGGTAGATACCAATCTCAGTCAACCCGCGGTTCAGCGAGATAGTCGAGTCAAGGTGAGAGAAGGTAGTTGCTGGAGCTGGGTCGGTAAGGTCGTCAGCAGGGACGTAGACAGCCTGGACAGAAGTGATTGAACCCTTCTTGGTCGAAGTAATGCGCTCCTGCAGAGCACCCATTTCTTGCTGAAGGTTTGGCTGGTAGCCTACTGCTGATGGCAAGCGGCCAAGCAGCGCAGAAACCTCAGAACCAGCCTGGGTAAAGCGGAAGATGTTGTCGATGAACAGCAGCACGTCCTTGCCTTCGTCGCGGAAGGTTTCAGCCATCGTCAGGCCGCTCAGCGCAACGCGCAGACGCGCACCTGGTGGTTCGTTCATCTGACCAAAGACTAGACTCGTCTTGTCGAGCACACCTGAGTCTTTCATTTCGTGGTACAGGTCATTACCTTCACGAGTACGCTCACCGACGCCAGCGAAGACTGAGTTACCCTTGTGGAACTTCGCGATGTTGCTGATAAGCTCCTGGATCAGGACGGTCTTGCCCACACCGGCACCACCGAACAGGCCAACCTTACCACCTTTGGTGATAGGGGCGATCAGGTCGATAACCTTGATACCAGTTTCCAGGATCTCGGTCTTGCCGGATTGCTCGGTCAGGGCAGGCGGGCTGTTGTGGATTGGGGCGGTTACCTTGCTCACATACTTGTGGCCGTCGATTGGCTCACCAACGACGTTGAACATGCGACCGAGTGTTTCTTCGCCGACAGGAACAGACACAGGTGCGCCGGTGTTCTCGACGACGGTACCGCGCTGCAGGCCGTCGGTGCTACTCAGTGAGATGGCACGAACAGCGACCTCGCTGAGGTGCTGAGCAACCTCGAGGGTAATGGTGCGGTCCCCATGCTTAATTTTTAGTGCGTGATAGATCGCAGGCAGGTGGCCCTTCTCGAACTCAACGTCAACCACGACGCCGACGATCTGGATGATCTTGCCCTCTCGGGTGACAGTTTTATTCATTATCATTCTCCTTATTCGCTCATCGCTTCTGCGCCGCCGGTAATTTCGGCCAGCTCTTGGGTAATCGCTGCCTGACGGGCATTGTTAAATACTAGGGTTAGGTCATCTACCAACTCGTTGGCGTTGTCGGTTGCGTTCTTCATGGCCAGCATTCGCATGGACTCTTCAGAGGCAAACGATTCCAGCAAAGCCTGAAGCAGCTGGGCTTCCAGCAGACGCAGTGTTGCGTTCTGTAGAACTGCTTCTTCGTTTGGCTCGAATGTAGCCAGGCGCATCTGTTCGGTTACTTCAGTTTCCTCGAACCCAGCAGGAAGGAGGTGAAGCGCCTGGGTTTGCTGCGTCACGGTCGATACGAACTTAGTGTAGATGATATCGACGGCGTCGATGGTCTCTTCGATATACATCTGTACAGCGGCCGAAATGATCGGCTGCAGTTCGTTCGCGCCAGGACTCGCCGGGAAGTCGTGGTAGGCACCGACTGTCTCGACGTTGCCAAGGCGGGCAGCCAGGTGCGACCCCTTACGACCGATGGCGATCGTATAGTTCTTGACGCCAGCTGCTTGGTCGTTTTTGAGCTCGCCGAGGTACATCTTGAGCACGTTGCTGTCGTAAGCGCCGGCCAGACCACGGTCGCTGGAGATCACGATAATGAGCCGTGCCTTCACTGGGCGAGTGCGGTACAGTTCGTACTGTTTCACATCTACAAGCTGGCGCAGTCGGGTGAGCAGCTCGCGTGCGGTTTGGCTAAAGTAGCGCGTGCTGGTCACGGCTTCCTGAGCTTTGCGCATCTTGCTCGCAGCCACCAGCTGCATAGCTTTGGTGATCTGCTTGGTGTTCTTGACCGAACGGATGCGTGACTTAATTTGCTGGGTTGATGCCATAAATAGCCCTAGGCGCTGTAGCCTTTCGCAATCTTAGTTGCTTCCTTGAGGATCAGCTCCTTGGTGGCTTCGGCTGGCTTATCGCCTTTGTTCAGCTCAGTCATCTTGCTCTTGTGCTCTGATTCGAGCTGGGTGAGCAAGGCGTGCTGTGCAGCGGCGATCTTGTCCATAGGAACGTCATCGAAGACACCTTCGGTAGCGGCGAGCAGGGTAGCGGTCTGCTCCCAGATGCTCAGCGGGCTGTATTGTGGCTGCTTCAGGAGTTCGGTTAGGCGCTGACCACGGTTGATGCGCTTCTTGGTATCAGCATCGAGGTCGGTGCTGAACTGAGTGAAGGCAGCAAGCTCACGGAACTGTGCGAGGTCGAGGCGAAGTGAACCGCTGACGCTCTTCACAGCCTTAGTCTGAGCAGAACCACCAACTCGTGATACCGACAGACCGACAGAAATAGCTGGGCGGATACCCTGGTAGAACAGGTTTGTCTCGAGGAAAATCTGACCGTCAGTGATCGAAATCACGTTGGTAGGAATGTAGGCAGAGATGTCACCAGCCTGAGTCTCAATGATAGGCAGCGCGGTCAACGAGCCAGCGCCGAGATGGTCGCTGAGCTTGGCTGAACGCTCCAGAAGACGAGAGTGCAGGTAGAAAACATCACCAGGAAAAGCCTCGCGGCCCGGTGGGCGACGGAGGAGAAGTGACATTTGGCGGTAGGCGACAGCGTGCTTGGTCAGGTCATCGTAGATGATCAGCGCGTGCTGCTTATTATCGCGGAAATACTCACCGATAGCCGTACCAGCGTATGGCGCGAGGTAGAGAAGTGAAGCAGGATCAGCCGAGCTAGTTGCGATCACAATAGTCTGGTCCATCACACCTTCGCGCTTCAGGCGCTCGATGAGGCGAGCAACCTTGCTGAGCTTCTGACCAATAGCGACATAGATGTTGATGACGCCGGTCTTCTGACGAGCCTGGTTAATCATAGTGTCGACAGTGATAGCCGTCTTACCGGTCTGGCGGTCGCCAATGATCAGCTCACGCTGGCCACGACCGATAGGAATCATAGTGTCGATAGCCATGATACCGGTCATGAGTGGCTCGTGGACTGATTTGCGGTCCATGACACCAGGAGCTGTGCGCTCGATCAGGCCCATTTGCTTTGTCTTGATCGGAGCGCCGCCGTCGAGTGGGCGACCGAGTGGGTCAACCACGCGGCCCAGGAGCTCTGGACCAACAGGGATTTCGACAACCTTACCGCTGAGCTTCGCGCGTGCACCGGCAACGACCTTTGAGTCTTCGCCGAGCAATACTGCGCCAATCTCGTCTTCCATAAGGTTCAGGGCAAAGGCGTCAATTGGCTTGCCGTCAGTGCCTTCAATGATAATAACTTCGTTGAAACCAGCGTGAGTCAGACCGTACACCCAAGCCACACCGTCACCGATGCGGGTAACGATACCGACTTCCTCTAGGCCTTGCTCACTCTTGAGCTGCTCGATTGCAGCCTGGAGCTCGCCGGATAGTTCTTTTACTGATACTTCTGCCATTCTCTTCTTATTCTCCTCATGCCTCTCGTGACATGTTTACGTTCAGACTCTGTAATTTGTTGAGCTTTGTGCGTGCAGTGGTGTCCATCTCTTGCTCGGCGGTCTTTACAACAACGCCGCTCAAAAGTTCTGGATCAACCTGCTCGTTCAGCTCAACGGTCTTTGCACTGGTAGTTTGCTGTAGGTAGCTGGTGAGCTCTTGGCGAGCCGATGCATCGAGCGGAAATGCCGAGGTAACCTCAGCATACAGATGCGCGTCGGTGCGCTTCAGCTCACTAGCGATGTCCAGCAGCAATAGGTCGATGTGCTTTTGTTGCTTATGTGTGATCAGGTATGCGGCCAATGTCAGCAGAATGTGCTGGTGGTCTTTTGGATTCTGACGCAGCAGTGCAACGGTAGTAGAAGCGAGTCGTCGACGAGAGACTTTAGGCATATTACTTCCCGGTCTCCGAGCCCTTGAGGGCTTTGCTAATCAACTCGGCGTTCTTCTTCGCGTCGACCTTTTCCTTCAGGATGGCACCCGTAGCTTCGGCAACCAGCTGTGCGGTTTCTTGCTTCAGCGCGGTGCGTGCCTTGTTTAGTTCGTGCTCCATGCTCGCACTCGCTTCTTTCACGATGTGCTCAGCGCGCTTTGCGGCTTTCTCTTCGGCTTCTTCTACCATCTTGGCAGCTTCTTTGTGGCCAGCGGTCACAAGCTCGGCAGATTCATCGCGGGCTTCAGCCAGCATTTTCTGGATCTGCTTCTCGGCGTTCTGCATAGCAGCTTCAGTTGCCTTGGCTTGGTCAATGCTCTTCTCGACGGCGATGCGTCGATCTTCGAGCGTCTTCACCAGAACAGGGAACGCCCACTTGCGCAGAATGAGAAGCAACAGTACGAAGGTAACTAGCTGAAAGAGGAACGACTTTACGTCGAGTCCTAAAGCAGATAGGCCGCCGGCTTCCGCCACGGTCTCGCTCGCATGTGCAACGTTACTTAGTATATGAATCACTCGGGAAACTCCGGATCAAATTAGCTAGTGGTGAATACGATCAGCAGGACGAAGGCCAAAACGGCGTCGACCAAACCGGCCATCACGAAAGCGGTCGAAAGGACCTTACCTTGTACTTCTGGGTTGCGGCCAACAGCCTTGACGGCAGCTGAACCAATGAGGGCAACACCCAGGGCTGGACCAAGCGCACCAACGGCGATGGTGATACCTTTGATCAAACTAGGATCTACATGCATTACTTTATTACTCCTTATTACTTTCTCTTATTTATCACTTCCTGCAGGCACTCGACGAGTGTCGGGGGCAATAACAGGGGAGTGTTCGGTTTCGGAGAGGTCCTGATGGTCCTCGGCATGCTCGGTTGCGGTCGCTAGGTAAACGGTAGTGAGCATCACAAAAATGTAGGCCTGGATAACGCTAAAGAACACTTCCAGGAGGTAAACGGGCAGTGTCGACGCCCAGCCAAAGTTGCCGGCAATCGAACCCATAACATGAATCAGCACTTCGCCGGCGTAAATCACACCGAACAGCCGCATAGCTAGGGTCAGGATACGGATAAGCTCGCTGAGCACCTCCACGAGACCGAGGAAGAAGTTCATCGGGTTGTAGGGCTTAGCCGTAAAGAAGTGCTTCAGGCGGCCAACAACGCCCAGTTCTTTGATAGCGTAGAACTGCACCAGGCCAATCGACAGAATTGCCAACGCGAGCGTACCGTTCAGGTCGGTCGTAAATGCACGAAGGAGAGGGACCGTCTCGCCATTAGTCGTAATCGTAACCGTACCCACGCCAGGGATCAGACCAGACAGGTTACAGAAGAGAATAAAAACAAAAAGCGTTAGGAGAACGGGCAAGTGCTTCAGTGCTTTCTTGCGGTCGCCAAAGTTCTGCTCGGCAATGTTCAGGATGAAGTCAACGATCTGCTCCATCACAAAGGCAAAGCCCGAAACGGGGCGGAGCTTGGTCCGAAAACGGGCAATCAAAAAGAGCGTCATGATTATCAACGCGCTTAATACGCCGAGCACCATAGAGTTGGTGACGGCGAACGAACCGATGTGGAATATCGGCTCAGCAGCGAGGGGAACACCCTGAGAGGCAGCAAAAAAGCTGATCATTAATCAGCCTCCCTGCAAGGCACAAATTCAGCAGTAACCGAAGGTATGGTATGTGTCTTCACTTCTCTTAGACTATATCAGATTGGTAACAGATGAGCAATGGTCTATATATATGAGTATGCCTCCCCTGGGAGACTTTATAGACAAAAGTATAATTTGATGATATAACACGTAAGTCCGAGCTACATAGCCTACACTGTAGGAGAGCTACCATGCGTGACCCATACGGGGACCCCACGCCGGCGCAACGCGAACGAGCAGCCGAGCTGGGTATCACCGTTCCTCCGGGCACCAACAAGCTGACGGTCAGTGAGATGATCGACAGCGCGCCACCCTCGAAGAGGCAGCGCGGCCTGGCCGAGGCACTGGGCATCACCATCACGCCCGACATGACGACCGGCCGCCTGACGCCTCGGCTGAAGGCTGAGCTGGAGCGGCAGGGCGGGCTCGCGCTGCGCAACAACCCGGCGCTGGTCAAGGGCAAGTGCATCATGCACGACGGCACGGTCTACGTGATCACCAACGTCGGCTACGGCTCGCGGCTCAGCGTGAGCATCAGGCCGATTACCGGGGGTAACGCCAGGGCTGTCGCTGCGTTCACCGTGCGCAACGCGTACGAAGTGGACCGCCAGGGTCGCAGGAAGTAGCAGAGACGGGCGCGCCGGGGGATCCCGGCGCGCCCAGCTAACGAATTTATCTAAAAGAAAAATGCTTCGCGCAGCCGCGTCCACACATCCTTATGCTCGGGACCTTGGCAGGTGGATGGATCGGCAGTCGTGTCGGCCTTCTTAGCATCACTTGGGACCTGGGCAAATTCCTTCTGGAGGGTCCCGTCATCTTCACTACCATAGCTAATGAGCAGACGGTCTTGGTCGCCAATGACTTCGTCGGCGATCGAGTGGGTTTGTTTGCCGTTCAGCATGAAGCTGAGCTTGCCACCTTGATCATTTATATAGGCGTTGTCACCGTCAAAGATCATGGTGTTACTGAGCGACCAGCCGAGATTATTGAAGAGATCGCCCCACGTCACAACTTTGTCGTGGACGTGCACCAAGCCTGGATTTCCGTCGTGCATATGGACGCGGCCGAGCGGAGAAGCGTGCTCAGCGCAGGCCGAAACCTCCTGATAATATTGCGGACCCTTGAAGGTCTGCTTCTCACCATTTATAAAGACTGCCATGTTAGCGTGGTAATGGGTTTCGTCATTAGCAGTGCCAACAAAGCGCACAAATCCAATGACCAAAAAGCCCAAAATCGCGCCGCCAATGATCGCGCCAATCACAGCTTTTCGACGGAGCAAAGAAAGATAATACGATACAGGATTGTTCATACTAGCAATGATATACTGAGTACAAGGAGACACGCAAACATGCCAGATGTACAGCCAACCGTCACCATTTATTCTTCGCCAACATGCGCTTTCTGCCATATGGCCAAGGAATATTTCAAGGACCACGGGGTAGAATTTACCGAAAAAGACATCACAACCGATGCCGAGGCGTACAAGTTTGTCGTGGAAGAGGTGGGGCAGGCAGTTACTCCTATTATTACGATCAACGACACCGTCATCGTGGGGTTTGACCGCCCGAAGATCGACGATACGCTCCAAGATTCCCGCAAAGACTTTAACTAGAGGACCCGACAATGGCGCTTGAAGACTACAAGACTAAAGATAGCGTAGTGCTGGTATACACCGGCGACAGCAAAGGCAAAACAAGCGCCAGTATCGGCCTGATGTGCCGCGCGCTGGGCAACGGCTGGAAAGTTGCCTTCATCCAGTTCATCAAGCACTGGGAAGTAGGGGAGCATAAATTTATTCACCAGATCCAGCCTGTCTTTGAGGACCGACTCTACTTCTTTAAGGGCGGCAAAGGCTTCTACAACGCCGGCGACATGAGCGCCAAGAATGTCAGCGACACCGAGCACAAAGCTGCAGCCATCGAAACTTACAAGCAAGCCCTGCACTGCGCCACGAGCGGCGACTACGACCTCGTGATCTGCGACGAAATCAACAACGCCGTACACGACGGGCTACTAACCGAGCAAGAGATGGAAGATCTCATCGACAAGCGTGCCCCAAAGACCAGCCTATGCATGACTGGCCGCAACTTCCCAGAACCACTCCTCGGGAAAGTCGACATCGCGACCCGCATGACCAAAATCAAGCATCACTTCGACGACAAATTCCTGGCAAACAAGGGTATCGACTACTAGATCTTGACCTTCGGCTTTATACTAAAGGGTGGAAATATATGGAGGTTTTAGTATGGCAATTGCAGGATGGGATCCATTCAACGAACTCAATTCACTTCACGATCAGATGAACAGCTTGTTCAATCAAGCGTTCGGCAGTAGCGCGCAGCAACTTCTCCCAGTTACTGACGTATACAGCGAAAACAAAAAAGAAATGGTCGTCGAAGTCCACCTTCCAAACTTCGACGAAAAGGAAGTGAGCGTCGACGTCCAAGACAACGCGCTCATCGTCAGCGCCGAACACCAAGAGAAAGAAGAGTCAAAAGACCGCAAATACTTGGTACGCGAAAGTTCCACCAGCTTTTACCGCCGCATCGCCTTGCCGAAGCAAGCCGACAATGACGGCATCAAGGCGCACTTTAGCGGCGGCGTCCTGAAGGTAGTCGTACCGTTCAAGGAGCTTCCAAAGCCAAAGAAAGTCACGATCGAGAGCGGCGACGACAAAAAGAAAAAGTAGGGGATCGCTTTTTCGCTACACAAGTGGTATAACAGTTCCTGTCATTCCAACTAGTGGGAGGTGAACCCGTGGACGGGTACACTGCTATTCAGCGTGGTGCGACCATCATGCGGCGCTACAACAACCCGAACCAGTGGGTGGACGGCGCGAGCGTGCACACGACGTTCCGCGGCCACATGGTGGTTCGGGTCGACGAGGTCCAGCCAGGACCAACCAACCCCGAGATGGCGGCGCTGGCCAACGTCGCTTCCATCATGGCGTGGGCCCGTGACGTCTCGCTGCTGCCCGGCAACGCCGAGATTCGCATCATGACGTTCGCGGACTACACCTACGTGGTCGTTCCCAAACAGAACTGGCAGAGAGTGCAGCAGAAGCTGTCCGCCCTCTGACCGAAATGGCACTGCGGGCGCCCCGGGAGATACCACCCTGGGCGCCCTGCGCAAAATTCCTTCTCACTTCTGGGCACATGCGCTTATAATCGTTCTTATGTCTAAACGCCGCCTCCAACGACTCATCATTTCGCTCGTCCTCCTCGGTGCCAGCGCGATCACATACTACTTACAGCAGCATCCCACTACGCAGCAGGGAAGTGCACCAACCCAGGTGTTGGGTGTCGCACAGCCTGGTTATTACAAAGTCACACACATCGCCGACGGCGACACCATCAGCGTGGATATGAACGGCAAAACCGAAACCATTCGTATGATCGGCGTCGACACGCCAGAATCCGTCAAGCCGAACAGCCCGGTCCAGTGCTATGGCAAAGAAGCCAGCGACTTCACCAAGCAAAACTTGAGTGGCGCGTCCGTCCGTCTCGAAGCCGACCCAATAGGCGACAACCGCGACCGCTACGACCGCTTGCTGCGATACGTCTATCTACAGGATGGCACACTCTGGGACCAGAAGCTTATCACTGAGGGCTATGGCTTTGCGTATCTATCATTCCAATTCGGCAAGCAAGCCGACTTCGCCGCCGCGCAGGCTAAGGCGCAGGATGGGAAGGTGGGGTTGTGGAATATTTGTACGCCGACGCTGAGCTCGGGCGGGCGGTGGGGGAGTAATGATTTGAAGTAACCTACTACTAATGTTTGGACTCTGGCAATTTAATATCCAATGTAATCATCGTAGTATCAACTCCGCTATTAATAGATACAGCCTGCGGTTTATTGCATGAAATGCTGCTGAGCAAATGCTGACCATCATTATTAACGCCGAAGGCAAGATTTATCTTTCCAACCTGCAAGTCGCTATAAACCGAAGGTCTGCTATTGTCGAAATACCAGTTATTGATAAACTCATCCGCCACGGCACCCAAATTGCCCCGGTTCTTTTTATCTGCGTGCGTTAGGCTATAGCCATTATCACGCGCAACTTTGTTAACAAGCCCTATGGCTTTATCACGACCAGCTGGAAATTCAAAGAAAACATCACGCCATGGCATCTGATTGTCGGGACCTTTACCCGAATCACCATAAGCGCACTTTTTTATGGCGCCTGCTCGAATTAATGCCTTCTCAAACGGCACTGCAAGTTCTTCCGTATGATCAGGTCCGAAAGGGTGACTGAGCAGATATCCACCGCCTATTACCACGAACAATACCGCAAGCAGAATACAGCCCGCGAAAGTAACCGGGTGTCCGCCCTTTCTCAAACTCCCCATGCTATTGCCCAAAGTTAAGCTCTTCTAGGCTATGCACTTCACCTTTTCGATCAGGAACATAAGAATTGCTATAAGGCGTCAGCCTTGCTTCTATCAGCCGCCAGACCCTAGGCGAGACATCTTGCTTGGGAATCTGTGACTGATCAGCTCGTTTGATACTTATATGAATCTCTGAGCCCTTTCTTAGGCCCCATGTGCTACAACCACTGTTTCCTGTTTCAATCTCTCCTGGAAAACAGGGGAATACCGGATCAGGATTATTATAGCCTTCGCGCTGAATAGTGTCCCAAACAAAAGCCCACTCCTTACCCTTCTCAACTGGCACTATCCAAGTAGCCACAACCGAAGGACATGTATCACTATGACCACACTTGAGTTGCATCATAAGTCCGTCTCCTAGGGCTTCAGACTTTATTAGCCGACCGCCAGCAGGCGAGATAATGTCCTTCTGAATAGCATTGGACGCGTCCTTCAATGGTTGAGCTTGCTTATGCAAGCTCGCATCATCAGCATATGGCGACCACAGACAGAAGGCGATAGCCGCTGCAGCAACGCCAAGAGGCACCACTTTAAATAGAATCGACTTGCCCTGTTTGTAAAAAAGAACAAACGGAAGCAGTGACAATGCCAACCAAGCCGCCAACTTCATGAGAATAGGGGACAGCTGCACCAAAAAATCTCTTTCCCAAACTCCGCCCAGAAGCTTCGACACGATAGAGCCAAGGCTTTCGTCAGTATCACCGCCATTCACGTATAGGAAGCCCAACGATGCCCACAGAATCAGAAAGACTACCTCTACCACAAACACTGATAGCAGCAATCGCTCTTTGCGGGCCGCAGTGGCGTTTGAGGGCAACAAAAGAAGGGGCACTAATGCGATAAGGGCATATGGGGTAAGGAGCATGAGTGTGCCCCAGCCAGGATTAAGGAATAGGCTGGCGGGCAGCCAGATCACTACAGCAAACGCCAAAAGGGTAATGATTACCTTTCTGACGTCTTTTTTCATGCCTTTTTGGCGTTCAAGCGACGCCTTAACCAGGACGACGATCAGACTCAGGATGGCTACACCAATCAAAGTGAGATTGACCAGGATATTAGTGTTCACAAGAAGTGCAATGCCGAATATAAAACTCAGGCCAAAAAAAACGCCCTGCATGATTGACGTCGTACGAGATAGCTTAAAGTTTTCGTACGCGGTATTTGTCCCGGGGACAAGCAGCGGCAGGAGCAGCAAGACGACGGGCGCAGTTATCAACCATGACGAAGTAATACTGCCGAATCCGCCCAATTGCTGGCGTGATGCAAAAATAAGCATTGCAACCATTAGCCATACACCTATTCCTAGGCTTATCCAGAGAGACTGTTTCTTTGTAAGCATGATGAAGTTCCTTATTGTGAACTTTAGCTTACTGAAGGTTGCCTGAGATGGCAAGGCTACTTAAAATCGCGCAATTTTATGCTTATCCCAATTACGCTATTCTGAGACGTCCGCTTACCGCAATTATAAGTGGAGTTAGAGTCATCAACTATGAAAGCAAGCTCCACAGGACCCGGTTGAATATCCCCATAAGGAATATTCTTACTCGTATTGTCGAAATACCATGCATCAACAAATTGGTCTGCTACCGAAACTGGACCCCTGTCTTTCAGAGTGGCGTGTTTTAAACTATAACCCTGTCGAGAAGCGACCTCGCTTGCTAAAGATTGGGCTGCGTTTTTATCCATCGGCATCTGATAGAAGACCTGATACCATGGACGCCTATTGTCAGGGCCCCGCCCGCTGTCTCCATCCTGACAAGCTTTAACTCCGCCACGATCAACTAAGGCCTGCTCCATTGGCTTTGCGAGCTCAGCGGCTAAATTCTTATTATATTGGTCAAAATTGATGAAAAAGAAACCGACTGCAAGCGCGGCGACCACCAAAATTGATACTGCAACTAATATTTTCTTGTGTCTGATCATCTTCATGAGTTTAATCTTGCCTTAAATAAACTAACCACATTATACAGGACTCCACAGAATAAAGCGTGAGTAGTTACACTTGCAACTTAGGGCAATTGATTGTATCATACCGGTCAGCTCAAGGCCCACTGGGGCCGAAGGAGCATCTTAAAAATAGGCTGAAAGAAGGTGAGAACCTTGCGGATAAGCATACGGGCATTTCGAAGAAACGCCCTACTGCTCGTCATCATGTCCCTCCTCGGCAGCGCACTCAGCGTCTTCGGACCAGCACAACAGGCGCAAGCCGATCCTGAATGTGCAAACGGTGGGGTGTATCTCCTCTTCGCGCGCGGTTCAGGCGAAGGGTTCGGCGACAAACGGGCTACAGCATTTCGGTTGACCCTGACCGACATGATGGGACGCTACCATGTCCCCGTCCGATGGGCCGAGGTTGGCGACATGGACGGAAGCGGCCATGTCGACGCCAACAAAAACGAGTATCCCGCCGTCGGTTACGCAGACTGGGGGATCCTCGACGGCATGTCGGGATACAACAACAGCGTCAGTACCGGCGTGGTAGAACTCGCCCTGCACCTCACTGACCGAGCACGAAAGTGCCCCGGAGAATCAATCGTCGTTGGCGGCTACTCCCAGGGCGCCGAAGTCGTCGGTAAGGCCATGATGTGGCTCAGCAGCTACACGCTAAGCCACATCGGATACGTCGCCCTATACGGCGATCCCCGAAGCAATTCCTGCGATCCTGATCGTCGGATTTGGGGACGCGGAAATGCAACTTGTGCCCGAGGCATCCTTGGGATGCGCGAGCCCTATACCATGGGACCCTTGGTGGGGCGTCTGGGTAGCTGGTGCGATGCGCGTGACGGGGTCTGTACGGGTGACGCACGATTCCTTCCTATAAACGACAACCCACTCAGCTCCCATGGGACCGCCTACGATCAACACTGGATAATGGAGGCCGATTCCGTACTGGAGATCACCAATAAAGCCTTCTCCAAGTTGAACGAGCTCAATCCGGGCACACACGTAGAGCCACCCGCCTACTCGATCACTCCACCGGATACGGCAACGGAACCGCCATCATCACCAACCGTCACGCACGTCAAGCGGACGGCCGGACCCGATGGCGTCCACGAGGTCTACGCCGCAACAAAGTCATCGATCACGGAAGCCTGGTGGTACCCGAGCGGAGATGGCGTCCACACGGACGAAGTCATCCACATCTCCCAGGACAACATCACCGGCTTCGACAAGGTCAACGAGCCGGATGGGGCGACGCAGTCGCTCTACACGGCCGTACCAGACGGGGTGTGGGAGACGTGGTGGCGACCAAACGAGGGCGCTCACCACAACAAGATCGTGACGGGGCTCAGCGGTGTCCGACAGGTCATCGCCGCGCCGACCATGATCAACGGCCAGTACACCCACCGGCTGTACCTCCTGACGGAGGACGGACCGTACGAGGTGTGGTGGCGAGACGGTGGCGACGGCATCCACACCAGTCTGCTGAACAACATCAGCGGGCCGGTCACGATGACCAAGTCCACCGGACCGGACGGCGTCGACCAGCTCTACGTGGCGACGCCGACCTGGGTGTACGAGCTGTGGTGGTGGCCCGGCCAGGGCGTCCACAGCAGCTCGATCATCAACATCACCCAGGGCGACATTCGTTCGCTGAGCAAAGGTGCGAACCTGAGCGACGGCGGACAACTGCTGTACACCGGCACGTCCACCACAGGATGTCAGACGTATTGGAACAGCAGCAACGGCACATCGCCATCGAACGGCACGATCGCAACGGGTCAAACCAATGCGATCCAGGTGGAGAAGGATGTCTACAATGGCGTCCACGAGCTCTACCTGGCCACCGGTGACCACGTACAAGAGTACTGGTGGAACGGGCCGAACAGCGGTGGTGGTGAGCTGATTCGCATCAGTCAGAACAACATCACGTCCTTCGACAAGTACGACGACGGTGCGGATCAGCAGATCTACACCGCCTCGGGCGACCTCGTGTACGAGACGTGGTGGAGGGCGGGCGTCAGCCCCACCAGCAGTGTCCTGTTCAAGGTCGCTCGCTGATGGGGCAGCGCCCCGAATTCCGGCCAGGTCGGCCCGGTGCCGTCGCCTCCAAGCGACGAGTACCGGGCTGGCCGGGCTAGAATGAAAAGGGTGGGCAACTCTTTTACTGAAATTATTCCTTGCCGAGCATGTGCTACACTATACATAACTAAGCATTAGCTGTATGGCCACGAAGAAAAAGCGCACAAACAAACTCCTCGCGTACTTGATGCATCACAAATGGATGACGATCATCTTTGGCTCGTTTGCGGTGATTATGCTGCTGATCGGCTTCCTTAATACATTTGTATTTCTGCCCGTTAAGGACCCAAACCTCGGCGTCAGCTTCAGCCGCGAACGGAGCGAAGAGCTAGGCCTGGACTGGAAGGCAAACTACACGGCGCTACTCGATGACATGCAGCTCACGCATTTCCGCCTGATGAGCTATTGGTCGAGCCACGAAAAAGTTCGCGGCCAATTCGACTTCAGCGACCTGGACTGGGAAGTAAATGAAGCTGCCAAGCGGGGAACGAAAGTCGATATCGTGCTGGGCCTGCGCCAACCACGCTGGCCAGAATGCTGGGAACCAGACTGGGCGAGACAACTGACCGGCAACGCCTGGAAGCAAGCAATGTACTCATATATAGAAGTGGTCGTGAACCGCTATAAGAACAACCCGGCCGTCCAGAGCTGGCAGCTCGAAAACGAAGCCATGAACAACTGGTTCGGTACCTGTGGCGCGCCGGACCGCCAGCGCCTGAACGAAGAATACGCCCTGGTAAAGAAACTCGACTCATCCCGCAATATTCGCATGAGCCTCAGCGACCAACACGGCCTACCGCTCGGCTCGCCGGTGCCCGACGAGTACGGTTACTCGGTCTACCGCATCGTGTGGAACACCTTCAGCCCGTGGCATTTCTATATCGTATATCCGACACCTATCTGGTATCACCGCCTGCGCGCGGTCGTGATCGAGTGGATTCAGCACAAACCTATTTTCATCCACGAGCTCCAGATGGAACCGTGGGGGCCAAAGGACACCAAAGAGCTGACCACCAAGGAACAAGACCAGTCCATGAGCGTCGACCAGATCCACAAAAGCATGAAGTTCGCCCGCCAGATCGGCGCAAAAGACATCGACATGTGGGGCGGCGAGTGGTGGTACTGGCGCAAGATCAAGTTCAACGACGATAGTATTTGGAATGCGGTGAAGAAGGAAGTGCAGGACGCAAGAGCAGGGGAGTAGGACAACCCACAAACGATATGTGGGGGTTGTCGGTCAGCACCTACGCGCCCAAATGCGGATACTGCCCGTACGGAATCAGCACCAACTCGCGCACATTGCAGCGCGCATCGATCACATAGCGCACCGCGTCGCCAATCTGGTCCGCCGTAAACATCGGCTTCGTCTCGGGGCTATATGAGTAGCCAATACCGTTGGAATGCTCCAGCGAAATCTCGAGCGTCGCATCATTATCGTAATAACCGCCGTCAGTGCTGCCCGGCATAATCTCGGTAATGTAAATTTTCTCCGGCGTCA
>FTKL01002744.1_pt1 | contig 27076 bp, 18 predicted proteins | sample 2434061 | NCBI WGS metagenome assembly FTKL01 (sample SAMEA3914816, study PRJEB12502) | metagenome | biome: forest; material: soil | place: USA | collected 2011-09-16 | depth 0.3 m
GCCATCGTCGGCATGGCCTGCCGGTTCCCGGGCGGGGTCCGTTCACCGGAGGAGCTCTGGCGGCTCGTCGACGGCGGCGTCGACGCGGTGTCGGGCTTCCCGGTGGACCGGGGCTGGGATCTGGAGGCGCTGTACGACCCGGACCCGGAGCGGACCGGCACCTCGTACACCCGGCAGGGCGGGTTCCTGCACGACGCGGGCGAGTTCGACCCGGCGTTCTTCGGGATCAGCCCGCGTGAGGCGATCGCGACCGACCCGCAGCAGCGGCTGCTGCTGGAGACGGCCTGGGAGGCGTTCGAACGGGCCGGTATCGACCCGGCGTCCGTGCGCGGCAGTCGGACGGGCGTCTTCGCGGGCGTGATGTACGGCGACTACGCGGGGCGCTTCGAGCAGGCTCCGGAGGAGTACGAGGCGTTCCTCGGCAACGGCAGCGCCGGCAGCGTCGCCTCCGGGCGGGTGTCCTACACCTTCGGCCTGGAGGGGCCGGCGGTGAGTGTGGACACCGCCTGCTCGTCCTCGCTGGTGGCGATGCACCTGGCGAGCCGCTCGCTGCGGCAGGGGGAGACCGACCTGGCGCTGGCGGGCGGGGTGGCCGTGATGGCCACGCCGGGGCTCTTCGTGGAGTTCAGCCGCCAGCGCGGGCTCTCCCCGGACGGGCGGTGCCGGTCCTTCGCGGACGCGGCGGACGGCACCGGGTTCGCCGAGGGCGCCGGGCTGCTGCTGCTGGAGCGGCTGTCGGACGCGGAGCGCAACGGGCACCCGGTGCTCGCGGTGATCCGCGGGACCGCGGTGAACCAGGACGGCGCCTCCAACGGCCTGACCGCGCCGAACGGTCCGTCGCAGGTCCGGGTGATCAGGCAGGCACTCGTCGACGCGGGCCTGGAGCCGGCGGACGTGGACGCGGTCGAGGCGCACGGCACCGGCACGACGCTGGGCGACCCGATCGAGGCGCAGGCGCTGCTCGCCACCTACGGGCAGGGCCGGCCGGCCGACCGTCCGCTCCGGCTGGGTTCGATCAAGTCGAACATCGGTCACACCCAGGCGGCGGCCGGCGCCGCGGGCGTCATCAAGATGGTGATGGCGCTGCGCAACCGGACGCTGCCGAGGAGCCTGCACATCGACACGCCGTCCGCCCAGGTGGACTGGCAGGCCGGTGCGGTGGAGCTGCTGACCGAGGCCCGGCCGTGGGAGGGCGGGGAGCGTCCGCGCCGGGCGGGGGTGTCCTCGTTCGGGATCAGCGGTACCAACGCCCACGTGATCATCGAGGAGGCCCCCGCGCCCGCTCCGACCTCCGAGGCGGAGCCCGAGGCCGCCGCGCCGGCCGAAGCCGCCCAGGCCGACGCCTCCCCGGCCTGGCCGCTCTCGGCGCGGACCGAGGCGGCGCTGCGCGCACAGGCCGAGCGGCTGTACGCGTTCGTCACCGAGGGGGCGGAGGTGACCCCGGCCGAGGTGGCCCACGCGCTGGCCGCCAGGCCCGAGTTCGAGCACCGTGCGGTGGTCGTGGCGGGGGACCGTGCCCAACGCCTCAGCGCGCTGCGGGTGCTGAGCCGGGAGGGCTCCGGCCCCGGAGTCGTCAGCGGGCGCGGCCAGGGCCGCCCGGACGGCGGGACGGCGTTCCTGTTCACCGGGCAGGGCAGCCAGCGGCTCGGGATGGGACGTGAACTGCACGGGCGGGAGCCGGTGTTCGCGCAGGCGCTGGAGGCGGTCGCGGCGCTGCTGGACCGCCACCTGGAGCGCCCGCTGTTCGAGGTGCTGTTCGCCGCGCCGCGCTCGCCCGAGGCGGCGCTGCTGGACCGCACCGACTACACCCAGGCCGCGCTGTTCGCGGTCGAGGTGGCGCTGTTCCGGCTGCTGGAGCAGCGCGGGGTCACGCCGGACTACCTGCTCGGCCACTCGGTCGGCGAGGTGGCGGCGGCCCACGTCGCCGGGGTGCTCTCCCTGGAGGACGCCGTCACGCTGGTCGCGGCGCGTGGGCGGCTGATGCAGTCGGCCCGGGCCGACGGCTCGATGGTGGCGCTCCAGGCCTCCGAGGAGGAGACGCTGGCCCTGCTGGCCGGCTACGAGGACGTGATCGCCGTCGCGGCGGTCAACGGCCCGAACGCCACCGTGATCTCCGGTGACGCGGCGGCGGTGGCCGAGGTGGCCGGCAAGTGGCGCGCGACGGGGCACCGCACCAAGCGGCTGAAGGTCAGTCACGCCTTCCACTCGGCGCACATGGACGGGATCCTGGCGCGGTTCCAGGAGACGATCGCCGGGTTGGAGTTCCACGAGCCGGCCATCCCGGTGGTCTCCAACGTCACCGGCTCGGCGGCCACCTCGGAGCAGTTGCGTTCACCGGCCTACTGGGCGCAGCAGATCCGGGGCACCGTGCGGTACCTGGACGGCGTCCGCTTCCTGGAGGGCCAGGGCGTGCGCGCCTTCCTGGAGCTGGGGCCGGACGCGGTGCTGACCGCGATGACCCGGGACGGCCTCACCGCCGAGCCCGGGCTGCTGGCGCCGCTGCTGCGCGGGGACCGCCCCGAGTCGTCGGTCGTGCAGAGCGCCCTGGCCCAGGTCTGGGTGCGGGGCGGCCCGGTGGACTGGCGGGCCGGGGCGGCGCAGCCGTCGCGGGACCTGCGGGCGGAGCTGCCGACGTACGCGTTCCAGCAGAAGCGCTACTGGCTGGACGCACCGCGCGGTCGGGCGCAGTCCGGGGCGGCGGACGGCGACGGCTTCTGGAGCTCGGTCGACAGCGGTGACCTGGAGGGCCTCGCGGCCACCCTGCGACTGGACGCGGCCGGACGGGGCGCGCTCGCGCAGCTGCTGCCGGCGCTGTCCGGCTGGCGGCGCAGTGGCGGCTGGCGCTACCGCGCGGGCTGGCAGCCGGTCGCCGAGACCGGGTCGCCGGAGCTGTCGGGAGACTGGCTGCTCGTCCTCCCGGAGAGCGACGCCGACCACCCGTGGGCCGCGGCCGCGGAGCGCGTGCTGACCGCCGCCGGCGGCCGGCTGGTGCGGGTGGTGCTGGGCCGGGACGACGACCAGCCGGAGGTGATGCTCGACCGGCTGGTCTCCGCGGTCGAGAAGGAGCGGGCGCAGGTCGCGGGTGTGCTGTCGCTGCTCGCGCTCGACACCGCGCCGCACCCGTGGGAGGCGACACTGCCGAGCGGGGTGCTCACCGCCCTGATGCTGGAGCACCGGATGACGGAGATGTCCCTCTCCGTGCCGCTCTGGTCCGTGACCTCGGGTGCGGTCTCCGTGGCGGGCGAGGCGCCCGACGCGGAGCAGGCGCTCGTGCGGGGCGCGCTGGTGTCGGCGTACGCCGAGGCGCACCAGCGCGCGGGCGGCCAGATCGACGTGGCCGGGACACCGGACGAGGCCGCCGAGCGCAGGCTCGCCCGGATCCTGGCCGACGGCGCCGACGGGGAGGACCAGCTGGCGATCCGGCCGGACGGCACCTTCGCCCGGCGGCTGGTCCCGGCACCGCAGGCGGACGAGACCGGGCCCGGGGCGTGGCGGCCGAGCGGCACCGTGCTGGTGGTCGGCGGACAGCCGGACCCGGTGGTCCGGTGGCTGGCGGGCCTCGGCGCACGCAGCCTGCTGCTGACGGCCGAGCCGGGGGCGGAGCTGCGCGCCGAACTGGCGGCTGCGGACGTCCTGGTGACGGTCGGTTCGGGCAACCCCGCCGAAGCGGGCCTGCTGGCCGGGCTGCTGGCCGAGGCACCGGAGCAGTACCCGGTCACGGCGGTGGTGCACGCGGGCGACGGCCGGCGCGAGGCCGACCCGGGCAACCGGCAGGGTCGGCTGGTGCGGCTCAGCCGGGCGGTGGCCGGGCTCCGCGCGCTGGACGAGGCGACGGCGGGTCTCGACCTGGAGGTCTTCCTGCTGATCACCGGGACGGTCGGGATCCTCGGCGAGCCGGACACCGCCGGTGAAGCGGCCGGCGCGGCGTACGGCGAGGCGCTGGTGCTGCGCCGGCGCGCGGCCGGACTGCCCGGGACCGTGGTGGCGAGGGGCCCGTGGACGGGCGAGGAGGAGGTGGCCGGGCCGGGGCTGCGGACGACCGCCCCCGAGCCGGCGCTGGGCCGGATCGACCCCTCGGGCGACGTGGCCTCGCTGGCGGTGCTGGACCTCGACTGGGCGGCGCTGGCGGAGCCGTCCGACCGGTCGGTGCCGGAGCTCGATCCGCTGCTGCGGGCACTGCCGGAGGCCGGTGACCTGCTGAAGGCGGCGGCCTCGGGCGGCGGTGCGGCGCTCGGCGGCGCCGCCGAGGGGCTGCGGGAGCGGCTCGGCGCGCTGGACGCGGGCGGGCAGGAGGAGCTGCTGACCGAGCTGGTGCGGAACCTCTCGGCGGAGGTGCTGGGGCACGCCGAGCCGGCCGGGCTGGACCTCGACCTCTCCTTCGTCGACAGCGGCTTCTCGTCGTTCACGGCCCTGGAACTGCGCAACCGGATCTGCGAGGTGACCGCCCTGGAACTCCCCCCGGTGGTGGTCTTCGAGCATCCGACGCCCGCCGCGCTGATCTCGCTGCTGCGGAAGGAGCTCGCCGCCGCCTGACGTTGTCGCAGATCACACCACGCTACGTGGATCAAACGCCTATGTAAGTAGTTTCGCAGATGTGTGAGCACGTCATCTGGGCGAAGCTGATGACCGAGGCGACGAAGCCCTGCCGGAAACGGCAGGGCCTCGTCGTTGTGGAACGAATGCGAAACGGGGGAACAGTGACTTCTGCAGCTGTCAGTGGTGATGTCTTCCGCCGGGTCTTCCGGCGTCACGCCACCGGGGTCGCGGTGATCACCAGCGGGGGCGAGAAGCCGGCCGGCTTCACGGCCACATCGGTGGTGTCCCTCTCCGCGGACCCGCCGCTGCTCTCCTTCGGGCTCAGCTGTACCGCCTCGGCCTGGCCGGCCTTCGCGGTCGCCGACCACGTCGCGGTGCACCTGCTCGCCGAGGGGCAGCAGGACCTGGCCGCCACGTTCGCCCGGAGCGGCGCCGACCGTTTCGCCGAGCCCACCGTGTGGCAGCAGGGACCGTACGGGGTCCCGGTGCTGGAGGGGGTGCTGGCCCTGCTGGTCTGTCGGGTGGTCGACCGGGTTTCGACCGGGGACCACACGCTGGTGATCGCCGAGCCCCGGCTCACCGAGTACCGCGAGGACGGCCGCCCGCTGCTCTATCACGACGGGCAGTTCCAGACCCTTTCGCGCTGACATCGGCGCAGGGGGACGCGTTCAGTTCAAGAAATTCGGGGAGTTCAGAATGCGGTACGAAATCATGGGTGGTCTGCGCGTGCGCGACGGCGACGCCGTCTCGGTCGTCAGCGCGCGGAAGATGGAGACGCTGCTCGCGGTCCTGCTGATCCGCTCCGGCCAGGTGGTGACGGTGTCCCAGTTCACCGCCGAGCTCTGGGGGGAGAGCCCGCCGCGCCGGGCGACCGCCGCGCTGCACGTCTACATCTCGCAGCTTCGCAAGTTCCTCGACCGGCCCGGCCGGGCCGACAATCCGATCACCACCCGCTCGCCCGGCTACCTGCTGAGCCTGGGCGACGACACGCTGGACGTGCACGAGTTCCAGCAGCTGATGAGCCAGGGCAGGGCGGCCATGAAGCGCGACCGCTACGAGGAGGCCTCGGCCGTCCTGGGCGATGCGCTGTCGCTCTGGCGCGGTCCGGTGCTCAGCGAACTGCGGCTCGGCTCGGTCGTCAACTCCTTCGCCGCGTGGGCGGAGGAGGCGCGACTGGAGTGCATCGAGATGCGGATGGACGCCGACCTGGTGCTCGGCCGCCACCGCGAACTCGTCAGCGAGCTCTACAGCCTGACCGCCGAGCACCCGCTGCGCGAGGCGTTCCACCGGCAGCTGATGCTGACCCTGTACCGCTCGGAGCGCCAGAGCGACGCGCTACGGGCCTACGGGAACGCCCGGGAGATCCTCAACTCCGAGCTCGGCATCGAGCCCGGCCGGGTGCTGCGCGACCTCCAGCGCTCCATCCTCCAGGACGACGGCCGGCTGGACCTGCTGCGGGCGTGCTGATCCGCCGTCCGCCGGACGCCGGTACGTGACGGACGTTCCGGTGCGTGACGGACAGTCCGGTGCGTGACGGGCTTTCGGTGCGTGACGGATGAGACGAAACGGCGGTGGGGTGTCCCGATCGGGACACCCCACCGCCGTTTCGTCATCCCGCGTCCGGCCCGATCAGGGTGATGGCACGCTCGGGGCAGGCACCGGCGCCGCGTCGGGCCTGGTCCTCCTGGCCGACGGTGACATCGAAGTCGTCCTGCTCGTTGTAGCCGTCGTCGGTGACGGTGTAGATCTCGGGTGCCAGGATGACGCACATCGAGTGCCCCTGGCATCGCTCCCGGTCGACGCTGATTCTCATGCGGTGGCTCCGTTCCGGAAGATCGGGACGGCCGGGTGACTCACCCGAACGTCAGGTCGAGGTTGTGGACGCCGCGGGCCGGCGAGTAGTGGTGCACCGGGGTGCTGCCGGGGGTGAGCCGGTAGCTCGGGATGCGGTTGTGCCACTCCTCCAGGGCGATCTGCAGGATGCGGCGCGCGACGTGCATGCCGAGGCAGCGGTGCGGCCCGATCCCGAAGGCCAGCTGGCGGGTGGACTCGCGGTCGAAGTCGACCTGGTGCGGGCACTTGAAGACCTGCGGGTCGAGCCCGGACATGCCCCAGGAGAGCAGCACCCGGTCGCCCTTGTGCAGGGTGATGCCGTGGCGCTCGACGTCCTGGGTGACCAGGCGGCCGGTCGAGGAGACCGGGGACTTGCGCAGCAGCTCCTCGACGATCGTGGGGATGCGCTCGGGGTTGGTGCGGATGATCTCCTGGACCTCGGGGTGCTCGGCCAGGTAGAGGAAGATCAGGCCGAGCGCCGAGGTGGTGGTGTCCAGGCTGGCGAGCATGGACACGAACAGGGCGTTGACCATCTCGTCCTGGGTGGGCCGGCGGCCGTCGTAACTGGCCTCCAGCAGCTTGCTGATGACGTCCTCGCGGCCCTCGGTGCCCTCCTCGCGCCGCCGGTCGATGGCGTCGCTGAAGAACTGCCAGAGCGGCTGGTTGGCCTTGCGCAGGTCCTCGTCGTTGCGGGCGTTGGGGATGCCCACGTGACGCAGCCAGTGCTTGTGGTCGAGCAGCGGCTTCAGGTGCTCGCGGCCGATGCCGAAGTTGATCAGGAACGCCTCGGCCGGCAGGACGGTGGCGAACTCCTGGATGAACTCGCTCCGGCCCTTGGCGACGAGCGGCTCCACGGCGTCGGCGGCGGCCTGGCGCAGCTGCGGGGTGAAGTGGTTCACCACGCGGGGGTCGAACAGGTTGGAGAGCGTGCGGCGCCACTGGCGGTGCTCGTCGCCGTCGAGCTGGATGGGGATCTGCTTCTCGGGGAAGAGCTGCCGGTGCGGGATCACCAGCTCGGCGCTGGAGAAGATCTCCGGGTTGCGGGCGGCCCACTCGATGTCCTCGTAGCGGGTCAGGATCCAGAACCCGCCGCCCTCCTCCGAGCGGATGACCGGGCCGAGCTCACGCAGCTCGTCCCAGTACTCCACCGGGTCCTGCAGCCAGGGCTGGTACAGGCTCCAGTGCCGGGCCCGCTCCTCCGCCGTGGCGGGTGCCTGTACGGCACTTCCGCCGGTGCCCTCGACGACCGTCATTGCCTAACCCCTTCAGGTCGGTTTCTCGCCGTCGCCGCCGCGGGCCGGTGGCCCGGGCGGCCGGCAGGATGTCCTGCTCAGGGTCGGCGCAGCGGCTAACGGTCACCTTGCCGAGGCCTAAAGCCGCGCCTGCCGGGCCCGCCCGCCGGGTCGCCTGCTGAGCCGCCTGCTGAGCCGCCCGCCTGCCGGACCGCCCACGGGCGGCCCGGCAGGCGGGCGCCGGGGTTCCTCAGGCGCTCGCGCCGAACCAGAGGGCGAGGGCGTGGCGCAGCCCGTCCGTGTCGCCGTCGGGCGTGTCCACCCAGGCGATGTGGCCGTCGGGGCGGATCAGCAGGGCCGGGACGTCGAGCCCGGCGGCCGCCTCGGCCGTGACCACGTCGACCCGGGCGGCCCAGCCGGCGGCCGCGGACAGGTCGGCCGCGCCGCCCGAGAGGTCCAGCAGGACGCCCCGGCCGGCGCCCAGCGGCCCGGCGAGCGAGGCGTGGGCGGCGCCGGTCAGCGCGGCGTTCGGCACGGGCTGTCCGAGCAGCGGGTGGGCGGCGCTGTGGTCGCCGTCCGGCCGGGGCAGTGGGTACCCGGTGGCCGTCGGCAGCTTCAGCAGGTACTCGTTGACCGCGGTGAATCCGGCGATCTCCTCGAACATCGTCCGCAGCGGCGCGGCGCGGTGCAGGGGGTGCATCAGCGCCATCTGGGCCCGGGCGTGGCGGGCCACCTGCGCGCCGACCGGGCGGCGCTCGCTCTCGTAGCTGTCGAGCAGCCCGGCCGGGGCCCAGCCGTTGATCTCGGCGGCGAGCTTCCAGCCGAGGTTGACGGCGTCGTGGATGCCCGTGTTCAGGCCCTGGGTGCCGGAGATGAAGAGCACGTGGGCGGCGTCGCCGGCGAGCAGCACCCGGCCGTCGCGGTAGCGGTCGGCGAGCCGGGTGCGGCCGCCGAAGCGGGCGAGGAAGTCGGTACGGCGGATGTCGGGGGCCTTGCCGGTGACCCGCTCCACGGCGTCGCGCAGCTCGTCCTCGGTGACCGGGACGTCGTCGCCGGGCGGCTCGACGCCGAACTCGATGGTCATCAGGCGCAGCACGCCGGGCCGCAGCGGCAGGGCGCCGAAGACGCCCTCGGCCGTCAGGCCGCCGCTGAAGGCCTCATGGGAGTCGGAGGCCAGCTCGACGTCGCCCAGGACGCCCCGGTAGGTCTTGCCGTCGCCGGAGAACCCGATTCCGGCGAGCTCCCGTACGACGCTGGACGGGCCGTCCGCGCCGACCAGGTGGCTGCCGGTGAGCTCCTGCTCGCCCTGCTCCGTCCTGACCCGCACGCGCACGCCGTCGGCGTCCTGGGTGAAGCCCACGACCTCGTGGCCGAGGCGGATGTCGACGCCGAGCTCGCGGGCGCGCTCCTCCAGCAGCTGCTCGGTGCGCCACTGCGGGTGGGCGAAGGTGTGCTCGCGCTGGTCGACCGCGTCCAGGTCGAGCCAGATGAAGGCGAAGGGGGTGCGGGGCCAGGCGAAGATGTCCTCGGGGCGGATCCGGTCGCGGATCCCGCGCTGTTCGAGGACCTCCAGTGAGCGCCCGTGGACGGCCATGCCCGCCGAGGCCTCGGTGCGTTCGGCGCGCTTCTCCAGGACAACCGCCTCGACGCCGGCGAGCGCCAATTCAGCGGCGAGCAGCAGGCCGGTGGGCCCGCCTCCCGCGATCAGGACCGGCTGGCTCATGATGGTCTCCTCGATTCGACACAGGCTTCTACCGTCGATGGAGATCCTGGTCGCGCGGGCTTAATGACCCCTTAAGCAGCGACCGCCGCAACCGGAGGTGGCCGAGCCCTCCCCCCGGGGAAAGGGGAGGGCTCGGCCGGCTTCGGTTGCGGCGGTACTGTTCTGACGGTTTGTCAGGACTTGGCGGCCGCGGGCTGCTGGGCGGGCTTGGGAGTCCGGATGACCAGCAGGGTGACGAGGGCGGCGGCCGCGCTGAACACGGTGCCGACGGCGAGGGCGCTGGAGATGCCCTCGGTGAGGATGTGGTCGGCCTTCGCCAGGACCTCGGCGCCGGCGTCCTTGGTGGCGCCACGGATGGCCGAACCGAAGACGGTGGCCAGGATCGCGATGCCGAGCGCGCCGCCGATCTGCTGCATCGACTGGAGCAGGCCCGCGGCCGCACCCGAGTCCTGCGGCGGGACGCCGGCCAGGATGGTCACGTTCAGCGGGACGAAGCTCAGGCCGGCGCCGATCCCGAAGAGCAGCAGCGGGCCGAACAGGCCGGCGGCGTAGCTGGTGGTCTCGTCGACCTGGAAGCTCCAGATGATGCCGGCGGTGATCATCAGGTTGCCGACCAGCATGATCGGCTTGGGGCCGAACTTCGGCAGCAGCTTCGGGACCAGACGGGCGGTCAGGAACAGGCCGAGGGCCAGCGGCAGGAAGGCGAAGCCGGTCTCCAGCGGGCTGAAGTGGAGCACGTCCTGCAGGAAGAGCGTCAGGAAGTAGAACATCCCGAACATGGCGGCCGAGAGCAGCAGCATGTTGGCGTAACCCGCGGTCCGGTTACGGACGTTGAGCAGCTTCAGCGGCAGCAGCGACTGCTCGGTGCGCAGCTCGATGAACACGAAGGCGGGCAGCAGGACGATGGCGGCGGCGAAGCAGGCGAGGGCGATGCCGTCGCTCCAGCCGTCCGAGGAGACCCGGATGAAGGCGTAGACCAGCGAGACCAGGCCGGCGGTGGCGGTGACGGCACCGGGCAGGTCGAACCGGCCGGCGTTGCGCGGCGGCTCCTTGATGTAGCGCGGGGCGAGCAGCACGATCGCGATGCCGATCGGGATGTTCACGAAGAACACCCAGCGCCAGGAGACCCAGTCGGTCAGCACGCCGCCGAGGATGAGGCCGATGGCCGCACCCGCACCGGAGACGGTGGAGTAGATGCTGATCGCCTTGGTGCGCGCGGCGTCCTGGAAGTTGGTGACGATCAGGGCCAGCGTGCTGGGGGCGGCGATCGCGGCGCCGACGCCCTGCAGGGCACGGGCGATGATCAGCAGGGTGTCGTCGTTGGCGAGGCCGGCGGCCAGCGAGGCGACGGTGAAGACCGCGATGCCGGTGATGAAGACCCGGCGGCGGCCCAGGATGTCACCGGCGCGGCCGCCGAGCAGCAGCAGTCCGCCGAAGGCGAGGGTGTAGGCGTTGATCACCCAGGCCAGGTTGGTGTTGGAGAAGTTGAGGCTCTTCTGGAGCGACGGGAGGGCCACGTTCACGATCGTCGCGTCGACGATGACCATCAACTGGCAGGCCAGGATGACAAGAAGGGCGATCGTTCCGTTGCGCTTCGCTTCGCCGGCGGTGGCAGCGGGTGTCGTTCCGGGGGCCGTTGCTGGGGAGGTCGACGAAGTCGACATGGGTGTCTCCACGGAGTGATGATGTCAGGGGACATCGGATGGACCAGATAAGGAACAATGATGTTCACTATAGGGGTGCCGGGTGTGCTCCGCAACGGAGACCGGCCAACCCCGAATCAGGAGGACGTGATGAGTGCAGCTGTCGAACGCAAGTCTGAACTGCAGGGAACGGTAAAGCAGTCCGGGCATGTGGAGACCCGGCGCCGAGGCGCCGTACTGGAGAAAGCGATCTTCGAAGCGGTGTTCGAGGAGCTGCGCAACGTCGGCTACGGCAAGCTGTCGATGGACGGCGTCGCCAACCGGGCCGGCACCGGGAAGGCCGGGCTCTACCGGCGCTGGTCGAGCAAGGAGACGCTCGTCCTGGACGCGCTGCGCAACGTGCTGCCGATCCCCGGCGAGCTGCCGACCGAGAGCAACGCGCGGGACGACATCCTGATGCTGCTGCGCTGCATGCAGACCGCCCTGAACACCGCCCACGGCGCGGTGCTGCCCGCCGCGGCGGCGGACGTCGAGGGCGGGTGCGCCCGCACGATGCGCGACTGCGTCATCCAGCCGTGCCGGGAGATGCTCCTCCAGGCGCTGCAACGCGGCGCCGACCAGGGAGAGGTACGGCCCGAGGCGGTCACCGCGATGACCGTCAGCATCGGCCCTTCGATGCTCATCGGACGAGTCGTCACCGACGGCGTGCCGATCCCCGAGGAGTACGTGGTCTCCCTGGTCGACGACGTGCTGATGCCGCTGATCAGGAGCTGACCGCCGGCTGCGGACGGCCCTGGCCGAACCAGTGCGCGAGCGCCTCGCGCAGGCCCGGGCCGTCCGTGCCGTCCGGATCCACGAACGCCGCGTACCCGTCGGGCCGGACCAGCACGATGCCCTCCGCGAGCCCCTCGGCGGGCCGGGCGACGACCACGTCGACCCGGTCCGTCCAGGGCGCGGCGGCCTCGGCCGCCAGGCCCCGGCCGGAGGTGTCCAGCACCACGCCGCGGCCGGTGTACAGGGTCAGCGCGACGTTCGACGGGCCGTCCGCGGTCTCCAGGTCCACCGGCGGCACCCGGCGGCCGAGCAGCGGGTGCGCGTGCGGCTCGCCGTCCGGCGCCGGGTAGCGGATGCCGAGGGCCGTCAGCACGTCGACCAGGTAGTCGCGGACCTCCTCGAACTGCAGCAGGTCGGTGAAGAGCTCCCGCAGCGGCTGGACCTCGTCCAGCGGGTGCAGCAGGGCCTCCTGGGCCTGGGTGTTGAGGGTGAGCCGCGCGCCGACCGGGTGCCGCTCCGCGTGGTACGAGTCCAGCAGGCCGGCCGGGGCCCAGCCCTGGACGGCCGCCGCGAGCTTCCAGCCGAGGTTCACCGCGTCCTGCACACCGGTGTTCAACCCCTGGCCGCCGAACGGGAGATGGATGTGCGCGGCGTCCCCGGCCAGGAACACCCGGCCCTCGCGGTAGCGCTCCGCGAGGCGGGTCGCGCTGCCGAACCGCGACAGCAGGTGCCGGTCGCCGAGCTTCACGTCGACGCCCATCACCCGCTTCACCGCCTCGGTGAACTCGTCGGTGGTGAGCGGCAGATCGCGGTCCGGCGGCACCACGTCGAACTCCATCGTGGTGAGCCGGTGGACGCCCGGCTCCATCGGGATCTGCGCGTACACCCCGCCCTGCGTGAGCCGCGGGCCGTAGAGGGTCTTGTCCGGGTCGATCAGCTCGACGTCCCCGGTGATCCCGTTGACGCTGGAGGAGGTGCCCGGGAAGGGGATGCCGACGAGCTTGCGGACGGTGCTGGAGCCCCCGTCACAGCCCACCAGGTAGGCGCCCCGGAGCTGGTAGTCCCCGGACTCGCTGTGCACCTCGACGGTGACCCCGTCCTCGTCCTGGGTGAGCCCGGTGACCTCGTGCACCCGTCGCACGTCGGCGCCGAGCTTGATCGCGTGCTGCTCCAGGCGCTGCTCGATGTCGCGCTGCGGGACGCGCTTGGCGACCATCGTCGGGTCGATGATGTCCTTCAGCTCCAGCAGGCCGAAGTTGTAGGTGCGGGCCGGGCCGTAGTCGTCGAACCAGTCCAGACCGCGCTGCCGGAAGCTCTCCAGCGACCGGACCTGGAACGTCTGGGCCCGCGACCACTGCGGCGCCTCGGCGAGCTTGTCGAGGACGACGACGTCCACCCCCGCCAGGCGCAGCTCACAGGCCAGCATCAGGCCGGTAGGGCCTCCACCGGCGATGACGACCGTACGACTCATGGTTGAACTCCTCTGGTTTTCCTGACGGATCGTGGGGGCTGCCCTGGGCCGGTCCGGCCTCAGCGCGGCGGGCCGAAGAGCCGCCGGCGGGCGCCCAGGAGGGAGAGCAGTACGTCGAGGAGTGCGTGCGGCACTCCGTAGCCCCCGCGCATCCGCAGCACCGACCGCACGTTCCACAGCCGGGTCTCGGCCACGTGCCGGGGCGAGGCGTGGACGTCGTCGTAGGTGTGCAGCCGCAGCGAGCGGAGGTTGTCGCGCAGGTACGCGATGTCGCCGGCCGGGATGATCTCGTCGCGCAGGCTCACCGTGCACGCCACCGGGACGTCCAGCGCGGCGAGCTCCTCGGCCTTCAGCGCCCAGCCCGCCAGCTCGGTGCCCAGGTCCTCGACCGGCACGCCGGTCAGGTGGGCGAGCGTGTCGACGGTCACCCGGGGCAGTGCGCGCTGCCAGTCGGCGTCCGTGAAGAAGTCGTGCACCGGTGCGCCGGCCAGCACCAGCCCGCGGATCCGCGGGTCGGTCCCGGCGGCGCGCAGGGCCAGGTGGCCGCTGAAGCTCAGCGCCACGGCGTAGGTCTCGTCGACCCGGGCGCGGTCCGCGAGGGCGTCCAGCAGCGCGGGCAGGATCCGCCAGCTCTCGGCGTCGTAGCGCACGGTGTTCTCGCCGGCGCCGGGCATCTCGGTGACGACCATCGCCATGCCCAGCCGGTCGGCCAGCGCCAGCAGCGGGGCCCACTGCTCCTTGATGCTGACGATCCCGCCGCTCACCAGCAGCAGGGGCCTCGGCTCGGTGGACGACAGGCCGGCGGCCCAGCCGCCGACCCGGCCGCCGGGCAGTTCCACGTCGATCCGCTCGATGCCGCTCTGGGTACGCCGCCAGCGCTCGAACAGCTCGATGCAGCGCTCCAGGGCACGCCGGCGGGCCGGGCCGTCGACGAACGGGAAGCGCGCCATCGCGTAGCTGCGGATCGCCTCGGGCAGCTTGCCCAGGCGCTCCAGCTCCGCGCCGTCGAGGGACCACTCGTGGACCCACGAGCCCGGGCCGTCCTCGTCGGAGCTGATCCGCTCCAGCACCCGCTGGTAGCGCTCGGCGGGGATGTTCTGCGCCTTGGCGTGCACCACGACGAACTGCTTGAGCTCGGCGACGTCGTTCACCGGGTGCCTCCGGAGTCGGACTTGAAGGACTCCAGGCCCTCCTTGATCTCGGTGAGGATGTCGGCCGCCTCGGCGCCGTCGATGATCCGGTGGTCGAAGGAGAGGCTCAGGCGCATGGTCGGCGCGATCGCGAGGGCGCCGTCGCGCACCACCGGGCGGTCGGTGATCCGGCCCACGCCCAGGGTGACCACGGTGCCGCCCACCGAGTGGAAGCCGTCCACCGAGCGGTGGCCGAGCGAGGACACCGCGAAGGTGCCCATCCGCTGGGCGCGGTTGCCCAGCGGGCGCACCACCCGGCGGAAGGCGGTCTGCGCGATCGGGCGGGGCAGCCGGTGCAGCAGCGGCAGGCCGGCGTACTCGGGCAGCTGCTCCGGCTCGCCGTCCCGGTAGTGCTCCACCTTGTCCTGGATCTCGTCGAGCTCCGCCCGGTCGAGGTCCGGCAGCACGGCGGAGAGCGTGACCCGCTGTCCGTCCCAGGTCTTGTCCAGGGCGATCTTGCCGTGCGCCCCGGCGCTCGGCGCCACCTTCGGCAGCACACCGCCCCGGGTCGCGGCGTTCGCCTGCGGATGGCGCACCAGCACCCGGCCGGCGGTGTGCAGCACATAGCTGACCACGGAGTAGCGCCGCTCGGCCGCCGAGGCGCGGTGCTCGCGGACCAGGCTCATGTCGACCTCGGTGTCGAGGAAGACGGGGGAGAAGGAGCGGATCTCCTGCAGGAAGTACAGCGTGTGGCGCCGCTGGCGCGGGACGTGGGTGCCCGTCATCGCGGCACCGCCGTCTCCTCGATGGCGTTCACAATCCGGTCCTTTCCCGAGCGTCGTGGCCTGGCCGAACGGAGAGCGGGCGGTGGCACGGGGCATCGTGTGCCACCGCCCGCTTCCCCGATCAGATTCGGCCACGGCGCTAAAGCCGGGCTTAGCATCCGCTGCTGCGCCCGGCCGGGATCGGCCTGGTCAGCCCACCTGCGAGAGGGGCCGGCTCGCCGCGTCCGCGATGCCGAAGGTCTCGGCGAGGACCTCGTGCGAGCGCACCCGGGCGGCGTGGTCGTGGATGAGGCTGAACGCCATCAGCTCGTCCGCGCCGGTACGGGCCACGAAGTCCTCGGTCTTGCGGCGCACCGCCTCCGGGCCGCCGACGAGGTGGCGGGCCAGCCGGGACTGCAGGAACTCGCGCTCGGCCGGCGTGTACGGGTGGGCGGCGGCCTCCTCCGGGCTCGGGTACGGGCCGACGTAGCCCTTGCGCATCTTGATCGCGGCCAGCCCGAGGGTGCCCCACAGCCACTCGGCCTGCTCGTCGGTGTCGGCGGCCACCAGCATCGCGGTGACGATCGCGTACGGGCGGTCCAGCACGGCGGAGGGCCGGAACTGCTCGCGGTACAGCTCCATCGAGGGAATACACGCGTCGCCGTTGAGGTGGTTGGCGAAGGCGTACGGGAGCCCGAGGGCCGCGGCGAGCTGCGCGCTGGACGGGCTGCTGCCGAGGATCCACACCGGCGGGTGGTTGGCGGCGGAGGCGGGCACCGCCGTGATCGGCTTCTCGCCACTGGCCGCGCCGAAGTAGCCGATCAGGTCGGAGAGCTGACGGGGGAACAGCGATCCGTTCTGGGCCCCGGCGGGGCGCTCCAGGGCCTGCGCGGTGAGCGGGTCGACGGGCGCCCGGCCGATCCCGAGGTCGATCCGGCCCGGGTGCAGGGCCTCCAGCACGCCGAACTGCTCGGCCACCACCAGGGAGGAGTGGTTGGGCAGCATGACGCCGCCGGCCCCGACCCGGATGGAGCTGGTGGCCGACGCGATCTGGCCCACCAGCACGGCGGGCGCGGAGCTCGCCTCGCCCGTGCTGTTGTGGTGCTCGGCGACCCAGAAGCGGTGGTAGCCGAGACGGTCGGCGTGCTTCGCCAGGTCGAGGGTGTTGCGGATGGCGTCCACGGGGGTCGAACCGCTCGGCACCGGCGTGATGTCGAGGACGGACAGGGCGAAGGAGGAGGAGTCAGACACGGGATGATCCGTTCATCGGGTGGGAATGGGCAGCGGCGGCCGGGGGCCGCCGGGTGTGGGGGCGGATGGGGAGGGGCCCGCCGGAGGGTTCCAGGCGTCCTCCGTCTTGGGCAGGGCGGTCAGCAGGGCCTTGGTGTAGGCGTGGGCGGGCCGGTGGAAGACCTCGTCGACCGGGCCGCTCTCCACCACCTCGCCGTCGCGCATCACCAGCACGCGGTCGCTCAGGTGGTTGACCACCCCGAGGTCGTGCGAGATGAACAGCAACGACAGGCCCAGGCGCTCCTGAAGGTCGCCGAACAGGTCCAGGATCTGGGCCTGCACGGACACGTCCAGCGCCGACACCGGCTCGTCGCAGACCAGGACCTTCGGCTCGGGTGCCAGGGCGCGGGCGATCGCCACCCGCTGGCGCTGGCCGCCGGACAGTTCCAGCGGCCGGCGGTCGAGGAGCGAGGGGTGCAGCCCGACCAGGTCCAGCAGTTCGGCGCCGCGCCGAGCGGGGCCGCCCGGCGCCAGCGCCTCGCCGACGATCTGCCGTACCGTCCAGCGGGGGTCGAAGGAGCCCAGCGGGTCCTGCTGGACGAGCTGGATCCAGCGCCGCCGGGCCCGGCGCGCCTTCTCCCGGTGGCCGGACCACGCCTCGCCGAGCAGCCGCACGTCGCCCGCGTCCGGGGCGAGCAGGCCCATCGCGATCCGCGCGACCGTGGTCTTGCCGGAGCCGGACTCGCCGACCACCCCGAGGGTCTCGCCCTCGCGCAGGACGAACGAGACGTCCCGGACGGCGGTGTGCCGGCCCCGGCCCGTCGTACGGAAGCTCTTGACGAGAGCGGAGACCTCCAGGACGGGGGCGCCGCCCGCCGCGGCGGGGGCCCGGTGGACGGCCGGGGACGGCTTCCACGGGGCGTCGGTGCGCAGGCAGCGGGCGGTGTGCCCGAGGCCGATCACGACCGGTACGGGCGTCTCGGCGCGGCACTCCTCGCCCGCCACCGGGCAGAGCGCGGCGTAGTGGCAGCCCTTCCCGGCGGCCTTCCCGGCGGCCTGGGCGGCGGGAAGGGGCCCGGTGTCCGGGCCCGCGGCCGCCTCCGGGCGCGGCGGCCCGGCGAGTCTGCGGCCGCGGGTGTCGCCGGTGGGGACGGCCGCGAGCAGCCGGCGGGTGTACGGGTGCGCGGGGGAGCGGAGCACCTCGGCGGTGGGCCCCTCCTCGACGATCCGCCCGGCGTGGACCACCGCCACCCGGTCCGCCAGCCGGGCCACCACCGCGAGGTCGTGGCTGATGAGCAGCACCGCGGTGCCGGCCCGCTTGCGGGCGGCCAGCAGGTCCAGGATGCGGGCCTGGACGGTCACGTCCAGCGCGGTGGTCGGCTCGTCGGCGATCAGCACGTCCGGTTCGGCCGCCAGCGCCGAGGCGATCAGCGCCCGCTGCCGCTGGCCGCCGGACAACTGGTGGGCGTACTGCCGGGCCCGCCGGGGCGCCTCGGGCAGCCCGACGTCCTCCAGCAGGGCGACCGCGCTGTCCCAGCGCGCGCGGCGCGGCCCCGGCCGGTGGTTGCGCAGCGCCTCCGAGACCTCGTGGCCGACCCGCCGCAGCGGGTCGAGCGAGACCAGCGCGTCCTGGAGCACCAGGCCGATCCGCCGGCCGCGGATCCGCTGCCACTCGGGCTCCGACAGCGCCCGCAGATCGGTGCCGGCCAGCTCCAGCCGGTCCGCCTCGACGGTGGCGTGCGGCCCGGCCAGGCCGAGCAGCGAGCGGGCGGTGACGCTCTTTCCGGAACCCGACTCCCCGACGATGGCCAGGCACTCGCCCGCGGCGAGCGTGAAGCCGATGTCGTGGACCGCCGTGACCGGGCCGTGCGGCGTGGGGAAGGTGACCCGCAGCGCCTCGACGGTGATCAGCGGCGCGGGAGTGTCAGTTTCGGTCACCGGGGTTCCGCCCTTCGAAGCGCCGGCGCAGGTCCCGGCCGACGACGTTGATGGTGAGCACCGTGAGGGTGATGGCCACACCCGGCAGGACCGCCGGGGCCCAGGCGACGTCCAGGAGATCCCGGCCCTGGGAGAGCATCGCGCCCCACTCGGGGGTGGGCGGCTTCGGCCCGAGGCCGAGGAAGCTCAGCGAGGAGCCCGCGATGATGGCGGTACCGACACCCACGGTGGCGAACACCAGCAGCGGCGGGACGGCGTTGGGCAGCAGGTGGCGCAGGTAGATCCAGGCCCGGCCCCGGCCCAGCACGGTGGCCGCCTGGACGTAGCCGGAGTCACGGATGATCAGGGCCTGGCCACGGGCGAGCCGCGTGAAGCCGGGCGTCAGCGAGCACCCGATCGCCAGCACGGCGTTCCCGCTGCCCGGGCCGAGCAGGGCCACCACCAGCAGCGCCAGCAGCAGGCCGGGGAAGGCCAGCAGGATGTCGGTCACCCGCATGATCGCCTCGTCCAGCACCCGGCTGCCGGCGGCGGCCAGCACACCCAGCAGGGTGCCCGCGACGACCGCGATGCCGGTGGCACCCAGGCCGATGGCGAGCGAGAAGCGGGCGCCGTGCACGACCCGGCTGTAGAGGTCCTGGCCGAGCTGGTCGGTGCCGAGCAGGTGCGTGCCGCTCGGGCCCTGCAGGGCGTCCACCGGGTTGACCGCGTCCGGCGGCTGGTGGGCGAGCAGGCCGGGCCAGCACACGGCCACGGCCAGCAGCGCCAGGACGGCCCAGGCCAGGATCAGCGAGACGGGCCGGCGGCGGGCGGACCGGGTACGGGCCCTGGAGCCCGCCCCGGTGGCGGACAGCGCGCTCACTGCGTGCCCCCGAACTCCGCGCGGCTCCGGTGCGCCCGGCCCCGCGCGAGGACCAGCAGGGAGCGGCGCAGCACCGCGAGGTCCGTCCGGGGGTCGCCGTCGACGACCAGCACGTCGGCCTCCAGGCCGGCCCGCAGCCGTCCGGTGCGGTGCGCGATGCCCAGGGCGTCCGCGGCCGCCGAGGTGGCGGCCGCCAGGATGGCGTCGTTGTCGAGCCCCGCGCGGGCGAACCACTCCAGGCCCTCGACGTACTTGCCGAAGGCGGCGCCGGGGATCCCGGCGTCGGTGCCGGCCAGGATCCGGACCCCCTGCTCGTGCTGGTGGAGCACCAGGTCGAGCCACGGGCGCACGCCGCTCTCGCCGATCCGCTTGGCGGACTCGGTGAGCACCGAACTGTAGGTCGGGCAGACCGACACCCCGTCGGCGGCGATCTGCTTGATCAGCTCGGTGGCGGCCGCGTCCGGCCCGCGCACGGGCCCCGGTGGCGGGATGAACGAACAGTGCTCCAGGGTGTCGACCCCGGCGGCGAGGGCGATCCTGACCCCGTCCGTGCCGTGCACGTGGGCGGCGACCTGGCGTCCGAACCGTCGCGCCTCCTCGACGGCCACCCGGACCTCCTCGTAGGTGAACTGCGCCACCCAGGGCGCGGGCCCGTCCGGGGTGAGGCCACCGCCGGTCGCCATCACCTTGATCAGGTCCGCGCCGGCCTGCACGTTGCGCCGGACGACGGCGCGGATCTCCTCCGGCCCGTCCGCCTGGCCGCCGAAGTACCAGCAGTGCCCGCCGGTGACGGTGACGGGAGCGCCGGCGGCCAGCACCCGCGGGCCCGGCAGGTCCCCGCGGGCGATCGCGTCGCGCAGGGCGACCGAGAGACCGCCCCGGTCGCCGAGGTCGCGCACCGTGGTCACCCCGGAGTCCAGCAGCTCCTGGGCGCGTCCGGCCATCGCCAGCAGCAGGGTCCGGTCGTCGGACGCCTCCAGCCTGGCCACCGCGTCGCTCGTGCCGCTCAGCGCCAGGTGCACATGGCAGTCGATCAGTCCGGGCAGGATCGTCGCCCCGGGGAAGTGGTGCACGGGCGTCTGCGACTGCGCGTGGCGGCGCACCTCGGCGTACGTGCCGACCAGCTCGATCCTGCCGTCGGCCACCAGCACCGCACCGTCGGTGATGGCCTGGTCGGCCGGATCGGGCACCACCAGATCCGCGTGGAGGATGCGAGCGCTCACAGCTGCGCCTCTTTCAGTCGGGGGTCGACGACGTGGTAGAGCCAGTCGACGAGCAGGTTGATCAGGACGAAGGCGAGGGCCGAGACGACGACCACCCCGGTCACCACGGGAAGGTCGCGGCCCGAGATGGCCGAGGCCATCACCCGGCCGAGCCCCTGCCGGGTGAACACGGTCTCGATCACCACCGCGCCGCTGAGCAGTGTGCCGACGGCCCACCCGGACAGCGTCACCAGCGGGATCAGGGCGTGCCGCAGCGCGTGCCGGGTCAGCACCGCGGACCGGTCCGTGCCCCGGGCCAGGGCGCTGAGCGCGAACGGCTCGTGGAGCACGTTCTCCATGCCCTCGCGCAGCACCTGGGCGAAGGGCCCCACCATGCCCACGGCCAGCGTGACCGCGGGCAGCACCAGGCCCTCCACCCCCTCGCCGCCGGTCGCCGGGAAGACCTGCCACCGGAAGGAGAACAGTGTCAGCAGCAGGATCCCGATCCAGAAGCTCGGGCTGGAGCTGAGCACCAGCTCGGCGGTGGAGGAGACGAACCGCAGCCGCGGGCGCCGTGCCGCCGTCGCCAGCGCCAGCAGGACGGCCAGGCCCAGGGCGAGCAGGAAGCCGGTCAGCGCCAGCTGCACCGTCGGCCAGAGCTGGCCCAGGATCACATCGGCCACGTCGTCGTTGAGCTGGAACGAGTGACCGAGGTCGCCGTGCAGGAGCCGGCCGAGGAAGTCGCCGTACCGGACGGCCAGCGGGTCGTCCAGGCCCAGCTCGGCACGGACCTGGGCGACGGCCGCCGGGGTGGCGGCCGTCCCGCCCAGGACGATCTGGACCTGGTCACCGGGCGCCAGCTGAAGGGCGCCGAACGAGACGGTGGCGGCGCCCAGCAGCACCAGGACCGACAGCACCAGCCGGCGCGCCAGCCACCGGACGGTGCCTGTCACGCGCCCTTCCCACCCTTCGACACGTCGTAGAAGAGCGGGTAGCCGGCGGCCTCGGAGCGCAGGCCGCGCACGGTCTTCAGTGCCCCGAGCAGGTAGGCCGGCACGTACACCGGCATGACCAGGCCCTGCTCGATCACGTACTGCTGCACCTGGACGTACTCGGCGTCGCGGGCCTTGCCGTGGGTGGCGCCGGAGGCGTCGCGCAGCCACTCGTCGAGCTTGGGGTCGGTCACCTTGAGGACGTTCAGCCCGCCCTTGGCGGGGCCCTGCTCGGAGTCGAAGAGGGTGCGCAGGATGTCGGGCTCGGCCCGGATGGTGCTCGCGTCCCAGATGTCGGCGTCGGCGGACATCACGCGCTTCGCGTAGCTGCCGGTGTCCAGGCCCTCGCGGTTGATCTCGATGCCGGCCTTCTTGGCGTCGGCGACGATGCCCTGGCCGAGGGTGTCGCGCTGCTCACGCAGCAGCTGCGCACCGAACGGCCAGGCGAGGGTCAGCCGCTTGCCGTCCTTCGTGCGGTACCCGTCCGAGTCCCGGGTGGTCCACCCGGCCTCGTCGAGCAGCCGGTTGGCCAGTGCCGGGTCGTAGCTCCAGGAGTTCTCCAGGGCCTTCGCGTAGCCGGGGGTGGTCGGGCCGACCGGGCTCCAGGCCCGGCTGTACTGGCCGTAGTAGATGGTGGAGACGAGCTGGTCGAGGTTCACCGAGCGCTGCAGGGCGGTGCGCACCCGCTGGTCGGCGAGCGGCCCTCTGCTCTGGTTGAAGTGCAGGGCGTACACGCCGCCGGGCGCCTCGGTCCGCACGTACTGCAGCTTGCTGTTGGACTTGAGCGTGGCGGCACGGGAGGGCAGCAGCCCGCCCACGGCGTCGATCTGACCACTCGTCAGCGAGCCGATCCGGACCGAGTCCTCCTGGATGAACTGGATGTTGATGCCGTCCAGGTAGGCCGGGCCGGTGTGCGTCGCGGACGACGGCGCCCAGGCGTACGCGGCGTTCCTGGTGAGCTCGATCTGCTGCTTCTTCGTCCAGCTCGCGAAGCTGAACGGGCCCGAGCCGATCGGGTGGCTGCACACCTCGGTGCTGTCCCGCTTGAGCGAGGCCGGGGACTGGATGCCGAGGTAGGCCGTGCTGAGCGCCTGGAGGATCGGCGTGTACGGGCGGGAGAGGCGGATCTGCACGGTCGAGGCGTCGACGACGTCCGCCCCCTCGAAGGGGCCGAGCAGACCCACCGCGTACTGCGACTTGGTCTTCGGGTCGACGGCGTGGTCGAGCGTGGCCTTGACCGCCGCGGCGTCCAGCGGCGTGCCGTCGTGGAACGTCACCCCGGACTTCAGGTGGAAGGTGTACGTCTTGCGGTCCTCGGAGGACTCCCAGCGCTCGGCCAGCCACGGCTTGAGCGTCCCGTCCGGGGCCAGCTCGACCAGCGAGTCGAAGATGTTGCGGTCGATCGTCGCGGCCACGTCCAGTGCGCTGACCTGTGGGTCGATGCAGGACGGCTCGGTCTCGACGGCGAACTTGAGGGTGCCGCCCGCGACGACGGGGCCGGAGTCGGCACTCGTCGGAGAGGAACTGCACGCCGTCGCGGCGGGGCCGAGGACCAGCACGATGGCGGAGAACAGGGATGCCGGGCGCAGCACGCTCCGCGGGCGGCCGTGGGCGGCTCGCTCAGCGGCGCGGGCGGGCGCGGCCAGGTGGTTCGGGGTCTGCAAGGTTCCGTCTCCTCGTGCGCGTGACCGGTTCGTGAGAACGGTGCGGCAGAGTCGTCCCGACGGTGCCGACTGTCCGTGCCCGCACTCTGGTCGTCGCGTCTAAAACGGGTCTTAACGACGGGGGTTGGACGAGGGCGAGGACGGGGAAGGGGCGGGACGCGCGGACGCCGAGGGCGGGGTGCGACCGTGCCGCGACCCCGCCCTCGGCGACGACGTGTCAGTCCTGCTCCACCATCAGACGGACCAGCGCACTGCGCGAGGTGATGTTGAGCTTGCGGTAGATCCGGTTCAGGTGGACGTCGACCGTGCGCGGGCTCAACCGCAGCCGCTCCGCGACCTCCCGGCTGCGCAGCCCGATGCCGGCGATCGCCGCGACCTCGCGCTCCCGGTCGGTCAGTACCGAGAGCAGCAGCGGATCCGGGCCGCCGGGCCGCGCCGACGAAGCGCCCCGCTGGTGCGGTACCGGCTGGACCAGCGCCTGGGGCAGGGCGACCGCCGCCAGGCAGACCGCGCGCCCGGAGATCGCCTCGGCGGCCGTCCGCAGTGGCTCGGCCCGCCAGGGCGCGTCGGACTCCGCCAGGCAGGCGGCGGCGTTCGACAGTGCCCAGGCCTGGGCCCACGCGGCCTCGGTCGACCCCAGCAGGCCGCCGGCCTCCTCGTAGAGGTCGCCGGCCTGCCCGAGCGCGCCGTCCTGCCGCAGCCGGTGGGCCTCGGCGGCCAGCGCGAACGCCCGGTGCTGCGCCAGCTCCGACCCGGCCGAGGCGGCGGCCTGCTCCGCCCAGACGGCGGCCGGCTGCCCGAGGAAGGCCGAGGCGCTGCCGAGCAGTTCGTGGGCACGGGGCCGCAGCAGCTGTGGTACCTGCGGCAGGGCCGGGTCCGTCGCGACCGGGCTGAGCAGGGTCAGGCCGAGCCGGTGGTCGCCCGTCAGCTGCGCCGCCTCGGCGAGCCAGAGACGCGCCAGCGTGCTCCAGTGGCCGCTCTGGCAGACGATCGCCGGGGTGGTGGCGGAGGCGCTCCCGGGCGGCCGGACGGTGAGCGCGCTCAGGACACCGCTCACCGCCGTCACGGTCTTGGCCAGGCCGCAGTCCAGGCCGGTCATGGCGACCACGGCCCGGGCGGCGGCGGCGGTGTCGCGCGCCTCGTCGAGCCGGGCCAGCCCGATCCGGCTGAAGGTCAGGCCGAGCAGGAAGACCGGCAGCAGATAGGTCTGGCCGGTGGCCCGCAATGCGACCTCCCCGCGCGCCAGATGGCGCTCGGCCGAGGCGGGGCGGCCGAGCAGCAGTTCGCTCCAGCCGACCGCCGCCAGGTACTCGGGGTGGCCCACGGCGCTGCCGCTCAGCAGGTCGATGGCCCTCGTGGCGAGGTCCGTCGCGGTGCCGGCCCGCTCCGCGTCGCCGGCCAGCGCCGCGTGCAGGGCGTCCATGGCGTGCGCGCCGGCCAGGCTCGCCGGGTCGGTCGTCCGGCGGGCCAGACGCAGGGCCTCGTCGACCTCCTCGCGGGCCGGCGGCCGTCCGGCGAGCAGGTCGACGAACCCCTGGAGCAGCAGCGTGGCGACGCGCTCCGTCCGGTCGGCGGCCGACACCTGGACGGGGTCGGCGGCCGGCCCGGCGGCCAGGATGGACCGGGCGTCGACGTAGTTGCCGAGCGCCGCCCTGATCCTGGCGCCCAGCCCGACGGCGGCGCTGCGGACGCCGGTCGGGTCGGCGCGCCCCGCGTCGAGCAGTTCGAGGAGGACCTGGTCGCTCTCGCCCAGCGCGCCGGTCGAGGCCAGCACGGTGGCCAGTGTCAGCAGCACCTGGCCGCGCCCGGGGTCGTCCGGCAGGCCCCGCAGGGCGAGCCGCAGCCAGCGGATGGCGGTCGTCGGATCGGTGCCGAGCACCTGGTGCGCGGCGCGGTGGAGCAGCGCCGCCTGCTCCGGCAGCGGCTGGGTGGCGAAGCGCTCGACGTCCCTGGCCACCTCGTGGTCGGGGGCGCCGAGGGCCGCGCGGGCCGCGGCGGCCCGGCGGTGCGCCTTCGTCCGGGCGCAGGGCGCGAGGTCCTCGTACACCGAGCGCTGGAGCAGGGGGTGACGGAAGACCAGGTCGGGTGAGTCCTCGGCGACCCGCAGTAGGTCGCGGCCGTTCAGCGCGTCGATCGCCTCACAGGTGCGCAGGTCGTCGAGGTTGGCGACGGCCGACACCAGCCGGCTGTCGATCGGGCTGCCGACGACCGCCGAGGTCTTCAGGACGAGGAGTTCGTCGGGGGTGAGGGAGCCGGTCTCGCCGAGCAACCGGGTGGCGAGCTCCTCGGGTACGGCCCTGGCGGGCCCGGGCTTCGTGGTCGGGGTCGTCTGCGCCGCGATCCGGGCCAGCGCGTTGAGGTAGAGCGGCACTCCGTCGCTCTCCCGGTGCAGCCGGTGCAGCAGCGGGGAGTCCGGCTCCATCCCGACGAGGGCGGCGGACTCCGCCACGGTCAGCGGTGCGAGCTCGATCCGCTCGATGGTGCGGTGCTCCACGCCCTGGGCGAGCGTGCCGCGCAGCCGGGGCGCGGCCTGCCGGGGGCGCTGGGCGACCACGAGGTAGAGCGGGATGGTGATGCGCTGGCGCAGGAGGTAGTCGATGACCTCCAGCGAGTCGGGGTCGGCCCAGTGCAGGTCGTCCAGGATCAGCAGCAGGCCCTCCTGCGACCAGTCCCGCAGCAGGGCGTTCAGGGCCCGCAGGAACTCGCAGCGCTGGTCGACCCTGGGGGTGGCCGCGACGCCCGGCCCGCTGAACGGCCCGTAGGCGAGGATGCGGACCAGGGCGGCGGGGTCGAACGTCGACGGGGCGTCGGAGCGCTCGCCCAGCGGGTTGGTGAGGGCGTCGGCGATGACGTGGTACGGGGTGGCCGACTGGTACTCGGCCGCGCAGCCTCTGAGCACTCGGACGCCTCGGCGCTGTGCCTCCTCGGTGAGCGCGGACAGCAGCCAGGTCTTTCCCGAGCCGGGGTCGCCCCGGAGTTCCACGGCCGTGCCGACGCGGGTGTCCAGCGCGTCGAGGCCGACGAGGAGGCGCTGGAAGGCGGGGGAGTGGGCTTCGGATGACCGCCACGCGTAGGCAGCGGAGGGCACTGTTGCCGACACGGCTTCGGATCTCCTCTGTTTAGCGGACATGTCCGGAATGGGGATATACGCCGGGATGGCCGAAGGACGAGTGTTCGTATCTTAGTTCGCCCAGCACGCGTCGAACGGCGCTGGACCGGGAGTTACATGGACTTCACGGTTCCGCTTGTGCGCGTTTTCCTTCGGCTTCCGCCGACGCGCCCCGCGCGGACGGTTCGCTTCGTCGGCGAACCGAGTAAAGGGGGCAAGTTCGTGGGCGCCCGATTCTTCACGCCGTGGACACGTCATGATCACCGGCTGCGGACGTATGTCACCCGTGAGCCATCGTCAGGGGTGCGGCCCCCAGCGGCGGAGCGCACTCGGGGCCCGGTCGGCCGTTCGCCTAATGCGAACTTAAGAACGCTGCGTCATCGTGCCGCGGGTGGCGGAGGGCCGCACCGAAAACGGAGGAAACGTGATCCGCGGGACATTCTGGTCGGGCATCGGACGAAGAATCATGCGAGCCATGCCGGGCTGGGCCGACCTCGGAATCTGTTGGGGGGCCACCAGTCTGGGCGTGGTGCTCTTCATCCCTTCCGAGGGCTTTTCCGGGCCGCCGCCGCAGGGCCCGCCGCCGGGTCATCCGGAACGCCTGGTCCTCCCCACCGTCCCCCTGAACGCCGAGGAGCGTGCACTGTGGTCACAGCTGGTCTGACGCCGGACGCCGGGCCGACGGCAACGGCGGAGGCGGGGCGGTGAGGCGGATCGTCGTCGTCGGCGGGTCGATCGCCGCGCTCACCGCCGCCGAGAGCCTGCGGGCCGAGGGCTTCGACGGCTCGCTCGCCATCCTGTCGGAGGAGGCCCACCGGCCGTACTCCCGGGTGCCGCTCTCCAAGGGCCTGCGCGCGGGCGACCCGCTCCGCGACGCGGTCCTGCTGCCGGCGCCCGGCGCGGGCATCGACTTCCGCGCCGGAAGCCGCGCGGCCCGCCTCGACGCCACGCGCCGGGTCGTGACGCTCGCCGACGG
>FTKL01582668.1_pt1 | contig 26746 bp, 26 predicted proteins | sample 2434061 | NCBI WGS metagenome assembly FTKL01 (sample SAMEA3914816, study PRJEB12502) | metagenome | biome: forest; material: soil | place: USA | collected 2011-09-16 | depth 0.3 m
TCCGGTCACTTCACCGCGAGGGCTCCGGTCAGTCCACCGCGAGAGCTCCGGTCACTTCACCGCGACGGCGAACTCCTCGACGAAACGGGCGGCCGCCTCCCGCAGTGCGGGCACGGACGGACCGTGCTTGAGGACGTCCCGGCTGACGCTCGGCACCACGTTGCGCACGGCCCCGCCGAAGACCCGCGGCAGGTCCGCCATGGTCGCCCCCTGGGCGCCGATCCCGGGTGCCAGCAGCGGACCGTTGATCGCCAGATCGACCCCCGCGTCGGCCAGTGTCGCGCCGACCACCGCACCGTAGGAGCCGAGCGGCTCGGCGCCGGCGTTCTCCGCCGCGAGCTGGCGCAGCACCGAGGCCGCCACCGTCTCGCCGCCCGCGCCGACCGCGCGCTGCACCTCGGCGCCCTCCGGGTTGGAGGTCAGCGCGAGCGCGAACACCCCGGCGCCGTTCGCCCGGGCCAGGTCCAGCGCGGGGCGCAGCGAACCGAAGCCCAGGTACGGGCTGACCGTCACGGCGTCCGAGAACAGCGGGCTGGACGGCGAGAGGAAGGCGTCCGCGTAGGCCGCCATGGTGGAGCCGATGTCGCCGCGCTTGGCGTCCATCAGCACCAGCGCGCCGGCCGCGCGGGCGTCGGCGACGGACTGCTCCAGGACGGCGACGCCCCGGCTGCCGAAGCGCTCGAAGAAGGCGGCCTGCGGCTTGAGGACGGCGACCCGGTCGGCCAGCGCCTCGACCACCGTACGGCTGAAGGTCTCCAGGCCGGCGATGTCGTCGCTCAGGCCCCAGGCGGCGAGCAGGGAGGCGTGCGGGTCGATCCCGACGCACAGCTGTCCGCGGGTGTCGAGCGCGTGGCGCAGGCGGGCTCCGAAGGGGGCGAGGGTCATGACGGCCTTTCAGCGGGAGGGGCGGGGGTGGGGCGGTGGGCGTGGCCCACCGCGTCGGTGAAGCGGGCGAAGCCCCGGGCGGCCAGCTCGGCGCGCAGCTCGTCGAGGATGCGCAGCGGGGCGGCGGGGTCGTTGAACAGGGCCGTGCCGACGGCCAGACCGCTCGCGCCGGCCAGGGTGAACTCCAGGGCGTCCCGGCCGGTGCGGATGCCGCCCATACCGAGGATCGGCACCTGCGGGATGCGGCCGGCGGCCATCTCGGCGTGCACCTGGTAGACGCAGCGCACCGCGACCGGGCGGATCGCCGGGCCGGACAGGCCGCCGGTGGTGCCGGAGAGGGCCGGGCGCATGGTGTCCAGGTCGATCGCCAGGCCGAGGGTGGTGTTGATCATCGATAGCCCGTCGGCGCCGGCCTGGACGCAGGCGGCGGCGATCTCGGTGATCGAGGTGACGTCCGGGGTGAGTTTGGCGTACACGGGCAGGGCGGGGTCGGCGGCCTCGCGGACGGCCCGCACCACGTCGTACGAGGTGGCCGGGTTGGCGGCGAAGAGCATGCCCCGGCCGGCCGCGTTCGGCCAGGACATGTTGAGCTCGATGCCGACCACGCCGGGCCGGCCGGTCAGCCGGGCCGCGAGCTCGGCGAACTCCTCCAGCCGCTCCCCCGCGACCGACACCAGCACGCGGGCGCCGCGCTCGGCGAGCCAGGGCAGCTCGTGCTCGACGAACGCGTCGATGCCGGCGCCCTGGAGCCCGATGCCGTTGAGCATCCCGGAGGGCGTCTCGGCCATCCGGGGGGTGGCCCGGCCGGCCCGGGCGGTGGGCATGATCGTCTTGGTGGTGACGCTGCCCAGCTCGTCCAGCGGGACGAACCTCGCCAGTTCCCGTCCGTACCCGGCGCAGCCGGAGGCGGTGGTGAGCGGGTTCGGCAGGGTCAGGCCGCCGAGCGGGGCGCTGAGATCGACGTCCGCGGGCTCCATCAGTGCTCTCCAGTCGCGGGGGCGCCGTCCAGGTCGGGCGGGACGCTGCCGATGTCCTTCCAGCGGACCTTCGCGCCGTCGAACACCGGGCCGTCGGTGCAGGAGCGGACGAAGCGGCTGACGCCGTCCTCGCCGACCACCGGCAGCACGCAGGTCATGCAGATCCCGGTGCCGCAGGCCATCGCCTCCTCGACCGCCGTCCAGCAGCGGGCGGCGAGGCCCTGGGCGATCCCGGTGACGGCTCGGAGCATCGGCATCGGGCCGCAGGCGTGGACGACGGTGGCGTCGATCGCCCGGATCGCCTGCGCGAGCGGGCCGGTGACCGTGCCGGTGAGGCCGGCCGAGCCGTCCTCGGTGACCACCAGGACGTCCGGGGTGAGCGCCCTGGCCTGCTCGACGCCGAACAGCCGCCCGGCGGTGGCCGCGCCGAGGATGAAGCCGATCTGGCCGCCGCGCCGCCTGATCTCCTCGCCGAGCGGGATCAGCGGCGCGGCGCCGTAGCCGCCGGCCACCAGCAGGGCGCTGACGGGCCCGTCGGGCAGCGGGAAGGGCGTGCCGAGCGGCGCGATCAGGTCCAGCGTGTCGCCGGGCCGGCTGCGGGCGAGTTCCCGGCTGCCGGCGCCGCGCTCGGCGATCACCAGCTCGACGGTCTCCGCCGCCGGGTCGGCCCGGTGGATGGCGAAGGCCCGGCGCAGCAGCAGCGCCGACTCCGGGCCGCCGACGGCCAGCGTCGCGAAGTGGCCCGGCCGGACCCTGGGCGCGACGCCGGGGGCGCGCAGCACCAGGCGGTGGTACGCGCCCTCGGCGGTGCGGGAGAGCACCTCGGCGCGGGTCTTGAGCGGGTGGGCCATGCGGCGGACCTTTCGGCTACCCGGAACACGGGTGGAACGGGTGGAACGGGTGGAACGGGTGGCGCTGGTGGCACGGGGTGGGCGGGGAACGGACTGAACTCTCCCAAAGGCGGGCGGCTCCTGTCATTTCGTCCGCACACGGGTTCCCGTCGGCAGGCGGCGGGTCAGTTCGCCTTCGCGCTGCCGACGGCCTCGGCCACGGTCGCGAAGCCGCCGGCCCGCAGCCGGGCGGAGAGGCCCTTGTGCACGCGGCGCATCCAGAACGGGCCCTCGTAGATGAAGGCGCTGTAGCCCTGCACCAGGTCGGCGCCGTGCACGATGCGCTGCCAGGCGTCCTCGGCCGTCTCGATGCCGCCGACCGAGACGATGGTCAGCCTGCCCTCGGTACGGGCCCGCAGGCGCTGCAGGACCTCCAGCGAGCGGGCCTTGAGCGGCGCGCCGGAGAGCCCGCCCATGCCGATCGCCTCGACCTGCGCGGCGGGCGCGACCAGGCCGTCCCGGCCGATCGTGGTGTTGGTCGCGATGATGCCGTCCAGGCCGAGCTGCAGGGCCATGTCGGCGATCTCGTCGATGTCCTCGTCGGCCAGGTCGGGGGCGATCTTGACCAGCAGCGGGACGTGGTGCGCGGTGGCGGCGTCGGCGGCCTTGCGGACGTCCCAGAGCAGCGGGCCGAGGTGCGGGACGGCCTGCAGGTTGCGCAGCCCGGGGGTGTTCGGCGAGCTGACGTTGACCACCAGGTAGTCGGCGTGCTTGGCGAGGCGCTCGGTGCTCTTGACGTAGTCGGCGGTCGCGTCGGCCTCCTCGACGACCTTCGTCTTGCCGATGTTGATGCCGATCACCGGCGTCGAGCTGGTGTGCGGGCGGGCCGCGAGGCGGGCGGCGACCCGGGCCGAGCCCTGGTTGTTGAAGCCCATCCGGTTGATCAGCGCGCGGTCGTCGACCAGCCGGAACAGCCGCGGCGCCGGGTTGCCGGGCTGCGGCTCACCGGTGACGGTGCCGATCTCGACGTAGTCGAAGCCGAGCATCGACAGGCCGTCGATGCCGAGGCCGTCCTTGTCGAATCCGGCCGCGAGACCGAACGGGCCGGGCAGGTCGAGGCCGAGCGCGGTGGTGCGCAGCGCGCGGTCGCGCGGGGCGAGCACCAGGCGCACCAGCTGACGCAGACCGGGGACGGAGGCCGCCAGCCGGATCCAGAAGAAGGCCAGGTGGTGGGCCTTCTCCGGGTCCATCTTCCGGAAGACGAGGTTGAACAGGGTCTTGTACAAGGCGTGCTCCTCCTGGCATGGAAGTGGGGGGCACCCGGCCTGCGGTGCCCCCCACTGCGGTGGTGCTACTTGCGGCCGGCGTTGATCAGCTCGGCGTGCTCCTGGAGCGACATGACCCCGACCTCGTCGCGCAGCAGCGCGTCGATGCCCTGGACGGCCGCGCCCATCGCCTGGACGGTGGTCAGGCACGGCACGGCGCGGGCGACGGCCGCCGTGCGGATCTCGTAGCCGTCGAGGCGCCCGCCGGTGCCGTACGGCGTGTTGATGATGAGGTCGACCTCACCGTCGTGGATCAGCTGGACGATCGTCTTCTCGCCGTTCGGGCCCTCGCCGTCGCTGTGCTTGCGCACCACGGTGGCGGGGATGCCGCCGCGCTGCAGCACCTCGGCGGTGCCCGAGGTGGCGAGCACCTCGAAGCCGAGCTCGACCAGCGCGCGGGCCGGGAAGACCAGGTTGCGCTTGTCGCGGTTGGCGACCGAGACGAAGACCTTGCCCTTGGTCGGCAGCGCGCCGTACGCGCCGGCCTGCGACTTGGCGTACGCCGTGCCGAAGACCTTGTCGATGCCCATGACCTCGCCGGTGGAGCGCATCTCCGGGCCGAGCACGGTGTCGACGCCGCGGCCGTGCACGTCACGGAAGCGGCTCCACGGCATCACGGCCTCCTTGACGGAGATCGGCGCGTCGGCGGGCAGGGTGCCGCCGTCGCCCTCGGCCGGGAGCATGCCCTCGGCGCGCAGCTCGGCGATGGTGGCGCCGAGCGAGATCCGGGCGGCGGCCTTGGCCAGCGGGACGGCCGTCGCCTTGGAGGTGAACGGCACCGTCCGGGAGGCGCGCGGGTTGGCCTCCAGGACGTACAGGATGTCGCCGGAGAGGGCGAACTGGATGTTGATCAGGCCGAGCACTCCGACGCCCTTGGCGATGCCCTCGGTGGAGGTCCGCAGACGCTTGATGTCGTAGCCGCCGAGTGTGATCGGGGGCAGCGCGCAGGCGGAGTCGCCGGAGTGGATGCCGGCCTCCTCGATGTGCTCCATGACGCCGCCGAGGTACAGCTCGGTGCCGTCGTAGAGCGCGTCGACGTCGATCTCCACCGCGTCGTCGAGGAAGCGGTCGATGAGCACCGGGTGCTCGGAGATCAGGCCGGCATGGCGCTCCAGGTAGGAGGCCAGCGAGGGCTCGTCGTAGACGATCTCCATGCCGCGCCCGCCGAGCACGTAGGACGGGCGGGCCAGCACGGGGTAGCCGATCTCGTCGGCGATGGCCTTGGCCTCGTCGAAGGAGAAGGCGGTGCCGTGCTTGGGGGCCGGCAGGCCGGCCTCCTTGAGGACGCGGCCGAAGGCGCCGCGCTCCTCGGCGAGGTCGATCGCCTCGGGCTGGGTACCGACGATCGGCACGCCGTTGTCCTTGAGCGCCTGGGCCAGGCCCAGCGGGGTCTGGCCGCCGAGCTGGACGATGACGCCGGCGAGCGGGCCGGCCTGCTTCTCGGCGTGGACGATCTCCAGGACGTCCTCCAGGGTGAGCGGCTCGAAGTACAGCCGGTCGGAGGTGTCGTAGTCGGTGGAGACGGTCTCCGGGTTGCAGTTGACCATGACGGTCTCGTACCCGGCCTCGGAGAGCGCGAAGGAGGCGTGCACGCAGGAGTAGTCGAACTCGATGCCCTGGCCGATGCGGTTGGGGCCCGAGCCGAGGATGATCACGGCGGGCTTGGTGCGCGGCGCGACCTCGTTCTCCTCGTCGTAGGACGAGTAGAAGTACGGGGTCTTCGCGGCGAACTCGGCGGCGCAGGTGTCGACGGTCTTGAAGACCGGCCGGATGCCCAGCGCGTGCCGCACCTCGCGCACGACGTCCGGGCGCAGGCCGCGGATCTCGCCGATCTGGAGGTCGGAGAAGCCGTGCCGCTTGGCGTGGCGCAGCAGCTCGGGGGTGAGCTCGGGGGCCTCGGCCAGCTCGGCGGCGATCTCGTCCAGCAGGAAGAGCTGGTCGACGAACCACGGGTCGATCCTGGTGGCCTCGAACACCTCCTCCTGGGTCGCGCCGGCCCGGATGGCCTCCATGACGGTGTTGATCCGGCCGTCGGTCGGGACCTGGGCCTTCGTCAGCAGCGCGTCCTTGTCACCGGGCTCGCCGGCCCAGGTGAACTGCGAGCCCTTCTTCTCCAGCGACCGCAGCGCCTTGTTCAGCGCCTCGGCGAAGTTGCGGCCCATGGCCATGGCCTCGCCGACGGACTTCATCGTGGTGGTCAGCGTGGCGTCGGCCGACGGGAACTTCTCGAACGCGAAGCGCGGGACCTTGACGACGACGTAGTCGAGGGTCGGCTCGAAGGAGGCCGGGGTCTGCTCGGTGATGTCGTTGGGGATCTCGTCGAGCGTGTAGCCGACGGCCAGCTTGGCGGCGATCTTGGCGATCGGGAAGCCGGTGGCCTTGGACGCCAGCGCCGAGGAGCGGGAGACGCGCGGGTTCATCTCGATCACGATGATCCGGCCGTCGTCCGGGTTGATCGCGAACTGGATGTTGCAGCCGCCGGTGTCGACGCCGACCTCGCGGATGATCGCGATGCCGATGTCGCGCAGCGTCTGGTACTCGCGGTCGGTGAGCGTCATGGCGGGCGCCACGGTGATGGAGTCGCCGGTGTGCACGCCCATCGGGTCGAAGTTCTCGATCGAGCAGACGACCACGACGTTGTCGCTCTTGTCGCGCATCAGCTCCAGCTCGTACTCCTTCCAGCCGAGGATGGACTCCTCCAGGAGCACCTCGGTGGTCGGGGAGAGCGCGAGGCCCTGGCCGGCGATCCGGCGCAGGTCCTCCTCGTTGTGGGCGAAGCCGGAGCCGGCGCCGCCCATGGTGAAGGAGGGGCGCACGACGACGGGGTAGCCGCCGAGGGTGTCGACGCCGGCCATGATCTCGTCCATCGTGTGGCAGATCACCGAGCGGGCGGACTCGCCGTGGCCGATCTTGGCGTTGACGGCCTCGACCACGCCCTTGAAGAGCTGGCGGTCCTCGCCCTTGTGGATGGCCTCGACGTTGGCGCCGATCAGCTCGACGCCGTACTTGGCGAGGGTGCCGTTCTCGTGCAGCGAGATCGCGGTGTTGAGCGCCGTCTGGCCGCCGAGGGTCGGCAGCAGGACGTCGGGGCGCTCCTTGGCGATGATCTTCTCGACGAACTCCGGGGTGATCGGCTCGACGTAGGTGGCGTCGGCGATCTCCGGGTCGGTCATGATCGTGGCCGGGTTGGAGTTGACCAGGACGACCCGCAGGCCCTCGGCCCGCAGGACGCGGCAGGCCTGGGTGCCGGAGTAGTCGAACTCGGCGGCCTGGCCGATGACGATCGGGCCGGAGCCGATCACCAGGACGGACTTGATGTCAGTGCGCTTCGGCACGGGTCAGCTCCCTGCGGTGGTACGGGCCGGGGCGCCGGCCATCAAGTCGACAAAGCGATCGAACAGGTACGCGGCGTCGTGCGGACCTGCGGCTGCCTCAGGGTGGTACTGCACCGAGAAAGCGGGGGTGTCCAGGCACTGCAGGCCCTCGACCACGTTGTCGTTCAGACAGACGTGGGAGACCTCGGCGCGCCCGTACGGGGTGTCGCTGACCTTGTCCAGCGGCGCGTTCACGGCGAAGCCGTGGTTGTGCGCGGTGACCTCCACCTTGCCGGTGGTGCGGTCCTGGACGGGCTGGTTGATGCCCCGGTGACCGTACTTCAGCTTGTAGGTGCCGAAGCCCAGCGCGCGGCCGAGGATCTGGTTGCCGAAGCAGATGCCGAACAGCGGGGTCTTGCGCTCCAGCACACCCTGCATGACCGCGACCTGGTGGTCGGCGGTGGCCGGGTCACCGGGGCCGTTCGAGAAGAACACGCCGTCCGGGTTCACCGCGTAGACGTCCTCGACGGTCGAGTTGGCCGGCAGCACGTGTACCTCGATGCCGCGCTCGGCCATCCGCTGCGGGGTCATCGCCTTGATGCCGAGGTCCACGGCGGCGACGGTGAAGCGCTTCTCACCGACGGCCGGCACGATGTACGGCTCGGTGGTGGCGACCTCGGCGCAGAGGTCGGCGCCCTTCATCTCGGGGGCCTGGGCCACCCGGGCCAGCAGCGTTGCCTCGTCGGCCAGCGCCGGGCCGGAGAAGATGCCGACCCGCATCGCGCCGCGCTCGCGCAGGTGCCGGGTGAGCGCGCGGGTGTCGATGCCGCTGATGCCGACGACGCCCTGGCTGCTCAGCTCGTCGTCCAGCGAGCGCTGCGAGCGCCAGTTGGACGGGACGCGGGCGGGGTCGCGCACGACGAACCCGGCGACCCAGATCTGCTTCGACTCCGGGTCCTCGTCGTTGACGCCGGTGTTGCCGATGTGCGGGAAGGTCATCACGACCACCTGGCGGTGGTACGAGGGGTCGGTCAGGGTCTCCTGGTAGCCGGACATGCCGGTGTTGAAGACCGCTTCGCCGAAGGTCTCGCCGACGGCGCCGTAGGCCTGGCCGCGGAACGTCCGGCCGTCCTCCAGGACGAGTACGGCGGGCACTCGCTCCCGCCTCAAGCGCAGCGTGGTGGGGGCAGGTGCGGTCATGGGGCGGCCTCTTCCGTCTTCTTCGTCTTCGTCGTACGTGTTGCGAGTTCGTTGACCGCCTCGACCCAGGCGGTGTGCTCGTCGGGGTGGTCGGCCCGGAAGCCGGAGTCCAGCGCGGTGCCCTCCAGCGTCCAGGTGACGACCAGCAGGCCGGCCGGGACGACCTTGCCGGCGATGCCGGAGTCCTTGCGGGCACCGGTGAGGTTCTCCGCCGGGATCCACAGGTCGGCGTCACCCGGGCGCAGCACCAGCAGGCCGTGCTCGCCGAGGGTCAGGTCGGCGCGGCTGCGGGTGCCGAGGCCGTGCGCGACGACCCGGTCCAGCCAGTTCCCGGCGGTGGTGGTGCCGTGGTAGCGGCCACTGGCCTCCAGGATGACCGGGCCGGCGGTGGCCGGCACGGCGGGCAGGGCCGGCAGGCCGGACTGCAGGGTCCGGCGCCAGTTCCAGCCCTGGCGCATCAGCCAGTAGACGAGCCCGATCAGGATCAGCAGGCCGGCGGCCCAGCCGATGTACCCCGGCCAGTTGGTGACCTTGGCCTTCTCCTGGGCGAGCAGCGTCTGCTGGGCGAGCAGTGCGAGGTGCGGCGTGGTGGGGCCGCTCACGCGAGCCCGCCGCGCTCGGCCAGCTCGCCCGCGAGCACCGTGGCGACGCCGCGCAGGAAGGTGGCGTGCACCCGTCCGGGCAGGTCAAGGCCACGGTAGGGGCTGTTGCGGCTGCGGGTGGCGAAGCTGTCCGGGTTCACGGTCCCACGGTACGCGGGATCGAAGAGCACCAGGTTGGCCGGCTCACCGACCGAGACGGGGCGCCCGTGGCCGCTGAGCCGGCCGATCCGGGCCGGGCGGTGCGACATCCGGTCCGCGACGCCCTCCCACTTCAGCAGGCCGGTGTCGACCATGGTCTGCTGGACGACCGACAGCGCGGTCTCCAGGCCGACCATGCCCATCGCGGCGACCGCCCACTCGCAGTCCTTGTCCTCGGCCGGGTGCGGCGCGTGGTCGGTGGCGACGGCGTCGATGGTGCCGTCGGCGAGCGCCTTGCGCAGCGCGAGCACGTCCGCCGCGGTGCGCAGCGGCGGGTTGACCTTGTACACCGGGTCGTAGCTGCGGACGAGCTCGTCGGTGAGCAGCAGGTGGTGCGGGGTGACCTCGGCGGTGACGTCCCAGCCCTTGGCCTTGGCCCAGCGGATGATCTCCACCGAGCCCGCCGTGGAGACGTGGCAGACGTGCAGGCGCGAGCCGACGTGTGCGGCGAGCAGCACGTCGCGGGCGATGATCGCCTCCTCGGCGACCGCCGGCCAGCCGCCGAGCCCGAGCTCGCCGGAGACCTGGCCCTCGTTCATCTGGGCGCCCTCGGTCAGCCGGGGCTCCTGGGCGTGCTGGGCGACGACGCCGTCGAAGGCCTTCACGTACTCCAGCGCGCGGCGCATGATGACCGCGTCGTCCACGCACTTGCCGTCGTCGGAGAAGACCCGGACGTTCGCCGCGGACTCGTGCATCGCGCCGAGCTCGGCGAGCTGCTTGCCCTCCAGGCCGACGGTGACGGCGCCGACCGGCTGCACGTCGCAGTAGCCGGAGGCCTGGCCGAGCCGCCAGACCTGCTCGACCACGCCCGCGGTGTCCGCGACGGGGAAGGTGTTGGCCATCGCGTGGACGGCGGTGAAGCCGCCCCTGGCCGCCGCCTGGGTGCCGGTCAGCACGGTCTCGGCGTCCTCGCGGCCGGGCTCGCGCAGGTGGGTGTGCAGGTCCACCAGGCCGGGCAGGACGACCAGGCCGTGGGCGTCGATGTCGATGTCGGTCTCGACGTCGAGGCCGGTGCCGATCGCCTTGATGACGCCGTCGGCGATGTGGATGTCCTGCGGGACGCTGCCGTCGAGGATCTGGGCGTTGCGGATCAGGTAGCTGACCATGATGTCGGTTCCCTCGCTGGGCGCGCTCACAGGGCGGCCTCACTGGAGTCGGTGCGGACGGCTTCGGTGCGGACGGCTTCGGTGCGGGCCGCTTCGGTGCGGGCGGTGTCGGTGGCCCCATCGGCGAAGACGGCGCCGCCGAGCAGGAGGTAGAGGACGGCCATCCGGACGGAGACGCCGTTGGCGACCTGCTCGACCACGGTGCAGCGCGGGGAGTCGGCGACCTCGGCGGTGATCTCCATGCCGCGGACCATCGGGCCGGGGTGCATCACGATGGCGTGCTCGGGCAGCTGCGCGAGGCGCGCGCCGTCCAGGCCGTAGCGGCGGGAGTACTCGCGCTCGGTCGGGAAGAACGCGGCGTTCATCCGCTCGCGCTGGACCCGCAGCATCATCAGCGCGTCCGTCTTGGGCAGCACGCTCTCCAGGTCGTACGAGACGTCGCACGGCCAGTTCTCGATGCCGATCGGCACCAGGGTCGGCGGGGCGACGAAGGTGACGTGGGCGCCGAGCGTGGTCAGCAGGTGCACGTTGGAGCGGGCGACCCGGCTGTGCAGGATGTCGCCGACGATGGTGACCCGCCGGCCGGCCAGGTCGCGGCCGAGGCCGGCGTTGAGGTGGCGGCGCATGGTGAAGGCGTCGAGCAGGGCCTGGGTGGGGTGCTCGTGGGTGCCGTCACCGGCGTTGATGACGCTGCCGTGCAGCCAGTCGGACTGCGCGAGCCGGGCCGGCGCGCCGGACGCGTGGTGGCGGATGACCACCGCGTCGGCGCCCATCGCCTGCAGGGTGAGCGCGGTGTCCTTGAGGCTCTCGCCCTTGGAGACGGACGAGCCCTTCGCGGAGAAGTTGATGACGTCGGCGGAGAGCCGCTTCTCGGCGACCTCGAAGGAGGTCTTGGTGCGGGTGGAGTCCTCGAAGAAGAGGTTGACGACGGTGCGCCCGCGCAGGGTGGGCAGCTTCTTGACGGCGCGCCCGGAGAGCTGGGCCATCTCCTCGGCGGTGTCGAGGATCAGCAGCGCGTCGTCACGGGTGAGGTCGGCGGCGGAGACGAGGTGGCGCTTCACGCGATTACTCCGGGAGGTGCTGGTCGGCGGGCGTCTGGGCGGCGAGGGCCTGCGAGGAGCGGGCCGCGTAGTCGCGGTCCCCCACCAGCACGGCGTCCAGTCCGTCGGTGTCGGCGAGCCGCACCTGGACGGCCTCGCGCAGCGAGGTGGGCAGGTTCTTGCCCACGTAGTCGGCGCGGATCGGCAGCTCGCGGTGGCCGCGGTCGACCAGGACGGCCAGCTGTACGGCGCGCGGGCGGCCGATGTCGCCGAGCGCGTCGAGCGCGGCGCGGATGGTGCGGCCGGAGAAGAGCACGTCGTCGACCAGGATGACGAGCTTGCCGTCGATGCCGCCGGGCGGGATCTCGGTGTGCTCCAGGGCGCGGGCGGGCTTGAGCCGCAGGTCGTCCCGGTACATCGTGATGTCCAGGGTGCCGAGCGGGATCTCGCGGCCGGTGATCTGGGTGAGCTTCGCGTGCAGCCGGCGGGCGAGGTGGACACCGCGGGTGTGGATACCGAGCAGGACGACGTCCTCGGCACCCTTCGCGCGCTCCACGATCTCGTGGGCGATGCGGGTGACGACCCGGGCGATGTCGGTGCCGTCGAGCACCTGGTGCGGCGGGCGCGGAGCGGATGATGCGTCTTTTGCAGTGGTCATGCCGAAGCCGACCTCCTTCCCCGCCTCACAGGACGGGCCTTAAAGGATGTCTGGTAGCGGCTCCCCCGGCGCGGCGGAAGCCTCGGTCATCCTATCAGCGTGCAGTTCGGTCACTTACGGGGACGGTATCCGAGGGTGGTTCGTTCCGCTTTGTGACACCGCAGGTCAACCAGCGTGCACCGGCGCGGTTCACGCTGCCGATGCGGGCCATTCGCACGACTGCCCCATTCGGCTTGACGCAGCTACCTCACTCTACGTAACCTCACAGTGAGTTACGGGACGCACGTCGAACCCACCGGTAGGGCGTGTCGCACAGCCGTCGGCCGTACAGCCGTCAGCCGGTCGTGGCTCACCACTCAACGCGAAGCAATCTCGCGCGAAGCAATCTCGTCCGGGGAGATCAATGTCCAGCGACTACGCGAAGCAACTCGGGGGCAAGCTCCGAGCGATCCGCACCCAGCAGGGTCTCTCCCTGCACGGTGTCGAGGAGAAGTCCCAGGGGCGCTGGAAGGCAGTCGTCGTCGGCTCGTACGAGCGCGGCGACCGCGCGGTCACCGTGCAGCGGCTGGCCGAGCTGGCGGAGTTCTACGGCGTCCCGGTGCAGGAGCTGCTGCCCGGCGGTACGCCCGGTGGCGCAGCCGAGCCGCCGCCGCGCCTGGTCCTCGACCTTGAGCGGCTGACCCAGGTGCCGTCCGAGAAGGCCGGTCCGCTGCAGCGCTACGCGGCGACCATCCAGAGCCAGCGCGGCGACTACAACGGCAAGGTGCTGTCGATCCGCCAGGACGACCTGCGCACGCTGGCCGTGATCTACGACCAGTCGCCGTCGATCCTCACCGAGCAGCTGATCTCCTGGGGCGTGCTGAACCCCGACGCGCGCCGTGCGGTGCGCGAGGAGGACGCGAGCTGACCGCTCCCCCACCTGCAGAATCGTCACGGCGCGGCACCCTTGGTCTCCCAGGGTCCCGCGCCGTCGGCATGCCGGGCCGCGCCCGGTGCGGGGCCGGGGGCGGGGCCGGGCGCTCAGCACACCGTGCCGAGGCTGAAACCCGGCGCCGCCTCGATCCCCGACAGCAGCGCCCCGCCCGGCGTCGGCGTCCAGTCCTGGCCGCCGCTCTGCCAGGCCCAGGCCGCCTCCCGGTACTCCCCGCAGTCCGCCGCCGAGCCCTGCGAGCCGTACAGCAGCGCCGCCCCCGGCAGCTCCCGCGCCAGGCCCGCGCAGAGCACGGCGCAGACCAGGTCGAGATCCTCGTCGTTGATCCGCACCACGCCGTCCTCCCAGTGCAGGACGCGCGCCGCCGCCTCCAGGCTCCCGCCCGGCGCGTCCACCGCGCAGCGGAACTCGTACACCCCGAAGCCGGCGCCGACCAGCATCCGGCGGAAGACCTCGGCGCCCCGCTGGTACGCCTCACGGACCGGCCCCGGCTGCTCGGCGCCGTCCGGCTCGCCCGGCACCTCGTCCAGCAGCAGCTCGATGTGGCGCAGCGTCAGGCCGCTCTCCCGGGCCCGGACCAGGCGCGGGACGAAGTCGCCCGCGAGCTCCTCGCCCTGGTAGGGCAGCAACTGGGCCTGGAGCGGCGGGTTGACGAGGTAGCGGTCCCGGGCGGCCGGCTCGGCGGGGTCGAGCCGGTGCAGGAGGCAGAAGTCCTCGAAGTCGGCGGGGTGGAACATCCGGGCCCGGACGACCTCGAAGGTGCGGTGCGCCTCGGCGAGCAGGGCGGCGGTGTCCACCAGGTAGGCGTCGTAGTCGGCCGCGTCCGCGAGGCCCCAGGGGCGGGCCCGCTCGAAGTCCTCCCGGCTGGTCAGGATGCCCGTGATGAAGGCCTGTTCGCTGCGCCGGGCCTGCTCGCGGACCGCGCGCGGGCGGCGCTGCTCCCAGCCCGGCGCCTGGCAGGAGGGGAGGGCGGGGCGGCGGGGGCGACCGTTGCGGGGCATCGGGGCTCCTGGGGGTGGGAGGCGGAGGAGGGCGGCTGCGGCGGGGGCGCCGCTGCTCCTCTTCCTCCCCTCCCCCAGGAGTCGCACACACACGGTGTGTCACAGGCGTGTAACCGCGCGTGAGGCGGGCCGGGCCCTGGCGCGTACCTGTGGATCAGGCCTGGCGCGGGGCGCGGGCGAGCTGGCGGGACTGCGCGACCAGGCGGCCGGACTCGTCCCACACCTCGGCGTCCTCCTCGAAGTAGCCGCCGGCCAGGTTCCGGGTGGCGTGGCTGACCCGCAGCCAGCCGGGGACGGGCCTGGCCCGCAGGTGGACGGTCAGCTCGATGGTCGGCGCCCAGCCGGGCAGGCCGAGGTCGAAGGTGACCGGCGGCAGGGCGTCGGCGACCAGCAGGAGCAGCAGCGGGTCGGGGTCGCGCCCGTCGGCCAGCCGGAACCAGCCCTGGATCCGGCCCCGCTTCGACGGCTGCCCGAGCGCCCAGCCGACGGTGGACGGGTCGAGCCGCAGGTCGAAGCGCTCCAGCAGGGCGGCCTGCTCGATCAGCTGCTTGGGGGCGTGCTCCATGCCGATGCACTGGTCCGGCGGCGGCAGCTGCGGGGGCTCGGCACTGGTGTGCACCTCGCCCTCGGCGGCGGCCAGGTCGCCGTAGCTGGCGAGGACCCGCAGCCGCTCGACCGGCAGGCCGTCGTCGCCGGTCTGGGTGAGCGAGGCGGTGCCGGTGGAGAGGCTGCGTCCGCGCCGGATCACCTCGGTGCTGACGGTGGCGGGGCCGGGGCGCGAGGCGGAGAGGTAGTACCCGCTGATCGACATCGGGTCGGGGTGCCCGGGGTGCTCCAGCTTGAGCGCGTGACCGGCCACCGCGAGCAGCAGGCCGCCGTTGACGCCGCCGCCGATCTGCCAGCCGGCGCCGAGTTCGCCGTCGTACAGGCCGGGCCCGTCCGGGCGCGGGGTCAGGGCGATGCCCTGGTCGAACTCGCTGCGAATCGCCGTGGTCATGGGTGGTACGCCCCTCCGCTGCCGGGTCGGTCGGCATCCGTGTTACTTGCCAGTAGCAAGACCCTACTCCACCGGCGTGAACGCGCGAAGGCCGCCGGACCATGTGGTCCGGCGGCCTTCGGGGAGATGCACCGGGTCGTGCCCGGCCGCGTCCGGCTGCGTCAGTCGCGGCGGATCGTGGGCTTGAGCTCCATGAACCGCGCCAGCAGGCCGTTGACGAACGACGGGGAGTCGTCGGTGGAGAACTCCTTGGCGATCTCGACGGCCTCGTCCAGGACGACCGCGTCCGGGACGCCGTCCTCCCAGATCAGCTCGTAGGCACCGAGCCGCAGGACGTTGCGGTCCACGATCGGCATCCGGTCGAGGGTCCAGCCCACCGCGTAGGTGGAGATCAGCTCGTCGATGCGACGCGCGTGCTGCGCGTAGCCCTCGATCAGCTGCATGGTGTACTCGCCGATCTGCGGCGTGCCCTCGTCCGGCTTGGGCTCCCGTGCACGGGCCACCCAGTCGGCGAGGACGCGCTGCGGGTCGACGTCCCGGTGGTCCGCCTCGAAGAGGATCTGGAAGGCTCGCGTACGGGCCTTACTGCGTGCGGCCGACACGGTTACTTGACCCGCCCGAGGTAGCTGCCGTCGCGGGTGTCGACCTTGATCTTCTCACCGGTGGTGAGGAAGAGCGGGACGGCGATCTCGGCGCCGGTCTCCAGCGTGGCCGGCTTGGAGCCACCGGTCGAGCGGTCGCCCTGGACGCCCGGCTCGGTGTGCGAGATGAGCAGCTCGACCGAGGCCGGGAGCTCGATGTAGAGGGGGGCGCCCTCGTACATGGCGACGACGGCCTCGAAGCCCTCCAGCAGGTACTTGGAGGCGTCGCCGACGACGGCGGGCTCGATCGTCACCTGGTCGTAGGTGTCCGTGTCCATGAACACGAAGTTCGAGCCGTCCTTGTACGAGAACTGCATGCCGCGCTTGTCGACGTTCGCGGTCTCGACCTTGGTGCCGGCGTTGAAGGTCTTGTCGACGACCTTGCCGCTCAGGACCTCCTTGAGCTTGGTGCGCACGAAGGCCGGGCCCTTGCCGGGCTTGACGTGCTGGAACTCTACGACGGACCAGAGCTTGCCACCGTCGAGCTTGAGGACCATGCCGTTCTTGAGATCGTTCGTGGAAGCCACGGGCGCACTTACTCCTGGATATAGCTGTCAAGGAACCAAGGGGACGCGTCCCGGCCCCGGCAGCCGCAGGACAGTGCGGCATCGGGACTACAGGGCGAGGAGCTCCTTGGTGGTGATGGTGAGCAGCTCGGGCCCGCCCTCTTCGAGGGGGCGTACCACGAGCGTGTCCTCGATCCGGACCCCGCCCCTGCCCGGGAGATGCACCCCCGGGCCGACGGTGACCGGCACGCGATTGTCCAGTTTACCCATGTCTGCGGGACCGAGTCGCGGCGCCTCCCGGATCTCCAGGCCGATGCCGTGGCCGAGCGGGTGCGGCGAGGCCTCGGAGTGGCCGGCCGCCTGCAGGATCTCGCGCGCCGCCTGGTCCGGTGCGCAGCTCTCGACGCCCGGCCCGAGCGCCTCCCGGCCGGCCCGCTGGGCCCGGAACACCAGCCGGTGGAGTTCCACCTGCCAGGGCGCGGGGGACGCGCCGATCACGAACGTCCGGGCGGTGGAGACGCCGTAGCCGCGGTACTGGGCACCGAGGACGACGGTCAGGAAGTCGCCCTCCTCGACCCGCCGGTCGGTGGGCTGGTGGGCCTCCTGCCCGGAGTGGCTGCCGGTGCCGACCGAGACGGGGAAGGCCGCCCGGTCGGCGCCGTGGTCGATCATGCGGCGCTCCAGCTCCATCGCCAGGTGCCGCTCGGTGCGCCCGACCAGGATGGATTCGAGCAGCTCGCTGAGCGCCTGGTCGGCGATCTCGGCCGCGATCCGCAGGTCGGCGATCTCGTGCTCGTCCTTGATCACCCGCATCCGCTCGACCACCCGGCGCGCGTCCGCCAGCCGCACGCCCCCGGTGAGCGCCGCGACCTCCCGGTGCCGGGAGACGGTGAGGTCGTGCTCCTCCACCGCGAGGTCGCGCACCCGCAGCTGTACGGCGGCCTCGGCGGCGGCGAGCGCGGTGTCCGCGCCGGCCGTCACCTGGAGCTGGGTGAGGTCCTCGCCGAGGAGGTGCTCGCCGGTGTCGTCCGGCGGCAGGTCGTCCGGCAGCGCGAGCAGCGCGCGCTCGCGGGTGAGCAGCAGGGTCGCCCCGCAGGGGGCGCAGCCGGTCAGGTAGCGGACGTTCGCCGGCCGGGTGATCAGCGCCGCATCCGCCCCCGACGCACTGCAGTGTTCCCTCAGACGCTCCCGCCGGCCCGCGTACGCATCAGACATGGGTCGAGCGTACGGAGCCGGGCGCCGAACCGCCCGCCGAGCAGGCCGGACGGCGCACGTGTCGCCGGGCCGGCGGGCGCCGAAGGACCTGCTCAGCGGGGCGGCGGCACCGAGACGACCATGGTCAGCCGGACGGGCACGGCGCCGTTGTTGCGGTAGCCGTGCGCCTGCCCGGCGTCGAAGGAGGCGGTGCTGCCGGCCGGTACCGGGTGCTCGCGGTCGCCGTGGACGAGGGTGAGTTCGCCGGTCTCGACCCGGACGATCTCGACCGTGCCGGCCGGGTGCGCCTCGGAGGAGTAGCCCTCGCCCGGCTCCAGGTGCCAGGCCCAGAGTTCGAGCGGGCCCGGGGCCTCGACGCCGTTGAGCAGGGTGCCGGTGCCGCCCTGCGGCCCGGTCCACAGCGGCACGGCCTGCTCGGCGGTGACGATCCGCACGGCGGCGCTCTCGTCGTAGTCGAGCAGGCGCGCGATCGAGACGCCGAGCGCGTCGGCCAGCCGGACCACGGTGGCGACGCTGGGGTTGGTCCTGGCCTGTTCGATCTGCACGATCATGCCCCGGCTGACACCGGCGCGGGCGGCCAGCACGTCGAGGGTGTGGCCGCGCTCGGTGCGCAGCCGCTTGAGGTTCCGGGCGAGCGCCTGGGAGACGAGGTCGGGGTCCGGCACAATCCAGTCCAATATATTGATTCGGATAGTTCATTTTATTGCACTACGCTGCGGCTCGGACAGGAAGTCCACTCGACTGTACTGCGGAGGCCACTGTGCTGTCCCACCTCGCGCCGCCGGCGATGTCCCGGTGAGCGCGCTGCTCGCGCTCAGCGCCAGCCTGCTCTGGGGTCTGGCCGACTTCGGCGGCGGTGCCCTCACCCGGCGGCTGCCCGCGCTCGCCGTGGTGGTCGCCTCGCAGGCGACGGCGGCCGTACTGCTCGTGGTCGCCGTCCTGGCCACCGGCGGGCTCGCGGACGCCGGCCCGGCGCTCTGGTACGCCGTGGCGGCCGGCTTGATCGGCCCGTTCGCGATGCTCGCCTTCTACCGCGCGCTGGCCCTCGGCCCGATGGGCGTGGTCTCGCCGCTCGCCACCGTCGGCGTCGCCGTGCCGGTCGGCGTCGGGCTCGTGCTCGGCGAGCGGCCCGGCCTCGGCCAGGCGGCCGGGATCGCGGTCGCCCTCGTCGGCGTCGTCCTGGCCGGCGGCCCGGAGCGCGGCGGGCCCGCCGCCGCCCGCCGGGTGCTGGTGCTCACGCTCGGGGCCGCCTTCGGCTTCGGCGCCGTGATGGCCCTGATCGCCCACGCCTCGGTGGGCGGCGGCCTGCTGCTCGTGCTCTGCGTCCAGCGCCTGTGCAACGTCGCGGTCGGCGGCGCCGCGCTGGCCGTGACGCTCCGGCGGCCGGGCGCCCCGGAGACCGCGGGCCTCGACCGGGCGCTGCGCGGGCGGCTCCCGGCGCTGACCGCCGTCGGCCTGGCCGACGTGGCGGCGAACGGCACCTACGCGCTGGCCTCGCACGGCAGCTCGGTCGCCGTGGCGGCCGTCCTCGCCTCGCTCTACCCCGTCGTCACCGCGCTGATGGCGCGCGGCCTGCTGAAGGAGCGGCTGCGCCGGGTGCAGGTGCTCGGCGCCGGCCTGGCGGTGGCCGGCACGCTGCTGCTCGCGGCGGCCTGAGCGCGGGCGTCCGGCCGTCCCGTCAGGACGGGGTCCAGCGCTGCTCGATCCTGCCGAGGCGCCAGTACGCGATCGCCGCCGCCCAGACCACCACGAACAGTCCGACGATCACATAGCCCACGTTGTCGAGCGACAGGCCCGCGATGAAGCCGGAGACCGGGTCGGTCAGGTCCAGCTTCTCGTGCAGCACGCTGACCAGCTCGATCGTGCCGATGATGAACGCCACCGCGATCGACAGACCGGTGATGGTCAGGTTGTAGTACACCTTCCGCACCGGGTTGGAGAACGCCCACTGGTACGCGAAGTTCATGAACGTCCCGTCCAGCGTGTCGAACAGGCTCATCCCGGCGGCGAACAGCAGCGGCAGGCAGACGATCGCGTACCAGGGCAGCCCGGCGGCCGCGCCGCTGCCGGCCATCACCATCAGCGTCACCTCGGTCGCGGTGTCGAAGCCCAGGCCCAGCACCATGCCCACCGGGAACATCTGGCCCGGACGGGTGATCGACCGGGTCGCCCGGTTCAGCACCCGGTTGAACAGGCCCCGCGAATTCAGGTGCTCCTCCAGCTCCGCCTCGTCGTAGCGGCCCGCCCGCATCGCCCGGAAGACCCGCAGGATGCCGAACAGGGCGGCCAGGTTCAGCGCGCCGATCAGGTAGAGGAACGCGCCGGACGCGCTCGTGCCGAGCACGCCGAGCCACTGGTGGGTGGGCGAGTCCTCGTCCATCAGCGTGTTCGCCAGCTGGGCGCCGCCCGCCACCAGCGCCGCCATCAGGACCACCATGGAGGAGTGCCCGAGCGCGAACCAGAAGCCCACCGACACCGGCCGCTTGCCGTCCGCCATCAGCTTGCGGGTGGTGTTGTCGATCACCGCGATGTGGTCGGCGTCGAAGGCGTGCCGCATGCCGAGCGTGTACGCGGTGATGCCGAGGCCGACCCCGAACACCTGCGTCCCGACGGCGTACTCGTGCGGCGCGACCAGGAAGAACAGCGTCCCGAACGCCGCCACGTGCATCGCCAGGATCACCGCCATCAACCCGGCCGTACGGACGGTGTCCTCGCGCCGCCAGCGGAACGCCGGCAACGCGGGCGGCGCCACCGGGGCAGCCTGGATTTCGGGCAGGGTCATCTGCGGATCACGCTCCAGCACCTCGTGGATCACTTCGTGAGATGCCGTGGCCGGTCTCCTGGCTGACAGGGTGCGAACGCCTTCGCACACGGCCTTCCCAGGCGCACGACGGCGCCCAGTGGCCACCCGGCCTGGCGGGCCGAGGCGATGCGAAGACTCCCTGATCACAGTGGCGAGGGCCGCTCCGGTCTGGGACCTCTGAAGGTCCGTCACCGGCTTCCCGAGCACCACGGCGGGCAACACCGTACGGGGCGTCAGGTGATGGTTGCAAGGCTGCGCACCTGCGCAGGTGTTCAGGATCACAGTGCCAGGGCTGCGACAATGGCCCGCATGCATCTCGTACCGGCCGAGCGCGCGGACCACCGGACCATCGACGGACACCGGGTCTGCGAAGCCATCGCGGCGATCGGCGACACCGCGCACGTCCGCGCCTGGGCCGACCGCTTCTCCCTGCTCGCCGACCCCGGACGGCTCGCGCTGCTGCTCGCCCTGCACCGGGCCGGCCCGCTCGCCGTCAGCGACCTCGCGGTGGCCACCGGCATGCGCGACACCGCCGTCTCGCAGGCCCTGCGGCTGCTGCGCACCGCCGGCGCCGTGGCCGGGGACAAGGACGGCCGGGTGGTGCGCTACCGGCTGGTGGACGACCGGCTCGGCACGCTGCTGGCGCCCTGCGCGGCGGGCGAGCACACCGAAACCGAGTCAGCCGCCGGGCGGGCAGGGCGGGTCTAGGCCTGCTGGCAGGCCGGGCACCAGAAGAGGTTGCGGGCGGCGTGCTGCTCGGTGCGGACGTCGGTGCCGCAGACCAGGCACGGCATCGCGGCCCGCCGGTAGACGTAGACCTCGCCGCCGTGGTCGTCCACCCTGGGCGGGCGGCCCATCGCCTCGGGCGTGTGCTCGGGACGGACGGTGTCGATCCGGCCCGCGTCGACGCCGTCGTGCATCAGGGCGACCAGGTCGGCCCAGATCGCGTCCCACTCGGAGCGGGTGAGGTCGCGCCCGGCCCGGTGCGGGCTGATGCCGAGCCGGAAGAGCACCTCGGCGCGGTACACGTTGCCGACGCCGGCCAGCACCTTCTGGTCCATCAGCAGTGCGGCGACCGTCGTGCGGCTGCCGGAGATCCGCCGCCAGGCGAGCTCCGCGTCGGCGTCCGCGCGCAGCGGGTCCGGCCCGAGGCGGGCGTGCACGGCGGCCTTCTCGGCCCCGGTGAGCAGCTCGCAGGTGGTCGGACCGCGCAGGTCCGCGTACGAGTCGTCGTTCTCCAGCCGGAGCCGGACCAGGCCGACCGGCGTGGGGGCCCGGCCGTCGGCGAAGGTGAACCCGCCGTACAGGCCGAGGTGGATGTGCAGCCAGGCGCCCTCTTCGAAGCCGAGGAAGAGGTGCTTGCCGGTCGCCTCGGCCCCGGTCAGCAGCTGACCGTCGATCAGCCGGGCGCCGTCGGCGAACCGCCCCTGCGGGCTGGACACCCGGACGGGCCGCTTGCCGAAGGCGTTGAAGTTCTCCGCGGCCAGGCGGTGGATGATGTGGCCTTCGGGCACGGGCGCAGCTCCCCCAGTGGTTCAGCAGGACGTCTCCAGTGTCGCAGCCGGCACTGACACGCCGGCCGGCGTCACCGGCGTCACCGGGACCCTAGTGAACGGGGTGGCCGAGCAGGCGGCCGAGGATGACGCGGTCCAGCGCGGCGGCGGTCGCACCCACGTCCAGCTGGGAGTTGTCGATGATCGGCAGCCCGGAGTTGTACCAGCCGGCCATCCGGCCGTGGATCCGGGCGACCTCCTCGTCGCTGAGCCGCCGGTTGCCGCTGCGGCGGGCGTTGCGGGCGAGGACGGAGTCCAGGCCGGGGAGCAGCACGACGGGGATCATGCCGGGGCCGATGTGGCGCTTCCAGCCGCCGAGACCGATCGCCGGCCGGTCGGGGAAGACGGCGTCGTCGATGATGCAGGAGATGCCGTTGGCGAGGTAGTTGCGGCAGGCGAATCCGCAGGTGCGGCGGGCCAGCCGGTACTGGGCCTCGGAGGCGTTGTTCCAGCCGGACTGCGGGTTGGCGAAGCCGGACTGCACCCACTCCCGCACGTCGTCCAGGCTGATGTGCGCGGTCGGGTTCGGGCGGCGCTCGGCCCAGTGCCGGGCGACGGTGGTCTTGCCGGCGCCGGCCGGGCCGATCAGCAGCACCGCGATCGGGCCGGTCGGGGCGTGCGGCTGCGACGGGTGCGCCGGCAGCTGGACGGGCGCGCCGGACGGCAGCAGGAAGTGCCCGGTCGCGGCGGGCGGCTGAGCGGCGGGCGCCGACACGGTGACGCTCGGCCGGCGCAGCGACGGGCTGCCGTGCGGGTACGGGGGCTGCGGTGCGGCAGGCCCGGGCGGGGGGCCGGCGGCAGCGGGCGGTGCCACGACGGGCGGCACCGGTACAGGCGCCGGTACGGGCAGCGGCGCGGGCACGGGTGCGGGCACGACCACGGGTATCGGCACGGTCGCGGGCGGCTCGGCGACCTGCGGCGCCGGCGCGGCGGCGGCCGGCGCGGGCGGCATGGGTGCGGGCGGCATGGGCGGGGCCACCGGGCGGGGAGGCACCTGCGCTCCCCCTGCGTACTGCGTCACGGTCACCTCCCGACACCGTCTTTGACCGGACACTACACGTCGGCCCGGCAGCGGGCACAGTCCGCCACCGGGCCGTTGATCTTGCCTCAGCGTGTGGTGAGCTGCTCCGCGAGGGCGCGCAGCGCCAGCTCGTAGGAGCCGAGGCCGAAGCCCGCGATGGTGCCGGAGGCCACCGCCGCGATCACCGAGTTGTGCCGGAACTCCTCGCGCGCGTACGGGTTGGAGATGTGCACCTCGATGAGCGGCGCCGTCCGCTGGGCGGCGGCGTCGCGCATCGCGTAGGAGTAGTGCGTGAAGGCGCCGGGGTTGATCACCACCGGGGTCCGCTCGTCGGCGGCCCAGTGCAGCCACTCGATCATCTGCTGCTCGGAGTTGGTCTCCTTGACCTCGACCTCGAAGCCGAGCTCCTTGCCGAGCGCGGTGCAGCGCTCGACCAGCCCGGCGTACGAGGTGGCGCCGTAGACGTCCGGCTCGCGGCTGCCGAGGCGGCCGAGGTTGGGGCCGTTGAGCACCAGGACGCGGCTCACGCCGAGACCTCCGCGTACGCGGCGACCAGCAGCGACGGGTCGGGGCCCTCCAGGACGGAGGTCTTCGCGAGGCCGTCGAGGACGATGAAGCGCAGCAGGTCGCCGCGCGACTTCTTGTCGATCTTCATCGCGTCCAGCAGCTTCGGCCAGGCGTCGCCGCGGTAGGTCAGCGGCAGGCCGACCGAGGCGAGCACGGTGCGGTGCCGGTCGGCGGTCTCGTCGTCCAGGCGCCCGGCCAGCCGGCCGAGTTCGGCCGCGAAGACCATGCCGACGGAGACGGCCGCGCCGTGCCGCCACTTGTAGCGCTCGTTGCGCTCGATGGCGTGGGCGAGGGTGTGGCCGTAGTTGAGGATCTCGCGCCGGCCGGCCTCCTTGAGGTCGCCGGAGACCACGTCGGCCTTGACCTGGATGGCCCGCTGGATGAGCTCCAGGGTGTGCGGGCCGGCCGGGCTCTTCGCGCCCTCGGGGTCGGCCTCGACCAGGTCGAGGATCGCCGGGTCGGCGATGAAGCCGGCCTTGATGACCTCGGCGAGCCCGGATACGTAGTCGTGCCTGGGCACGGTCTCCAGGGTGTCCAGGTCGGCGAGCACGCCCGCCGGCGGGTGGAACGCGCCGACCATGTTCTTGCCCTCGGCGATGTTGATGCCGGTCTTGCCGCCGACGGCCGCGTCGACCATGCCGAGCAGCGTGGTGGGCATCGAGACCCAGCGGACGCCGCGCAGCCAGGTCGCGGCGACGAAGCCGGCCAGGTCGGTGGTGGCGCCGCCGCCGAGGCCGACGATCACGTCGCTGCGGGTGAAGCCGGTCTGGCCGAGCACCGACCAGCAGTACGCGGCGACCTCGGCGCTCTTGGCCTCCTCGGCGTTCGGCACCTGGAGGGCGATCGCCTCGTAGCCCTCGGCCGCGAGATCCTCGCGGATCGCCTCGCCGGTGGCCTCCAGCGCCTCCGGGTGGATGATCGCGACGCGGCGCGCCCTGGTGCCGATCAGCCGGCTCAGCTCGCCGAGCAGCTGGCGGCCGATCAGCACGTCGTACGGGTCGTGGCCGGCGCTGCCACCGACGTGGATGGTCACGGTGTCGGTCATGGGCCCCTGCTCGTTCATTTGGACTGCAGCTCCAGTGCTTCGAGTACGGCGTCGGCGACCTGCTCCGGGGAGCGCCCCTCGGTGGTGACGACGGCGGTCGCCACCTCCAGGTAGAGCGGCCGCCTGGCCTCCATCAGCTCCCGCCAGCGGGCCCGCGGGTTGACCGCGAGCAGCGGGCGGGGCGCGTCCAGGCCGACGCGCTTCACGGCGTCGCCGAGGGGGACCTCCAGGAACACCACCGGGAGGCCGGCGAGGACGGCGCGGGTGGCCTCGGCCATGACCGCGCCGCCGCCCAGCGCGAGCACGCCGGGGTGGCCCCCGGCGGCCTCGCGCACGGCACGGGCCTCCAGCTCGCGGAAGTGCGGTTCGCCCTCGTCGATGAAGATCTCCGAGATCGGCTTGCCGGCGAGCGCCTCGACGTCGGCGTCCGTGTCACGGAAGGCGACGCCGAGGCGCTCGGCCAGCTCGCGCCCGACCGTGGTCTTTCCGGAGCCGGGCGGGCCGACCAGCACCACGACGGGTGTGGTCATCGGACGATCAGGTTGTCGAGGTAACCCTGGACGTTGCGGCGGGTCTCGGAGACGTTGTCGCCGCCGAACTTCTCGCTGACGGCGTCCGCGAGGACGAGTGCCACCATCGCCTCCGCGACGATGCCCGCCGCCGGGACGGCGCACACGTCGGAGCGCTGGTGGTGCGCCTTGGCCGGCTCGCCCGTCCGCACGTCCAGCGTCTGCAGAGCGCGCGGCACGGTCGCGATCGGCTTCATCGCCGCCCGCACCCGCAGCAGCTCACCCGTCGACAGCCCGCCCTCGGTACCGCCGGAGCGGCCGGTGACGCGCTTGACGCCCTCCGGCGTCGGGATGATCTCGTCGTGCGCCAGCGAGCCGGGGATCCGGGCCAGGTCGAAGCCGTCGCCGACCTCGACGCCCTTGATCGCCTGGATGCCCATCAGCGCGGCGGCGAGCCGGGCGTCCAGGCGGCGGTCCCAGTGCACGTGCGAGCCGAGGCCCGGCGGCAGGCCGTAGGCGAGCACCTCGACGACGCCGCCGAGCGTGTCGCCGTCCTTGTGCGCCTGGTCGATCTCCGCGACCATCCGCTTCGACGCGTCGGCGTCCAGGCAGCGCACCGGGTCCTCGTCGAGGCGCGCCTCGTCGGAGGGCACCGGCAGCACGCCGGCCGGGGCCTTGGCGGCGGCGAGCTCGACCACGTGCGAGACCAGCTCGATCCCGCAGGTCTCCTTCAGGTACGAGCGGGCGACCGCGCCCAGCGCCACCCGGGCGGCCGTCTCGCGGGCGCTCGCGCGCTCCAGGATCGGCCGGGCCTCGTCGATCGAGTACTTCTGCATGCCCGCCAGGTCGGCGTGGCCGGGCCGGGGGCGCGTCAGCGCCTCGTTGCGGCCCAGGCCCGCCAGGATCTCGGGGTCGACCGGGTCGGCCGACATGACCTGCTCCCACTTCGGCCACTCGGTGTTGCCGACCATGACGGCCACCGGGCTGCCCATCGTCAGGCCGTGCCGCACGCCACCGAGGAAGGTCACCTCGTCCTGCTCGAACTTCATCCGGGCACCGCGGCCGTAGCCGAGCCGGCGGCGCGCCAGCGCATCCGCCACCATCGCGGTGGTCACCGGCACGCCGGCCGGCAGGCCCTCCAGCGTCGCGACGAGTGCGGGACCGTGCGACTCCCCTGCCGTCAGCCAGCGCAACGTACCCAACGGAGCTCCTTCGTCAGCGGACCGGCCGCAACGTTCACCACGCGGGCCGACCGGGCTTTGGTACCGCGGGCCCCAGGTGGACGGGCCCGCGCTCTCTGCCGAATCCTTTCATGCCCGGACGGCCACCGGGCGCACGGTCCGCGTTACGGACAGCCGCCACGGTGACCGGGCGGGCCCGCGGCCCGGCGGGCGGACTCCCCCGCTCAGCCGTCCGCGAGGGCGGCCTCGCCGGCCGCGCGCATCGCCGCCAGCGGGCCCGCCGGGACGCCGGTGAACCGCTCGCACTGCAGGACGGCCTGGTGCACCAGCAGGTCCAGCCCGCCCAGCACGGTCGCGCCGCGCTCCGCGCAGGCCGTGACCAGCGCGGTCGGCCACGGGTGGTACAGCACGTCGAACAGCGCGCCGGGGACGGCGGGCAGCCCGGCGACGAAGCCGTCGGTGGCGCCGGCCGGCGTGGTGGAGATGGTCAGCGGACGCGCCAGCGCCTCGGCGCCGCGCTCCCAGTCCTCGGTACGCAGCGCCAGGCCCAGCCGCTCGCCGAGCTCCGCCATCTCGCGGGCCCGCTCGGGGCTGCGGACGTAGACCGTCACCTCGCCCGTGCAGATCTGGGCGAGCGCGGC
>FTKL01001018.1_pt3 | contig 25843 bp, 20 predicted proteins | sample 2434061 | NCBI WGS metagenome assembly FTKL01 (sample SAMEA3914816, study PRJEB12502) | metagenome | biome: forest; material: soil | place: USA | collected 2011-09-16 | depth 0.3 m
GACGTCAAGCCGGAGAACGTCCTGCTCGACCTCGCCGCCCCACCCGGCCCCGGCGGCGCCCCGCGCGCCAAGCTCACCGACTTCGGCATCGCCCGCCTGGTCGACGCCCCCCGCCGCACCCGGGCCACCCGGATCATCGGCACCCCGGACTACCTCGCCCCGGAGATCATCGAGGGCCTGGAGCCGCGCGCGGCCGTCGACATCTACGCCCTCGCCACCGTGCTGTACGAGCTGCTGGCCGGCTCCACGCCGTTCGGCGGCGGCCACACCGGCGCGGTGCTGCGCCGGCACGTCACCGAGAGCGTGCCGCCGGTGCCCGGCCTGCCGGACGGCCTGTGGCGGATCATCGCCGAGTGCCTGGCGAAGGCCCCGGCCTCCCGGCTGCGGGCCGCCGAGCTGGCCGAGCGGCTGCGCGAGCAGCTGCCCGCGCTGGCCGGCCTGCCCAGCATCGTCGTCCCCGCGCAGGGCCGGGCGCCCGCCGAGGAGGCGCTGACGCCCGCCGAGGCGGTGTACGCCGAGGTGGACGCCGGCCCCGGCACCCACAAGCGCCGGCGCGGCCCGGCCGTCCCGCTGGTGCCCGGTTCGGCCCCGGACTCCACCCGGGACACCCACACCAGCCTGCGCCGCCCGTCCGCGCAGGAGCTGGCCTCGTACGCGGCCGAGTCCCGGGCGCAGCGCACCGCGGCGAACCCGGCCGGGCACCGCAAGGGGGGCCGCAGCGCCCTGGTGCGCAGGCGCCGGCTGCTGGCCGTGGCACTGGCGGTGGTCCTGTTGCTGGCGGGTGCCGCGGCGGCCTGGACGGCGTTCGCGGCCGAGCCCGGCGCCGCCTCGGGAGCCGGGCCCGGAGCGGGGGCCGGCACGGTCGCGGGGACGTACGCGGCGGCCCCGCCGGGTGCGGCCCGGGCCCCGGTGTCGTCGATCGCCCTCCGCTAAGCATTAGGCTGGTGGCGTGGCAGCCGTCGATCCTTCCGAAGAGCTCAAGTCCCTCGAGTCGACCATGGGGTCGATCGAGGCCGTCCTCGACCTGGACAAGATCCGGGCCGACATCGCCCGCCTGGAGGAGGAGGCAGCCGCCCCCAACCTGTGGGACGACCTCGCGAACGCGCAGAAGGTCACCAGCCGGCTCTCCTTCCTGCAGGGCGAGCTGCGCCGGGTCGAGACCCTGCACGGCCGGGTCGACGACCTGGCGGTGCTGTTCGAGCTGGCCGAGGCCGAGAACGACGCGGACACCCGCGCGGAGGCCGAGGCCGAGCTGGCGTCCGTCAAGGAGTCCGTCGAGGCGCTCGAGGTCCGCACGCTGCTCTCGGGCGAGTACGACGCCCGCGAGGCGCTGATCAACATCCGGGCCGAGGCCGGTGGCGTGGACGCCGCCGACTTCGCCGAGCAGCTGATGCGCATGTACCTGCGCTGGGCCGAGCGGCACAACTACCCGACCGAGGTCTACGACACCTCGTACGCGGAGGAGGCCGGCATCAAGTCCGCGACCTTCACCGTGAAGGTGCCGTACGCCTACGGCACGCTCTCCGTCGAGCAGGGCACGCACCGGCTGGTGCGCATCTCGCCGTTCGACAACCAGGGCCGCCGCCAGACGTCCTTCGCGGGCGTCGAGGTGCTCCCGGTCGTCGAGCAGAGCGACCACGTGGAGATCGACGAGGGCGAGCTGCGGATCGACGTGTACCGCGCGTCGGGCCCCGGCGGCCAGGGCGTCAACACCACCGACTCGGCGGTGCGCATCACGCACCTCCCGACCGGCACCGTGGTCTCCTGCCAGAACGAGCGCTCGCAGATCCAGAACAAGGCCTCGGCGATGAACGTCCTCCAGGCCAAGCTGCTGGAGCTGCGCCGCAAGGAGGAGCGCGCCGCGATGGACGCGCTCAAGGACAGCGGCAGCTCCTGGGGCAACCAGATGCGCTCCTACGTCCTGCACCCGTACCAGATGGTCAAGGACGTCCGCACCGAGTACGAGGTGGGCAACCCGCAGGCCGTCCTGGACGGCGACATCGACGGCTTCATCGAGGCCGGCATCCGGTGGCGCAAGCAGCGGGAGACCGCCGGGGAGTAGTCCTCCCGGACACGACGTCGAAGCGGGCCCCGCCGGAATGTTCCGGCGGGGCCCGCTTCCGTCGTTCAGGTGCCCGGGCTCAGGCCAGTGCCTGCCGGGCGATCAGTGCCACCGCGAGCAGCCCCGCCAGGATCGCGAGCAGCATCGCGGGGGAGAGCGCGGCGAGCGGACCCTGCTGCTCCTGAAGCCGGGCCCGGTTGGCGCGGCAGACCGGGCAGCGGCCGTCGCTCACGCGGCCGTTGCAGTTGGCGCACACCAGATGGTCGCAGGTCATGCGATCTCCTCCTCGCTGCTACAGCCAACGCACCGGACGGGGCTTTGGTTCCGTGGACCCTCCGGCAGAGGGTCTTATGGTGCCCCGTACGGGGGAGCGGCCAACCGCGGCTGCTGACTCCACTGTGCCAGGTTCCGGGCGGGAAGGCTCCCGGGCTGTGAGAAGCCTCGCATTTTTCGGGGCATAGCAGGACATTGTCCTCTTATCCCCCTGGTCTGTCCTGCGGTGCGCTGCGGGCCCCCAGCCGCTTCGCGTATGGTCCCAAGCCGGGGGAGTGGCGCATTCCACTCCCGCCGCCCGCCCCGGGTCAGGATGCCGGGGGCGGGACCGACCGAGGAACGGCGCCGCGGAGCCGCACCTTCCTGCCCGAAGTAACGATCGGGTCACGGAAGTTCGGCCGAAGCAGGCCGCCATTCCACCTAGGATGGCCTCCGTGATGCAGCCGTGATCAGATTCGACAACGTCTCCAAGACCTATCCCAAGCAGAACCGTCCCGCCCTTTCGGACGTCTCGCTCGAGATCGAGAAGGGTGAGTTCGTCTTCCTGGTCGGCTCGTCCGGCTCGGGCAAGTCCACCTTCCTGCGCCTGTGCCTGCGGGAGGAGCGTCCGAGCGTCGGCGAGGTGCACGTCCTGGGCAAGGACCTCGGCAAGCTGTCCAACTGGAAGGTCCCGCACATGCGGCGCCAGCTGGGCACCGTCTTCCAGGACTTCCGCCTGCTCCCGAACAAGACGGTCGCGCAGAACGTCGCCTTCGCCCTCGAGGTGATCGGCAAGCCCAAGAGCGCCATCAACAAGGTGGTGCCCGAGGTGCTCGACCTGGTCGGCCTCGGCGGCAAGGAGGACCGCATGCCCGGCGAGCTCTCCGGTGGTGAGCAGCAGCGCGTGGCGATCGCCCGGGCCTTCGTCAACCGCCCGATGCTGCTGATCGCGGACGAGCCGACCGGAAACCTCGACCCGCAGAACTCGGTCGGCATCATGAAGCTGCTGGACCGCATCAACCGCACCGGCACGACGGTGCTGATGGCCACGCACGACCAGGCCATCGTCGACCAGATGCGCAAGCGCGTCATCGAGCTCGACAAGGGGCTGCTGGTCCGCGACCAGGCCCGTGGCGTCTACGGGTACCAGCACTGATCCGTAGGCCGCCGGCCCGAGTTGCCCGACCAGCCTTGACCCTGGAGTTGGAAACGCATGCGCGCCCAGTTCGTCCTGTCGGAGATCGGTGTGGGTCTCCGCCGCAACCTGACCATGACCATCGCGGTCGTCGTCAGTGTCGCGCTCTCACTCGCCCTCGCCGGTGCCTCCCTCCTGGTCCGTGACCAGGTCAACTCGATGAAGGGGTACTGGTACGACAAGGTCGAGGTGAGCATCTACTTCTGCACGAAGTCGGATGCCGCCCACTCCCCGCAGTGTGTCAACGGGGCGGCCACCGACGAGCAGATCGCCGCCGTCAAGACGTCCCTGGACAAGATGCAGGTCGTCCAGACCTCGGCCTTCGAGAACTCCGCCGACGCGTACAAGCACTGGAAGGAGATGAACCCGGACAACCCGCTCATCTCCGTCCTCGGCCCGGAGGCCATCCCGCAGTCCTGGCGGGTGAAGCTCACGGACCCGACCAAGTACGACGTCATCCAGAGCGCCTTCGCGGGCAAGCCCGGCGTGAAGTCGGTGGAGGACCAGCGCAAGATCCTGGAGAACCTCTTCGGGCTGCTCAACGGCCTGCAGACGGCGGCCTTCGTGATCATGGTGCTGATGCTCTTCGTCGCGCTGCTGCTGATCGTCAACACCGTCCGGGTCTCGGCGTTCAGCAGGCGGCGCGAGACGGGCATCATGCGCCTGGTCGGTGCCTCGAACTTCTACGTCCAGATGCCGTTCATCGCCGAGGCCGCGTTCGCCGCGCTGCTCGGCGCCGTGATGGCCTCCGGGCTGCTGCTCGGCGGTCACTTCTTCGTCCACAGCTGGCTCGCCGACCGGGTGCAGTTCATCCACTTCATCGGGCTGTCCTCGGTGCTCGCGGTGATCCCGCTGCTGGTGGTCGTCGGTATGGGCATGGCCGGCATCGCGGCGTTCTTCACCCTGCGCAAGTACCTGAAGGTCTGACCGGCACGAGCCCGGACGACTGCGGCACGACCCCGGACGGCACTGCGCCGTCCGGGGTCGTCCCGTTTCCGGCGGGCCGGTTCCTCCGCCCGGCGGCCCCGCTGCGCCTAGACTCCGATGCCATGTCAGAAACTCCGCGCCGTGACCGCAGCCCGGTGCCGCGCCACGGGACCACGCTCAGCCTGGTGTTCGGCGCGGTGCTGCTGGCCGGCGCCGCGACCGGCGCGTGGGGCGACCCGCTGCCGCCGCAGCGGCCGGTGTCCGCCGACGCCGTGCCCGCGCCGGCGGCCGGCCAGGACCCGGCCGGCGCCGCGCTCTCGCCGCAGCAGGCCGAGGGCCTGATCGGCGCGAACGGCGACCGCTGGGGCGCCTACTACAGCGCGCAGGAGTACGCCGAGTTCACCCAGGGCCTGGGCGGCCGCTACCTCGGGGTGGGCCTGTCCGTGGGGCGCGGCCAGGACGGCGTCACGGCCGTCTCCCAGGTGCAGCCGGACGGGCCGGCCGCCGCGGCCGGCATCGCGCCGGGCGACCGCCTGCTGATGGTCGGCCAGGACCAGGCCGACCACCTGCCCGTCACCGAGGTCGTCGCCCGGCTGCGCGGCCTGGCGGGCGACCGGCGGGTCGGCTCGACCGTGACGCTCGCCGTCCAGCCGCACGACGGGCAGGTCCGCGAGGTGGCGCTGCGCCGGGCGTTGCTGGACAGCCAGCAGGTCGCGGCGGAGCGCACGGACGACGGCGTCGTACGGATCGCCGTCCGCGCCTTCACCAGCGGCGTGGCCGACCAGGTGCGCGCCGCCGCGCACGGCGCACGCACCGGAGTGGTGCTCGACCTGCGCGGCAACTCGGGCGGGCTGGTCGAGGAGGCCGTCGCGACCGCCTCGGTCTTCCTGGACGGCGGCCCGGTCGCCTCGTACCAGGAGCGCGGCGAGCGCCGCGAGCTGACCGCGGCGCGCGGCGGCGACACCCGTACGCCGCTGGTCGTGCTCGTGGACGGCGGCACGATGAGCGCCGCCGAGCTGCTCACCGGCGCCCTGCAGGACCGATGTCGCGCCGTCGTGGTGGGCGGGCGGACCTTCGGCAAGGGCACCGTGCAGCAGCCGAGCCGGCTCGCGGACGGCTCCGTGCTGGAGCTCACCGTCGGCCACTACTACACGCCGTCCGGCCGCTCCCCGGACGGCACCGGCCTCACCCCCGACGTGCCCGCCGCGGACACCGACGACCCGCCCGCCCTGGCTCGCCGGGTGCTGGCGGGCCTCGGCCCGCGCGCCTGACACGCATAAAGGGGCTGCCGGTCCCCGGTGCGTAGTGCGAGAATGATCGGCGCTATGGCAAAGGAAACCGGACACAAGCTGATCGCGCAGAACAAGAAGGCGCGGCACGAGTACACGATTCTCGACACCTACGAGTGCGGCATGGTGCTGACCGGCACCGAGGTGAAGTCGCTGCGCGAGGGGCGGGCCAACCTGGTCGACGGGTACGCGTACATCCAGAACCACGAGGTGTGGGTCGACAACGTGTTCATCCCCGAGTACACCCAGGGGACCTGGACCAACCACTCGGCCCGGCGCAAGCGCAAGCTGCTGCTGCACCGGATGGAGATCCGCAAGATCGAGTCGAAGCTCAGCGACGCGGGCCACACGCTCGTCCCGTTGTCGCTGTACTTCAAGGACGGGCGGGTGAAGATCGAGATCGCCCTCTCCATCGGCAAGAAGCTGTACGACAAGCGGCAGACCCTCCGGGAGAAGCAGGACACCCGCGAGACGGCCCGCGCGGTGGCGGCCGCCCGCCGTCGCCAGCGCTGACCGCCCCTCGCCACCTCTTAATGAGCTGGACCGCTGACTGACCGACCGCGTACCATGGCTCATGCATCACCGGGAGGGAGACCGACCGGGGCTGCGGAGCAGAAAGTTGCTCGACAGAAGTCGCACGACACCGCAAGGTTGCTTGTCAAATAAACATGGGGATGATCGGTTTCGACAGGGGAAGTCGAAACAGGAGAAGCGAGCCGAGGAAGCGGCAATGATCTCGTTAACCATATGTCGCAAAAAAATAATCGCCAACACTAAGCGCGATTCCCAGTTCGCTCTCGCTGCCTGATTAAGCAGCGATAGCGCAAGGGTGTCAGACCGGGGAGTTCCCGACCCGGACCCTGGCATAATCTAGGGAACTCAACCGTCCACCCGGGCTACGGGGGTGGGCGGGAAACCAAACAGTAGCTGGGCCCGTTGGCGGCTTGTCCGCGTGACTGCCAGGGCCGAGAAAATCGCAGCGGACTGCGCTCGGAGAAGTCCTGAATCCACTCCACTGGACCCGGGTTCGATTCCCGGCATCTCCACCACCCCATGTTGCAGCTGTAGTACGGAAGCCGCCCTCCGCCCAGCGGAGGGCGGCTTCCGTACGTTCCGAACCCCTCACAACTACCCCGGTCATGGGGTGAGAGGACGGTTCCGCAGCCGTCACAGGACACAACGAAGCGGAAACCCCGCCCTCCTAGCGTCAGTTGACACAGGAGCCGGCAGGCAAGGGGAAAACGATGAGCACGAGTACGCCAGGCACGCAGTCGAGAGCGGGCGGCCGCTGGATCCAGGAGTGGGACCCGGAGGACGAGGCATTCTGGGAGGGCGGCGGAAAGAAGGTCGCCAACCGCAACCTGATCTTCTCGGTGCTCTCCGAGCACATCGGGTTCTCCATCTGGAGCCTCTGGTCCGTGATGGTCCTCTTCATGGGCCCCAAGTACCACGTGGACCCGGCCGGAAAGTTCTTCCTGGTGGCGATGCCCACCCTGGTCGGCGCATTCGTCCGAGTCCCCTACACCGTCGCGGTGGCCCGCTTCGGCGGCCGGAACTGGACGGTGTTCTCCGCCGTCATGCTGCTCCTGCCGACCCTCGCGGCCGCGTACGTGATGCACCCGGGCACCTCCTACACCACGTTCATGCTGGTGGCGGCGCTCACCGGCCTCGGCGGCGGTAACTTCGCCTCCTCGATGACCAACATCAACGCCTTCTTCCCGATGCGCCGCAAGGGCTGGGCACTCGGTCTGAACGCGGGCGGCGGCAACCTCGGCGTCCCGGTGATCCAGCTCATCGCGCTCGCCGTGATCACCTGGGCCGGCGCCGCGCACCCCCGGATGGTGCTGGGCATCTACCTGCCGCTGATCATCATCTCCGCGACCTGCGCCGCGCTCTTCATGGACAACCTCGCGCCGATGAAGAACGACACCGGCGCGCTCGCCGAGGTGTTCAGGGAGAAGCACACCTGGCTGATGTCCGTCCTGTACATCGGGACGTTCGGCTCCTTCATCGGCTTCAGCTTCGCCTTCGGCCTCGTCCTGCAGAACCAGTTCGGCCGCACCCCGCTGCAGGCCGCCCAGCTGACCTTCATCGGCCCGCTGCTCGGCTCGCTGATCCGGCCGGTCGGCGGAAAGCTCGCGGACCGCTTCGGCGGATCCCGGATCACCTTCTGGAACTTCGTCGCGATGGCGGCCGCGGCCGGCCTGGTCACGTACGCCTCGTCGATCCGCTCGCTGGCCGTCTTCCTGGTCGGATTCATCGGCCTGTTCATCTTCGCCGGGCTCGGCAACGGCTCGACCTACAAGATGATCCCGGGCATCTTCGACGCCAAGGCCCAGGACCGGATCGCCAGCCTCGGGGACACCCCCGAGCAGGCGGCCGCCTGGTCGCGGCGGATGTCCGGTGCCGCGATCGGCATCATCGGGGCGGTCGGGGCGGTCGGCGGGCTCCTGATCAACCTGGCCTTCCGGCAGTCGTTCCTGACGGCCAAGAGCGGCACCCCCGCCTTCGCCTCCTTCCTGGTGGCGTACGCGATCTGCTTCGTCCTCACCTGGGTGGTCTACCTGCGCCGCCCCTCCGCCAGCCCCACCCGGGCCCACAGCCCGGCGCTCGCGGAGGTCTGACCAGGCCCGTCACCAGACCTCCACAGCGGCGGAAACGCCGCGGAAACCATTCGGACCCCGGGGCGACACCGCCCCGGGGGACGATTCTGGTCCACCCGACGAAGGACCTGCACCATGGACGACCTGACGACCGGCCCGCAGCCGGATGCCGAGCCCGTGCCGCCGCTGGCCGGGTTCACCATCGGCATCACCGCCGCCCGCCGCGCCGATGAACTCGCCGCCCTGCTCCAGCGCAGGGGCGCCGCCGTCGTGCGTGCGCCCGCGTTGCGGATCGTGCCCCTGCCCGACGACGCGGAACTCCTCGCGGCCACCCACACCCTGATCAACGACCCGCCCGACATCGCGGTCGCCACCACCGGTATCGGCTTCCGGGGCTGGATCGAGGCCGCCGAGGGCTGGGGCCTCTTCGACGAACTCACCGAGTGCCTCGCCAAGGCGTCCGTCCTCGCCCGCGGCCCCAAGGCCAAGGGCGCGATCCGGGCCGCCGGGCTGCGCGAGGAGTGGTCGGCCAGCTCGGAGTCCTCCGTGGAGGTGCTGGAGCGCCTCCTGGAGCAGGGCGTGGAGGGCCGCCGGATCGCCGTCCAGCTGCACGGCGCCCCGCTGCGCGACTTCGTGGACTCGCTGCGCGCGGCCGGCGCCGAGGTGGTCGAGGTACCCGTGTACCGCTGGCTGCCGCCCGCCGACCTCGCCCCGCTCGACCGGCTGCTCGACGCCTGCTGCGGCGGCGCCCTGGACGCCGTCACGTTCACCAGCGCCCCCGCCGTCCTCGGGCTGCTGGAGCGCGCCGCGGAGCGCGGCCTGACGGCCGAGCTGCTGCACGCGCTGCGCCGGGACGTCCTGCCGGTCTGCGTCGGCCCGATCACCGCCGTACCGCTGGAGGAGCTGGACGTCCCCACGGTGTGGCCCGAGCGGATGCGGCTGGGCGCCATGGTGCAGACCCTCACCGCCGAGCTTCCCCGGCGCTCGCGCCAGCTGTCGGTCGCCGGGCACCGGCTGGAGCTGCGCGGCCAGGCCGCCCTGGTCGACGGCAGCCTGCGGACGGTGTCACCGGCCGGGATGGCCCTGCTGCGCGCGCTGGCCCGCCGCCCCGGCTGGGTCGTCCCGCGCGCCGAGCTGCTGCGCGCACTGCCCGGCAGCGGTGACGACGAGCACGCGGTGGAGACGGCGATGGCCCGCCTGCGGGCCGCGCTCGGCGTGCCGAGGCTGGTCGCGACCGTGGTCAAGCGCGGCTACCGGCTCGCCGTCGACCCCACGCCGGGCCCCGGCGCGACCGAGGACGGCAAGTACGGGATCCCGGTGGTGCAGAGCTAGCGGGCCGGGAGCGCACTGCGAGCGGCGGCGGGTGTCCGGGGTGTCCCCGGCCCCGCCGCGCCGGTGTCGGCGTCGGGCGCGGAGCTGTACGGGAGCCGTGCGGGAGCCGGGGCGGGGGAGCCCCGGCCGTCCAGCCGGGCGGGTGGTGCGGCGCGGGGGTGGTGGTCGGGCGTAGGATCTTCTGTCCGCTCATTCCCGAGGCGGACGACCACCGCAGGATGTACGTCAGGGGGCTCCTTGGGCGCGCACGGCTCAACCCAGTACACCGCCGCAACCACCGAGGCCATGCAGAGCACAGAGATCGACACCGTCCGCGACCGCGAGATCGCCGGGGAACAGAAGCACCTGGACAACGTCTACCACCGGCTGGAGGAGAAGCTCGCCGAGGCCGAGTACATCCTTGAGGACGCCGCCAAGCGCGTCCAGGTCGGCACTCCCGGCGCGCTCGCCGAGCGCGACGCCCAGGTCTACCGGGCCGGAGCACACCTCCAACGGCTGAACAACGAGTTCGAGGACTTCCTCTTCGGACGCATCGACCTCCAGCAGCCCGACGCGCCGGAGGAACACGGCATCCCCTCCAACACCCCGCTCGACCCGGCCGACCCGGCCGTCGCCGAGACCCTGCACATCGGCCGCCTCGGGGTGCTGGACGCCGAGTACGGCCCCCTGGTGATCGACTGGCGGGCGCCGGCCGCCGCGCCCTTCTACCGCTCCACCCCGCTGGAGCCGGGCCGGGTCATCCGCCGCCGGGTGATCCGCTCCAAGGGCCGCAAGGTGATCGGCGTCGAGGACGACCTGCTGCGCCCCGACCTGACCCCCACCCTGGACGGCGAGGAGCTCGCGGTCGTCGGCGACGGCGCCCTGATGGCCTCCCTCGGCCGGGCCCGCAGCCACTCCATGCGCGACATCGTCTCCTCCATCCAGAAGGAGCAGGACGAGGTCATCCGGGCGCCCGCGGCCGGCGCCACGCTGGTCACCGGCGGCCCCGGCACCGGCAAGACCGCCGTCGCCCTTCACCGGGCCGCCTTCCTGCTCTACCAGGACCGCCGCCGCTACGCCGGGGGCATCCTGGTGGTCAGCCCGACCGCCCTGCTGGTCTCGTACACCGAGGGCGTGCTGCCCTCGCTGGGCGAGGAGGGGCAGGTCGCGATCCGCGCGGTCGGCTCGCTGGTCGACGGCATCGAGGCGGGCACCTACGACACACCGGAGGCCGCCCGGATCAAGGGTTCGGGCAGGATGGTCCAGCTGCTGCGCCGGGCCGCCCGTGGGGCCCTGGAGCTGTCCGCGCCGACCGAGCTGAAGGTGGTCGCGCGCGGCGAGGTGCTGCGGCTGGACGCGGACCGGCTGAAGGTGGTGCGCGGCAACGTCGTCGGCGCCGGCGGCACCCCGCTCAACCTGCTGCGCCCGCGGGCCCGCAGGCTGCTGCTGGACGCCCTGTGGTCCGAGCTGACCCGGCACCTGCCGAGGCCCGCCGACCACTACGCGCGCGAGCAGCGCCAGGAGGAGAAGGAGGCCTTCGACGAGTACGTCTCGGACGAGGCGTCGTTCCTGGACTTCCTGGACGCCTGGTGGCCGGCCCTGACCCCGCGCCGGGTGCTCGGCATGCTCAAGTACCCCCGGCACACCAACCGGGTCGCCCGCCGGGCGGTCACCCCGGAGGAGGCCAGGGTGCTGGCCGCGTCCTGGCGCGGGCTGTCCGACCGGGGCGAGGGCGAGCTGTCGCCGCACGACGTGGCCCTGGTCGACGAGCTGCAGCTGCTGCTCGGCGAGGCGGCCCGGCCGAAGTCCCGCGAGGTGGACGCGGTGGACATGCTGACCGGCCTGGACGAGGTGACCACCTTCGCCGACCGCAACAGCCGCCAGCGCGACCGGATCCCGGTGGAGCGCACCGAGTACGCGCACATCATCGTGGACGAGGCCCAGGACCTCACCCCGATGCAGTGGCGCATGATCGGCCGCCGGGCCCGGATGGCGACCTGGACGATCGTCGGCGACCCGGCGCAGAGCTCCTGGCCGTACCCGCAGGAGGCGCAGGCGGCACTGGACGAGGTGCTGTCGGGCAAGCCGCGCCGCCGGCACACGCTGACGGTGAACTACCGCAACCCCGCCGAGATCGCCGAGGTGGCGGCCAAGGTGCTGGAGCTGGCCGCACCGGGCACGCCCTCGCCGAGCGCGGTGCGCTCGACCGGGGTCGAGCCGCGGTTCGCCGCCGTCACCGACCCGTCGGCGCGGGCGTTCGCCGACGCGGCGCGGGCCGAGCTGGTCCGGCTGCTGGCCGAGGTGGACGGCACGGTGGCGGTGGTGGTGCCGATGGACCGCCGGGCGGAGGCCGCCGGGTGGATCGAGGGCCTGGGCGAGCGGGCGGTGGCGCTCGGCAGCCTGGAGGCGAAGGGCCTGGAGTACGACGCCACGGTGGTCGCCGACCCGACCGGTATCGCGGGCGAGTCGGAGGCGGGTCTGCGGGTGCTGTACGTGGCGCTGACGCGGGCCACCCAGCGGCTGACCGTGCTGTCCGGCCCGGACGACCTGCCGAACGCGGCGGGGGTGCCGGCCATGCTGCTCGGCTGAGCACCGGCTGACCGCGGGTCAGCGGTGCGACCGTCAACGACGAAGGCCCCCACCGGTGGTGGGGGCCTTCGCGACGTTGGTGACACCGACCCGCCATGCTCGCCTCGCGGCAAGTGGTCGCTCGAAGCGACTAAGGTTGGGCCCGGGGGCTTGGATCGGGCCGGTGTCCCGTCCAATGTAACGCATCCGCTCCGGACGCCAAGGGCTCCGCGGCAGATTTCCGGGATGCGGGCGGGTCGGCCGGAGACTCTTTTGTCGAGTCCGGACACTCTATGAACTTTATTTCTGGCTTCCCCCTGGTAGGTGCGACGATCGAGGTCTAGCATGCGCTGGGCGCCGCATTCAACAATCTGTTGAAGATGCCCCGGCGTGCACAGACCCACACCCCCTCAGTGGACGGAAGAAGGACGTCGATGGCGACGGTTCCCAGTGTCTCCAACTCGATCACGGTGCGGATGGAGGTCCCGGCCCGGGGCAACGCCGTCAGTTCGATCACCACCGCCGTCGAGTCCTCCGGCGGTTCGGTCACCGGGCTCGACGTCACCGCCTCCGGCCTGGAGGCGCTGCGGATCGACGTGACCGTCGCCGCGTCCTCGGTCGCGCACGGCGAGGAGATCGTCGAGAAGCTCCGCGCGATCGACGGCGTCACGATCGGCAAGGTCTCCGACCGCACCTTCCTGATGCACCTCGGCGGCAAGATCGAGATGTCGTCGAAGCTGCCGATCCGCAATCGTGACGACCTCTCGATGATCTACACCCCGGGTGTCGCCCGGGTCTGCATGGCGATCGCCGAGAACCCCGAGGACGCCCGCCGCCTCACCATCAAGCGCAACAGCGTCGCCGTGGTCACCGACGGCTCCGCGGTGCTGGGCCTGGGCAACATCGGCCCCGCCGCCGCGCTGCCGGTGATGGAGGGCAAGGCGGCCCTGTTCAAGCGGTTCGCGGGCATCGACGCCTGGCCGCTCTGCCTGGACACCCAGGACACCGACGAGATCGTCGCGATCGTCAAGGCGATCGCCCCGGGCTTCGCCGGCATCAACCTGGAGGACATCTCCGCGCCGCGCTGCTTCGAGATCGAGGCCCGGCTGCGCGAGGCGCTGGACATCCCGGTCTTCCACGACGACCAGCACGGCACCGCGATCGTGGTGCTCGCCGCGCTCACCAACGCGCTCAAGGTCGTCCGCAAGGAGATCTCCGAGATCCGGGTGGTGATGTCGGGCGCCGGCGCCGCCGGCACCGCGATCCTCAAGCTGCTGCTGGCGGCCGGCGTCGAGCACGCCACCGTCGCCGACGTCCGCGGCGTCGTGCACGGCGGCCGGGACGACCTCAACGACAGCCTGCGCTGGATCGCCGAGCACACCAACCGCTCGGGCCGTACCGGCAGCCTCAAGGAGGCCGTGGCGGACGCCGACGTCTTCATCGGCGTGTCGGCCCCGAACCTGCTGGACGGCGACGACCTGGCCACGATGGCCGAGGACGCGATCGTGTTCGCGCTCGCCAACCCGGACCCGGAGGTCGACCCCGCCGTCGCCCGGCAGACCGCCGCCGTGGTCGCCACCGGCCGCAGCGACTTCCCGAACCAGATCAACAACGTGCTGGTCTTCCCCGGGGTCTTCCGCGGCCTGCTGGACGCCCAGAGCCGCAACGTCACCACCGAGATGATGATCGCCGCCGCCCGTGCGCTGGCCACCACCGTCGCGGACGACGAGCTGAACGCCAACTACATCATCCCCAGCGTCTTCCACCCGGACGTGGCCAAGACCGTCGCGGCGGCCGTCCGCGAGGCCGCGCTGGCCGACGCGGGCCCCCAGGAGCCCGCCAGGGACCGGCCGACGCCGGGCTTCGTCGGCACCCTCGACACCACGTCCTTCCCGGCCGTGGAGCTCTGACAGGAGCCTCCCGTCCGCATTCCGGAATGCGGACGGGAGGCCTCCGGGGGTGCCCCGGTGGGCGTCGACGGGGTCGTACAAACGACCGATTGGCCACCCTACCCACCCCCGCCTGCCCCGAACCCTTGCGACACAAGGGCGAGGGCGTGTTTGGGCTTGTCCCCGGCAGGGCGTACGGTAGCCCTGAACGGGGCAGGCGTGTCCGACAAGTACGGAACGTCCCCCCGGCCGACCGGCGTGTCGTCCCGACCGCCGCCCGCTCCGGTCCGCCGGAGCCGACGGAGCGTCACCGCTCCGACGGGCGGGCGCTGTTCGGGTCAACGATGCCGGGGTCCGATTGGCTTTCTCGGGCCTGGTCGGGGCAGGATTCGTACCCAGGCAGGCACGCGGGCTGAAAATGCACGGCGCGCGGCTCGGGGTACGAGCCGACCCCTGACACCCCATGCCTGATTGAGCACAGTGTGCGGACCAGCGGCCCATCCGGGTGCCCCCGGAGGGACGACCGATGGGGCCCTCCGCACGCCGCAACGCGAACAGACCACAGGAGTACACATGAACCGCAGTGAGCTGGTGGCCGCGCTGTCCGAGCGCGCCGAGGTGACCCGCAAGGACGCCGACGCCGTTCTGGCCGCTTTCGCCGAGATCGTCGGCGAGGTCGTCGCCAAGGGCGACGAGAAGGTCACCATCCCCGGTTTCCTGACCTTCGAGCGCACCCACCGCGCTGCCCGCACCGCCCGCAACCCGCAGACCGGTGAGCCGATCCAGATCGCGGCCGGTTTCAGTGCCAAGGTGAGCGCCGGCTCCAAGCTGAAGGAAGCCGCCAAGGGCGTCTGACGCACGGCTCCCCGGAGCCTTGCGACACCACGCTGAACCGCCAGGGGCGGGCCGACCACCGTCGGCCCGCCCCTGGCGGCGTTCCGGGCCCCGGCGGGGCCCTGACGGCGCCCGGAGGCGCCGGGAAACGCCGATGGCCGGGCTCCCGAGGGGAACCCGGCCATCGGCCTCGTACGGGGGCCGTCAGGCCGTCACCAGCTCCTCGGCGAGGGGCTCCTCGCTGGGCAGCTCGACGTGGGCGCCGAGGTCACGGAGCTTGTCCATGAAGTTCTCGTAGCCCCGGTTGATCAGGTCGATGCCGTGCACGGTCGAGGTGCCCTCGGCCGCCAGCGCCGCGATCAGGTACGAGAAGCCGCCGCGCAGGTCGGGGATGACCAGCTCGCCGCCGATCAGCTTCGACGGGCCGGACACGACCGCCGAGTGCTGGAAGTTGCGCGCGCCGAAGCGGCACGGCGTGGAGCCCAGGCACTCGCGGTAGAGCTGGATGTGCGCACCCATCTGGTTCAGCGCACTGGTGAAGCCCAGGCGGGACTCGTACACCGTCTCGTGGACGATGGACAGGCCGCTGGCCTGGGTCAGCGCGACGACCAGCGGCTGCTGCCAGTCGGTCTGGAAGCCGGGGTGCACGTCCGTCTCCAGGGCGATCGCCTTGAGCTCGCCGCCCGGGTGCCAGAAGCGGATGCCCTCGTCGTCGACCTCGAAGGCGCCGCCGACCTTCCGGAAGGTGTTCAGGAAGGTCATCATCGGGATCTGGTCGGCGCCGCGGACGTAGATGTCGCCCTTGGTGGCCAGCGCCGCGCACGCCCAGGAGGCGGCTTCGAGGCGGTCCGGCAGGGCGCGGTGGTTGTAGCCGCCCAGCTCGTCCACGCCGGTGATCAGGATGGTGCGGTCGGTGCCGAGCGAGATGATCGCGCCCATCTTCTGCAGCACGCAGATCAGGTCGACGATCTCGGGCTCGATGGCCGCGTTGCGCAGCTCGGTGACGCCCTCGGCGAGGACGGCCGTGAGCAGCACCTGCTCGGTCGCGCCGACCGACGGGTAGGGCAGCTCGATCTTGGTGCCGCGCAGGCGCTGGGCGGCGACCAGGTAGGTGCCCTGGGGGTGCTTCTCGATGGTGGCGCCGAACTGGCGCAGCACCTCGAAGTGGAAGTCGACCGGCCGGCCGCCGATGTCGCAGCCGCCGAGGCCGGGGATGAACGCGTGGCCGATCCGGTGCAGCAGCGGGCCGCAGAACAGGATCGGGATGCGCGAGGAGCCGGCGTGCGCGTCGATGTCGGCGACGTTGGCGCTCTCCACGTGCGAGGGGTCGAGGATGAGCTCGCCCTCCTCGTCGCCGGTGCGCACGGTGACGCCGTGCAGCTGGAGCAGACCGCGCACGACCTTCACGTCACGGATGTCCGGGACGTTGCGCAGTCTGCTGGGGCCCTGCCCGAGCAGGGCGGCGACCATGGCCTTGGGGACCAGGTTCTTCGCGCCACGGACCCGGATCTCGCCTTCGAGCGGGTTTCCGCCGTGAACCAGCAGGACGTCGTCGGTCATCGTTCTCGCAATCCGGGGTGCCAGAGGTCGGGTGCCGGCTCTCGGGAGAGCGTGGCGTGGTGGTCGTACGGGCGGCTGTGGGGCCCGGGCGAGGGGGTCTGCCCCGCGAAAAAGGGCGTCCACCATCAGTAGATGGTAGTAGGCGTGTGGTTGGTTCCCGTCTACTCCTCTGTGATGGTGCTCTCTCCGAGTGGTGTCGCGCTCTCCCGTAGGGCCGTACGGGTGGTGTGCCGGCGCGGACCGGTTTCGTGTTGCGGTGTCCTCGGCGGGTCTCCTGCGAGACGATGTGAGGCATGACCGGGGCTCACCCGCACACCGAGGGGTCGCACGGCGGCCGCCTGCTCGTCGCGACGCCCGTGCTCACCGACCCGAACTTCGCCCGGGCGGTGGTGCTGCTCCTCGACCACGACGTCGAGGGGGCGCTCGGCGTCGTCCTGAACCACCCGACGCCGATCGAGGTCGGCGCGGTGCTGGACGGCTGGGGCGCGATGGTCGGCCTGCCCGCCGTCGTCTTCCAGGGCGGCCCGGTCGCGCTGGACGCGGCGATGGGCCTGGCGGTGGCGCCGGGCGAGCCGGGCCAGGACGAGCCGCTCGGCTGGCGGCGGGTGCACGGGGCGATCGGGCTGGTCGACCTGGAGGCGCCGCCGGAGGTGCTGGCGGGGGAGCTGGGGGGCCTGCGGATCTTCGCCGGGTACGCGGGGTGGTCCCCCGGGCAGCTGGAGAAGGAGATCGCCGATGGTGCCTGGTACCTGGTCGACTGTGAGCCGGGCGACATCTCCAGCCCCGAGCCGGAGCGGCTGTGGCGCTCGGTGCTGCGGCGCCAGCGCGGGCCGCTGGCACTGCTGGCGACGTACCCGGACGACCCGACGCTGAACTGAGCCGGTTCCGCCCGGGGGCTTCGCGGCGGGCGGCGTCGCGGCGGGCGGCTTCGCCGGATACTGGCCCGGGTTCGCGGTGCCCCCATAGACTTGGCACCTATGAGCACTCTTGAGCCCGAGCGCGGCCTCGGCACCGGCACCCTGGTCGAGCCCGTCCCGCAGGTGTCCCACGGGGACGGCGACCACGAGCGCTTCGCGCACTACGTCCAGAAGGACAAGATCATGGAGAGCGCGCTCTCCGGGTCTCCCGTGGTGGCGCTGTGCGGCAAGGTCTGGGTGCCGGGCCGCGACCCGAAGAAGTACCCCGTCTGTCCGATGTGCAAGGAGATCTACGACGGCATCGGCCAGCCCCAGGACGGCAAGGGCGGCGACAAGGACAAGGGCTGACCTGCGCGGATCGAGATGAACCGATCCCGCGATTGGTCTATGCCATTCGTGGCTCGGCGGGGCAGGATGGCGGCATGGACCTCATCCCCGCCCCGCTGGGTTCCGTCCGCCTCGCGGACCAGGACTTCCCCCTCGACCACGCCACCACGCTGACCGCCGCGGCCGGCCTGGAGTCCGCCGGCCAGTGGCTGCGCACCGCGCTGGCCGCCGCCACCGGGCTGCCGCTGAGCCCCGCCCGGCCGGGCGAGGCCGCCGGCATCGAGCTGGCGGCCGACGAGAGCCTGGCCGCCGAGGCGTACCGGATCAGCGTGCGGCCCGGGCGCGCCGTGATCACGGCCGGCGGCCCCGCCGGGGCGCTCTGGGGCGCGCAGACCCTGCGCCAGTTGCTCGGCCCGGACGCCTACCGCCGGGCGCCGCTGCGCCGCACCGGCTGGGTGCTGCCGGGCGGTGACATCGAGGACGCCCCGCGCTTCGGCTGGCGCGGCGTCCTGCTGGACGTCTCCCGGCACTTCCTGCCGAAGGCGGACGTGCTGCGCTTCCTGGACCTGATGTCCGTCCACAAGCTCAACGTCCTGCACCTGCACCTGACGGACGACCAGGGCTGGCGGGTCGAGATCAAGCAGTACCCGAGGCTCACCGGGGCCGGCGCCTGGCGGGAGCGCTCGATGGTCGGCTACCGCGCCGGGCAGCGCCGGGACGACCGCCCGCACGGCGGCTTCTACACCCAGGACGACCTGCGCGAGATCGTCGCGTACGCGGGGGAGCGGCAGATCACCGTCGTCCCCGAGATCGAGCTGCCGGGCCACGCCCAGGCCGCCGTCACCGCCTACCCCGAGCTGGGCAACACCGACGTGGTGGACACCGCCGCGCTCGGCGTCTGGACGGACTGGGGGGTGAGCGAGAACGTCTTCAACGTGTCGGACGCCACCCTGCGCTTCCTGGAGAACGTGCTGGAGGAGGTCCTGGAGATCTTCCCGTCCGAGTTCGTCCATCTCGGCGGCGACGAGTGCCCCAAGGCGCAGTGGCGGGCCAGCGCGGCCGCGCAGGCCCGGATCAAGGAGCTCGGGCTGGCCGACGAGGACGAGCTGCAGAGCTGGTTCATCCGGCACTTCGACGGCTGGCTGGCGGCCCGCGGGCGCCGGCTGATCGGCTGGGACGAGATCCTGGAGGGCGGCCTCGCCCCCGGGGCGGCCGTCTCCTCCTGGCGCGGCTACGCGGGCGGGGTGGCGGCCGCGCAGGCCGGCCACGACGTGGTGATGTGCCCCGAGCAGCACGTGTACCTCGACCACCGGCAGGCGCCCGGCGACGACGAGCCGATCCCGGTCGGCTTCGTCCGCTCGCTGGAGGACGTGTACCGCTTCGAGCCCGTCCCGCCGCAGCTCGACGCCGATGCGGCCCGGCACGTGATCGGCACCCAGGCGAACATCTGGACCGAGTTCATGGACAGCGCCCGCGACATCGACTACCGGGCCTTCCCCCGGCTGGCCGCGTTCGCCGAGGTCGCCTGGTCCGCGCTGCCGGCCGACCCGGCGGCCCGCGACTACGCCGCCTTCGAGCAGCGGATGGAGCAGCACCTGGCACGGCTGGACGCGCTCGGTGTCGAGTACCGCCCGGCCGGCGGCCCGCACCCGTGGCAGCGCCGCCCCGGGGTGGCCGGGCGGCCGATCGACGGTGCTCCGCCGCAGGTCTGACCCGCCACCCGGGAACTCCGGGTCGGTCGTCGCGCGTCAAGAAAAGGTGAACAATCGGCTCCGGTTCGTACCGCTCCGGAGCCGATACCGACCGGTTTCGGCCCCAAACGGGCAACCGTGCCCGCAGCCCCAGAAATGATCATCGAGCATTGTGTGCCAGAGTTGCCCAACCCTGCCCGATCGCCCGTACCCTACGGGCCAGGCCGTGCTGCTACACGGGGGCGGGTCGTCGATGAGCAAGTGGAGCACGGTGGGACCAAGGTGAACCGGACGATCATGCTGCCGGCCTCCCTCGACGAGGCCGTCGAGGCGCTTGCCGCCACCCCGGCCGCGGTACCGGTGGCCGGTGCCACCGACCTCATGGAAGCCGTCAACGCCGGACGGCTGCGCCCCGCCGCCCTGATCGGCCTGGGCCGGATCACCGAGCTCCGGGGCTGGCGCTACGAGGACGGTGGCACCGCCGTCCTCGGCGCCGGCCTCACCCACGCCCGGATGGACCGCCCCGACTTCGCCGCCCTCATCCCCGCCCTCGCCGACGCCGCCCGTACCGCCGGCCCCCCGCAGGTGCGCAACGTCGGCACCCTCGGCGGCAACATCGCCACCGCCGCCCCGGCCGGCGACACCCTGCCGGTGCTCGCCGCCCTCGAAGCCACCGCCACCCTCGCCCGGCCCGGCGCCACCCGGGAAGTCCCGGTCAGCCACCTGCTGACCGGGCTCGACCCGCTGCGCCCCGGCGAGCTGCTCACCTGGGTCCGCGTCCCGCTGCTGCACGCCCCGCAGGTCTTCCTCAAGGCCACCGGCCGCAGCGGCCCCGCTCGCGCCACCGCCTCCGTCGCCGTCGTCCTGGACCCGGCCCGGCGTGCCGTACGCTGCGCCGTCGGCGCCGTCGCCCCTGTGCCGCTCCGCCCGCTGGAGGCCGAGACCTGGGTCGCCAGCTGCATCGACTGGGAGGGCTCGCGGGAGATCGACCCCGCCGCGACGGCCGCCTTCGGCGAGTACGTGGCCGCCGCGTGCGTGCCCGACAGCTACGCCGCGGAAGGGCCCTGGGAGGCCGTCACCGAGGGGCCGACCGCCGCCGCCGTCCGGTTGCGGCGTACCGTATCGGTGCTGGCCCGCCGGGCACTGGGAAGGGCGCTGAAGTGACGACAGACTCCATCGACACCGGCCCGTTCGACCCGGCCCCGCCGGTGAGCGCCGAGCTGCGCCCGTGCGCCTCGTACACGCTGCGGGTCAACGGCTTCGAACGCCCCGTCACCGACGCCTGGATCGGCGAGAGCCTGCTCTACGTGCTGCGCGAGCGGCTCGGCCTGGCCGGCGCCAAGGACGGCTGCGAGCAGGGCGAGTGCGGAGCCTGCTCGGTGCAGGTGGACGGTCAGCTGGTGGCCGGCTGCCTGGTGCCCGCCGCGCTGGCCGCCGACAGCGAGATCAACACCGTCGAGGGCCTGTCGGCCGGCGGCGCCGCCAGTGACGTCCAGCAGGCGCTGGCCGAGTCCGGCGCGGTGCAGTGCGGCTACTGCACCCCCGGCATGGCGATGGCCGTGCACGACCTGCTCCAGCGCAACCACCGGCCGAGCGAGGTCGAGGCCCGCCAGGCGCTCTGCGGCAACCTCTGCCGCTGCACCGGCTACCGGGGCGTGCTGGCCGCCGTCCAGAGCGTCGCCGAGGCGCGTGCGGTGGAGGCCGAGCAGGAGGCGGAGCCCGCCCCGCAGCAGGACGAGCCCGCCGCGCCCGCATCCGTCGCGCCCGCCGTTTCCGTCGCCGCGCCGCCGGCCGCCGTCGGCCAGCAGTCCGCCGCCGACGTGCCGCTGGCCGGCGAGCTGCCGGTGTACGCGGACTCCGAGGCCTGGGTCGAGCACGTCCCGCAGCCGCCCGCCGAGCCCCGCCCCGACGCCGGGTACGCCGCCCAGCAGGCGGCGGCCCAGCAGGCCGCCGCGAACGCCGCCGCCGGGTACGACAGCAGCGTCTACGACACGACGGTGCTGCCGCCCGTCCAGGCGATCCCCGCCCAGCAGGTGGCCGAGCAGCAGTACTACCAGCCGCACCACCAGCACCAGGGCCAGCCCCAGCAGCAGCCCGGCTATGCCGCGGCGCCCTACCCGGGCACGCCCCCGCAGGGGACGTACGTGCCGGCCGGCCAGTTCGAGGGCGTGAACTACCAGCTGCCGCACCAGCAGAGTCATCAGCAGGGTCACCAGCTGGGGCACCAGCAGGGCCAGCAGCAGTCCGCGCACTACCCCGGCCAGGCGTACCGCAGCGGCGAGTACGACACCACCGACTTCGAGCACGCCCCGTACGACGGACCCGTCTACGAGAGCACCCCCGCCCACGGCACCGCCTTCGACGGCCCCGGCTACGACGGCACTCCGGCGCAGGGCACCCCGTACGTCCCCACGCCTCCGCACGGTGTCCCGACCGACGGCGCCGCCGCGGACGTCCCGTACGGCGCCACCCCCGCCCACGGCATCATGCTCCCCGAGGACGACCACGCATGACCTCGCCCAGCGACATCGCGGCAGTGCCCACGGCGGACAGCGCCCGGACCGACGGCGGCGAGAGCGAGCCCCCGGAGCCGTTCGGGCTCGGCAGCTCCCCGCTGCGCACCGACGCGCTCCCCAAGGCGCTCGGCATCTACCCGTACGCCTCCGACCTGTGGGCCGAGGGCCTGCTCTGGGGCGCCGTGCTGCGCTCGCCGCACCCGCACGCCCGGATCGTCTCGGTCGACACCTCCGCCGCGCTGGCCCTGCCCGGGGTGCGCGCCGTCGTCACCGCCGAGGACCTGCCGCCCGGGCCGGACGGCAGCCAGGACGGCGCGCCGCACGGCCCGATCGTCGCCGACCGCCCGATCTTCGCCGCCGGCCTGGTCCGCCACCACGGCGAGCCGGTCGCCGCCGTCGCCGCCGAACACCCCGACACCGCGCGCCTGGCCGCCGCCTCGATCGTCGTCGAGTACGAGCTGCTGGAGCCCGTCACCGACCCCGAGCAGTCCTTCAGCGCGGCCCCGCTGCACCCGGACGGCAACCTGTTCCGGCACCTGCCGCTGCGCACCGGCGACCCGGAGGCGGTCGGCGAGGTCATCGTCGAGGGCCTCTACCAGGTCGGCCGGCAGGACCCGGCCCCGCTCGGCGCCGAGGCCGGCCTCGCCGTGCCCCGCCCGGACGGCGGCGTCGAGCTGCACCTGTCCTCCACCGACCCGCACGGCGACCGCGACCGCACCGCCGCCTGCCTCGGCCTGGAGCCCGACCGGGTGCGCCTGGTCGTCACCGGCGTGCCCGGCGCCACCGCCGACCGCGAGGACCTGTCCTTCCAGGTCACCCTCGCGCTGCTCGCGCTGCGTACCGGCCGCCCGGTGAAGATGACCCTCACCCGCGAGGAGTCCTTCCACACCCACACCACCCGCCACCCCGCCCTGCTGCGCTACCGCCACCACGCGGACGCCGAGGGCCGGCTGGTCAAGGTCGAGGCGCAGATCCTGCTGGACGGCGGCGCCTACGCGGACGTCTCGGCCGAGGCGCTGGCCGCCGCCACCGCGTTCTCGGTCGGCCCCTACGTCTGCCCGAACGTCTTCGTGGACGCCTGGGCCGTGCGCACCAACAACCCGCCCGCCGGGCGGATGCGCGGCGAGGGCGCCCTGCAGACCTGCTTCGCGTACGAGTCGCAGCTCGACCAGCTGGCCGTCCGGCTCGGCCTGGACCCGGTCGAGATCCGCCGCCGCAACGCGCTCGCCACCGGCGACCCGATGCCCACCGGACAGGCCGTCACCTGCCCGGCCCCCGTCACCGCGCTGCTCGACGCCGTCGCGTCCGAGCCGCTGCCGGTGCTGCCCGTCGACGACCCGGACGCCGACTGGCTGCTGCCCGGCGGGCCCGGCGGCGCGGGTGACCCGGCGTCCGTGCGGCGCGGCATCGGCTACGCCGTCGGCATGGTGCACATGCTCGGCGCGGAGGGCGAGGACGAGGTCTCCACCGCGACCGTACGGGTCAGCGGCGACCACGCCACCGTCATCTGCGCGGCCGTCGACTCCGGCCAGGGCTTCGCCACCCTCGCCCGGCAGATCGTGCAGAGCGTGCTCGGCGTCAGCGAGGTCTACATCGCGCCGGTCGACAGCGACCAGTCGATCGCCGGGCCCTCGGCCCGCGGCCGGCACACCTGGGTCTCCGGCGGCGCCGTCGAGCGGGCCGCGCTGATGGTCCGCCACCAGCTGCTCCAGCCGATCGCCGCGAACTTCGGCATGTCGGTCGAACTGCTCTCGATCGCCGACGGCAAGATCACCTCGTACGACGGCGTGCTCGGCATGCCGGTCGGCGAGGCCCTGGAGGGCAAGGAGCTCTGGGCCACCGCCCAGTGCCGCCCGCACCCCACCGAGCCGCTCGACGAGGCCGGCCAGGGCGACGCGTTCGTCTCCATCGCGTTCTGCGCGATGCGGGCCGTGGTCGACGTCGACATCGAGCTCGGCGCCGTCCGGGTCGTGGACGTGACCGTGGCCCAGGACGTCGGCCGCGCGCTCAACCCCCGCCAGATCGAGGACCGGATCGAGGCCGGCGTCGCCCAGGGCGTGGGCCTGGCGTTGCTGGAGGACCTGCGCACCGAGGGCGGCGTGCTGGTCAACCCCTCCCTCACCGGCTACCGGCTGCCCACCGCCCTGGACACCCCCGAGGTGCGGATCGCGGCCCTGCTGGAGGAGCGCGACGTGGTCGCCACCTTCGGCGCCAAGGCCGTCAGCGCCGCCCCCGCCGTGGTCGCCCCCGCCGCCGTCGCCGCCGCCGTCCGCGCCGCCACCGGCCTCCCGGTCGGCCGCCTCCCGATCCGCCCCGAGGACGCCGTCAGCGCCTGACCCGGCCGGTGCCCCGGGGTCGCGCGGAGCGCCGGGAGATATCCGCCGGTTGAATTTCCGGGAAATTGCACGACGAATTGCCGGTCGGCGTTAAATACGCTGACCGGCAATTCTTTGTGGAGGCCATGACGGGAATCGAACCCGTGTAAACCGCTTTGCAGGCGGTTCCCTAAACCACTCGGGCACACGGCCGTGGGGGTGACGAGGGCTCAGGCCGTCGTCGGGGGAGGGGACTGCGCTCAGGCGCAGGGACAGGGGCGACAACACCGGGGAGTGGCACAGGTGCGGGGCACTGCGAGGGCCACCGGCTTCCTGTTCATGTCCAACTCCTGTCGTCGCGCTGTTCGGTGAATTCATCTTATGCGGACCGGGGCGGGGTGCGTCAATATCTATTGTAAATTCCGTGTGGCGGGTTCTGCGGGGGTGCGTGCTACGGTCGAAGACAGGCGAGTGATCGCCCCGGACGAGCGCGTCGTACCCGGAACGACAAGACGGCGCAGCACAGCGGCAACCCTGCCGCTGCTGACTGCGAAGGATCGGTACCCGTCATGGCCTGGCTCGTCCTCCTCGTCTCCGGTGTCCTGGAAACCGTGTGGGCGGTCGCCCTCGGTTCGTCCCGGAGCTTCACCCGGCTCGTCCCCACCGTGGTCTTCGCCGTGGCCCTGCTGTTCAGCATGGGCGGGCTGGCGTACGCGATGCGCACGATCCCGATCGGTACGGGCTACGCGGTGTGGGTCGGTATCGGGGCGGTGGGTACCGCCGTGTACGGCATGGCGGTGCTGGGTGACGCCGTGACGGCGGCCCGGCTGGCCTGTCTGGTGCTGATCGTCGCCGGCGTGGTGGGGCTCAAGGTGCTGCACTGAGCCGCTGAGCCGCTGAGCCGCTGAGCCGCTGAGCCGCTGAGCCGTCGGGCCGTCGGTCCTAGGACTGACGGCCGACAAGATCATCGGCCACAGGTCAGGGGTCATCCGGCGAGTGGGGCCTTACGATGTCCGGTATGACCACAGCCTCCGCCACCTCGGTCGATCCGGCCCCCGACCAGCGCCCCTCCGTTGCGGACGACCCCGGCGGAGTGCTCTCCGGCCGCTACCGGGCGCTGACCCTGGGCATCGTCTCGGTGGTCCTGCTGCTGGCCTTCGAGGCGACCGCCGTGAACACCGCGATGCCGGTGGCGGCCCGCGAGCTCGACGGGCTCGGGCTGTACGCGTTCGCCTTCTCGGGGTACTTCACCACCACGCTGTTCGCGCTGGTCGTCTCCGGCCAGTGGTGCGACCGGCGGGGGCCGATGGGGCCGCTCTTCACCGGCATCGCCGTGTTCGGCGCGGGCCTGGTGGTGGCGGGCGCGGCGCCGGGGATGTGGCTGTTCGTGGCGGGCCGGGCGATCCAGGGCCTGGGCGGCGGGCTGGTGATCGTCGCGCTGTACGTGGTGGTCGGCCGGGCCTACCCGGAGCGGCTGCGGCCGGCCGTGTTCGCGGCGTTCTCCTCCGCCTGGGTGCTGCCCTCGATCGTCGGGCCGGTGGTGTCCGGCGCGGTGACCCAGCACGTGGGCTGGCGCTGGGTGTTCCT
>FTKL01001017.1_pt1 | contig 25736 bp, 21 predicted proteins | sample 2434061 | NCBI WGS metagenome assembly FTKL01 (sample SAMEA3914816, study PRJEB12502) | metagenome | biome: forest; material: soil | place: USA | collected 2011-09-16 | depth 0.3 m
GGCGAGCTGCCGCAGGTCGTGACGGAGCAGGATCTGCGCGGCGACCTGCACACCCACACCGACCTCACCGACGGGCTCGCCCCGCTGGCGGAGATGGTCGCCGCGGCGGCAGCTCGCGGGTACGCGTACTTCGCCGTCACCGACCACGCGCCGGACCTGGTGATGCAGCGGATGACCGACGAGAAGATGCTCGCCCAGCGCGAGCAGCTGCGCGAACTGGCGGGCCGCCACCGGCGGATGCGGCTGCTGCACGGCACCGAGCTGAACATCGGCCCGGACGGCGGCGTCGACTGGCCGGCCGATTTCCTGGCCGGCTTCGACGTCTGCGTGGCGTCCGTCCACTCGCACTTCGGCCTGGACCGGGCGGCCCAGACCCGGCGCCTGGTCCGCGCCTGCGAGAACCCGCACGTGCACGTGATCGGCCACCCCACCACCCGGCTGATCGGCCGGCGCGCGCCGATCGACGTCGACCTCGACGAGGTCTTCCGGGCCTGCGCCCGCACCGGCACCGCGATGGAGATCAACGGCTCCCCGCACCGGCTGGACCTGCGCGACGAACACGTCCTGCGGGCCAGGGGTTTCGGCGTCCGCTTCGCCGTGGACAGCGACGCGCACTCCCCCGGCCAGCTCGGGTACCCGGGGTACGGCATCGGCACGGCGCAGCGCGCGGGGCTCACGCCGGAGGACGTGATCAACACCTGGCCGTGGCAGCGGCTGAAGCAGTTCCTCCGCAAGACGGCGACATCGTCAAATTAGTCCGATTTATTCCCTTTTACCCCTGGTCTACGGCCCGGCCGAGGCGCATGATGGAAGTGAACCTGCGAGGCAGATGAGGGCCAAGTTCGACCGCAGGAGGCAGTGGTGACAGACCGAGCGTCTGCCGCTGGTACCTCGGTCGACGATCGAACCGAGCGGCCGGAGGACGTTGGTTGAGTCCGGAGGCCACCCTCCACCTCGCAGGTTCACCGGTGCCCGCAGGCACCTTCACCACCGTGACACCACCCCCACCCGCCGACCGGAGTCCGCGAACGCGCCCTAGGATCGGGTCCGTCCGCACACCACCGGCCCGCCAGGGGAAGACCGCCGTGACCGAGACCGAACTCGCCGCCGTCGGCCCGTACTTCGCCGTCCGCACCGGCGCCGTGGGCGAGCCACCGCCGGAGGGCTTCCGGCCGCTCCGTGAGCTGTACGCCGTCGGGCCGGGCAGTGCGCTGGCGGAGCGCATCCCGGTGGTCGCGCGCCTGCTGGGCGGGGCGGAGGCGCGGGTGGCCGCGTCCATCCTGCACCTGGGCCTGGCCGCCCGGCTGTGGTCCGTCGCGCTCGGCGCCGCCGCCCTCGGCGGAGCCGTACCCGACCTGCACCCCGACCGGGTGCACGCCGTCCTGCCGCCCCAGGGGCCGGTCGACCTGTGGCTGCCGCCGCCCGGCCCGAAGCCCCGGCCCGCCTCGACCGCCCTGCTGCGGCGCGCCGTCGTGACCGACAACCTGCGGCCGCTCTCGGCGGCGGTACGGGCCGTCGCCCCGGTGTCGGAGGTGCTGCTGTGGGGCAACGCCGCGTCCGCCCTGGCCGGCGCGCTGCGCGTGCTGCACGGCCATGTCCGGGTGGCGCGCCCGGAGGCCGCCCGGACCGCCCGACGGCTCGCCGACGACCTGCTCGTACTCGACCCGCTGGCCGGCAGCGGCCTGCTGACCAGCGCGGGGCCGTCCGCCGCGCCCGCGTTCCGGCGCACCAGCTGCTGCCTCTACTACCGCATCGGGCCCGGCGCGGGCATCTGCGGCGACTGTGTGTTCGACGCGCCCCCGCGCCGGCCGGAGTCGGCACGCGACTGAACGACTGAGCGCCTGAGCGCCAGAGCCCCTGTGTCGCCGGCCGCCGGGAACGGGGCCGCGCACTAGGGTGATCCGGACGCCGCACCCGAGATGCCGCACCCAGGACGCGGCACCCGCAAGGAGCCACCTGTGAGAAGGAGCCACCTGTGACCGACCACGAGGCCACCGCCAGCCCGACCGGCTGGGTCGCCGAACAGGCCCGCCGCTACGAGGAGTCGGGCGGCACGGCGGGGACGACCATACAGGGCGCCCCCTGCCTGCTGCTGGACACCCTCGGCCGCCGGAGCGGCGAGTGGCGGCGGACGGTGCTGATCTACGGCCGCGACGGCGAGGACTATCTGATCGTCGCCTCCGTCGGCGGCTCCGACCACCACCCGCTCTGGTACCTCAACCTGACAGGGAATCCGGACGTCCGGCTGCGGGTCGGCCCCGAGCGCTTCACCGCCCGCGCCGAGACGCTCGACGCCGAGGAGAAGGCCCGCGTCTGGCCGGGCCTGGTCGAGGTGTTCGCCCCGTACGCGGGCTACCAGGCCAAGACGGCCCGGGACATCCCCGTCGTCCGGCTGCGCCGCGACCCGGCCTAGGCCGCGCACCGACGCCGGCCCCGTCCCCACTCCGGTCCGGGGCCGGTGGGTGTGCGACTGATCGTGAGAGCGCTCCCACGCCGTTCACCTATGCTGCGACACAGAAACAGCAGCCGGCCGTACCGACGGCCGGACCGGAACAGAACGGGTACCATGACCGCCCCCACCGATCAGACCCCCGTCCGCTGGGGAATCCTCGCCACCGGCGCCATCGCGCACTCCTTCGCCGACGACCTCGCCCTGCTGCCGGACGCCCGCATCACCGCCGTCGCCTCCCGCACCGAGGAGTCCGCCCGAAGGTTCGCCGACCGGCACGGCATACCCCGCGCGTACGGCAGCTGGGAGGAGCTCGCGAAGGACCCCGAGGTCGACGTCGTGTACGTCGCCACCCCGCACGCCAACCACCACGCGGCCGCCGCCCTGCTGCTGGACGCCGGAAAGCCGGTGCTCTGCGAGAAGCCGTTCACCCTCAACCTGGCCGAGGCGGAGAGCCTGGTCCGGCGGGCCCGCGAGCGCGGGGTGTTCCTGATGGAGGCGATGTGGACCTACCTGGATCCGGCCGTCCGCCTGCTGGGCCGGCTGATCGCCGACGGCGCGATCGGTGACGTACGGTCCCTGCACGCCGAGTTCGGCTTCGCCGCGCCGCCCGGCCTGTCCGGGCGTCTGCGCGATCCGGCGGCGGGCGGCGGCGCGCTGCTGGACGTCGGCGTGTACCCGGTGGCCTTCGCGCAGTTGCTGCTGGGCACCCCCGACAGCGTCCTCGCCTGGGGCCGGGTGGCCGGGGACGGCGTGGACGACAACACCGGCATCGTGCTCGGGCACCCGAGCGGGGCGCACGCCGTGCTCTCCTGTTCGATCGTCTCCGAGATGGCGCAGCGGGCGGAGATCAGCGGCACACTCGGCCGGATCGAGATCCCCCGGGACTTCTACCGGCCGGAGTCCTTCGTCCTGCACCGCCAGGGGCGCGAGCCCGAGGAGTTCCGGGTGCCGCGCAGCCCCGGCCACGGCTACACCCACGAGGCGGCGGAGGTGATGCGGTGCCTGCGCGCGGGCGAGACCGAGTCCCCCCTCGTCCCGCTGGACGGGACGCTCGCGGTGACCGCCACACTCGACGCCGTGCGCCGCCGGATCGGCCTGCGCTACCCGGGCGAGCCCGCCTGACCGTCCCGGTCGGCGAGCTGTCCTCACCGCCGCGGCACGCCGACAACCTGGAGCCGGTGCTGACATACGAGGACGCCGACGAGATCCACGCCCCGGGGACCGGCCGGGCAGCGGCAGGGCGGCGGCGCGGTCAGCCCCGTGCGTCCTGCCAGCGCCGGCTCGCCACGAAGTGCACGTCGTACAGGTCCTGCAGGGGCGTCAGGCTGCCCCAGGTGTCCTGGCCGAGCGCGATCCGCCGCAGGTGGCGGAAGTAGCCGAAGCGCTCGACCCCGGGGGTGATGACGGCGATCAGGTCGGCGACGGTGTGCGCGGCGGCGCCGAAGGCGTGCGGCAGGCCGGGCGGCACCACCACCGGGTCGCCCCGGCCCGCCGTCGTCCACTCCTCGCCCAGCAGCACCTCCAGCTCCCCGTCGAGGACGTAGAAGAACTCGGTGGACCGGGCGTGCAGGTGCGGCTTCGCCCCGTCGACGCCCTCCGGCAGCAGCAGGCGGTTGGCGCCGAGCACGTGGCCCGTCGCACCGGCGTCGGCCAGCAGCCGGAAGACGCCGCCCGACGGCAGCTCCACCAGCTCCGCGTCACGCTCCCTGATGACGAGCGGCGGCCGGGGACGGCCGGGGACCGGCTCGTCGCGACCACCTCGCTGGCGGTCCGCCCCGGCCCGCGGCCGCCGTCGCTGCGCGGCCTGCTCAACGCGCTGACGGCGGGCGGCCCCGGGCCGGGGGCCTGACGCTCGGACCGCGACCTCCTCCGCCGTCCCCCGAGCCGACCCCTGCGCCGGCCGGGCACGATGCGTGGTCGAACCGGCGCGGCTGATTGCATATAAGGCATAGTTCAATACATAGAGTGACGATATGACCATTCAGAAGATCCAGGTGCTCGCCCTGGCCTCCTGCGCCTGCCTCGCCGCCGCACTCCCCCTCGCGGCAGGAGGCGCGAGCGCGGCCCCCCGGGCACGAGCCGTGAGCGGCAATCCACTGCAGGGCTCCAACGGCTTCGGCGCGCTCGTCGAGGGCAACGCCGTACTGGGCAGCACCGAGTCCGAGGGCCCGATCGCCGTCGGCGGCGACCTCACCATCGGCCCGGGGTACAACGTCGCCCTGCACACGCCCGGCACGTTCACGGCCGCCGGCGACCAGTCCCCCACCGCGCTGCTCGTCCACGGACGCGTCGACTTCGCCGGCAGTTCGCCCCCCGGAGTGCTCAAGGTCCTCAGCAACGGCTACGTCAAGGTCGGCAACCTCACGGGCACCGACGTGCTGGACGTCGACAGCAACAACGCGCACGTCAACACCCAGGTCGTCGCCTCGGGCACGGGCTACAACTCCACCCCGCGCATCGAACTCACCACCGACCAGGCGCCCGCCTCGGTCGGCGCCGCAGCCGGCTTCGACGTGGCCGGGCTGTTCCCGGCCTTCCGCACCCGCGCGACCGACATGGCCCGGTGCGCCAACACCGTCGTGCTGCGCAACGCCGACGGCACCCCGCTCCCCTCCCAGCAGAACCTGCCGCCCGGCACCAACGCGTACGTGACGCTGACGGCCGGCAGCACCAACGTCCTGCACATCACCGGCTCCGACCTGAACAACCTCAGCGCGTTCACCTTCACCAACCACCCCACCGCGACCGCCCCGCTGCTGATCGTCGTGGACACCACCGCCACCAACGGCAGCTTCGTCTGGGACGTGCCGAACCAGGCCGGCATCTCCGGCCTCCAGGCACCCCACATCCTCTGGGACTTCCCGGACGCCACCGGCATCACCATCGCGACCGGCGACAGCATCGAGGGCACGGTCTACGCCCCGAACGCCGACCTCACGGACATCGACCCGGCCAACCTCGAAGGCACCGTCGTCGCGAAGTCCTTCGCGCACGGGCCGCTCGGCCCCGGCGGCGTGGAATCCGTCAACGGCGGCGAGCTGCACTACCTCCCGTTCGCGGCGGAGCTGAGCTGCTCGACCTCCAGCCCGAGCCCGTCGCCCTCGCCGTCCCCCAGTCCCAGCCCGTCCCCCAGCCCGAGCCCCTCTCCGTCGCCCTCGCCGTCACCCAGCCCGAGCCCGAGCGCGTCGCCGTCCGCCGGCCCGTCGCCGTCGGCCTCCCCCAGCCCGAGCCGGCACCCCGGTGACGGCAACGGCCACAGCGGCCCGCCGCACCCGAGCGGCAAGCCCTCGCACTCCTGGCCGGGCTCCGGCCCGGGCGGCCCGGGCGGAGGTAACCAGCCGCCCCCCGGCGGCTCCGGCGGGCTCGCGAACACCGGAACCACGGCCGCCGTCTGGCTCACGTCCCTACTGGGCGTCCTGCTGGCCGGCGCCGGCATCGTGCTCAGGCGCCGCACCGGCCGCCGCAGCTGACGCCACGGCACTCACGTGGTGACGTCACCGCGGCCGGGCGGAGCCGTCCGGCCGCCCGGCGCCGCGCCCCGGGGACGTCCGTCCGGCCGACCCGGTGTGCTGTCAGCCGAGTTCGAAGATCCCGTACGAGAACCCCTCCGCCCGCAGCGTGCCGTCCGCGCAGCCGACGCCCCGGCCCTCCAGCAGCCGGGCGTCGTCGTACCCGGCCAGCGGCAGGACGGCCGGCTCCCGGCGGGGGTTGACGGCGACCAGGTAGCGGCCACCGCGCAGGTACACCAGCGGGTACCCGGCGTGCAGCACCTCCACGCCGCCGTGGGTACCGAGCAGCGGGTGCGCCCGGCGCAGCGCGATGAGACGCCGGACGAGGTGCAACAGCGAGCCCGGGTCGGCGAGTTGGGACGCGACGTCGGGGCGGTCCGGGTCGGGGTCGAGCGGGAGGTAGAGCCGCTCGGCCGGTGCGGTGGAGAACCCGGCGCCCGGGCCCGCGTCCCACTGCATCGGGGTGCGGGAGCCGGCCCGGTTGTAGCGCGGGCCGAGCACGCTCCCCTCGGTGTCGGGCAGGCCGGGGACGTACCGCATGCCGATCTCGTCGCCGTAGTAGACGGCGGGCACGGTCGGCCAGGTGAGCTGGAACGCGAAGGCCGGGCCGAGCTGGTCGCGGGTGCGCGGGCCGGTGCTGAGCCGGGAGAAGTCGTGGTTCGCGGTGGGCAGCGCGATGTGTCCGGTGCCCTCGGTCAGCGCGGCGGCCGAGCGCCAGGCGTCGAGGAAGACCTGCGGCGAGCCCTCCCCGTCCGCGTCGAAGTAGCACGGACCCTGCTGCCAGGCCTCCTCGACCGTCCCCGCGTTGTTGTTCCACAGCGAGCGCAGCGGCAGGCCGTTGTCCGGGCCGCCGAACTGGAGCATGAAGTCGGCGTGGAAGCCGGCCGCGACGGCCACCGCCGGGTCGCCCCACTCGGCGAACAGGGCGGCCTCGGGGTGACTGCGGTCGAGCCAGTCACGCAGCTCGGTCCAGAGCTTGGCGGTCTCGACCCGGCCGGGGTCGTCCTTCACCAGCGACGAGGCCATGTCCACGCGGAACCCGGCGACACCCAGCGCGAGCCAGTGCGCCATGATCTCGCGCAGCGCCGCGCGGTTGGCCTGCGGGCCCTCGGCGTCGACGCCCTGGCGCCAGGGCTCGGCCGGATCGGTGCGGGCGTAGCCGAAGTTGAGGGCGGGCTGGCAGTCGAAGAAGTTCGGCAGGTACCAGCCGGCCCGGCTGCCGGGTGAGGCGACGAAGCCCTCGGCCGGCCGGTCGGACCAGATGTACCGGTCGTCGCCGCCGTCCTCGGCCGAGGCCAGGAACCACGGGTGCCGGTCGGACGTGTGCCCGGCCACCAGGTCGAGCAGTACCCGGATGCCCCGGGCCCGGGCCGCTTCGACCAGCGCGGCGAGGTCGTCGGCGGTGCCGTAGCGGGGGGCGGTGGTGAGGTAGTCGGCGATGTCGTAGCCGGCGTCCCGGAAGGGGGACGCGAAGCAGGGGTTGAGCCAGAGCGCGTCGATGCCGAGCCAGGCGAGGTGGTCCAGGTGGGCGGTGATGCCGGCGAAGTCGCCGATGCCGTCGCCGTCGGAGTCCGCGAAGGTCTGCGGGTAGATCTGGTACAGGACGGCGTCGGTGAGCCAGGTGGGGCCGGGTCGGGTCGAGGTCATGTGCGGTGGTCCTCCTACCGGTGTCCGGGAGCTGCCGTGCGGGTCGTGCCGGGCCAGGGGTTCCCGCCCATCCTCCGCCACCGCGCCGGCTCCCGGCCACCCCTGCCGGCGGATCCGCACCGGCACATCACCGCCGGCACATCACCGCCGGCGCCGGCCCGCACCAGCCGGCCCGCACCAGCCGCGCCGGTTCCCGCTGCTATCCGCGCCCGCAGGCGGCGGTGAAGGCCAGCGCCCGCCGGGTGATCTCCGCCCAGCCGCCCTCGGCGACCACGGCCGGCGGCACGACGTCCGTCCCGGCGCAGACGGCGAGCGCGCCGTTCGCGAGGAACTCGGCGGCGTTCCCGGCGTTGACGCCGCCGGAGGCGACCAGCGGGACGTCGGGGTACGGGCCGCTCAGGTCCTTGAAGTAGCCGGGGCCGAAGGCCTTGGCGGGGAAGATCTTCACCGCGGCGGCGCCGAGGTCGACGGCCAGCGCCACCTCGGTGGGGGTGAGCGCGCCGAGCACCACGGGTACGCCCGCCGCGTGGGCGGCCTCGGCCACCTCGGGGCGGCAGCCGGGCGTGACGAGGAAGCCGGCGCCCGCCTCGATGCCGCGCGTCGCCTGGTCGGCGGTGAGCACGGTGCCCACACCGACCCGCCAGCCGGCGTCGGCCGCCTTCTTCAGATGCTCCGTCACATCCGGTGTGGTGTAGGTGAATTCGACCCAGTTGATGCCACCGGCCGCGAGCGCCTCGCAGAGTGCGGCGGCGTCCGGTATCCGCGGGGCACGGACGACGGCGATCACCGGGTCGGCGGCGAGGGCGGCCCGGGCGGTCGTCGCGATGGTGCTGGGAGTGCTCACAGGGCTCTCGTTCCTCGGTCGGTGCGGCGCAGGGCGCGGCCGGGCAGTGCCCCGGTGGTGCGGCCCTGCTCGATCACGGCGGCGCCGTTGACGTAGACGTACTCGATGCCGGCCGCCGGGAGCCGGGGCTCCTCGAAGGTGGCGGTGTCCTGGACGGTCTCGGGGTCGAGGAGCACCAGGTCGGCGTGGTGGCCGGGCCGGATCAGGCCGCGCCGGACCAGCCGCAGCCGGCGGGCCGGCCGGCCGGTCATCCGGGCGATCGTCTCCTCCAGCGTGAGGATGCCCAACTCCCGGCTGTAGCGCGCCAGGTAGCGGGGGAAGGTACCCCAGGCGCGGGGGTGCGGCCGGGCGCCGACCAGCAGTCCGTCACTGCCGACGGTGTGGGCGGGGTGGCGCATGATCGCCCGGACGTTCTCCTCGTGGCCGACGTGCTGGAGGATGCCGGTGGCGAGCCGGTCGCCGCGCAGCAGGTCGAAGAAGACCTCGGTGCCGCTGCGCCCCTGCTCGGCGCCGAGTTCGGCGACGGTGCGGCCGACCGCCCCGGCGAGCCGCTCGTGCTGCACGCCGGAGATCTGGATGGTGGCCCAGTCGGTGACGACGCCGTGGCAGCCGTCGCTGCCCTTCTCCTCGACCTCGATCCTGATCCGCTCCCGCACCTCGGGGTCGTCGAGCCGGGCCAGGGTCCGCTCCGGCCCGCCCTCGGTGGCCCAACTCGGCAGCAGGGCGGACAGAGTGGTGGATCCGGGCAGGTAGGGGTAGCTGTCGAGGGTGAGGTCGCAGCCGTCCGCGAGGGCCCGGTCCACGAGGTCGAGCAGTTCGCCGGCCCGGCCCTGGTTGACGCCGAAGTTCATCGTGGCGTGGGTCAGGTGCAGCGCGCAGCCGGAGCGCCCGGCGATCTCCACCATCTCCGCGTACCCCTCCAACGCACCGGCGCCGTAGGAGCGTTGGTGCGGCGCGTGGAATCCCCCGTACTCGGCGACGACCTCGCAGAGCGCGACGAGCTCATCGGTGCCGGCGTACATCCCGGGGGTGTAGGTCAGCCCGCTGGACATCCCGACGGCGCCCTCCGTCAGCCCCTGGGCGAGGAGCCGGCGCATCCGGTCGAGTTCGGCCGCCGTCGGCGGACGGTTGTCCCAGCCCATCGCCAGCATCCGGACGGAGCCGTGCGGCACCAGGTAGCAGGCGTTGACGCCGATGCCCCGGTCGAGCCGGTCGAGGTACTGGCCGACGGTGCGCCAGTTCCACTCGAAGCCCTCCGGGTCGCCGTTCCAGCCGGCGATCTGGCGGCGCAGCGCGGCGAGCGTGGTGTCGTCGACGGGTGCGTACGAGAGGCCGTCCTGGCCGAGGACCTCGCAGGTGACGCCCTGGGTGACCCGGGAGGGGTGGGCGGGTTCGACCAGCAGCCGCAGGTCGGAGTGGGCGTGCATGTCGATGAAGCCGGGGGCGAGGACGAGCCCGTCGGCGTCGATCGTCCGGCCGCCGGCGGGGCCGCTGAGCCCGTGGCCGATCTCGGCGATCACGCCACCGCTGACGCGGACGTCGGCGCGGTAGCGGTCGGCCCCGCTGCCGTCGACGACGGTGGCGCCCCGGAAGAGCAGGTCGGGCATCAGAAGTACGTCCTGACCAGGTCGACCACGCGCGGTGCGGGGCTGTCCACGTCGTCCAGGACGGGGATCAGGGTCCACTTGTCGAAGGCGGTGCAGGGGTGCGACAGGCCGAGCCGGACGACGGCGCCGACGGGCGCGAGGTCGCCGGCCCCGGTCAGGAATGCGTGCTGGTCGTTGAGCTTGCCGACCCGGGCCCCGGTACCGGCCAGACTCCTGACCCCGGCCTCGGTGCGGACGGTCTGCGGCTCGGGCATCCCCTCGTCGTACGGCAGGTCGCGCTTGCCGGCGTCGAGCAGGGAGAGGTCCGGCTCGGGGTGGGAGACGACGCGGGCCCAGCCGTGCATGGCGGAGCGCAGCGGGGTGCCGGCGCCGCGCGACAGCGGTGAGATCTCGCGGTAGAAGCCGTCGTCGTGGGCCAGGTAGGCGCCGGCCCGGATCACCGGTTTGACGTCGGCGAAGGGCCGCAGGATGTCGGCGACGGTGTCGAAGTAGGCGCTGCCGCCGGCCGTGAGGACGGGCTGGTCCGTCTCGTAGCCGTCGGCGATCTCCCGGTGAAGGGCGGCGAGTTGGCGCAGGTAGTGGCTGACCGCGGCAAGGCCGCTCCGGCTGGCGTCGTGGGCGAGCGCGCCCTCGTAGCCGCCGATGCCGGCCAGTCGCAGGGTGGGGGCCCGGCGGACGGCGGCGGCGACCTCGACGGCCTCGGCCACCGTGCGGGCGCCGGTGCGCCCGGCCGGGCCGCCGAGTTCGACGAGGACCTCGACGGGGCGGCCGGCGCCGGCGGCGCGCAGCGCCTCGTCCATCAGGCGGACGCTGTCGGCGGAGTCGACCCAGGAGGTGAAGGCGAAGCCGGGGTCGGCGTCGAGTTCGGCGGCGAGCCAGCCGAGCCCGGCCGGGTCGAGCAGGGTGTTGGCGAGCTGCACGCGGGCGACGCCGAAGGCGCGGGCGACGCGCAGTTGCGGGAGGTTGGCGAGGGTGATGCCGTGGGCGCCGGCGTCCAGCTGGGCCCGCCAGAGGGCGGGGGCCATGGTGGTCTTGCCGTGCGGGGCGAGGGCGACGCCCGCGTCGGCGCACCAGGCGGCCATGGTGCGCAGGTTGTGGTCGAGGGCGCCGGCGTCGAGGGTGAGCAGCGGGGTGCCGAGGTCGGCGAGGGTCGGGCCGGTGGCCAGGTACTCGCTCACGGTCAGGCCCCAGGCGGCGGCGGGCAGGGCCTTGAAGCGCCAGTCGAGGCGCTCGTCGGCGAGTGCCGTCACCCTGGCGGTGTCGATGCCCGTGCCGCCGGCGCTGCTTGCGTACGTCTGGTTCACCCGTGTGCCTCCGGTCGTCCCCGGGACTGCTCGTCTCCCGGCCGTTCCCCGCGCCCGACGACTCGGCCACGAGATTGCAACATGTGCAACGACTATTGCATATGTTGATGAACCGGTTCTAGCATCAGCGCGGGACAGAGGTCAACGCTCATGCAGGTCAACGCTCATGCGGGTCGACGGCCACGCATGGGGCAAGCACGCATCGAGCACGCATGAGGCGAGGGAGCGCACCAGATGGCAGGACAGCACACCGCAACCGCCGGGGACCCGGAGGCACGGCGCCTCCCGGAGGCGGTGTGCCTGGGCGAGTCGATGGCGGTCCTGTTGCCCGAACGGCCGGGCCCGTTGGAGCAGGCCGACGGCTTCCGGCTGTCGGTCGGCGGCGCGGAGTCCAACGTGGCGGGCGCACTGGCGGCGCTCGGCGTGCACAGCGGCTGGATCAGCCGGGTCGGCGACGACGGCTTCGGCCGCCGGCTCACCGCCGAGCTGGCCTCGCGCGGGGTGGACGTCTCGGCCGTCGCCGTCGACCCCACCCGCCCCACCGGCATGTACCTCAAGGAGGTCGGCGGCTCCACCGGCGAGCCGTACGACCTCGGGAGCGGCCGCAGCCGCCTGCACTACTACCGGGCCGGTTCGGCCGCCTCCGCCCTCTCCCCCGCCCTGCTGGACGACCCGGCGGCGGCCCGGCTGCTCTCCGGCGCCCGCCTGCTGCACCTGTCGGGCATCACCCCGGCGCTCTCGGACGACTGCCTGGCGCTGGTCCGGGCGCTGCTCGGCCGGCGCCGCGACCAGCTGATCAGCTTCGACCTGAACTGGCGCCCCGCCCTCTGGCACCGCCGCGACCCCGGCGTGCTGCCGGCCCTGATGGACGCCGCCGACCTGCTGCTGCTCGGCGCCGACGAGGCCGAGGCCGTCCTCGGCACCGGCGACCCGCAGGCCCTGCGCGAGCTCTTCCCCTCCCCCGCCACCGTCGTCGTCAAGGACGCCGACCGCCTGGTCACCGCACTCGACCGCGACGGCAGCGCGGTCAGCGAGAGCGCGCTGAGCGTCGACGTGGTCGAGGCGACCGGCGCGGGCGACGCCTTCGCCGCCGGCTACCTGGCCGGCACCCTGCGCGGCCTGGACCAGCGCCGCCGCCTGCGGCTCGGCCACCTCAGCGCCGCCTGCGCCCTCACCGCCCCCGGCGACCAGGGCGAGCTGCCGCCCGCAACGGTGGTCGCGGCGCTGCTCGACGCCCCGCAGGGGGCCTGGGCCGCGACGCGGGTGTCGGCGGATGGCATCGTGTCCCCGGTACTCCCCGTGGTCCCGCTCCGGCAGGACGCGTCCCCCGTGCTTGGAGCGAGATGAGCCAGACCGTCACCCGTGCCCTGCGCCTGCTCGCCGAGCTCGGCGAGGGCGAGCGCTCCCTCGACCAGCTCGCCGAGCTGCTCGGCGTGCACAAGACGACCGCCCTGCGCCTGCTCCAGAGCCTGGAGGAGGAGCGCTTCGTCTACCGCGACGCCGCGTACCGCTACCACCTGGGCGCCGGCCTGTTCGCGCTCTCCAGCCTGGCGCTGGAGCAGCGCGGGGTCCGCCGGGCCGCCGCCCCGCACCTGGCCGCGCTGAACTCGGCGACCGGGCAGACCGTCCACCTGGCCGCGTACGAGGGCGGCGAGGTGGTCTACATCGACAAGTACGACTCACGGCACCCGGTCAGGATGTACTCGCGGATCGGCCTGCGGGCGGCGCTGCACTGCGCGGCGGTGTCCAAGGTGCTGCTCGCCGACCTGCCGGTGCCCGAGCGGCGCCGGGTGGTGGCGGGCATCGACTTCGTCCCGTACACGGCGAACACGCTGACCACGCCGGAGGCCCTGCTGGCCGAGCTGGACACGGTCGCCGTCCGGGGCTGGGCGCAGGACCACGCGGAGCACGAGTCGTTCATCAACTGCGTCGCCGCGCCGGTCCGGGACGCCACCGGGCGGGTGGTCGCGGCCGCCTCGATATCGGTGCCCGACGTGGTGCTCCCGTACGAGCGGGTGCTGGAACTGCTGCCGCAGCTGCTGGCCACCGCCCGGGCCGTGTCGGCCGACTGCGGCCTGCCGCCGGCCGACCTCCCCCGCCACTGACCGCACGAACCAGGAACACGAGAGAGATGAGCGAGCACCCCACCATGAGCGACAAGGCCGAGATCCGCACCGACGGCGCCCCCGCCCCCGCCTGGATGTTCTCCCAGGGCGTCCGCAAGGGCCCGATCCTTCAGGTGTCCGGCCAGGGCCCGCAGGACCCGGCGACCGCCGAGTACCTCTACCCCGGCGACGTGAAGGCGCAGACCCGGCGGACGCTGGAGAACGTCAAGGCGATCGTCGAGGCCGGCGGCGCCACCGTCGATGACGTGGTGATGTTCCGCGTCTACCTCACCAAGCGCTCGGACTTCGCGCTGATGAACGAGGTGTACGCCGCCTTCATCGACGAGAACATCAAGCCCGGCGGCGTGAAGCCGTGCCGGACCACCATCTTCTGCGAACTCCCGCAGGAGCCGATGCTGGTGGAGATCGACGCCCAGGCCGTGATCGGCTGACGCCGGGCCACCCCCGGCGCGGGGCCCGGACGGCAGCACCGTCCGGGCCCCGCACCGTTCGCGGCACGGCCGGGCCGCGCCACCCGGATGCCGCCAGCGGTGGCGGACCCGGCACGGGGCACGAAGGCTGGGACCGACCTGCACCCAGCTCCGGAGGCCCGGCTCATGACCGATACCACCGTGACCGCGCCGACCGCGCCCGGGGCGCCCGCGCTGAGCCGCCGCCAGACCAACGTCGTCTTCCTGACGATCGTGCTCGGCATGCTGATGGCGGCGCTGGACCAGACGATCGTGTCCACCGCGCTGCCGACGATCGTCGCCGACCTGGGCGGCGGCGGGCACATGGCGTGGGTGGTGACGGCCTATCTGCTGGCCGAGACGGTCGCCACCGTGCTGGTCGGCAAGTTCGGCGACCTGTTCGGCCGCAAGATCGTCTTCCAGGTCAGCGCGGTCGTCTTCATCGCCGGCTCGGTGATCTCCGGTGCGGCCAACGGCATGACCCTGCTGATCATCGGCCGGGCGGTGCAGGGCGCCGGCGGCGGCGGGCTGATGGTCACCGCGATGGCGCTGATCGCCGACGTCATCCCGCTGCGCGAGCGCGGCAAGTACCAGGGCGCGCTGGGCGCCGTGTTCGGCGTCACCACGGTGGTCGGCCCGACGCTGGGCGGGCTGTTCACCGACCACGCGTCCTGGCGCTGGTGCTTCTACGTCAACATCCCGATCGCCGCCGTCATGATCGTGATGGCGGCGCGTTCGATCCCGACGGTGAAGGCCGCCGTCCGGCCGGTGATCGACTACCTCGGCATCGTGCTGGTCGCCCTCGGCGCCTGCGGCCTGGTGCTCGGCCTGGAGTGGGGCGGCAACCAGTACGCCTGGGGCTCGGCGACGATCATCGGCCTGTTCGTCGGTTCGGCCGTGCTGCTGACGGCGTTCGTCTTCGTGGAGCTGCGCGCGCCGGAGCCGATGCTGCCGATGCACCTGTTCCGCAACTCCGTCTTCACGGTCTGCTCGATCCTCAGCTTCATCGTCGGCTTCGCGATGCTCGGCGCGATGACGTACCTGCCGACGTACCTGCAGTTCGTGGACGGCGTCTCGGCGACGAGTTCGGGCGTGCGGACGCTGCCGATGGTGGTCGGCCTGCTCGGCACCTCGATGCTGTCCGGCATCGTGGTCAGCCGCACCGGCCGGTACCGGATCTTCCCGATCCTGGGTACCGCCGTGATGGCGGTGGGCCTCTACCTGATGTCGACGATGGGCCGCTCGACCGGGGCGTGGCTGGAGTCCCTCTACATGTTCATCCTGGGGCTCGGCATCGGCCTGGCCATGCAGGTGCTCACCATCGCCGTGCAGAACACCGTCCCGTACCACGAGCTGGGCACCGCCACCTCGGGTGTCACCTTCTTCCGCACGCTCGGCAGCGCGTTCGGCACCGCCGTGTTCGGCACCCTGTTCAACAACCAACTAGGGCCGAACCTGGAAGCGGCCTTCGCCCAGTCGCCCGGCGTGCCGCCGGAGGCGGTGCAGAGTCCGGCGGGCCTGCAGGCACTGCCCGAGGCGCAGGCCCTGCCGTTCATCGACGCGTACGCCGACACCATCAACTACGTGTTCCAGTGGGTGGTGCCGGTCGCCGTGGTCGGCTTCGTGGTCGCCTGGTTCCTCAAGGAGGTGCCGCTGCGCGACAGCGCCCGGGCCGGTGCCTCGGACATGGGCGAGGGCTTCGGCGCGCCGGACAGCGCGGACGCCGACAAGCAGTTGGAGCGCGCGCTGGCCAACCTGCTGCGCCGCACCAAGGGGCGCCCGGAGGTCGGGCGGCAGCTGCTGGCCGACTCCGGCAGCAGCGTCACACCGGACCAGGCCTGGATGCTCGGCCAGATCTACTGGCGCACCCGCTTCCAGGGCGGGGCCGAGCTCAGCTCCATCGCCGCCGCGCACCACATGCCGCCGGAGGTTCTGGAGCCGGCCGCCGAACGCACCCTGGGCGCCGGCTACGCCCGGAGCGCGGGTGACGGGCTCAGCCTGACGCCGTCCGGGCAGCAGGAGGTCGACCGGCTCGCCGAGGCGTGGCGCCGCTGGGTCGACGGCCACCTCGACGACTGGGACGTGACCGATCCGGCCGACCGGGCCCGGCTCGACCGCGCCGTCGAGTCCATCGCCGCCCGCCTCTTCGAGGACGACCAGGCACCCCAGGAGAAGGTGTCCGTCTGACGGAACGGCGGACAGAACGGCAGCCGGGGCGGGGAAACGAAAACTGGCCGGGCCCGCAGCGATGAGCGTTCGCTGCCGGCCCGGCCGGTGTTTTTCGCGGGTGCTGCTGTGGTCACCGTGCGACGGTCAGCCCGTCACGTAGGGGGGACCAGGTGTCAGATGCTGACACCGTGGGCGCGCAGGTACGCGATCGGGTCGATGTCCGAGCCGTACTCCGAGCCGGTGCGGACCTCGAAGTGCAGGTGCGGGCCGGTCACGTTGCCGGTCGCGCCGGAGAGGCCGATCTGCTGGCCGACGGTCACGGTCTGGCCGACCGAGACGCCGATCGAGGACAGGTGCGCGTACTGGGCGTACTTGCCGTCGGCGAGCTTGATCTCGACCTCGTTGCCGTAGGCGCCGCCGGGGCCGGCCTTGACCACGGTGCCGTTGGCGATGGCCTTCAGCGGGGTGCCGGTGGCGGCGACGAAGTCGGCGCCGGTGTGGTGGCCGCTGGACCACATGGAGCCGGCCACGCCGTAGGCGGTGCCGAGCTTCGGGTTGGCCACGGGGGCGGTGTAGCCGGAGGTGCTGGCCACGGCGGCGGGCTTCGGCGCGGCGGCGGCGGTGGTCGCGGCGGCGGCCGGGGCCTTCGTCGCGGGGGCGGCCGGCTTGGCGGCCTCGGCGGCCTTCGGGGCCACGGTCGCCTTGGCGCTCGGGGCGGCCTTCTTGGCCGGCGCGGAGTCCGAGGACGTCTTCGGCGCGGCCTTCGGGGCCTCGGCGGCCGGGGCGGCGGCGGGGGCCGCGGCCTTGGTGCCGATGGTGAGCTTCTGGCCCGGGTAGATGAGGTTCGGGTTGGAACCGACGACCTCACGGTTGTTGTCGTACAGCGCGTGCCATCCGCCGGTGACGTTCTGCGAGGCCGCGATCTTCGACAGGGTGTCCCCGCCGTGGACCTTGTAGCTCTCGACGACGTCGGCGGCCGGGGCGGCCGCGGGGGCGGCGGCCGGGGCGGCGGTCTTCTCGGTCACCGCGATGGCGTCGGCGCTGGTGGCACCGGTCCAGGCGGCCGACTGCGTCTTGGCGGCCGGCACCTCGTGGGCCTGGGCGCTGACGGCGGTCACCAGGGGGAGGGCGAGCACCGCGCCGGTCACGCCGGTGGCGATGCCGATACGGGCGAGACGGGGCAGGCGGTTACGACGAAGGTTTGCGTTTGCGGACATGGGGTATTTCCTCTCCGACGCCTGCGAGGTGAGCTGTCGGGTTCGGGCTGGAGTTGCCCGGCCGCATACGCGGCTTCACCCCAAGCCGTCCCGGTTGCCGGGACGGCGACTTACCTGTGGGTCCCCCACTCCTGCCGTACAGAGTTGTTCGAAGCCTCCGGGCAGCGGCAGGACTAGGCGTTCCACCCGGCGGGTCACCCGGGCCATGGCCGGGCAGTCGCTGAAGCAAAGCCCATGAAGCCGGGCAAATCAATGTCGATCACGTTTAGCTCCGGAATTTCACGGGAATCCCATCGAATTCCGTGACTCTCCGAATGATCGGCTGTGCAGTATGTGCACGGAGCAACTCCGCTGAGCGACCGGCCGACCCCCCTGTGGTCACTTTCTCGGCCCAGCGTTGATATCCGGCCACCCTCAGCCACCACTCGGACGCGCCGCCGGTGACCCTTGTCACTTCGGCCGTCCCGGCGCAGGATCGAGCCGTGGAAACCGATGACGCCGGCACCTTGAAACTCGGCACCGCGCAGGGGCGCTGGGTGGTGCTGGCGACCGTCCTGGGCTCCAGCATGGCGATGCTCGACGGCACGGTCGTCAACGTGGCACTGCCCCGTATCGGCGCCGATCTCGGCGCCTCGCTGGCCGCCCTGCAGTGGACGCTCAACGCCTACCTGCTGACCCTCGCCGGGCTGATCCTGCTCGGCGGCGCCCTCGGTGACCGCTACGGGCGGCGCCGGGTCTTCCTGATCGGCGTCTGCTGGTTCGCCGCCGCGTCCGCCCTGTGCGCGGCCGCGCCGAACGTCGGCGTGCTGATCGCGGCGCGCGGTCTGCAGGGCGTCGGCGGCGCACTGCTCACCCCCGGGTCGCTCGCCATGCTCCAGGCGACGTTCCGGCCCGACGACCGCTCGGCGGCGGTCGGCCTCTGGTCCGGCCTCGGCGGGGTCGCGGCGGCGGTCGGCCCGTTCCTGGGCGGCTGGCTGGTGGACGGCCCGGGCTGGCGGTGGATCTTCCTGCTGAACGTCCCGCTGGCCGCCGTCGTACTGACCGTCGCGACCCGCCACGTGCCGGAGAGCCGCGACGAGAGCGCCACCGGCGGCTTCGACGTAGCCGGCGCCGTCCTCGCCGCGCTGGCCCTGGGCGGGGTGACGTACGCGCTGACGGCGGCCGGCGAGGGGCTCTCCCCCGCCGTCTGGGTGTCCGGCGCGGCCGGCCTGCTGTTCGGTGCCGCGTTCATCGCCACCGAGCGCCGCCGCCCGGCCCCGATGCTGCCGCTGGAGCTGTTCGCCTCCCGCCTGTTCACCGCCGTCAACCTGGTCACGCTCTGCGTGTACGCGGCCTTCAGCGGCGTCTTCTTCCTGTTGGTGGTGCAGCTCCAGACGGTCTCCGGGTTCACCCCGCTGACCTCCGGCCTCGCCCTGCTGCCGATCACCGCGCTGATGCTGGCGCTCTCCGCCCGGGCCGGCCGGCTGGGCAAGCGCATCGGCCCCCGGCTGCCGCTCACCGTCGGCCCGCTGATCTGCGCGTGCGGCGTGCTGCTGATGCTGCGGATCGGCGCGGGCGCCTCGTACTGGACGGACGTGCTGCCCGCGACCACCGTGATGGGCTGCGGCATGGTCCTGCTGGTGGCGCCGCTCACCGCGACCGTGCTGGCGGCGGTCGAGGTCCGCCGCGCCGGGATCGCCAGCGGCGTCAACAACGCGGCCGCCCGCGCGGCCGGCCTGCTGGCGGTGGCGGCGCTGCCCGCGCTGGCCGGGCTCAGCGGCGACGCGTACCGGGTGCCCGCCTCGGTGGACTCGGCGTTCCGTACCGCGATGCTGATCTGCGCGGGCCTGCTGGCCGCCGGCGCGCTGATCGCGCTGGCCACCGTCCGGGGCAACGTCCTGGCGCCGGACCACCCGGTGGCCGAGCCCGACTGCGAATGGGCCTGCACGGCCGGCGCGCCGCCGCTCGACCCGGGGCACCCCGGGCACAGCCGGCCCGCGACGCCGCAGGGCCCCGCCACCGGAACGGTGACGGGGCCCTGAATCCGGCCTGACGTTACGTCAGAGGATGTCGCCCGGAGCGTACTTGGCGGCCTCGGGGTGCGCGGCCGCGACGGCCTCGATGCGCCGCACGACCTCGGCGACCTGCGCCCCGGCCGCACCGGTGAAGGAGAGCCGGTCGGCGAGCAGCGCGTCCAGCCCGGCCCGGTCGAGCGGCATCCGCTCGTCGGCGGCCAGGCGGTCCAGCAGCTCGTTCTCGCGGGCCCCGGCGCGCATCGCCAGCGCGGACGCGACGGCGTGCTCCTTGATGATCTCGTGCCCGGTCTCCCGGCCGACCCCGGCCCGCACCGCGCCCATCAGGACCTTGGTGGTCGCGAGGAACGGCAGGTAGCGGTCCAGCTCGGCCTCGACCACGGCCGGGAAGGCGCCGAACTCGTCGAGCACGGTCAGGAAGGTCTCCAGCAGGCCGTCGAACGCGAAGAACGCGTCCGGCAGCGCGACCCGGCGGACCACCGAGCAGGAGACGTCGCCCTCGTTCCACTGGTCGCCGCCGAGCTCGGCGGTCATCGAGGCGTACCCGCGCAGGATGACGGCCAGGCCGTTCACGCGCTCGCAGGAGCGGGTGTTCATCTTGTGCGGCATCGCGGAGGAGCCGACCTGGCCCTCCTTGAAGCCCTCGGTGACGAGCTCGTGGCCGGCCATCAGGCGGATGGTCTTGGCCAGGCTGGACGGCGCGGCGGAGAGCTGGACGAGAGCGGAGAGCACCTCGAAGTCCAGCGACCGGGGGTAGACCTGGCCGACGCTGGTCAGCACGTTGTCGAAGCCGAGGTGGCCGGCGACCCGCTGCTCCAGCTCGGCGAGCTTGTCGGTGTCGCCACCGAGCAGGTCCAGCATGTCCTGGGCGGTGCCGACCGGGCCCTTGATCCCGCGCAGCGGGTACCGGGTGATCAGCTCCTCCAGGCGGCTGAACGCCACCAGCAGCTCGTCGGCCACGGTCGCGAACCGCTTGCCGAGGGTGGTCGCCTGGGCGGCCACGTTGTGCGACCGGCCGGCCATGACCAGCTCGGAGTGCTGGGCGGCGAGCCGGCCCAGGCGCACCAGCACCGCCACCGTACGGTCGCGGACGTGCTCCAGGGACTGGCGGATCTGGAGCTGCTCGACGTTCTCGGTGAGGTCCCGAGAGGTCATGCCCTTGTGGATCTGCTCGTGGCCGGCGAGGTCGCTGAACTCCTCGATCCGGGCCTTCACGTCGTGTCGGGTGACGCGCTCACGCGCGGCGATGGATTCGAGGTCGACCTGGTCGAGGACCCGCTCGTAGTCGGCGACGGCGGTGGCGGGCACCTCGACACCGAGGTCCTGCTGGGCCTTCAGGACGGCGAGCCACAGGTGGCGCTCAAGGACCACCTTGTGCTCGGGGGACCACAGCTGGGCCAGGGTCGCCGAAGCGTACCGGGAGGCCAGGACATTGGGGATCTGGGGCTTCGCGCTCACGCTTCGCAAGCCTAACAGCCGAGGTCAGCCGATTCGTCGGCGCCCGGCCGGTAGGCGCCGGGGGCAGCGCGGATCCCGCTCAGACCCGGCCGGAGAGCACCGGCAGCACCTGGCGGCAGATCGAGTGCAGCGCGACGCGCTGCTCCTCGCTCATGGCGTCGAAGGCCTGGTGCGTGCGGGCCATCTCGGCCCGGATCAGGTCCAGGATCTCCCGGCCCTGCTCGGTGATCACGACGATCTTCACCCGGCGGTCGCCGGCGGCCGCCTCCCGGTGGGCCAGCCCGAGGGTCTCCAGCCGGTCCACGATGCCGGTCACGTTGGAGGCGTCGCAGCCGAGCCGCCCGGCCAGTGCCCGCATCGGCACCGGCTCGTGCACGGCGCCGAGCGCCTTGGCCTGCGAGGAGGAGAGCCCGTGCCTGGCCGCCGCGCCCGCGAAGTCCTGGAAGTACGCGGCGCCGACGGCGGCCACCGCCTCCATCAGCTCGGTGGTGGTCGGTGCGGTGGCGGTCGTCGCCGGTGTCGAACCCATGGTCACAAGGGTACGCATAAAAGGTTCAGTAACTCCAGCTTTAAGTACGGCAAGGGACTTTCCGCACAACCACAGCACCCCAGGTCAGGGCAGTTTCAGCACACCGTCACAGCGGCTTCACAGCACCAGCTGGTCGAACAGCCGGCGCAGCTCCGTCTCCGGGTCGGCGGTCAGCCCGGTGTGCACCGGCCCCGGCTGCACGACGGCGCTGCGCGGAGCGGTGAGCCAGCGGAAGCGCTGCCCCGGGTTGTCGGCCGCGGCCGGCCCGGCCTCGGGCCCGCCCGCGCAGACCGCCTCGATGCCGTGCAGCGCCCGCCGCACACCCGCGACGTCGGCCACCGGGTCGAGGGCCAGCAGCCGGCCCTGGTCCAGGTGGGTACGGGCGCCCAGGTGGGCGGTCTGCCGGCAGTAGAGCAGCACGCCGACGTTGACGCACTCCCCCCGCTCCACCCGCGGCACCGCGCGGATCACCGCGTACTCGTAGTCGTGCAGAACGGCGCGCGCCGCCTCGTGCGGCACCACGTCGTGATGCGCGGCGTGCGGGACAGCGTCCGTGCCGCTCACGCGGACACCTCCGGGAGCCAGTCGCGGGGGCCCGCGAGCCGTGCGGTGAGCTGCGCGCGGTACGCCTCGCGCACCGCCTCGGGCGAGTCGAAGCCCGGCTCGTCGGTGAGCCAGACGTCGGGGATCCGCGCCACCGCCGCCACCAGCGCGTCCGCGGCGAGCGGCGCGAGGACCTTGTCGGCGGCCGCCACGTCCGGTCGGGCCCGCAGCAGCGCGTGGTCCCGGGCGTCGTACGGGCGGCGCGTCCAGCCGGCCGCGCCCGCCCAGTTGTGGTGGAAGATCAGGCTGGCGCCGTGGTCGATCAGCCGCAGACCGCCGGTGGCGACCAGCAGGTTGGGGTTGCGCCAGGAACGGTCGACGTTGCCGATCAGCGCGTCGAACCAGAGCACCTGCCCGGCGAGTTCCGGCTCCACCTCGAAGCAGAGCGGGTCGAAGTTGAGCGCCCCGCTGACGAACGCCATCCCGAGGTTGCGGCCACCGCTGGCCCGGATCTGGTCCTGGATCTGCGGGTCCGGCTCGCTGCGGGCCAGCACCGGGTCGAGGTCGACCACGACCAGCTCGGGCACGGGCAGGCCGAGCCGCCGGCCCAGCTCGCCGGCCAGCACCTCGGCGACCAGCGCCTTGCGGCCCTGCGCGGCCCCGCACCACTTGAGCGCGTAGAGCCGGTGGTCGTCGGCCTCGACCAGGCCCGGCATCGAGCCGCCTTCACGTAGTGGCGTCACATAACGGACCGCCGTCACCTCGGAGAGCACTCGGACAGCCTACCGATCCGTCAGCTCCGCCCGGCGCAGGCGCTCAGCAGTGGCAGGGCGGGTTGGACCGTGCGAGTGTGGCGAACAGTTGTCCTGGTACGGCTCGGACCAGCACTGTAAGGATGAACGATGGAACGTCCTCGGATCCTGATCGTGGGCGGCGGCTTCGCCGGACTGGAGTGCGCCCGCCGCCTGGAACGCAAGCTCACGCCCTCGGAGGCGGAGATCTCCCTGGTCACACCGTTCAGCTACCAGCTGTACCTGCCGCTGCTGCCGCACGTCGCGGCCGGTGTGCTGACTCCGCAGTCGGTGGCCGTCTCGCTGCGGCGGACCCTGCGGCGCACGCACATCATCCCGGGCGGGGCGATCGGCGTGGACCCGCGCTCCAAGGTCTGCGTGGTGCGGAAGATCACCGACGAGGTGGTCGCCGAACGCTACGACTACCTGGTGCTCGCGCCCGGGAGTGTCACCCGCACCTTCGACATCCCCGGCCTGACCGACTACGCGCGCGGCATGAAGACGCTCGCCGAGGCCACCTACGTACGCGACCACGTGATCGCCCAACTCGACCTGGCCTCGGCCAGCCTGGACCAGCGCGAACGCGAGTCGCGGCTGCAGTTCGTGGTGGTCGGCGGCGGCTACGCGGGCACCGAGACGGCGGCCTGCCTCCAGCGGCTGACCACCGCCGCGGCCCGGCGCTACCCCCGTCTGGACGCCCGGCAGATCAAGTGGCACCTGATCGACATCGCGCCGAAGCTGATGCCCGAACTCGGCGACACGCTCGGCGAGACCGCCCTCAAGGTGCTGCGCAAGCGCGGCATCGAGGTGTCGCTCGGCGTCTCGGTGGCCGAGGTCGGGGCCGAGACCGTCAAGTTCACCGACGGCCGGGTGCTCCCCAGCCGGACGCTGATCTGGACGGCCGGGGTGGCCGCCAGTCCGCTGATCGGCACGCTGGACGCCGAGACGGTGCGCGGGCGGGTGGCGGTCACGGCGGAGATGCGGGTGCCGCAGTTCGAGGGCGTCTTCGCGCTCGGCGACGCGGCGGCCGTACCGGACCTCGCGAAGGGCGACGGCGCGGTCTGCCCGCCGACCGCCCAGCACTCCGCCCGGCAGGGCAAGGTGGTGGCGAACAACCTGATCGCCTCGCTCCGCAACCAGCCGCTGGAGCCGTACTACCACAAGGACCTGGGCCTGGTGGTGGACCTCGGCGGCAAGGACGCGGTCTCCAAGCCGGTCGGCGTCGAGCTGGAGGGGGTGCCGGCCCAGTTGGTGGCGCGCGGCTACCACCTGATGGCGATGCGGACGAACGCCGCGAAGTTCCGGGTCGGCGCGAACTGGCTGCTCAACGCGACGGCCGGCGACGACTTCGTCCGGACGGGCTTCCTGGCCCGCCAGCCCGCGCGACTGCGGGACTTCGAGTACACCGACGCGTATCTGACCAAGGACCAGGTCAAGGCGCACGCGCAGGCACTGCTCGCGAAGGGCTGACCGCCCGCGTCCGTCGCCCCCGCCCGGCCACCGGGCGGGGGCGACGGCGTGTGTCAGGACCTCGCGGTCAGGTACATCCCGGCGGCGTCCCGGCCGGCGGTGTTGCGGCAGGCGAAGTTCCCCGCCGGGTTCGCGTACAGCAGGGTGAGGCAGCGGCCGAGCGCGAGCTGGCCGTAGTAGTTCGGGTGCATCGACTCCTGGGTGGTGCCCTGCGAGGCGCTCAGGCCGGCGTCCACGAAGCGCGCCCACTCACTGGTGGTGGCGGACGGCGGGGCCGCCGGTGTGGCGAGCGCGGCGCTCCTGGCGCAGACCTCGCGGCCCTGGAGCATGTCGGAGAGATCCATGAACTGCACTCCCCGGCCCGCCGCCACGGCCGCCAGCGCGTTGGAGATCTGCGGCACCATCGAGTCCCGGGCCCAGTCGGCGTCACCGTCCCAGAACGGGCAGCCGCCGGTGTCGGCGCGTGCCCAGCCGCTCTCGGAGTAGCGCATCTCGCTGCTGCGCGGGATCGGCGACGGGTAGGACTGCAGCACGATCCGGTAGTCGCCGCCCGCGTAGCCCGCCGCCGACATGACGGCGCGGATCTCGTCGACGGCCTTGCCGACACCGGCCATCGCGGCGGGCATCCGGGCGTCGATCGCCGCCTGCTGGTCGTCGTTGCAGTAGGAGTACCAGATCAGGTAGTCCTTGACGCAGGTCGTGATGACGTCCGAGAAGCCGAGGTCGTTGCCGCCGATAGACAGCGTGATCAGCCTGACGTTGTTCGCGGCCGCGACGGCGGCCAGCCGGTCGGCCTGCGGGGCCTCGCCCTTGTACGACTGCCCGCCGTGGCCGGAGCGGAAGACGTTGGCGGTGGTGGCGCCGGAGCAGGACAGGTTGATCCTGGCCTGCGCGACCGCGGGGGCGCTGTTGACCTCGGCGGAGTCGGAGCGGTCGCACCCGCTCGCGTAGGTCGCGCCGTAGACCTGGGCCGGGTCGTACGCGCTGCCCGTCCAGGCCCGGTCGGTGCCGGCCCGGCTGCCGGCGGTGGTGTCGCTGTTGCCCGTCCAGCGGCCGGCCTCGCCGGAGATGTAACTGTCGCCCATCGTGACGCTGGCGGTCGGGCCGGTGGCCGCGCGGGCCGGGGCGGCGACGGCCAGCAGCCCGGTGGCGGCCAGCGGCAGGGAGAGGAGTGCGGCCAGCAGCCGCCGTCCGGGGGCTGTTCTGACTCTCGCGGTCGTCCTTGCGGTGGTTGGTGCGGTGCGGTGACGGCTCTCGGGCACGGCGGAACTCCTGCGGTCGGTCCCGCCTGCTGTGTGGGGGCAGGGGGACGCGCGGGTGAGGGTGAGCCGCCGGCCGGTGGCGCAGAGAACATGACATGCCCGCGATTGTTACCGCTAGGTATCTGCAGCACCTTTCGCGCTCTGTTACCGGTCGGTTCACCCTGTGACCGCGCCCGCCCGCCTCAGACCAGCCGGGAGTCGCCGCCGCCCGTCCCCAGCACCGCCGCGAGATCCGCCGCCAGCCGGGGCGCGTCGGCCGGATCGAGCGAGGCCACGGTGATCCGCAGGCCGGGCGGGGACTCCAGCCGGTACCGCGCGCCGGGCGCCGCCACCCAGCCGCGCTGGAC